>BNJU01002270.1_pt1 | contig 163464 bp, 198 predicted proteins | sample 8539281 | NCBI WGS metagenome assembly BNJU01 (sample SAMD00202456, study PRJDB9452) | human saliva metagenome | isolation source: human saliva | place: Japan | reverse complement strand
ACGACCTACTCATTACGAATGAGCCGCTCTACCAACTGAGCTATACCAGCATGTGTATAGTAACATCCTACTCCTATTGCAGTAAGATGTCAAATACACCTATTTTACGCCTTTTTACAGATACGAGTTCACCTGTGAAAGCGTCTACATGTACTTCAATTTCTTGATGATTAGCGGCACCAAATTCTACATCGTATACAAAACGACCTTTTTCATTTTTTTACAGACCAGCTATTAAGGCTAGTTGCTTTGGCCTTTTGTTTGAGCAAAGGCAAAGTTTACAACTGCGTCTGGCGTTAAAAATACGAGTAGGATCAAAGGCCTTTTTCTCTAAACCAACCTTGTATGCGCCTTCTTTTGTTTCACCAATTTGATTTGTATTGTAGTTGTATTTCAACTCATACTTACCTGTTGAATCAAAAGCCTTCAACTTCATATTTAATTTGACCATCTTCGCCATCAAATGCAATTTCTGTAATCGCTGCTTTTTGGATGTTGTTGAATGAAAGCATTGAGCAATGTATTGGCGCCTACAATGGCTGCATGATTAGCATCAACAACTGCTACTGTCGGTTGTACCGGTACAATACTAGCCGCATCAACAACTGGTGCATTTACCCCAAATGCCGCTGCTAGTGCCAATGCAATACCGCCTTTTACGAACATAGATTTCATAAGTTCCTCCTACATAAATAGTATTAGTAAATATTCCATATACTACTATTATACACAATAGTTAGGACTTTCACGAACAAAATCATAATCTAAAAATAACACCCACGAATAGATAGCATATGTTACAATTTAATTAGTAAAACAGTAGTTAATAATATATACAAGTGAGTACTATGATTTCTTTATATCCAACCTTTTACCATACATTTCAATGCAAAGCCAATCAATGTCATCATACATGTTGTCAAAAGTGGACTATCGATGTAGATGAGGAGACGGCTAAATTATATCAAACACTGCCTACACCATTAGGGTGAAGACCTACGGAAATTTATGACCGTCGATGACGAAGGCTATTATTTCATGTTTAGCGACAAACAGCCTACCTGTCCGTTGCTACGGGAAGATGGATTGTGCCGCGTAGTCTTAGAACTAGGCGAAGATAGTTTATGCGATACCTGTCATATGCATCCGCGGTTCTATAAATATATCGAAGACCTCGAGCTCTGTGGCGTCGGTCTATCCTGCGAAGAATCGGTAGAAAAGTTACTAGCTACCGAAGGCGATCAATTGCTATTCACCATCGAAGATGATGACGGCGAATTTACTGCTGAAGACCGTCCCGTACTCGAAAAATATCTTTGACCTCTTAGCATTAGGGTATTAATCCTGCTATTTGTCAGTTTACACTCAATCATTCTATCCACTACTGCCAAGAGTTAGTTACTGTATATAAGAAAACGGAGCCTATCGATGAGGAATGGACAAATCAACTAGCCCATTTAGAGGCCATGCTGTCATCGACAACGGCATCAACTACGATGGACTTACTTAAGGCCGACACCATCGATGTATCCGCACTCAACAAGGTGTATCAATACATCTTATACCGCCAAATTGATATGCTTGCAGAATACTCGTTAGAAAGCCTTGTGCGATACGCCTTTGACGCCACAGTATTCATCGCACTGCTAACACATCAATTCGGAAATCTGCCAGAACAAATCAGACGATGGTCTGAACAAATCGAATACGATGAAGATAATGTAGCATTCTTATTTAATGAATATGAAAAACAACTACCATGACAAATAAGAATTATCGGGACAAATCATGCGTAGTTGCTATATAACGATGAAAAAGACACATTCCAAAAAAACGGAATGTGTCTTTTTAAAATAGTAGTATGCCTAAAAAAATTTTATGCCTACCCAGATGATGTACGCACCGCATATAACGAGAAGTCCTTCAAAGGCATTGCCCGAAACGGAGGCCCCTCACAATACGTCCTACCACGGTGATTAAGGACATGGTAAGAAGAAGGCAAATAATCGTAAGAAATACGCCCAATAACAACACGAGGACGACAGGCGCTTTAGCGAAAGCAAAGAGTACACCAATGCTCAACATGTAGATACCGATTACCACTTGCGCATATGCAATACAGTGGAATACACCGGTTAAAAATAGTCATCGTATAGCAATGACGAGCACGCCATAATGCATATCCACTGATAAGTATAGCCATAACTAAAGCTTTTCACAATCAGCAATAGCCATCTGCTCACATCCCACAGAGGTGTCGTCGTACTCAACTTTTGTAGCAATCCATTGATTTCAATGATATTAACCATAGGAAGTTGTTCAATTTTCATAAATGTTGTGGGATTCATGATGAAGTGTTTCATAGCCTCCGCATATACCGAATCACCTATAGCGGTGAATTGGTAACATATAACGGCTAGCACCATCATCACGACTAATTGAGTTATGCTGGTACGTTGACGATATATGCGTACGCCATCCGTATCGATAGGCCCTACTAATCGATCAAAGAATTCAATCATATGTCCTCTTAATACTTATTAATACAACACAATACAAAGTATGCGTCAATGCACATAAATAGTACATTATTTTCATGAAACGCTCATTTCATTATAACATAAAAAGCAAGGTATAGAATATACCTTGCTTTTTAATTTTATTATATTTTTTTATGTTATAAATAGTTTAATTTTACTCATAAAAAAAGTTATTGCAAACTTCCTAAGATTTTTAGTCAAATTATCATCCATTCGTTCAAGATATGTTTTATCGTCTTCCTTGCTTTCGATAGTATAAATAGTTTCTACCTTAGCGCCTACTTCTTGAGCTAATGTCTTAGATACTTCTGGACTAGCCATTTCTTCTGCGAAGATTGTAGTAATCTTGTTTTCCTTGCAGTATTCGATGAGTTTAGCCAATTGTGCCGCATTTGGTTCACCTTCTGCAAACACATCTTCTACGCTATTTTGTTCTAATCCAAAGTCACGGCATAGATATGCAAAAGCAGCATGACCTGTTACAAAGTTTTTGTGTGGAGCTTTTGCAAATTGACCTTCGTATTTTTGAATCATCGCATCTAATTTTGCTACATAATCATTGTAGTTCTTTTCGTAATAATCCTTATTAGCAGGATCTACCTTTACCAATGCATCCTTAATATTTTTAACTTCGATCTTAGCATTTTTCAAAGACAACCATGCATGAGGGATCTTCTGCGCCATGTTCTTTAATTTCGTCAGGATCTGTGTTTTTAATAGCCTCTACACCGTCAGATGCTTTCACAGATACAAGTTTGTCGTTTTTAGCCGCATCAATCGCTTGTTGCGCCCAAGGTTCCATGCCGAGTCCGTTATAAACAAATACTTGCGCTGATGCTAATTGTTTCATATTCTCTGGTTTTAATTCAAAGTCATGTGGTTCCGTACCATCTGGAATAATCGTAGATACCTCTACCTTATCGCCACCGATAGCCTTCGCAAATTCAGACATAGCATTAAAACTTGTTACCACTTGGATTTTCTTACCTGCTTGTTCCTTTGGCGCATCATTACCACAGCCTGCAAATAGAGCAGCCATCAGCACGCCAACTACTAACAATACCAGTTTCTTGACCATAGTAGGCCTCCTTTTTTCTAAATCCTGAGTGCTCATGCTATTATAGTATATATAGTATTCTTTAATTGCAGTTGCGACTCAGTTGCATTTGTAATATAGTTATAGTATAAACGTAGTAATAATTTTGTCAATCAGAAAAGTGGTTTTTATGTTATCAATTCAACATCTTTATTTTTCATACCAAGGTCAACCGCCCTATGTGCTAAATGATTTAAACGTAGAGGTGCATAGCGGTGATTATATTTCCATCGTAGGCGATAATGGTTCTGGTAAAAGCACCCTCTTGCGCCTCATTCTAGGTTTTCTAACGCCTGTAAAAGGTTCCATCACATGCAACACGAACAATATTCGTTATGTATCACAAAAGAATGATTTCTCCCATGCTGGATTTCCTATTACAGTCCATGAAATTCTAGATTCCTATCGCAAGCTATTGAACATCAAAGATAAGCATGAAGTGAATCGCGTTCTTGAGCTCACACATATGACAGAGTTTAAAGACCGCCTCATCAGCAAATTATCCGGCGGTCAAGCACAGCGCGTTTCTATCGCACGGGCCCTTATCGGTAGCCCAGACCTTATCATTCTCGATGAACCATCAACGGGCATCGACCGCAAGAGCCAAGAAGGCATTTACGCCCTTTTGTGCTCATTAAATCAGGAGCATCATATTACGATTATCTCTGTAGAGCATAATTTAGAAATGGCCCTTGCAAACTCGACAAATATCTATCATATTGCAAACGGTCAAGGTCATCTCTGTTCCCCTGAACAATATGCTTGCGAAATCATGCATAACACAGGATGCAATCCTGTAGACCATAAAAACTGTTCCTGCTTTACAGACGTGACGGCTCAGGCTCAGGCTCAGGCTCAGGCTGATGATACAACATCTAAGGAGGTGCGCCATGTTTAATTATGATTTCATGCAAAATGCCTTCTTCGTAGCAGTCTGCATTTCTCTATTATGCCCATGCATCGGTATATTTATGGTACTACGCCGGTCCAGTATGATTGGCGACACCATGAGCCACGCATCCCTCGCCGGAATTACCCTCGGTTTATTGACCAATACGAACCCTATATTAGGGGCTTTCATATTCACCGCTATCTGCGGCGCCCTTATCGAGTTCTTGCGAAAATACTTTTCTCATCATCTTGATTTAATTCTTACCATCATCTTATCTCTCAGCATCGGTACAGCCATTACCCTCATCAGTTCGGGCAAGCTGAAAGCTAACGCTAACGTGTTCTTCTTCGGTAGCATCTTAACCGTAAATACTACAGATATGATTAGCATTGCAGTACTCACCATATTATCTGTGTTAACCTTGTATTTTCCTCTACAACTCACTGCTCTATATCGCCTACGATGAAGAAGCAGCACGAGTAGCGGGTGTAAAAGTGGATTTGATTAACTATGTATTTGCTATCTTAATGGCGGCAGCCGTATCCATTTCCATCAAAATCGTCGGCGTTCTCGTATTAAGTGCCATGATTGCCTTACCGGTAGCCTCTGCATTACAATTGGAAAAAGGTTTTAGAACAACCTTACTCTGCTCCATTGGATTTAGTTTACTGGCCATGATTATCGGCCTATTCGGATCCTATTATCTTAACGTGGCACCAGGTGGCTTTGTATCACTTACATCGGTATTCATCCTATTGGTAGTACTCATCATCAAGAATATTAAATCCATTATTCGGAGGATGCAATTTAGTAAATAAATATTATGTGTACAAGAGTACATACAGTTAATAGTTAACCCATAATAGAAAGCGTTATTATGAATACAACACATTGGCCAGAAGGCATAAAAAAGACCAAACAGCGCGAAGCTATTTGGTCCGTATTAAACTCAACGGATAAACCGATTACCGCCATCGAAATTGCTGAACGATTAGGCGATGGCAGCACCACCTGGATGTCTACCATTTACCGCACCCTTGAGTTATTAGAAACAAAAGATATCGTTACACGTACCACCATCATGGGTAGCGACATGGCGTACTACGAAATTACACCCCATACGCACCGTCACTATGCGGTATGTACGAAATGTGGAACTATGATACCTCTACATACCTGCCCCGTCGTAGAAATGCCACAGGAACTTACAGATGCAGGGTTTACAGTAACAGAGCATCACTTAGAAATTGCGGGAATCTGCAAGGACTGTAAAAACAGATAAAACGCCAAAAGGGGGTTATAGGACAAAAAGTGTGTGTGACTAATCCCAATAAGTTGGAAAATCTGTAGACATATGTAGCTCATTCCAAACAGGAGCATCACCCTCATTGAGGGATTGAACGATCTATTTGGCAATAACTAGATAACCGTTTGTAGATAGCGACAATCGATTCATCTGTGGGCATACAATTTAATATATCTGAAATAGAAAGCGGTCTTGGTGAGTGCATATAGCACCACCAATAGACCGCACTTTTTAGTCTTCTTTCAAGTGAAAGGCCCCTATGAGCCCGTAACATACTTCTTAGTTGAGCATTTACTCCACCTTCAATACGATTATTTGTTGTAGGTACTTTAATATCAATGCATTCCAAAAATGTAAATAAAGTTTGTTGCCTAATTAGGCGCCATAATGATGATTCAGCTTTAAGCAAACGCTCATGTGTAGAGCGTTTGTTTCCGAATTCATCAATCGTCATTTCTCGTAAAAAATCAGAATATGTCATTCGCCACGCTGAAAGCTCATTAATCCATATAAAGGCTTGATCCATTGTTTTCACATTAAATAAAGCTTTGGCAAGACTATAAAGGTCTTTCCCAGCTAACGTTTTAGGTCTACTTGTCGTATATCGTCTAACCTGACAAAAAATGTGAAACAGGCATCTTTGGTGACTGCTATGAGGCCAAACTTTACGTAATGCTTTAGGCAAACCATTAGCACCATCAGACACAACGACTTTAGGTTCGGCAATCCGTTCCATTAAACACTGCCAAGCTCTAGCATGCTCATAACGACAGACATACCATCCTAGAACATGAGTATCATTGCAACAAATCAAAACACATAAATTTCTAGCTAAGTAAATTCCATCAAGATATACCACATCATGTACTTCTTCCACTTTTGGTGGCAATGGCCATATGGACCAAAATTTAGCGGTTTTACGCCTGAATGTACGACCTTTACCAGGCATATCAGCTTGAATATCTGTGCTGAATAACCAATTCAAGAATAGGTTTAACTCTTTTACTTAATTTATTAATTTTTAACGGTAAATGCCACCTTACAATATTTTGCAAAACCAACGCTGAGAACCAGATTTTAAAACACCATGTTTTAATACATGTTTCATTACAATCAGGACATTTTATTTGTCGCATAAACTCTTCCTCCATATTTGTTTATATATGGAAGATATAACCTCATTTTAGTCAGTAATTACAAGGGGTTAACTGAAGTTTTTCACCCACACTTTTTTGTCCACCCTCAAACTTCTTCAGAAAAAGATTAAACCCTTATAACACTAGATATTTACTAGTGTCATAAGGGTTTTCACTACACTTTTTGTCCTATAAGCTCCCAAAAGGGCCCCTAGTCTAATGGACTAGGGGCCCTTTCATATGGGATATCTAATATTAATCTATATAGTTTTTAATCGCTTCATTGAACAATGTTACCTTATATTCGCGAATCTCATAGGTTGCCAATTGCTCCGCATAATATGCGTCGAATTGTACAGCCTCTTCTAAGTCCTCAACTGTTCCTTGAGCGATAATAAGGCTTTCACCAGAATCATCTGGACGGGTGCCAAACATTAAAAATTTACCTGCGTCAAAATAAGTTTTATACCAGATATGATGTTTCTCTCTCAATGCCTCGGATACTTCCGGCGGAATGCGATTCATATCTAGCTTGATAGAAATCGTATACATAATAGGCTCCTATATACTCTTGCTTAACCACACTATATGTATCCCTCTCTTATCTATAGTATAGCATTTTTCACATAATGTATCCATCGCACAACAGTTAACAGGGCCTAGTCGCGTATGACTAGGCCCCGTCTATTAGATACAATATAGGATTTTATAAGCTTTCACCAATTACAACATCAATGGAGCAATAACGAAGCCAAGGGCTACGGAAATAGCAATGGCAAGTACGCCTGGGATGAAGAACGGGTGGTTAAATACGAGATGACCGATTCGAGTCGATCCTGTATCATCCATTTGTACAGCCCCCAAAAGTGTTGGGTATGTAGGCAATACAAAGAGTGCAGATACGGCTGCAAAGGATGCGATAATGATATATACAGAGCCCGTATTTTCCGGTGTAATACCTAAGGCGAGGATTACAGCCGGCACAAGTGCTTGTGTAGTCGCTGCTTGGCTGTACAACAGTGTACTAGCAAAGAAGAAGGCAACGGCTAACAGGAATGGATATGCTGTTACCATGCTAGAGGCCATGGCTTTGATTTCAGGGATATGACCTTTTACAAAGGTATCGCCTAACCACGCTACGCCAAGTACGCAGACACAGGCGGATAAACCAGATTTGAATGTACTTGTGTTCACAAGTTGTGCTGTATCTAGTTTACAGAAGAATGTAATAGCCGCCGCAATAATCATCATAAAGCCAACGATGGCATCATTTCGACCAAAGATAACCGGTTTAATAATACCGATATTCTTAGAAATCGCTGTTGCATAGAATACGATACAAATGATACCGATTAAGAAAGATTAAAACAGATTTTTTTCGCACCTGGTTTTTAGATGGAAATCCACATTCTTTTTCGCGAGGTGGTGCCACATGGCCCTGCTGCCAAACGTTCTTGGTAAACAGGATCAGAGGACAAATCATTGTTCGTAAAGGTCGACATGATAAATGCAGTAATCATAACCGCAATAAATGTTGTGGAAATACAGATACCAAGCAAGGTTGGATAGCTAACGCCAAACGGTTCAAGGAATCCACTCATAGCGACAACTGCCGCGGATACAGGACTAGCGGTAATACCGATTTGGCTCGCTACAACCGCAATCGATAACGGAACGGAAGGCTTGATGTTCTCGCTCTTTGCAACCTCTACAATAACAGGAATCATAGAGAAATGCCGTATGACCCTGTACCAGCCAAGATTGTCAAGAAATACGTAACTGTAGGAGCTAAATAGTTGATGTGTTTAGGATTTTTTTACGCAAAGATATTTTCCGCAATGCGTACCAAATAATCTAAACCACCAGCCAACTGCAATGCACAAATCGCTGCAATGGCTGACATGATGATGAGGATAACATCCCAAGGAATTTGCCCTGGGAACATCCCCATGCCGAGGCTCAGCAATACGACGCCGAGGCCGCCGGCATAGCCGATGCCCATACCGCCGAGACGTACGCCCAAGAAGATGGCACCGAACAAAGATAATGACTTGCATAATTACATAAATGTCCATACGATGACCTCCTTTGAATATATATACTATACATATATAGTATCATAGATATGCAGAATAATCATCGTATTTTTGAGAATGTATAGAATATATTTTAAACTATGCAAGAAAAAAATGCTTTTTAATTATAGAATGATTGGTTTCAAATCTTCTAATACGCCCTCTTCTTCTGTAGCGCGTTTAATGCTGTCACCTACGATGCGAACCATGTCTTCCAATTGTTCCACCGTGGATGCCAATGGCGGCATAAGAATCACCACATCGCCGATTGGGACGGCAAATAAGACCTTGTTCACGAGCGAGAACGGCAACCTTTCGCACCTACCGCATCATTTGGGACGATACGCTTCGTGAGTAGCAACGTCCTTTTTCAAGCTCAATGCCTACGATAAGGCCGCGTTGACGCACTTCTTTAACATGCTTTTAACTGTTCGATTGGTTTGAGTGCTTTTGTGAAAGCCTCAACCTTTCGCAGATAATCCTTCGATAACCTTTTCATCGCGGAATACTTTCAACGAAGCCAATGCAACAGCACAGGCCAAGGCATTACCTGTATAGGAATGACCATGATAGAATGTTTTCTTTTCTTCAAATGTACCAAGGAATGCATCGAATACGCGTTTTGTAGTCAATGTAGCAGCCAACGGCAAATAGCCACCCGTAATCCCTTTGGATAAGGTCATGAAAATCAGGCGATACGCCTTCATGTTCACAAGCAAAGAATTTACCTGTACGGCCAAAGCCTGTTGCCACTTCATCAACGATGAGGAATACATCATGTTTCGCAGTTAACTCACGAACGCGTTTTAAATAGCCGTGAGGCATAACGAGCATACCAGCTGCAGCTTGCACTAATGGTTCCATAACGAGAGCTGTAATTTCGTCTCCCTTCTTCATTGAGGATACGTTCCAATTCTGCTAAGGAATCTTCAAATGCTTTTATCTCGATTTGCTACATCACGATATACACCAGGGCTTGGCAAGGTTAAAGGTTTGAACAACAAATTATGGAACACTTGATGGAACAACTGAATCCCACCTACGGATACAGTACCCAATGTATCACCCATGATAGCCTGCATTGAGTGCGATAAATTTTCGTTTTCTTTGTTTGACCCTACTAGTTGACGGTATTGATACGCCATCTTTAATAGCTACTTCAATCGCCGTACTACCATCATCGGATAAGAATACCTTTTTCCAAACCTTCTGGTGCCAATTCAACTAATTCTTTACACAACTGCGCTGATGGAGGGACTCACCAAATCCGAGCAACGTGCTATGCGCAATCTTATCAACTTGATCCTTCAACGCTTGATTGAGCACCGGGATGATTATGACCGTGAATATTTACCCACAAGGATGATACACCATCATAATATTTTTACCCTTGTCATCGATCAAATACACGCCTTCACCGCGTTCGATAACTACAGGTTCTTGCGCTAACCAGTCTTGCATTTGTGTAAATGGATGCCATACAAAATTCGTGGTCCCATTGTGCGATTTGTGAAAGTTGTTTCTCTGCCATCATAACACCTCATACTTAAGATTTTATATCTATACTATCTACTTAATTCCAAATTTCCTGTGTATATAGCTTTCACTAAATACCCCATACAGTTTGCCAAATCTTAGCCGAATCTAAGAACGAACGTCCCCAACCAAGTTTGATATGTGCCTGATCAGGTCCTTGATATGGAGGAAGTACACCGAGCACCGGAATACCTGTATACCGTTCCATATCCTCAATATTCGTCTTTTTAATAAGAATGGATCCACCACAGTCGTATCATTTACGATGATTCCTTTTTACATCGATATGATGCTGTTTTGCATACTCATACGTTAACACGACGCGATTGATAGAACCTAGACGACCCATCAGCGACCAATATCGCTGGGTATGCAATATCCGTCATAAGATTTGTAAACGTAATATCCTTGGTAAGAGGCGTCGTAATTCCACCAGCCCCTTCTACAAATGTAATATCGTGTTGATTTACAACCGTTTTTTTCACATGATCTACAATCTCTGGATAATCGATGTCTACACCGGCCAACTCAGCCGCCAAACGCGGTGAATAATCCCCTGCCAATGCAATAGGGATTCACCTCGCGACGACGCGACTCAGGAATACCAACAGACCGCATCAAATACGTAGCATCCTTACTTTCAAGACCCATGCATACTTTCATCTTCATCCATCGTTCCGCATTGAGAAAACGGAACCGCACTAGACGATACAGGCTTAACCATGCCCACATCAAAACCATCATCCACCGCTAACGCCCCAAAGCAAACCTGTGACAAACGTCTTACCTACATCCGTATCCGTACCAATAATAGAAACACCTAACTGTCTCATACGAGCACCTCTTTTACCATATCGAATCAGCATTAACAACTATGCATATATAATTAGTTGACAATTTAATTACAGTATAAAAACTTACAAACAGAAACAGTCAACTATATACAACTCTATACAGGTTGACAATATTTCGTTATACGCAGAGCCACGTCAGACCCTCGCAGCGACATTTCACTCTTAAATACAGAGAAATTCCGGAGTATTGATGGTTTATACGAAAACTCGATGGGACTAATTATGTCTACAGTATAGCAAGAGCCACTCACTCTCGCAGCGACTTTTGGCCCTGTATGCCGTAGGATCAGACCCGGCCGGTGGAGCGAGAGAGGACGCTCTTGATAACTCAAATGTAGAATTGTATGAGGGCTCCCATCGAGTAGTCGATTAAACCTCAATATAGCGGAATTTCCCCTGTATCAGGATCCATCATCCCCCGTAGAATCCCATGCCTCTTGGGAATAATGGATGGTGACGCAAGAATTTTAACTGTATAGCGTACATTTTCTTCAGAAATGTGGAAATCGGTCCATCCAATCGATAAGACCTGGTTCAATCATGCGAATCGCATCTTCATTAATGCCTTTGGCTTTCATAGATTCCATAAATTGTTCTGCGGAAAAAAGTCAATCATACCACAGTTTTCATGACCGATGACAATTACATCTTCGATGCCCATGCCGTATGTAGACACAAGCAAGCTTTGAACGATGTTATCAATCGGTTGCGTTACGCTGTTGCCGGCCGTCTTAATGGTGATGACCTCGCCGCGATCAAATCCTAAGGATTCTTCGAGCATCCCTACTAAACGCGTATCCATACATGTTACAATGGCTAATTTCTTTGTAGGATGACTAGTTAAACCCTTTTGAGCAAGCTCAGGGTGTTTAGCTACATATTCTTTGTTTTTTTCAATGATACCATTAATATCAATCATAATGCACCTCGCATATTCTATGAGACATGTTGATGTTCTCTACGTATTTTACTAGGAATCATATTTCATTAAGTATAATTATCCCGTATAAGATTATATAAAAACTTTCACCATAAGATACAATACTATAAGCTATGTATACAAGATACTTAATGAGGAATCCCCCTCGATTAATTCCCCCGATTATGTTACTATTAAGTCGTAGTTTATTTATACATCCTGCGCGATACCACAGCGATGTATGTACCAAGTAGGTACAGTTAGGAGGTTTTATGATGGGTATCAATGCAAAAAAACACTGCCAGGCATATTGCTCTGTGCAATTCTAGCCATTCCATGTTGGCTATTAGGACAGCATTTTCATTTTATCGGCAGTCCAATCTTCGCTATTATCCTCGGTATTATTATTGGTTCTTTATTCACATCTTGGAAACGAGAAAAAACGGGCGCCGGCATTGGATTTACGTCTAAAAAAATCCTACAATGGGCCGTTATCCTTCTCGGCTTTGGTCTTAACATCACCCAAGTATTGCATGTAGGTTGGGTTTCCTTACCAATTATCATCTCAACCATTGCCACATCGCTTATCATTTCTTACATCATATTCAAAGCCACGCATATCGATTCTAACACAGCCGTTTTGAATTGGCGTTGGTTCTTCCATCTGTGGTGGTAGTGCCATTGCTGCGGCGGCGCCTGTTGTGAAAGCTAGCGATCAAGATATTGCACAAGCTATTTCCGTTGTATTCTTCTTCAATGTAGTCGCTGCATTCGTATTCCCACCTCTTGGCGATGCTATCGGGTTGTCTAACATGGGCTTTGGCCTCTTTGCGGGCACAGCCGTTAACGATACATCATCCGTAACAGCTACTGCTGCTGTTTGGGATAGCATGAAGGGCACAGGCACGCAAGTTCTTGAATATGCAACCATCGTTAAATTGACACGTACATTGGCAATCATCCCTATCTGTTTAGGTCTTGCTAGTTATCAAGTGTACAAAGCCAAACAAGCGGCTAAGGCAAGCGATAACGCTGAATCTGTTAATATTGCAGCTATCTTCCCTAAGTTCGTTCTTTACTTTGTCATTTGTTCTCTTATTACAACTGTATTGTCCTATGCAAATGTAGATATTCACTTCTTAGACATATTCAAAACTATTTCTAAATACTTTATCACCATGGCCATGGTTGCTATTGGGCTTAATACAAATCTTGTTAAGCTTATCAAATCTGGTGGTAGTGCCCTTGCATTAGGCGCTGCATGCTGGATTTGCATCACCCTCGTCAGCCTAGGGATGCAACATGTTATCGGTTTATGGTAAAAATAGAGTAAAGCTTTCGTTTAATACAGAATAGATTTCTATGTAGTACTTTATAACACTACACAGGGGTCTATTCTTTTATTATACGTACCAAATTTACCTAAACGTATTATCCATCAAGAAAGGAGGATTATCTATGTATTTCCTGCAAGGTTTATTAGTAGGTCTCGCCACGTTTGCACCGATTGGGATGCAAAAATCTATTTATCATCAATACGGCCCTCGTCCAACCATTGCCACGCATCCTGTTAACCATCACTATTATCGGGCTATTCGATATGACCTTGAGTACGGCGGCCTTTTTACGGCATTGGGGCGCTCCTCGAGGCATGGCCAGTCTTCAACCCTGATCATTCTCATTGCAGGCGGCTTGCTCGTAGCCTACCTAGGATACAAAAACATTTAAAACTACACCTTCACTCAAAAAGGTTGATACGAACATCCCCATCAAAAATATCCTGTTAATGGCACTTCTCGTTACATGGGGCAATCCGCAAGCAGTCATCGATGCATCCATGATGCTCGGCGCCTTTCGCGCTAATATTCCTGCTGAAAAGCATATATCACTTCTTCTTTGGATTCCTCGCGATGACACCGATTTGGTTTGGATTCCTTGCTGGAACCATGTATGTACTAGCTAAGAAAAATTAAGATATCCCATCTCGTATGGATCAATCGCGTATGCGGTACCGTATTAATCATATATGGCATAAAAGCTCGTCTATGATGGCATTCTAATGATGCTGTCCATATAAACACAAAAACAGGTATCACCTGAAATCACTACACCATAAAAGCTGTGAGGTTTTAGGCGATACCTGTTTTATTCATATATGTTGTTATTTAAAATTCATCGAGGACCTGTAGAAAAATATCTTTAAATGCCTCTGCATAGGTATTAGGATTTTGTGAACTCACATAGAAATAGTAATCCTTTTCTATAGGTTTACCATTATTTAATATACATTTTCGCTCAATACCTGGAATGGTATCCACTAGATACTTGAATCGGTCTACCAATAATATACCTTGTCCAGCACCAACGAGAAAACGGGCTTCTTCAAGATTTTTAACTTGTAGGAACGATCCCATAAATCCCATCGATTTTCGATAGTTTTCCTCTTCATCTAACCGTTGGTCATCATGACATACAAGAATTAACGGCAAATCTAATAATTCTTTCAGCTCTACAGACCCCTCCGGAGTATACCCCTTGGGCACCTCTGCTATAACGGTGGCCTTACTAATAAGATATGTTACATAATCATTATCCGACTTAATTTGCCAATAATCATTAAAAATAATATCCACCAAATTATCATCGAGCATTTGATTCAATTCAGAATGGCTGCCACTATACATACGCACATCGAGGTCACGATACCGTTTTGTAGTGCGCATTAATGCCTGCTGCAATGCAATGCCACTATAGCGATTTAAATAGCCAATACGCAAATACTTACGCTCATTTTTACCGACACGCACCGTCTCATCTTGTAAATTTTTAACGCGCGTCATCAGCTGTTTACCATTCCGATATAAATATTCACCAGCCGGTGTTAGATGAAAGCTACGCTTTTCACGTATCATCAATGGAACGCCAAGGCTAGCCTCCAAGGATTTAATTTGTTGTGAAATAGCCGACTGAGACACATAGTGCTCATAGGCTGCCTGTGTAAAGCTGTTATGCTCTACAACAGAAATAAAATACTCCAATTGTTTTAATAACATGATGAACTCTCTCAATACACATAATCTCAAACAATAAACCTGTCACTATCCAGACATCTAGATACTCTCATGCAACAGGCTACGCCACACAAATATAGCGGCTATAAAAAAGATACTAGCAGTACTCCAAAATACCATGCCATAACCAAACCAATTAGCGATCATACCACTAATCATAGGGCCCAACACATTGCCCATCATGGCTACACTAGATACAGCACCAAAGACAATACTTCGCCGCTCTTTGGGAACAGCCTTTGAAATCAAGGTATTCGCTATAGGCGTAATAAAGCCCATAAAGAATCCTGCAATGGTTCTAAATATACCTAAGCCCCACACATTTGGCATAAGATATTGGAGGATAAAAAATCCGCCTACACCACAGGTGGCCGTCAATAATATATTCGGCATAGACATCCATTTAGTAATGCGACCGATTGAAATCGATGCTAGTGCACTAAACAGACCGGCCCCAAAGATAATAACACCTACAATGGTAGCCACAAAATCATCATTTACTTGCATATAGTGTTTAATGTAGAGTGGCAATATAGGACCTATACCGGTAATACCAAAATTACATAAAAATTGCATAATCACGAGCAATCGCACACGTGGGATAGCAAGAAATGATTTAATTAATGACCATTGGGACTCATTACTATCTACCTTATGCGTATGCTGTAGATTAGGCATAAGTAGGTACACACCTAACAAGCACAAACCTGATAAGATGGAAAACATAAAGAACGGAGCACGATAGCCTAATAAATCGGCAGCAAGACCACCCATAAGAGGGCCGAAAACAAGCCCCATCACCATCGACGCTTGGTATAATCCCATTGCCCATGGTACGCGTTCCTCTGGTGTGATTAATACAATGATACCAAGTCCAATGGGTACAAAACCACCCACTAAGCCTTGTAAGGTACGCAACACTAACAGCTGACTCGGCGTTTGTGCAAAACCGGCAGCCCCTACAGCTAGCATCAGAGTGGCAAGGATGAACATCATCACCCGGCGAGGCCCTAGTTCATTGGCTTTCCTGGACCAAAAGGGAGCACTCAAGGCTACCATACAAGGTGTTACACCAGATACAAGACCGGCCCACATAGCAGCCTCACCTTGATTGGTCAGCCCTAGATCTACCAAATACAAAGGTATAAATGATAATATGCCGATAATAGTAATGCCCGCACCGACTTGTATAGCGCAAATCAAATAGATGATGCGCTTCCATGAAATATCCATACAACCTTCAAGCAATTAAATAATATACATTATTTAGAATATATTTACCTAAATATATTAAGATAACTTACCTATATATTGTATCGTAAACAAGAAAAAAAGACCATCTCTTATGCACTAATAAGTAAAGATAGGTACGAAAAAAAGCTCTCATCTCTTAGTAATAGACGAGAGCTTCTATTTATAAAAAAATATACTACATTCTTAGTATTGTTTTTGTTTAATCATCCAGTAGATGTAGTAGATTACCAATGCATATGTTAATACATCAAATACAGGTAAGAATGGTACCATTTTGGACAAACGACCAAAACCATGAACATGAATGTTTGCTGCAATGATGGCAATAAGATTTAAACGATGAATCCAAATCGCTTTCTTACGAGATACGGATTTTGCCATATTTCCAATCCAAGGTGTTAAGTATAGTACACCAAAGATAAGAGCAATAAACATGGCTCCAAGGGAGATATAACCGCCCCAAAAAAACCTAAGAAAGAGTTTACGGCCTTTAAGAAGTATACATACCAGTGAGCACAGACTAAGACAACGCAGACAATACCTACAATACGATGCACTTCAAACATTTCTTTTGGATTGTATCGTTTGATAAACCATTTTGGTTTTGTTGCAATATATGTCAACACAAGCCAAGCTGCATAAGGGATTAAACCTAAATGAACCTTCCAGTTACCAAATGGTCTGCCGCCAGTCACATACCCATATTCTACCATTCCCATTAAGATGAGTGCTAACACAGCAATCCAAATAAGAATATGGTACTTACTCTTAAATTGTTTCTTCACTACTTCTGCCATTACCGAGACTCCTCACAGTTAAATATATATGATGTTAAATATATATGATGTTAAATAATTCTACATAAGATAATACCAATTTTCATTCTCATAGTAAAGTGAAAATGTATACAAATCTCATATAAAAACATGAATGTTACTCATATAGCAGGAATATGCCCATATTACAATATAGACTTTAAATACTATCCAAGAGCAGATAAACACTAAAAGCCCTCACAGCCGTAAAAGCGACAGCTTTCACAACCATGAGGGCTATTAGAGAAACTAGTATACCGTATGCAACCGATATAAAGTTTCAACTATTCAATTATACACGATCACGTTTGCGATATACGATGAACGGACGTGCTAAGTAGTTGAGTGGAACACTCAAGCAGTGTACCAAACGGCTAAATGGGAAGATAATAGCTACCACCATCCACGCTAACATGTGGAATTTAAACATGAATGGTACGCCTTCCATCAAGGATGGATCCGGCATAAAGGAGATTAGGCTACGGAACCAAGGGCCGATGGATACGCGGTAATCAAAGAAACCAGATGCATTAAGCAATGTACCAGCCATACCGCTAAAAATAGCTAATGTTAAGAACAAGTATAACCATTTATCAAGGCCAGATGTATTAACTTTCATAGCAGGCACAGTAAAGCGACGTTTCATCAAAAGCAAGAAGCCTACGATGAAGATGATACCCGCTACAGCACCCATGTATAACGCACCTTGATGGTACATATGGTCATTAATACCGATTGCAGCAGTCCAAGTTTTAGGGATTAACACACCTACTACGTGACCACCGATAACGCAAAGCAAGCCAAAGTGGAACAATGGATTAGCAATGCGCAATTGTTTTTTCTCTAAAAATTCACTCGATTTTGTAGTCCAGTTTCTTTCAAAGTAGAAGAAACGAACCAAAGTACCTACGATTAAGAAGGTGAAAGCGATGTAAGGCAAAGCGCCCCAAAGGAATAGATTCATCGTGCACCGTCCTCCAATCCATTTGCAACAGACAAGATAATATCAAACAAGAATGCATAAGGCAATTTAGCCTCAATGAAGCGTTCTCTAATGTATTCCAATTTTGGTTTACAATAGTCGTAAATTTCTTTTGCTTTTTCATCATCGATAACGGCACATAATTCAAGAAGTGCTGGAATATAGTCTGGCATTTCTTTTGGCAAATCATAGTCGTTTTCTAGGAAGAACGCTTTAAATTTAACGAGTTCTTCTGCTTGTTCCCCAGTACCTTGCAATTCATAAGTCGATAAATACATCGTTGTATTTTGACTAAAATCAAAGGTACGAACAAATTGGTCTTCGAATTCTTTTTTATCGGATTCCTCTACATAGTCGAAGAATTCTAATAAACCTTGGCGAAGTTGAGGATGCCCAACGGATTGGGCGTCCTCTCTCCATTCAGGTAATTCGTTATACCATTGTTCATCAGGATAGCGTAGAAGAAATGACGCAATAAGAGCGATTTTCTGAGCATCCTTCATTATTGACATCCCCCTGTAGGGCAAGCAAAACCGCGATTTTGTTGCATTTCTAGGCGACCTTCGCGAGATACTTTTACATCAGATGGAATAACAAAGCGATCATTGTATTTGGACAATGCCAACAATTTGTACATACCGTACATTTGATCCTCTGTTAACTCCACATTGTGATCGATAGGACCGTCACCTGTTTCACGACGACGCATGTATTCACGCATGTCGAGAACACGTTGCAATGTACGAGCTAAAATTTCTGTATTACCCGCTGTAAACAAGTTAGCAAGGTATTGTACAGGTACGCGCATTTCATGTGCATCTGGCAAGTATACATCAGATGTTACACGTTGCAAGATTGGGCTGAGTGGTGGTACATACCAAACCATTGGCAATGTGCGATACTCAGGATGCAATGGCAATGCCACGCCCCACTCTTTTACAAGTTTGTATACAGGAGATTTTTGAGCTGCTTTAATCCATGCTTCAGAGATGCCTTCAGCACGAGCCGCTTTGATAACCTCTGGATCGTGAGGGATCCAAAAATCAAATCTAATGTATTTTTCGTAAATATCTTGTTCATTTTTGTAGCTGCCATAGCTTCTACTTTGTCCATATCGTAGAATACAACGCCAACATAGCGCATACGACCTACACAAGTTTCAGCACAGATTTGAGGCAAACCATTTTTCCAAACGTGGGTAACAGAATACGCATTTTTCAGCTTTATTAGTTTCCCAGTTATAGAAGATTTTTTTGTATGGGACAAGATGGAACACAATGTCTCCAACCGCGGCATACATCTTGAGATACGAGAACCACACCATCTTCGTCGCGTTTATAAATCGCGCCGGATGGACATGCAGCTACACATGCAGGGGTTCAAGCAGTGGTTACAAAGACGTGGCAAGTAGCGCATGAATACTTCTTCGTAATCAAATACGATATCTTGGCCCATCTTAGTTAAGTTCACATCAGAGCGAGCATGTTGACCACCAGCCAAATCGTCATCCCAGTTAGGGCCCCAAGTCACTTCCATTTTTTTGTTTAGTCACAAGAGAACGAGGTCGAGCAACTGGTTGGTTGTTTTTACGACCACCATGAATCAATGTTTCATAGTCGTAAGTCCAAGGTTCGAAAGTAATCCTTTCAATTCTGGTTGTTCAGGATGGAAGAATAATTTCATCAAACGATTTGTTTTAGAACCTGTAGAAAGAGCTAATTTGCCAGAGTTATCTAATGTCCAGCCGCCTTTCCATTTTTCTTGGTCTTCCCAATGACGTGGGTAACCTACGCCTGGGCGAGTTTCCACGTTATTGAAGTACATATATTCCGCGCCTTCGCGGTTCGTCCATGTATTTTTACAAGTGATAGAGCATGTATGACAACCCAAACACTTATCCAAATTTAGGACCATAGATACTTGAGCCTTAATCTTCAAGCCAATCTACCTCCTTCATTTTACGAGCCACAATTGTCATATCACGTTGGTTACCAGTTGGGCCATAGTAGTTAAAAGCCATAGCTCAATTGGCCATAACCGCCGATCATGTGTGTCGGTTTCATGTGAATATGAGTTGGTGCATTATGCGTACCACCGCGTTGTTTCTTAACTTTCGCGCCAGGAACGTTGATGTGACGATCTTGGGAATGGTGCATATAGGAAATGCCGCGAGGAATACGTGGGGAAACTACAGCACGAGCTGCAACGATACCGTTTTTTTATTGAAAGCTTCTACCCAATCATTATCCTTTAACGTCGATTTCTGCTGCATCGTCTTCGTTGAGCCAAATAGTTTGACCACCACGGAACAATGTCAACATTTGTTGGCTATCGAAATACATACTATGTGTAGACCACTTATGATGTGGTGTTAAGTATTTCAATGTGATTTCAGGGAACACCTTCTTGTTTGTAGTCACCTTGTACTGGTTTATAGGACAATACCGGTTTGTACAATGCCATAGCTTCACCGTAATCGCGCATCATTTCATGGTCGCAATAGAAGGATTGACGACCTGTTACGGTACGGAATGGTACCTTATCTTCTGTAGATGTTGTAAATGGAGAATAACGACGGTTTTTATCGTTCTTACCAGTACTTGTTACAGAGCTAATGATGAAGCGTGGTTGACGAACCATGTCATCGAAGGTAATTTTTTCTTGTTCACGGCCTTTTGCGTTCTTTTCAAGACCAGAAAGACCTGTTTTTTCTTCCATTGCTTTCCAAGAGCGAACAGCCAATTTACCGTTTGTACAAGAGGACAATGTCAATACGGCATTACAAGCTTCCTTACATTCGTAAATGCTAGGACGGCCATGAGAAATGAATTCTGGATTATCGATGACACCATTTTGATCATATAATGTCTTATATTCATCAGATACATCCCAAGCCATGCCATGAGCACCCATTTTGTTTTCAATATTAGGTCCCAATGCAATGTATTTTTCAAAGATTTTACTGTAGTCGCGTTTTACATGAACGAGGTTCGGCATTGTTTTACCAGGAATTGGTTCACATTCGCCTTTGCTCCAGTCGAGAACCTTACCTTCTGGTTGAGCCACTTCACCTGGGCTATCATGACCAAGAGGTAATGCTACGATATCTTCGTATTCTGTGAAGCCAGACTCTTTCGCTACGCGAGATACTGTTTCAGCAAGGGTACGGAATGTATCCCAGTCAGATTTAGTTTCCCATGCGCAATCAACAGCCGCTTGGAATACGTGTACATATGGATGCATATCTGTAGAAGACAAGTCTTCTTTTTCATACCATGTAGCCGCTGGGAACACGATATCAGAATACAAGCCTGTAGAAGCCATACGGAAGTCGATGTCGATTAAGAGGTCAAGCTTACCAGCTTCATCTGCTTCGCGCCATTTGATTTCTTCTGGTTTTACTGGTGCGTCATCATCTTCGAGAACACCATGTTTTGTACCAAGTAAATGTTTCAAGAAATATTCGTGGCCTTTAGAGGAAGAACCGATAAGGTTCGCACGCCATACAAACAAGTTGCGTGGATGGTTTTCTTTAGCCGCTGGATCTTCTACGCAGAATTGTAATTCTTTGTTTTTCAATGCTTGCGCCACATATTGGTTGATTTCTGCTTCTGTACCAGCACCCGCTGCACGAGCGTCGTTAATCAATTCTTGACTGCCTTTATTGAAAGTAGGGTACGATGGCAACCAGCCTAAACGTGCAGCCAATACATTGTAGTCACCAGGGTGACGGTAACGAGGCTTAGCTAATTTAGATACGCGGTCTGCCAAATCGATGCAATCAGAACGATATTGTTCTGTCGCAAAGTAGAACCAAGATGTACCATTTTGCAAACGAGGCGCTTTACTCCAGTCGTTAGCTGTCATGATACCGCCCCAACCTTCAACAGGACGAAGTTTTTCTTGACCTACGTAGTGAGCCCAGCCACCACCGTTAACACCTTCTGTACCACAGAACATGATGAGGTTCAAGATTGTACGGTAAATGATATCCGCATGGTACCAGTGGTTGATACCACCACCCATGATAATCATGGAACGACCTTTAGTTTTTTCTGCATTATCTGCAAATTCTCGAGCTGTAGCAATAGCGATATCTGCTTTTACGCCAGTAATTTTTTCTTGCCATGTAGGTGTGTAAGGAGTGTCATCAGTATAAGATGTTGCTACTTCACCACCGATACCACGATCGATACCATAGTTAGCAAGAATAAGGTCATATACGGTAGTTACTTTTACAGGACCATCTACAGTTTGTACTGTAATAGTTGGAATAGCACGTTCAATAACGCCTTCATGCTCTTCATCGCCAAAGTATGGCAACTTAACAACAGTCACATCTTGACGTTGATCAAACACGGATAAGCGAGGGTCGATTTTAGCCCCTGTATTGCGGTTTTTCAAGGCGTAAGTTCCATTTTTTTGTGGATTTGTGTGACGGTCGCCCATTGTACCATTTGGAACAACGATTTCATTTGTTGTTTCATCAATTAATACAGTTTGGAAATCAGCACCGTCTTCTTTGCTACCTAAATCCTTAGCATTTAAGAAACGACCTGGTTGTACTGCACCGTTGATGTCTTCAACGCGTACAAGGAATGGCATATCGGTAAACTCTTTAGCATACTCTTTGAAGTATGGAGTTTCCTTATCGATGTAGTATTCTTTTAAGATAACATGACCCATTGCCATAGCAAGAGCCGCATCAGTGCCGGCTTTCACATTAAAGCCAAGCATCAGAAGAAGTTGTAGATTCCGCATAGTCAGGAGATACGGATACAACCTTAGTACCTTTGTAACGGACCTCTGTCAAGAAGTGAGCATCAGGCGTACGTGTCAACGGTACGTTGGAACCCCCAAGTCATGATGTAGCCAGCATTGTACCAGTCACCAGATTCAGGTGTATCCGTTTGTTCACCCCAAACTTGAGGGACTGGATGGTGGCAAATCGGCATACCAGTCATAGAAGGACAATGGTGAACCACCCATTAGGTTAAGGAAACGAGCACCTGCTGCATAGGACAACATGGACATCGCTGGAATTACAGAGAAGCCTGCGTTGCGGTCAGGGCCGTATGTTTTTGCTGTATATAGTAAAGATGCTGCAGTGATTTCTGTCGCTTCGTCCCAAGTGGAGCGCACAAAGCCACCCATACCACGGGCAGATTTATATTTTTTTCGCCTTTTTCAGGGTCTTCTACGATAGATTTCCATGCTTCGATAGGATTTTTAGCTGTTTTCTTTAGCTTCTCTCCAAAGCTCAGCCAATTCGCCGCGTACATATGGATATTTTACGCGCAATGGGCTGTATAAATACCAAGAGAATGTCGCACCACGAGGGCACCCACGTGGTTCGTAATCCGGCATATCATCAGGTGTTTCCGGATAATCTGTAGCTTGGTTTTCCCATGCTACGACGCCATTTTTTTAACGTAAATGTTCCAGCTACAAGAACCAGTACAGTTTACGCCATGTGTTGTGCGGACTACTTTTATCGTAGGACCAACGGTCACGATAAAAATTTTTCCCATTCGCGACCGCCTTCTTCTGTGATTTGGTGACCGCTTGGAGATACGTCCTTCTTGCGAAGAAACTTGAATTTCTGAGACAATAAACTCATCTCGTGTCCTCCTTAAAACTACAAAAAAGCCCTTGCGTTAGCAATGCCAACAACAAGGGCGAATATCCACAATTATTCGATATTACTGATATTAGGGTCGATCGTGTCGCTATCTAAATCGAGTAATCCGATTAATGCATCTAAGTCACAGATTACCAGATGGTGTTTATCATAGGCTACATAGCCTAATTTTCGTAACTCACTGAGCATGCGGTTTAAACTTTCCCGAGATGTGGCAGCAAATTCAGCTAACTCTTGATTTGTTAACGCGATGTCGATATAGATACCGTCATCACGTTGAATACCATAGCTATTAGCTAAACGCAATAGTGTTGAATAGAATGCACCTTTTTTGCCATACAACAACAAATCTCTGTATTTGGCTTGTTGTCGCCGCATATGAAGTGTATAGATTTTCATCATTGCAATGGCCAGTGAATGGTCCTTTGCAATGGCTGGTTCTAAAACATCATAACGGATGGAATATACCGAGCATTTTTCACGTGCAATCGCATTGAACACGTAAGTCCGGGTGTTCGTCTCGTACAAAGGAATTTCACCAAGCACATTATTTGGCCCCACCAACCGATGAGCAAAAATATGACCACTTGCCTCAAATTTCTTAATACTAAGTCGCCCTTCGCGGACAATAAAAAAATGATCTGCTATATCACCTTCGTGAAACAAAAACTCGCCTTTTTCAAGGTGAATTGTTTCTCCTGGCAATGCAAGTAACTGGTTAATTAACTCCTGTTCCATACTATCACCGTGCATCTTTCAGTGTCATTTGTCCATATTGATTTGTGAAAGTAGCTTTCACAAATCAGCCATGCACAAAAAGGCACATATACTATATACTTTACGTATATTATCCCTATTATAACCGATTAATTCTCATATAAGTGTGTTTTTCGTCACATTCACATTATATTCTGTCCTATATAATAATGGTGTGATTTTAGGCACACTCTCTATTATTATAGTACCACATTTTACAAGGCTTTTAAACGAGATGTGCCACATATTCGTGTGAAAAGATCTACCCTTTATCACATGTGTTTTAGTTAAAGGAGAGCTCTCATGTCAGAACTGAAAATGCCTCAAGTAGGTGCAAGTCGCAAAGAGATTGTTGCGAACTGGCAACCAGAAAACCCCGAATTTTGGGAAAAGTTTGGTAAAAAAATCGCCAAACAAAACTTGGTAATATCCACTATTGCCTTAACCTTAGCCTTTTGCGTATGGTATCTATGGGCTACCATCGCAGCACAATTAAATGGCGCAGGTTTCCACTTTACAACTGAACAATTATTTACACTCGCAGCCTTACCAGGCCTTGTAGGTGCTACATTGCGTTTCGTCTACACATATATGCCTGCACTTATGGGCGGTAAGAACTGGACCTTTATATCCACACTCATTTTATTAGTTCCTGTTGTATGGCTCGGCTTTGCAGTACAAGATACAACAACTTCTTATACGACATTTATGATTTTAACAGCCCTCATCGGTTTAGCGGGTGCTAACTTCTCGTCCTCCATGGCGTACATTGGCAACTTCTTCCCTAAAATCCGAAAAAAAGGTACAGCCCTTGGCATCAATGGTGGTGTTGGTAACCTTGGTATTTCCGTAATCTATTTCTTAGCTCCATTTGCTATGGGTTCCGCTGCACTTGGTAATGTCTTTGGCGTAACACCAGCTATTATCAAAGGCAACGCAGTATACCTTGCCAATGCGGCTTTCATGTGGATTGTGCCACTCGTAATTATCCTTGCACTTATGACGCGTTTCATGGATAACTTACCATTGGAAAAAAACCAAATCCTAAAAACCTTGTACAAATCTTCGGCAACAAACACACTTGGGCTCTTACATTACTTTACACATGTTCCTTCGGTGCTTTCTCCGGTTACGCAGCAGCACTGGGTCTCTTGGTAGGTAAAGAATTCCCTGAAATTCCATTCGCATCCATCGCATTCGTTGGTCCACTTGTTGCAGGTGCTCTTCGTCCTGTAGGCGGTTGGTTATCCGACAAGATCAACAGCGGTACAAAAGTTACCTTTGTTAGCCTCATCGGCTTATGTGCTACCACTGCATTGATCGCAGTTGGTGTAGATATGCACAACTTCCCATTCTTCTTTGCTATGTCCGTATTGACATTCGTATGCTGCGGCTTTGCAACAGGTGCAACATTCCGTATGATTCCTCACGTATTTGGCAATCTGTTGTTATCCTCTTTAATCACAGGTTTCGTAGCTGCTGTAGCTGCATACGGTGCATTCATTACACCTAAAATCTTCGGTTTCGTATACTCCACATTCGGCAACATTCACCCTGCATTCGCAGTACTACTAGCATTCAACATCGTAACAGTTGCGGTTTGCTTCTGGTTCTATGTGAGAAAAGGGGCAAACATGAACGTATAAATTCATGTTCTACCTTATAGCTGTATAGAAAATATAATTTACATCATTAAAGAAAATATAATTCACCCTTAATTTGGGTAATGAAATACCCCCTCAGTCGTCCTCCACCGCCTTAACGGCCTGCGGCTAGGCCTTGGCCTAGCAAAGTCGGACTCTCTGAGGGGGTTATTTCATTAGAAATTAGATGTGAATTAGATTATCTACATGGTGAATTATATTTTCTATTACAGCAATTACGGTTGTCCATGAATTTATGCGTTCTAAACAAACACAACGGTCTGCGGCCTAGGGCCTTGACCTAGTAAAGTCGGATAATTGTGGGTGTTCTTTTATTGGAATTTAGATCTGTATTAGAACATCACATAGTAAATTATATTTTCTGCCACAGCAATTACGGTTGTCCATGAATTTATGCGTTCGAAACAGATACAATGGCCTGCGGCTAGGCCTTGGCCTAGGGCCTTGACCTCATCCGTATACCTCTTCTAAAAATTAGAACAGACCTGTTCTAATTTTTAAAGGTACATATATGCACTTACAAACTAATATAACTCAAAAAAAGTAGCGGACAAAAATTGTTCGCTACCTTTTTAATCAAATATTTATTTACCCAATCTATAATCTCATTAATAACTTTGATATACTAATAACAGGGTCATTGACGTGAGTTAGGTTCATCACCGAAAGGTGGTGATACTATGAGCAAATTCGAGAAGATTTATATAATTCTTTTTGTAATTTCAATAGTAATTTCCATCTTAAGTTTATTCAAATAAACTTAAGATAACGCCTAACGTAATAAGTACTACCAATACTTACACGTTAGGCGCATCTTATTCTCTCATTTTCTAGATGAGCCTAACGCCACCACACGTCAATGGCTCTCTTTATGTCTATAGTATACCCTAATAGGAACATAAAAACAACATCAGTGTAGAGAAAGGCGATACTTTCTATGGAAATGACCACATATCCATTCTAAAAATTAGTACATGCCTGTTCTAATTTTTAGAAGCATATATATCGCCCAAGATACGTAAAAAATGTAGCGTCAGGCCTACCTGACGCTTTTTATTCTTTCATAAATAATTATTAGTTAAAGACCCTCTTCAGAATCCGACTTTGCCCCTGTTCCGCGGGAATAGATCTGGGCGGTGGAGGATTCTGGAGAGGGTCTTTTATTTATATTATATTATTTTACTTCTGCCCAACCTAAAGCAGCACGTTTTTCATCGATGTCTGCTAAGATTTTTTCAGCTACTTTAGCAGGATCTGTATTTACATACATAACAGAACCGAGGATGTCTTTAGTGTCTTCTTTCAACCATTTTGTAACAGCATCAGAGCCTTGTGTAGGTGGATCAACGCAGTGGTAGGAGTTGATGCCCATTAAGCGGAGGCCAAGGGATGCATCGATACCTTTTTCGTTGGACCATTCAGGGCTAGACATTGCGAATGGCAATTGTGGCAAGTTAAGGCCAAGTTCAGCTGCAATACCACCGAAGATACCGGAGGAACGTGCATTATCTACACATTCGCCAACATGCCATACTGGCGGTTGATCATCGCCCAAGAACTCTTGCAATGCAGGGCTACATTTTTTAATAGCATCTGTATTACAATAACCAAGTTTCATCAATGGGAAGGATGCGCAACCATTTGTTAAGATGATACAGCCATTTTTAATAAGTGTATCAACGATATCTACAGTAGCTTTTTCGTAGATAACACGTGGGTTAGAACAACCTACTACGTTAACGATACCGCGAACTTTACCAGATTTTAAAGCCTCTGCCAATGGTTTGAAGGAACCATAATGTTTAACAGTGGATTCTGGAGAGAAACCAACTTCTGCAGTGATTTCGTATGGCGGAATGAATACAGGCATACCTTTGCGCAATTCATGAGCTTCAAGAGCACGATCCAAGATTTTGCGAGCCAATTCTTTTGTTTCAGCCAAGTTAGTGTGGTGATGATCGTAACCGATATGTTCTGCACCTGGCAAACGAGCTGCATCAGATGTAGTAATAACTTTTGTGTTGAAAGCAACGTGCTACGTCCATGATAGCAGGGATAAATACGTCTTGAACGTCAGCTACCCAGCAATCAAGAGCACCTGTACCAAGTACAAGTTCAGCACCGATTGCATTACACAATGGGATAACATTTTCATAACGGTACATACTGGACAAACCAGAGCAGCAAATACCGTAGAATTGGATACCTTTAGCACCGATAGCTTTCGCTTTTTCTAGGTATTCTTCGGAAGCACCAATTGTACAAATTTGGGATACTAATGTTGGCAAGTGACCATGTACAGCGATGTTAACATAACCTTTTTTCAAAGCACCAATGTTAACTTTGATGTACGACGACCACCTTGACCCGAAATAATGCGTCTGTTGCGATGTCTGCAGCTACTACGCCAGTGAATGTGAAAGCAAGGCCACAACGCAAGAATTGTTTCATGTTGCTTTCCCAATCGCCATCTGTACCTACGCATGTACGATGATATGCATCAAATGCTTCATTGTACGCGGAAATAGGCAAGATATCCAAGTTTTTCCAAACTTCGCGACGTTCAGCTGGAGCCAACGCTGTAATTGTTTTATATTCACCAGGCAATGCACGGCTCAAATCTTCTAATAGAACATCTGCCAAGTCATTTGCCACTTCTTTTAAGGAACGGCCTTCTTCAGGAATGTTGAAAGCTTTACATACAGTACGGATTTTTTCTTCGCCCATAATTGGAATATCCAATTGGTCATTAGCGGCAGCTTTCAAAGAAATCAAAATTTCACGAGCATGCGCACCATGTTGAGTCAAGCCACCAGCAGCGGCACGTGTCATGTTACGCGCTACGATAAGGTCAGCATCGGCACCGCAGACGCCACGAGGTCTCTTAGGCGTAATTTTACATGGACCCATGAAACAAATACGGCAACATACGCCAGCAATACCGAACGCACATTGAGGTTGTTGTTTATCGAAACGGTCGAATACAGTGTCGCAACCGATTTGCTCCATACGAAGAATCATTTCGCGTACAGCAGGATCTGGAGTTTGCTCAATAACATCTTGCTTGGTAGGCCATGTTTTACGATACTCAGCAACTGCTTTAAGATAATCATTTACACCATGTTCATGAGGTACGCCCTGGTTCATGAGTGTGTGGCACCCATTTATCCGTCGGCATAGCCTTTTGCATGGCTATGGTCGTGACCATGGTCATGGTCGTGGTCGATGGTCGTGATCGTGACCATGATGATGATGACCGCCGCAATGGTCATGGTCATGATGATGTTCATCATGACTGTGGTCATGGGTATTTTTATTTTCCACGTCTTTACTCATTTTAAACCTCCTAGGGGCCTACGTAGGCCAACCGCTAATAACAAGAAAACATATTCTTATTCTATCTAAGTTAAATCCACCATAATCGATGGGTTTTAAATCCTATCTTCAAAATATGTTTTAAAACTATCATAAGTATATTTTATTGAGAGGACAATTGTCAATCTAAATTTTATACATATTATAAAAAACATCGCTCCTATCCCCCATTATAACAATGTTTTTTTCAATTATAAAACCTCATAATAATTTCATGAAAAGCAAACTTATTTTTAATTCCTATTTATTAAAGGAATTAAAAATCACTCCATGAGAAAGTAAACACCTTATAACACTAATTCTATATACACCAACAATTCTCCTGCATCATTTTTCACAAAAATCATTAGCTCCATCTACAAATATGTAAAACATTAGCTCCGCTTTGGCAGTAGTTCTCTAACGCAAAACTTACGCTAGAAACTTTTAATGTATGAAGCATAAAGGATACGTCATACAGCCTCGTCACAAACTGACTTCGGGCTCCGCTTTAGCGCAGTAGCGTGTCTTTTCTAACGCTGATGTACTAAAAAAACTTTAATGTATTTACAGATAGAGAAAAAAATCCTCCTGAAAACGACTTCGGGCTCCGCTGTAGCGCAGTAGCGTGTCTTGCAGGAGGATTTTTTATCCGCTACCGTATTTAGGTGTTACATTAAAGTTTTTAGTACATCAAGTACTTCTGTGGTAATTCATTTTTACCATCTTTGAGTTTTTTTCCACGTATTCAGAGCGGAATTCAAAGGCTTGGTGTAGTTGGTGATGGTATTCGCGTACATCAAATGGTGGTTCGAATCCTGGCACTTCTACGTAGGATAGGTTTTCATAGGCACCGAATGGTTCGAATTGTAGGTCTCCTTCTACTAGGCGTTCTAATAAATCAATGGGTCACTTTCTTTAGGGATTTTTCTTTTCAGGAAGAATCCTGTGTTCATGATATAGCAATCTACACCACATTCTTTAAAGAGTTTTTTATAGCTTTCATAATCACGAACTAAAGGATAGGTACGAAATGGATTTGCGTATGGCTCGATAACGAGTGCATTTGGATCGACGTTGGCATCGAGTTTTTCCGCAGTAGAGCGGCGTGTTGCAAGGGTTGCGCCCATAGTGGAAGCCAATACAGGGTCGTCGATTTTAAGGATTGGTGGCAATGTTTTATCTTTCATCAGCCACACAATGGCATTAACCGGTTCGTCCACATGGTTTACGCGATTATCTGTCCAGAATTGGGATTTAATAGCGCGGCCATTGTTGTTACGCACGTCCTCAGCCAATACGACCTTGTTGCCATTTTCATCGAGGGTAACGCCTACATTTTGCAATGTTAGCAAGTATTTATTAGCAGGGTGTTCTACCGGGTAGTCCTGCATTTTATCAAAGTATGTTGGTTCCATTGCAACGGAGGTCAAATCGTTTGTATTGATGATATACGCATCGTCATGCAAGATAGAGATATCATAGCGACCATTGTGTTTTTCATGAGTCAATGTGGATTTACCGGAACCGGATAAACCGAATACGCCGATTGTGAAAGACTCACCATTTTTAAGGTTATAGCGTTTCATACCGCCGTGGCAGGCTACGTAACCATAACGGTTTGCTAAGGACCAAGCCAATGTCAATGTGCCTTTTTTATGTTCCCCAAAGTAACGCATGCCAAGAATCATGGCGCAGTTATGAGCAGGGTCGAAAAATAGCAAGACCCACCTGGATGACCTGGTACTACATAGTCAGGGTCAGAATAGATGTAAATATCCCCTTCTGGAATATCTTTACTGTTGTTGTAGAAATCTTTTGTCGCTTCGTCAAAGAATTTAAAGTTCATAATCCAAGAATACATGATGGATGCATGATCCTTTGGAATCATAAGATGAGCACGAGCCGTGAATTTTTGATCAAGACCAACCACAACTTGTGTAGAAATCCATTCTTTATTGCGACTATCATACACAGCATCACGAGCGATACCGGCTAATTCGACTTCATCAATACCTTCATCACCAATGATACGGCGAGCCTTCGCATAGCGGCCAGTCGTTTTACCATCATTAGTTACGAGAATTTTAGCATCAGCTGGTAAACCTTGTTCTTCTGGTTTAAATACAGGCATATCAAGAAGAATGACACCTGGTTCTTGCGTTGCCAATGTATACGCTTCTGCTACAGATGTAACAGGTTTTACGTTATTGCCATAAAACGCAGTTTCAATGGTGCTGCGTAATTTAGAAAATAACGGATTTGTCTTGATTTCACTTTGATTCCAAATGCGACGTGTTGCCATTCTAATCCTCACCTTTATCGTATAACTTTATAAAAACCTATCGGTACGTGTATTGAAAAATACTTCTAATAATTTCTATTTTACCTGTTTTTTTAACAAATTTGTATACACGAAAGAGATGAATATAAGTAAATTATTGTATATTTATTTTAAATTAGTGCAACACATTTTGTAATAATAAAGTTACTTTTTATTTTTATTAATAAATGCGTTGATTATCGCCTACAAAGTCAGTTTTATCCCAAGTCAACAATGTACGGGAGCCTTCTAATTCACGGATATGTGTACAATCTTGCATCATTTCTAGTACGCCTCGGAATTTACCATTTTTTTCATCGCGCACGGCCGTGTAGATAACATAGATAAACAAGCCCGGTTTATTGATCCAAAATTCTGCTTGGCTTTGTTCTCCTGAACGGAATTTCTCTACGATTTCTTCTACTACATAAACAGACTTCGCAGGATGGCAATTCTTCACCTCACGGCCAATAACATTAGCACTACGAGGGAAAATGCGATGTGGTGTATCACTGTAGAATTTAACGAGTTCATTTTCATCTACATAGGATAAATCCACAGGCAGATGACGGAACAACAAATTAATTTGCTCTAAGGTCAATTTGCCAGTGGCCACGTCTAGGACAGCATCCTTACTAACGGCTGCACCTCCTACAGGGCCAACATATTTAGACAATAATCCTGCCAAATCATTTAAGAATTCGTTAGATACAGATTTAGATGCAGCACTTCCTTGTGTAGAGTGATTACTATTGAGTTCAACTGCGGAATCATTGATGCCTGGCACCACATATAACGCTGGTGGATCAATGATGGCATAACCAATTTCATGATCATTTTTGCTCATGCGTACAAATTCTTCATCGCTGAGCAATTTAAAGGATGTTGGCAATAAAACCTCTAACTCTTTAGAGTTTAAATCACGCAACTTTGCCAGTGTTTCTGGAACAGATGCTAAAAACTCCTCATATTTATCTTCACGAAGCAATGCGTAGGATGAAGAGATAGAATCGCGCACGCCATCATCAAAGGTCCACATAATCCGCGTTGGACGATCAAACCCATGATTTTCTAACATTGGATATAATTGATTTTGCTTACGAGATAAATGGATACGCCATTCTGCTAAGGAATCAAAAAAACACCAAAGCCAAGGATTTTTAATAAACTTATCTTGTTTTAACAATTCATCCGCTTTCAAGAGCTACCTTTTTCAACCGCATTAATTTCTTCTAAATAAGCCCACAACGGATGATTCTCTGGGTACTCATTTTCGGCACGCACTAATACACCGTCAAATAAATTCAACAAATCATCCATCTTGTCTAGTATTTCTTCATCCTTATAGACACCTTTCAAACTTTTGCTCTGCATAAAGCAAATTCGTCAGGCGTACAAGTACCTAACTTTTCTTTTTAAAAATACGGTTACCCTCTTCCAAGGATAATTTACCATCTAAATAATCCTCTTTAATAGATACAATAATTCTGTACCGTTCGTTATTAATATCTAGCTTTTTGCTGTAATGGATTCATATGCTTATACCTCCAGTGGGTCAAAGACTATTAGTATATACAATATATTATTACTATATTAAATATTTTTTTATTATATTTCATTTTGAAAGTAATTTTCAGTTGCTGCAGATACATTTCCCAAGATAATTGAGCCACAAAACACTTTCACCCAATATAATTAAACTCCTTAAGTACTTTCACCAGCACATAAAAAAAGCACCCATACAATGTATGAGTGCCTTCTATTAATTCCTTAAAATTAATATATTCAGTTTTAGATGCCTCTACAGGATTGCCATTACTATCCGTAGCCGGTGTAAATTTCCATGTAGAAATTGTGTTCACAATGGATGCATCCGCATCACTACTACCAGTGGTTCCCTTGTAATTCTACATGAGAAACGGATCCATCTGTATTAATAGTAAAGTTTACATTAACAACAGTTGTATCACCGGCATAACCATGTAGCACACCAGAATCAAAGCCTGGTGTAGATACTGCTTTTGGCGCTTCATAAGGTGTGGCCGCCAAAGAAACAGCGGCAGACATGGACATAATTAATGCCGTTAAGGCAACACAACGCAATACATTACTCATCATCTTTCTCCTCATTTAGTCTTATGACTACTCTCATTATTGAGTCCTAGACTGTTTCACTCCTTATTTTGCCTTAGGACCATTCGCTTTCGCATTCACATCAGACGCATGATTATCGTTAGACTGTGATTTGTCTACCGTCAATTTACCATTGCCGGACTTAGCTGGAGCATTACCCTTTGGCAATGTAATTGTCATGCCTATGATGGATGCATGGGCTTTTTGATCTGTGCCAATAGCCGGCGTAAATTCCCATTGTCTAATAGCAGCTTTCACAGCCTCATCAACAGGTCCATAACCAGAAGATTGTTCTACAAAGACATTTTCAACCTTGCCTTGTTTGTTAATCAAGAAACGTACACGCATATGATCTGCTACGGTAATTCCATTTGGAATAGCTGGCATTGTAGGTTTAACGATGGATACTTCGCGAGGCGCTTCTATAAATCTGCCGGCAGCCGCATCAGCGTGAGCAGGCATCATGGCACCTACAGCAAATGTAAGAACAGCAGCACAAGCGAATCGAGTTAATATATTCATGGTTTGTTCCCCTCGAAATTAATATAATAAATATACATATATAATACTCGATAAAGATGAAGAAAAAAATACCCTAACTGCAAAATGTAGTCTATTAGTAAAAAAATATTTATAGAATAATTTTTTTATTGATAATTTTTTTCTCATTTATGATATATTGATTTTAAGATAAACTGATCGGACTTACATATCACAGTTGATGTGACAAAAAAATTACAAAAAGGAGGTTCATCATGAGACGTAGAAAAGCGTATTCAAATGAAAGGTCATGATGGTACTTGGTATCGTTGCCCTCGTTGGGCCAAACCATCTACAAGCTCTCATCCACTAAACGATCGTGACCTTAGCAGAAAAGTCATCATATGCCACTAGCCGCTACGTTAGTAGCGGCTATTTTTCCACTAAATAAGGGTAGTTAACAAGATAACTAAAAATTTTTAAAACTTAGTACATACAAAGGAGGTTTATTATGAAAGTTTAATCGAATCGTATTAGTCGTCGTATCATTAGCACTGATGTTCTTTGCACTTGCAGGCTGTGGTAAGGATGCGCACAGAGACAGATCAAAAAGAAACTAAACGTCGTTGCCACTACAACGATGTTAACGGATTTAGTAAAAGAAATCGGCGGTGATCATGTATCTGTACAAGGACTCATGGGCCCTGGCGTGGATCCTCACCTCTATCAAGCGAGCGCCGGCGATGTAACAGCTATGTCTAAGGCAGATGTAGTGGTGTACAACGGTGTTCACTTAGAAGGTAAAATGGGTTCCATTTTCGACAATTTAACAAAACAAAATAAAGCTACTATCCGCGTATCCGACGCCATTGATCCAGCTACTCTACTCGACTTTGACGAAGAAGATGGCGTGAAAACTAAAGACCCTCATATTTGGTTCGATGTAGCGAATTGGAAACTTGCAGCCAAGGCTGTATACGAAGGACTTTCAAAAGCAGATCCAGCTCACAAAGAGGATTTCAAAAAACGATATGATGCGTATCTCACTAAATTGGATGACACAGATGCATACATTAAAACTCAAGCAGAATCAATTCCTAAAGAATCTCGCGTTCTCGTAACAGCACACGATGCCTTCCAATACTTCGCTCGAGCATACGGCTTTGAAGTAAAAGGTTTACAAGGCGTTAGTACTGCTACAGAAGCAGGCACACAAGATGTGAATGAGCTTGTGCAATTCATCGTAGATCACAAAATTAAAGCGATTTTCGTAGAATCTTCTGTACCGCACAAAACAATTGAAGCCGTTCAAGAAGCAGCTAAAGCTAAAGGCTGGAACGTTGCTATCGGTGGCGAATTGTACTCCGACTCCCTCGGTTCCGAAGGTACTGAAGGCGGCACATATATCGGCATGGTAAAAGCCAATATCGATACCATTGTTAAAGCACTTAAATAAAGGAGGTCTCTATGGAATGGGCCGTTGAAGTTGAAGATATGACCGTAGCCTATACGACAAAACCCGTATTATGGGACGTAGATATGAAGGTACCCATCGGTTCCTTAGCGGCCATCGTCGGCCCTAATGGGGCTGGTAAATCTACATTATTAAAGGCCATGTTAGGCCTATTAACAGTTATCTCAGGTAGTGTTAAGTTTTATATCGACCACCACCTTGCGATGAACAAAAAGGATTACAAAAAAATCGCCTATGTCCCTCAAAGCGGCAGCGTAGACTGGGACTTTCCCACTACCGTATTAGACGTTGTACTTATGGGCCGCTATGGTCATCTAGGTTGGTTCAAACGACCAAGTAAAAAGGATAAGGAACTCGCCCTCTCCATGATTGAAAAAATGGGCATGAGCGACTATGTAAATAGGCAAATCCGTCAACTTTCAGGTGGCCAACAACAGCGTGTATTCCTTGCGAGAGCCCTCGTACAAGAGGCAGATATTTACCTCATGGACGAACCTTTCAAGGGCGTCGATAAAACGACGGAGCACGCCATTATCTCTCTTTTACAAGAAATGAAAGCGCGCGGCAAAACGGTGATCGTCGTACATCACGATTTAAATACGGTACCTCAATATTTCGACTGGGTAACGATGGTCAATAAGCAAACTGTCGCTTATGGTCCTGTGGCGGAGACCTTTACAGACGAAGCCATCGAGCGCACCTACGGCAAGGGGAGGATTGTATGACCATACTCCAATCCTATACGACGCAAATGGTATTGCTCGGCACAGCTCTTTTGGGCCTTGCCAGTGGTATTGCAGGCACCTTCGCAGTACTGCGCAAGGAAAGCCTCATCGGTGACGGCCTCTCTCACGCGGCACTGCCTGGTGTAGTCATCGCATTCTTGCTAACCGGTATAAAAGACATTGAGGTACTCATTATAGGTGCTGCCCTGTCCTCTATCACTGCGGCGTGGCTCATTACCATCACCGTAGAAAACAGTAAAATCAAATTTGATGGCGCTCTGGCTACTATACTATCTGCTTTCTTTGGTCTTGGTATGGTTCTACTCACCTACCTTCAAAGTCTGAACAATGCAGGTCAGGCGGGGCTTTCAAAATTTATATTTGGACAGGCCGCCACCATATTAGCCCGCGATGTGTACATTACATCGGCAGCAGCGCTCATCATTATCGTTTTAACAGCCTTATTTTGGAAAGAGCTAAAGCTCATCTCCTTTGACGTAGAATACGCTAAAACTTTGCAAATTCCCGTCACCTTTACCCTCATTTTATATCGTTCACTATTGATTATGACCATCATCATCGGCATTCAATCAGTAGGTGCTATCTTGATTAGTTCCCTACTCATTGCACCGGCCGTAGGGGCCCGTCAGTGGACAAACAAGCTAGGTACCATGTGTATACTAGCAGGATGTTTCGGTATGGTATCTGCTATTGGCGGTACCATTTGGAGTACAACAGTACAAAAACTGCCTACAGGACCTGCGATCATCGTCATTCTGTCGGTTATCGTACTATTGAGCCTCATATTTGCACCTAATAGAGGCATCTTGTGGCAATTCCGGAAAAGAGGTGCCCCATGACAGTACATACAGAGATTTTACTCATCGCCATCGCCGTATCCATCGCGTGCGCTATTCCTGGTGTATTCCTCGTGCTACGCCGCATGTCCATGATGGCTGACGCCATTACACACACCGTATTCCTCGGCATCGTGCTCGCTTTCTTTGTAACGGAAGACTTAAACTCGCCCTTGCTTTTAGTAGGGGCAACCGTAGTCGGCGTAGGAACAGTATGGCTTACAGAGATGATTCATAACACGGGCCTCGTCAACGAAGACGCGTCCATTGGTATCATCTTCCCCCTTCTATTCTCCATTGCCATCATCCTCGTCAGTCTCTACAGCGGCAACGCACACCTTGACGTAGATACGGCACTTCTAGGGGAAATCGCGTTCGCCCCATTCGACAGATGGATTGTAAACTCCACCGACTTAGGTCCTGTATCTCTATGGATTTCCCTGGGGGTAACGGTCATCAACCTCCTATTAGTTATGCTCTTCTACAAGGAATTGCAACTATCTACCTTCGACCCACTATTAGCAGGGCTCTTTGGCTTTATGCCTGCCCTCATCCACTACGTGCTAATGACCATGGTGTCCCTAACCGTGGTGGCTTCATTCCAAGCGGTAGGCGCCATCCTCGTTATCGGCCTCATGATCGGACCTGCGGTTATCGCTTATTTATGGACGGACTCTGTGAAAGCCATGCTCACTAGCAGTATCATCATCGGCATTATCTGTGCCGTTATCGGTACAGAAGTCGCTTTCACCCTAGACGTATCCATTGCAGGCGCTATCGCAACAACGATTGGTCTCGCATTATTAATTGCCGTTATTTGCACGCCAAAGACAGGCTATATTGCAACCTATCGTCGCCAACGCCACTTGCGTCGTCACTATCGAGAAACGATGATGCTCTGTCACATCTATACCCATATGAACACACCTGTGGCAGCCATTGAAAACGGTATCGGCACCATTCACGAACACTTGAACTGGAAGCCATACTATACACACCAAGCCGCATCACACCTTAAGAAACAAGGCTTGTTGTATGTAACAAATGGGTACTATATGCTGACCGATAAAGGCGTGGCGCAAGTTAAAGAAATTATTTAAATACAATACCGATACTTTTCCCAACAAAAAAGAAGCTGAAACCAATGCTAATCTGCAAGATTTCAGCTTCTTCTTTTATATTTAATTATATGGCTAGAACACAACACGCATCTGATACCACTTAGCACCGCCGTGATCAGATAGAGACTCGCCTTCATTTACAAAGCCAAACTTAGCGTAATAATGAATCTTTTCTTCCTTACATGTTAAAATAACGCCTTTTCGATTTTCTTCTTTAGCCAATTCTATGAAAGCCTCAATCAACTGCCCACCTACACCGCGATTGCGATACGCTGGCATTGTATTTAGGCCAAATATCATCTGCCATGCCCCATCAGGATTGTGCATAGATGCATCAGCAAACATCTCATCGGTTAGGATTTCATCATCCGTTACAAAACCATCGATAAAACCAATAGGTGTATCGTCGTCAAAGGCGATTAAAAACTGACCTGCATAATGATCTAATCGTTCCTTAAAAGCCTCACGAGGCGCCGCCTCAGCAGGAGGAAAACAAGTTGCTTCTATATGTGTCACTAAATCTAAATCAGCGGTTGTCGCTTTTCGTATTAAAATATCCATATCCTTCTCCATCGTATCTACATATCGATTTTAGTATATACTGTTTATAAAACAAAGGCTACACATTCCATGAGTGATATGTAGCCTTTTATTAATAATCTCATAAATTTCCTTCAATATAGATTATCTAGCAATTATTTTTTCGTATATTTAGGCACATTGCGATATTGCATTGGTAAGGAATTCTCTTTTACCTTAAAGCCGTGCTTTTCGTAAAATGGTGCATTCTTGCTATCGCCAATCATAACATTGATATACAAATACGACTTGTAAGCGTCTTTCACCATTTCTAGCAAATGACCTGCAATACCGCGGCCATGATAATCAGGATGAACTAGCACATAGTTGATGAAGCATACGAGCTCGCTATCATCCATGACGCGAATAAGACCAACTAAACGGTCACCATTCCACGCACTAATCACACGAGAGGAATTCATGAGCGCCTTGTATAATCGGTCAGGATATTTACCTACCACCCAACGAACAGACAGAAATAAATCTGCTACTTGCTGGGACGTAAAATTTCGTTTTTCAGTATACTTAATAGTCATAAAAAGCCTTTACATTATCTAAACGTCCAAGGATTTCCTAAAGTAGCAGCCTTATTAAAGGTTAATGTGCATAGCGTAGGATTTTCATTATCTAAGTAAGCAATAAAAACAATTTTATCAATCATTTTTTCTTTTACCCTCATAGCCTTTTCAGCGTCTTGATTTATATATTCACGAAGCAATTCAGGAAGAGTAAACCTAATACTAAGGCTAGGAATCTCAGAGTTGTTAACAATTGGTACTATAATCCATTCATCAGGATTTTCTGGATTAAAATGTATTGAAACATTCTGATGCGGATTAGATTTCAACAACTCATTAAATCCTGAATTAGCTAGTAGAGGAATCATATATACACTATTTATTGTAGCCAAATATATAAATTGATTTTTAATATTATTCTTTAAATCTATTATCAGATTTTTTTAGATCAGTATCAAATAAAGACTCATCCCAACAATAAGAAGCTCTCCTATGATATGCCACTTCATCACGAATTAATTCTGAAAATACCATTTTGAAACTATTAAATTGAGTATCATCTATATCTGAATTATCCATCAATTCATCTATTATTTGTTGAATTAGGTCTATGATATCTTTATATACATCACTAGATAAATCAATTAAATGTATTTTATGAGCAATTGCATAACGTTGTGCAGGATTTGAAAAACCAGATGTAGAAAAGATAGCATAATGATATTGATAACGTTTAACAGATAGTTGCTCTGTACTCAAATTTACAGTAGCATAGTTAGTATTAATATCATTTAAAATGCCAACGCCCACTCTAACTCTATCAATACCAACTTTTGTGCTTGCATAACACTTTGCTTCTACAAATAAGCGCAAAGGATATACAAAGGGAGGCGTTATTCTAAAAGTTCCCAATGTATCAAACTGATGATAACCTCCACGCCCTCGAACATTTAAACCATTATGTTTACTTTCTATTTCTTGTTCGCCATGTCTCACACCAGGTTCATAAGGAATATTGCGCTCTGTAATTACTTCATAACCATTCACTTCAATAAGTTTTGATAATACAATCTCCAAAAGGTATCCTTTTGCCTGCTGTTTATTCATGCTAAAGCTCTCCTAAATTATAAGTACAAAACATATTTCGCTACAATATTTTGATCATATAGATAACATCTTCCATAGGGTTCTGATAATACGGCTCGTATTCAACAAAGCCATGCTTCTTATACAAATGGATTGCTGCTTGCAACGGTTCAATTGTATCTAGCACCATTTCTTTATATCCCGAGGCCTTAGCATGGTCCATAATACTTTCAATCAGACGATCACCGAGAGCATGACCACGCCCATCGGGACGCACATAGAGGCGTTTCATCTCGCAGCGGGTGTCACTATGCTGATAATATGCCACCATACCAAGAACAATACCAGTGTCATCTACCGCCACCAATAATTCACCATTTGGTGCCGTATATTTCTCACCGATATCTGCTAATTCCTTATCTAAATTTTGAAAGGATAAATCGCGACCAAGCCACTGTGTATACTCTTGAATTAGCTCTTTTACTTCATCTAAATACGATTTACCATCAATAATTTTAATCATATAAACTCCAATGGACTAATAACTATAATCTTCCAATCTTTATCATTAGATTTTTAGGTGCTTTAAAGCTCTCGTTAACAAAGAACCTTTTATCTTTACATATGAGCCAGGTTTTTATTTGTAAAAAATAACTCGCAATTCATACCCTCTGACAAATGAATCCGACAATTTATACTTACATTTTTTTATAACCCATATCGTTAATCACACTCTATAATTCATTTATAAAATTTAAAATGTCTGTTTTTTTCCTGTTCTAGTATCTGATCAGTAATATCAATTGCAGGTTGAAATATACTCATATTACCTTCAAAATGATTAAATTCATTTAGCAGGGTTTTTCTTCGTTGTAAGAAAAAAACCCTATTTTTTTATGTCATCTTTATTTGAGCTATTTTCAGGAAAAAGCTTTTTGAGATTATTTGTCCAAGTTGTTTAGCTCCTCCCCTGCTTTCAGTATCTATATTATATTTTTGATACCAATTTTTTTCTCTATCAATAATCTTAAAAAAATAAGTAAGTATAAGAATGTATTAATGTCCGATTTAATAGAGGATATTTCTCCTTATTAACAATTTCCTGTCCATCAAAGCTTTTCCTAAAAATATCATTAACATTCACTAGATAACTATTTGGAATTATATCATCCTTATTTCCAAATAAGTCAATATAACACTTTGCTATATCAACTTTATCTGTTTTATATCCATGCATCAATTGAGTTAGTCTCTCTTTGACAGTCAGATCATTAATAATAGTTGAGTATCCACGCATAAAGGGAATTAACGAAATTAAAAAAATAATTCTGTGTTTCGTATATAATCAAAAAAAATTTTTTTCTCTAAATGTATTTAACAACTCATCAAGGTTAATAAGCATATCACGCTCATCAGAACTCAATGATATGAACCCATTTTTCTTCTCCTTGTGTATTATTAAATAAATATAATCTAAAGCATTTTTTTAAATTGTCCATCTAGAAGCCTTAGTAAGTCTATATTATGAGTTAAAATGATTCTCTTTTTATTATGTAGCATTTTAACTATTGCATAAGCTATTTTATTTTTTTATAAATAGAATCAAAGCTAGAAATAGGATCATCTAATATTACAATTGATTTATTAGAGTTTTTGGCTTTTTAAAAAAATTCAAATGTTAGTGAAAGAAAATTTTTGTTCGCCGGAACTTAATGGAAGGTCCTCTCGTTTAACCCCAATAAAATCTTCATTTTCCAATACAATTTTGATGTTTCTCTTATCATCTCTAATTATCTGTAGTGCCTTACTCATATTACTACTAATAATCTGCTCAATGTATAAAAAAATCCTCTTCCGTAATATCTGGCTTCTGACTTATCATAGTTTGATATTCTTCATTTTTTTATTTTTTTATGTCAGAACTTTTATAAATATCCACTAATTCCTTTATTACTTTATTTGCAAATATATTTTTATACTCTTCTATAGATGCTTTAAGGTTTAAAACCTCATTTAAATCTCCTGTTTCAATCGCCTCTAGCATAATATCTTTTTATTCTAAATGGATCTTCTTCTCTTATATCATGAATTATTTGTTCAACAATTTTTTTAGTTTTTTTGCATCTAATGTCTTTTTATACCTTCTATATTTTTTTAGTTTTTTTATCTAACAAGTTTTCAGAATCAATTCCTTCTGAATCGCAAACTATACACTGTTGTTTATAATTAAAAACGCGAAAAGTATCCTTATTGCTTCTGTATTCTCCTCAACTTCCTTAATATGAGAATTATTAGCCAATTTACTAGCATCTATCGATTCGATTTCAACAATAAGGGATTATTTTCTGATAAATCAGAAATAACATAATCTAACTTTTTCCTGTTCATATTCAGAAATAGTTATTTCAGTATACTTATCTAATTCCGATATATACTTCTCAACACCAGTTTTAGTACCTTTTAGATTTGTTATTCATTAAATCTTTAATCATATCTTGAATGCTTGCCAAAGCAGAAAAAGCACTCTATAGATTTACTACGACCCGAAGATATTTTTATAGTTATTTTTTTAAAAATAGAAATACTATCAACGCACAACCTATTATATTCATCGTCTATATACTTCTGTAGTTCAAATTCTTTTCTTATATTATCGCCTAGTAAAAAAATCTTTTGTTTCCCCTTGTATGATATTTCTGTTATTTTGATCATTAATCACAAAGAATTGCGATCCATCTGTATATGATTCATCTCCATAAGTATACTTCACATTTGTTCCAGCCTCAGATAATAAGACCTTCACCAAACTTGTCTTACCAGTTCCATTAGGACCATAAAGTACCGCAATTTGGTCTTTAGAAATCTATTTCATTGTTTTTTTAACAAAATTTTTGATAATCTTCTCCAAAAAAATATCCTTATTTTTTTAATTTCCTCAAAAAAATAATTTTTTTCCATTTTATTCTCCCCAGACTGATATATTAGAACAAACTATCCTATGTAAATGACAATATAAGAATACAAAATAACATCTCTAAGTAACTACTCATATATCACGTAAAAAAATCCCCCTCTTAGAATTACTCGCTAAATTATATAAGCTTCCTATTAATCTTTTCTACAAATAAATGCATTTCTCCTCTATCATTAATCCTACTAATTAATAATTACCTCCAATTACCCATACTTTTTATACTTAACTCTTTACTCTACTATAATTTACTTACAAAAAAGCCAACAAAGTTTGCACTTTGTTGGCTTAAACATTATATATCAATTATACTTCCCTATATCATCAGCAACCATCGCTAGTCTTTCCTCTGTTGGCATCGAATAGGAATAAACCTTATGTTCTTCTTCCATATCATAATTATCCGTCCATAGCTCGCATTGTGTTATTACAGTCTGAACTGCATCATCCATTCCTTCTGGAGGGTATTTATGCTTTTTCAAAAGTTTTTTAATGATCATACGCATTTTGGCTCTTGCTGATTCACGTTTTTGCCAATCTATAGTCCTATTTTTGCGAAGTGTATCCGCTAACTCTTTCGTTATAGAGATTAGCTCATCGTTTTCATAGAAGTCTTTAATAGCCTGTGGTTTTACCAATGCGTCATAAAAAGCTAACTCATCTGCAGTTAGACCAAGTTTTTCCCCTTCTTGTCTATCAGCTGCGATTTGTTTTGCTAGTTTTAACATCTCAGCAATAACTTCCTCATTGGTTAGCATCCCATTTAAATAAGCATTAAGAGAGCGTTGCATAATTTCACTAAATTTCTCAGACTTAACGACATTTGTTCTACGATAAACAGAAACTTGGTTGGAAATTAACCTCTTCAACAATTCAATTGCAAGATTCTTTTCCTTCATATTAGCAACATCTTGCAAGAATTTAGGATCGAATAAAGAGAACTCTTCTTTAATATCAGAGAATAAATTAATTACACCATCACTCTTAATACTATGTTTTAAAGTTCGTTTATTCTTGCATTCATCTCTGGTAATGAAATCTTTTTACCAACGCCAGTATTAGTAAGTCTCAAAACAAGTACACGAACAGCTTCAAAGAATGCTGCTTCAAATCTATCGTCTTCATTAACTACCGACGAACAAAGAGAGAGTGCTTGATGAAGCATAAGGGATTCTTTTACAAATACCTCCTTATCCTCTATCAGCTCTTTATCCATAATGAAATTCACTGCACCACTAATAGTTTTAGCTCTTTCAAGATCCGTACCACTTTGAAATTTAGAATAATCATATCCATGGAATATATCACGGCATATAGACAATTTTTCTAAGAATTTAGGATATGCGACTACAGAAACATCCGTATCACCGTAATTATTTTTATCACGAGATGTATAATCGTTCATCGCCTGCTTCAAAGCAGTAGCAATCCCCACATAATCAACAATAAGTCCGCCTTCTTTATCACGGAATACACGATTAACACGAGCGATTGCTTGCATTAGATTATGTCCAGTCATAGGTTTGTAAATATACATGGTAGCAAGAGAAGGAACATCAAAACCCGTTAGCCACATATCAACAACTATAGCAATCTTTAAAGGGCTATTATTATCCTTAAATTTCTTAGCAAGTTCGTTTTTATGATGCTTGTTACCAATAATTTGTCGCCACTCTTCTGGATCATTATTACCAGAAGTCATGACTACAGCAACTTTTTCTTCCCAATTGGGCCTAAGTTCTAAAATACGTTTATAGATTTTCATGGCAATAGAACGAGAATATGCAACAATCATTGCCTTGCCTGTAAGTAAATACTCCCTATTATTTTCATAGTGATCAAGAATATCATGCACAAGAGAATCTAGAGTATTATCATTACCAAGAACGGCTTCCATCTGTCCTAGCTCATGTTTACTTTTCTCTATAACTTCACGATCAGCATTTAGAGACATTAAATCATATTCAGCATCAATCAACCTCAATGTAGCTTGATCAAGATTCAATCTGATAACACGACTTTCATAGTAAACAGGTCGTGTTGCACCATCTTCAACAGACTGCGTCATATCATAGATATCGATATAATCGCCAAAGACCTCCCGCGTACTACGGTCTTTTGAAGAAATAGGTGTTCCTGTAAAACCAATATATGTAGCATTAGGTAATGTATTACGAATAAGTCTAGCTGTACCAATAACACGTTTTGCTACTTCCTCACCAGATTCATTCTTTGTAATCTTAATTTTTTCAGCAAGCCCATATTGCCCTCTATGTGCTTCATCTGCCATAACTATAATATTATGACGTTCAGATAAAGGTTCATCCGATTCCTCAAACTTTTGCATCGTAGTGAAAATAATACCATTTGCCTGTCTCCCAGCAAGTAAGGTTTTAAGATTTTCTCTACTTTCTGCTTGTAACGGCTCTTGTCGTAAAAAGTCTTTACACTTTACAAACTGACTATAGAGCTGATCATCAAGGTCATTTCTATCAGTAAGAACAACAATAGTAGGGCTATCTAGGGCCTCCTGCAATAAATGGGCATAGAATACCATTGAAAGAGACTTACCACTACCTTGAGTATGCCAGAAAACACCACCCTTACCATCAGTAACAGTAGCGTGCTTAGTCGATTCAATAGCCTTTTTACTGCAAAATATTGATGATATCCAGCAAGGATTTTGTAGCTATTTATTCCTTCATTTGAGAAACAAATAAAATTCTTAATAATATCAAGTAATCGTTCTTTTTGGAATATTCCCTCAAAGAATGTATCAAACTGTGCATATTGGGTATTCTCATAATTACCATCTTTTGTTTTCCATTCCATAAAACGGTCTTCACCTGAAGTAATTGTACCTGCTTTAGAAATCAACTGATCACTCATAACACAAATAGCATTATAAATGAACATTGATGGAATCTCTTGCATATAGTTGCGAAGTTGTCTGTATGCCTCGGAAGCATCTGTTTCTTCACGCGATGGAGACTTAAGCTCCATTAATACTATTGGCAGACCATTTAAAAATAGAATAAGATCAGGGCGTTTATTGCTGTTCTCAATGAAAGTCCATTGGTTAGCTACAACAAATGAATTATTTTCAGGGTTCTTATAATCCACAAGATAAACAATTGAAGAACGTTCTTCTCCATCAACAAAATATCTTACAGGAATACCATTCTGTAAGTAGTCCATAAAGATGGCATTCTTCTGTACAAGCTCCCCATTTTCAAAATTTTTAAGTTTAAATAATGCATCCTGAATCGCATCATTAGCTACACCATGATTTATACGATATAAAGACTCAATTAAAACGTCTTCATAGAAAGGACTATAAAAATCTCTTTCTATATCTGGACCATACACATAATCATACTCTAAATCATTTTTGAAATAATTCAATTAATGATTTTTTTCATAATCTTCCTCTCGGAAAAAAATTTAGCATTATTTTACTCCCCACTTATTCCTTGTTATTAGTTATTATTTTGCCTCTAAAATGCTATCAGCATTTTTTTATATTATTATATTTACAAAAATGATTTTCACTAAAAAGTAATTCTTATGATACTAAAAAAATAAACAATAATTTAGAGAAACAGGCTCGCGCTTTATTTAAGTCTTGGTTTATCTCTTATGATCCTTTTCAAAAGACTATGCCTTCTAATTGGAGAACAGGTAAATTAAAGGAATTATTACAATTAAAACGCCAATCAATAAAAGCAGGTAATAATACAGAGCTACCATACTTACCTATCGATATTATTCCGATGAACTCATTTGCATTAACAGATTTCAAACCTAACGAAGATGCAAAAAGTAGTTTAGTTAAATTTGATAAAGATGACATAATTATTGGTGCAATGAGAGTATATTTTCATCGTATTATACTGGCGCCTTGTGCTGGTATTACAAGAACAACTTGTTTTACGTTGGTACCATACCAAAAAGAATATCTGAGTTTTGCCTTTTTATATTGTGATCAAGATAGTAGTATAGATTATGCTCAGCGTACTTCAAAGGGTTCAACAATGCCATATGCTGTATGGGAAGGCGGGTTAGGTGAAATGGAAATAAACATTCCATCACAACAAATTGCAGAAGAATTTAATATGCTTGTTCTCCCTATGCTCCGCAAAATTCAATATTCTTATTTTGAAAATAAGTATTTGAAAGAGTTGCGTGATAGTTTATTGCCACACTTAATATCGGGGGAAATTGATATATCGAATATTAACATTTAAGCCGTTAAATTATTGTTTACCTCCGTATTTGCTGCTATCTTATCATCCAGTAATTTCAGGAGTCCGGATATCCTTCTCTGCTCTTCATAATCCGGAACCATTATTTCCAAATTCTGAACCACGTCCGTCTGAACTCTCTGCCTTCCAGACGATCCTACCATCGACTTTATCGCTGGCTCACGGACAAGTGGGCTACAAACCAGATAATAGATAAAGTCCTCGTCCACACCATCTTTAGCACGAAACACTATGTATTCTGTAGAGCCAAAGCCTACTTCTCCATCATCAAGAATGCTGACCTTTGCCGTCTTTCCATTCTCCAAGCATGGAGTAATTCTGGCCATAATCGTATCTCCATTTCGGAATTTTGTGCCGCCGGAGAATGGCTCCAGTTCATATCCCGGTACATCCCGACAAAAAGGCTGCAGCTTATCCATACCGATTTTTTTTGCAACTGTTCCTTTTGCAAGAGATTCTCTTGGATTAAAATCCGCTATATCTTTCAGCTTTTTCATTACCCATTCAGCCATATTTTCACCATCCTAACCTATATATTTTCTATGTGCCAATTTTACATTGCTTTGTTTTACCATCGCATATTGCAGCGTCGTATCAATCCGTTTATGTCCAAGCAGTTGCTGCAGTTGTTCAATCGGCATTCCTTTATCGATTGCCATAGTTGCTAGAGTCCTCCGAAATTTATGTGGATGTACGTTAAGTATTCCTAATTTCTTTCCTAAGTTTCTTAATCTTGCTTCTATACCACCGATTTGTAACCGTGGATGAGGAGCTTTTAATGACACAAATAAAGCCAAATTATCATCATTTCTACTTTTTAAATAATTTTGTAAATGTATTTTTGTGCGTGCATCAAAATAGACCACTCGCTCACGATTTCCTTTACCAAACACAATACACTCTCGCTCATTAAAATCAATATCATTTCGGTTAAGCAACACCATTTCACCGACACGCATTCCTGTTGAAGCAAGCATATCTATTATTGCTAAATCTCTCAATTCTGTACATTTATCACGCATAATCTCTAAAGCTTCATCAGTGTATGTCTCCTTTATATTTACTCCAGTCTTAACTTTATGTATACGTCGTACTGGACTTTTCAGTATGTATTCCTCATCCTCTAGCCAAGAAAAGAAGCTAGATAAAATACGGCGAATATTGTCTATTGTAATATTGCTTGACTTCTTTTTTTCTTGATATTTAGTTAGATATCTTCGAATATCGTCTGTTACAATTTTTCTTAACATCTTTTTTTGGATATCATTAAACATAGTATCTATAGTAGCTTTATAATATGTAAGAGATTTAGCAGAACATCCCTCTACACGCTTTTGCCGATAAAAAAACAATTCTACAAAGTTCTGTTCCATTGTTTTTCTCGCTTCTTATTTTCTACTACATCATAATTTATAAGGATACAGTTTAAAACCTCTTGCAACTTTTTCATTTTGTGTTTTATTTAGATATGGTAACATGCTTTGAATAATATCTTTGATTATAACTTGTCTCATAGTCAATCACCTTTCATTTTTCTTGAAGAACGACTATGAGGTGGAAGTCCTCCATATAAATCCTATCCACCCACAGGATTTATAATATGATTAAGCAATAAAAACAATAATTTAGTAGCTTAATTTTTTATCTTAGAGACATCCAATTCACCTGACATCAGTTGTGGTAAGAGAGCATCTCTGAGCTGGACAAGCTTTTTATTTTCAATACTGTTATTTACTATACGTTCGAGCATCGGTGTTGTAATCTCACCAAACTGATCAAGCGTTTTTCTGTCGGGAAGGACTATTTCAAAGGCATCATAATCCTTTTTGCCGATATGAATAACTGTCGTGGCGACCTGTGTTTGTTCAATTACATTGAGCAACGGCTTAATGGTATAGAGCATAAAAGCCTTATCTGAAGGCAGCTTACTCTCGAATATACATACTCGTTGATTAAGCCAAGCTTCAGAGTTTCCCCAGATATATGGCCTAAACTCTCCATCCATACCAACAACGATGTCGCCCGGCTGTATGAGGTGCCCTTTAGGATGAATCTCGGTAGTATACGTCACGAAGGTCTGCTCCTTTAAATCGCGTATACGGATAATTGGATTTCCCGAGACCTTCAGTATTAAAGAGTTTTGATGCAAATGGAGCACCATAAATGATGTTGGCAATTGAGTAAATATCAGCTTTTATCCAGTTTGAAGGTTTTGCATCTCCAAAAGGAGCATAATCGATAAACCATGAACGGTGCAAGGCCTGCATCTGCTCCTGTAAATTATTGTTTATCGCATTATTTAACGCAATCTTATCATCTATCATTTCTAGATATCGTGCGATTTTCTTTTGTTTTTCTACATCTTCAATAATATCTACTTCTAATTCGGTAATATCACGTTTGCTAACAGAGCCAAATACAGTACCACTTTCTTTTTGAAGTAAATGAGGAATATAGTATTTCATCATATAAAACAAATAACTTTGATTCCCATTCTTCATTCTTAGTGAACAAACACCACGTCCCAGACACATATCTACAGGTGTAATATTAAGATCTCCAACCGGTGCCCGTACACTCATTATGACATCACCTGCTTCCGCTAATTTTGTTGGTACAGTTGTATATATATCAAATGTAGGATATTTTAACCCAAACGTTCTATTTCCTTGTAAAAAAGGGTAGCCTTTCCATCCGTGTTATAGAATTCAGATTTAGGAGACTGTCCCATTATTATATCTACAATTTCTCCTAATTTACATTTCATATCCAATTGCTCCCAATTTTCCACGAATTTCCTCTTCTAATTCATGAGACTTTTTAAACATTTCCGAGAGTTCTGAAGTAAGACGATTCATCTTTTCATCAAATGGTTCATCATCTTCTTCGACAACTTCAATACCAACATATCGACCTGGAGTAAGAATATAATCTTGCTCTTCAATATTCTTAATATTAACAACAGCACAAAAGCCTTTTACATCCTCTAAAGTACCATCTTGAAATGACGAGAATGTATCAGCTAATCGTTGAATATCATCATCAGTAAAATCTCTATGTTTACGATTAACCATATATCCCATATTACGTGCATCAATAAATAGAGTTTTACCTTTCTGTTTTTTATTCTTTGAAATAAACCATAAGGTAACTGGTATAGTAACACTATAAAATAGCTGAGTAGGTAAAGCTACAATACCTTCCACGAGATCCGCTTCAATAATATTTTTTCTGATATCGCCCTCACCGCTAGTTTGTGACGATAGCGCACCATTTGCCAAAACAAGGCCGATTTTTCCATTTGGAGCAAGATGATGAATCATATGCTGAATCCATGCATAGTTTGCATTTCCTGCAGGGGGTAAACCATATTTCCAGCGGACATCATCCTTTAATTTTTCCTGTCCCCAATTAGAGAGATTAAACGGTGGATTTGCCATAATAAAATCGGCTTTCAATGTTTTATGTAAGTCATTAAAGAATGTATCTGCCTGATATGGACCAAAGTTGGCATCAATACCACGAATTGCCATATTCATTTTTGCCATCTTCCAAGTGTCAGCATTAGATTCTTGACCATAAACAGAAATAGTTCCTCTGTTATCACTATGAGCTTGTACAAATTTTTCACTTTGCACAAACATACCACCACTACCACAACAAGGATCATAAACACGACAATTATTAAATGGTTTCAAAATAGAGACAATAGTTTTAACGATACTTGATGGTGTATAAAACTCACCACCTTTGGTCCCTTCATAAGAGGCGAACTGAGCAATGCAATATTCATATGTTCTTCCCAATAAATCCTTACTAGCATCGGTACCGTCCATTTTGACTTCATTAGTAAAAAGGTCAACAACTTCACCAAGTACTCTTTTTATCTAAATCAGGACTAGCATAATTCTTTGGTAAAACATTTTTTTAAGTGTTGTATTCTCTTTTTCAATAGCTCTCATTGCATTATCAATAACAAGTCCAATTTCAGGTGTATGTGCAGCAGATGCAATTGTACTCCACCGAGCTTCTTCTGGAACAAAGAAAATATTTTCTTCTGCATATGCATCTCTATCATTTTCAAACCCATCGCCTTCTTTTTATAAGCGCTTCATAGCGCTTCTCAAAAGCACTCGATATATAACGAAGAAATATTAACCCTACAATTACTTTTCGATATTCTGCAGCAGGAATATGCCCCCAAAGAACACAAGCCGCATCCCATATTTGTTTTTCAAACCCAATGTCTGTATTATTTTTTTCTGCCATGACTTATACCATCCTCATTAAAACTTATAAATCAAGATTATTTTTATGAAATCTGTATAATCTAGTAAATATAATATAAATACTAATATTTTTTTATTATAACATCTTAAATATTCAGAATATATCTTTAATTCATTTATTTTTTTCATAGTACAAAAAAACTATCATACTTTTTACCACTGTAATCACTAAGACTAAATATCTATTAACCATTTAAAAAAATACATAAAAAAACGATATAAAAAGTCATCCAAAGACAGCCTCTTTGGATGACTAAATTATTTTATGTATTTTTATATGTTAACTATATTAAGCAAACCATCTTATTCCCACTCAATAGTAGCAGGTGGTTTTAGATGTAATATCGTACACGATACGGTTGATGTGTTGTACTTCGTTTACGATACGACGGGAGATTGTATCCAATACGTCGTAAGGGATGCGTGCCCAGTCAGCAGTCATGAAGTCTGTTGTTGTTACGCCACGCAATGCCAATGTGTAATCGTATGTACGGAAGTCACCCATAACGCCTACAGTACGTGTAGATGTTAATACTGCAAAGTATTGGTTGATGCTGCGATCAAGGCCAGCTTTTGCAATTTCGTCACGGAAGATGTAGTCCGCATCACGCAAGATGTCGAGTTTTTCTTTCGTAATTTCGCCCATTACACGAATAGCAAGACCAGGACCTGGGAATGGTTGACGCCATACGAGGTAGTCCGCCAAACCTAATTCAGAGCCAAGTTCACGTACTTCGTCTTTGAAGAGGTTACGCAATGGCTCGATAAGGCCTTTGAAGTCTACAACTGCAGGCAAGCCACCTACGTTGTGGTGAGATTTAATAACTTCAGCTTCGCCAGTACCGGACTCGATAACGTCAGGGTAGATTGTACCTTGCGCTAAGTAGTCAACAGAACCGATTTTACGGCCTTCGTCTTCAAATACGCGGATAAATTCTTCGCCGATAGCTTTACGTTTTGCTTCTGGATCTTCAAGACCAGCCAATTTATCTAAAAAACGTTTTTCCGCATCGACGCGAATGAAATGCATGCCGGAATCTTTGAAAGCTGCTTCAACTTCGTCGCCTTCGTTTTTGCGCATTAAACCATGGTCAACGAAGATACAAGTCAATTGGTCGCCTACAGCTTTAGAGATAAGAGCTGCTGCAACAGAGCTATCTACACCGCCGGACAATGCCAACAATACTTTACCATCGCCTACAGTGTTACGGATTTCTTCAATAGCAGTTTTTGCATAGTTTGCCATAGTCCATGTGCCTGTGAAACCACATACTTCATACAAGAAGTTGTGAAGCATTTCTTTACCATGTTCAGTGTGCAATACTTCTGCATGATATTGCATAGCGTATAATTTGCGTTCTTTATTTTGCATAGATGCAACAGGGCAGTCTTTTGTATGCGCAACGATTTCGAACCCTTCAGGAACTTTTGCTACATAGTCAACGTGGGACATCCACACAACTTGGTCTTCGTCCAAGCCTTTGAACAATGGGGATGTAGTGTCCACTTTAGTAGGTGTTTTACCAAACTCACGGTTGTCCGCAGATTTAACTTCGCCACCCAATGTATGCGCCATAAATTGCATACCATAGCACATGCCAAGAACTGGAATGCCAAGTTCAAAGATTTCCTTTTCAATTTTAGGGGAATTCTCTTCATACACGCTGTTAGGGCCACCAGTGAAGATGATACCTTGCGGCTTCAATTCCTTAATTTTTTCCAATGCTTTGTTGTATGGATATACTTCGCAGTATACATGATTTCACGAACACGGCGTGCAATCAACTGATTATATTGACCGCCGAAATCGACAACAATAACAAATTCCTTGTTTTCCATAGTTCCTCCGTATGCATCTATTTATGAAAGTATATTCACCAATTTATAATGTCCATACATTCCTGTACTGGGGTGCGTTTTCTCGAGCAAAACGCTAAATTTCATTACATTTTATTATACCATACGAAGTATATGGACTCCATATATTCCGTATGAAAGTTATAAATTAGTTTTTAATGTTCGGGTTTTAAATTACTTCAGGTCTGTACCATTTTTTAGAAGGCCTATTGCACATATCTGTTTCAGATTACTTCAGGCCTGTAGTATCTTTGAGTAGCTTATGCATCTGCACAGCCCCAACAGGGACAAATCGAATAACAATCACCACAACTGATACATCCTTTACCAATGATAAATTTTGTAGTTCCTTCTGTGATGCATTGAACAGGACAATCTTCAGCACAAGCCCCACATTTCACGCAGGTATCGTCTATATCAAATTTTAGATTGCCCATACATATCACCTCTTTATCAATCATAAGATATAGTATCTATCCATATCCGCTTACTATTTCCATTAGCCTCTTAATATTTCCATTAGCCTCTTAGTATTTCTATTAGTAGACTAGTATGTCCCTTAATAGCTTAGTATTTCTATTAGCCACTTAGTATTTCTATTTATTTTCCAATTCACGATTATACGCAATAGCCGAATATATTGCACGAGCTACGCCATAGTGATTATTATCTGTCGTTTTATAACGGGCGGCAGCTTTCACATTATCTCGTGCATTTCCCATAGCCACGCTGGCGCTGGCAAAGCGAATCATGGATAGATCATTTTCGCTGTCGCCGATGGTCATCACCTCGTCAGGCGTATAGCCCCAATGGTTCGCCAAGGCCTCTACAGCTGTGCCTTTTGTCGTATGAGGTAACACAAATTCTAAATTGCCTTCACTCGATTCAAGAACATCATAAAAGCGTTCGCGCCCTTTGCCATCTATAGCTGCACCTTGGAACTCATCCCGCAAATCAGCTAGGATGCGTTCGCGTATACGTTCATCGCCGTAAAAGATTTGGATTTTCTCCGGTCCCTCTGGTAACGATTCTAAATGGGCTATTAAATCAGGCACCATGGTACGTGTTTTTAAAATGAAAGGTCTAATATTCGGTCTAAAAAAATGTTCTGCTTGCGCTGTCTCATTACCAACAACAGGGTATTGACCGAAAATCTCGGCTTTCACATAAGCCTCTACAAACACACCGTAGGTCATTAGTTTTCGTACTAAATCTACGGCTCGAGTTTTATCAAAGGAAATATGAACGAGTTCCTTTTGCTCCTCTTTATCCATGACATAGGCACCATTGGTGCACACAAAATAGCGCAAGCACGGCATGGCCTCGATGACATCGTCCATCTCATGCCACGCACGACCCGATGCGATGGCCACGCGGATACCGCTTTCACGAGCGGCACGAACCGCATTGACAACCTCAGGATTCACAGATTTTGCGTCGTTCACTAAAGTGCCATCCACGTCAGACGCGATGAATCGAATCGGTGTATCACCAGTAAGGCCTATATAGTTTAATGTCTAATGGTTCAGATGAGGACATAAAACCTCCTTTAATACAATATAAATTTTACTTGATGTACAATATAGATAATCACATAAGATTGTAGAATTACTATTTCAAAGGATGTGAAATCATATGCATATAATTATCGATCGAGATGCCGTTTGTGCGGCCGATGATATGAGTCATCATCGCGAAGAATTTACCGTGCCAGACGGCATCACCATAGCTAGTTTATTTGAATATCTTGAGTTTAAATACATTCCTGTCATCGCTGGAAATAACGTAGTCTGGGCGCTCCATCACCACGACATTGAGGTGGGCACTTATTTTACCCAAAATCGTAGTTTTATAAATGGCAATGTTCCCTTATTATCTATTATCAGTAATTCTGAAAGAGGCAACGAATTCTATCTGCGATATTACAGTTCCCCAAACAGATATAGGAAATATTTTATTTAGCGCTATTCCCATCAGCTAGAAACTATTTAGTAATATTATATGTAGATGAGAATTATTTAGTTGCATTAAACTCAGCCACAATTTCTTCTAAGACAGTTGGATTTTCTACTAATCGCAACAATGTACGACCAATAATATTAGCTCCATCTACAATGGTTTGCTCAATGGTAGGTTCTAGCATGGCATCCGCGAACTCTTTAGCATGGCACACTTTATCTGGGCCGGCCAAGCGTAATTTAGGATGGAATGCAGCGCATTGATAGCTTACATTACCGATATCGGAACTGCCGCCAATATCTGCTGGGCCTGGTTCAAAATCGAGGCCCATGTCGGCCATCACTTCTTCGATGAGGTGTGTGCCGCGATGGTTTTGGTTCATATCATTGTAAGGATTGCCGTAAAACTCAACGTCTACAGTTGTACCAGTGCAAAGGGCAGCGCCTTCAAAAATCTTTTTGATTTGCTCGGATAATCCATTTAAATACTCCCGTTCTGTATGGCGCACGGTCACTTCTAGTTCGCCATAAGCAGGAATAACGTTGGATGCTGTACCGCCGGCAATAATCCATGTACCAATACGTGTTTCAGGTCTCACTTGTTGACGCATCATATCCATAGCGTGAATAGCAAGTTGCACGCCGTTTACCGCATTGATGCCATTCCAAGGCTCACCAGCTGCATGGGCCGGTTTACCGTGAAATGTAGCACGGAAACAATCGAGGGCTAAAGAATTGTGAATTCGGCCGCGTTTCTTCGCCATCAAGATGCACCATAATGGCAAAATCGTAATTCTTGAACACGCCAGCGTTGCACATATCCACCTTGCAGCCCATCGCTTCCTCATCAGGGGTTCCAATAATGTCGATATCCATGTTGAAAGCTACGCCTTCTTGCTGCATCTTATGCAATGCAAGAGCCGCTAGTACACTCATAGATCCGCTAGCACAATGGCCACACGCATGGCCCACATCTGGGAGCGCATCGTATTCACATAATATAGCTAAACGGCCCTTAGGATTATCTACTTTCACAACAGACGCCTTAAAGGCAGTCGGCAAGTGACAGAACTCATAGGTCACAGGAATACCGTGTTTTTCAAGGACAGCACCGATTGTCTTAACAGACTTAAATTCATGACTAGACAGTTCTGGATTCTTCGCCAATGTATAGTTAATAGTGAAAGCCTCTTGGGCGAAGCTTTCAGAAGCACTGGAAAATTGTTCAGTAAGAGACATAGGTCCTCCTAAATATGTGTATAAATAATCGACCTTATTTAGTAAAAGGTACATGTCGTGTACTTAATTTGTTTACGTACCTTTAATTATACAATGTTATTGCCTATTGGTTCAAAATTCCGTACAATAGAAACAGATTAATATGTTTGTATCGTGTTTGAGGAGGATACTATGTTTAAATTCAAAAAATTAACAGCCATCGCACTCGTAGCTGTTGCTGCTATGGGTTTATTGGCTGGTTGTGGCAGCGAAAAAAGCAAAATGACACAAGAGGCTGGTGTGTTACGTGTAGGTTCTGAAACTACATTCCCACCATTCGAATTTACTGAAGGCGATAAATACGTTGGTTTCGACGTTGATTTGTCCGAAGCCATCGCTAAAAAATTGGGCCTAAAAATGGAATTCAAATCCATGGGCTTCGACGCTTTGATTCCAGCAGTTCAATCTGGCGACATCGACATGATTGCCGCAGGTATCAACGCTACTCCTGAACGAGAAAAAGCATTGGACTTCTCCGATGTTTACTTTGACCAAGGCGGTTTCATCACAGTTGTTCGTAAAGACAACTCCACAATCCATAACATGGATGAACTTGCTGGCAAAACTGTAGGCGTTCAAATCGGTACTGTTCCTGTAGACATGGCAAAAGCTATTCCTAACACAACAGTAAAAGAAATGGACTCCAACTCCAATATCTTTATGGAACTAAAAGCTGGCACAATCGATGGCGCTATCATCGATAACGCAGTTGCTATGTACTACCTAAAACAAGGTGCTGACAAAGACCTTAAACTCGTAGGCGAACCTACTAAAGCCCCAGGTATAGTTTTAGGCGTGAAAAAAGGCAACAAAGAATTGCAAGATGCTGTTAACAAAGCACTTAAAGAACTTAAAGAAGATGGCACATACCAAAAAATTTACGATAAATGGTTTGGTGACTATAACAAAAAATAATTTCTAGTCAGCAGCTAGAACGATAATCAAAAGACACCCCGCGAAAAAACTCCACCGGCCGGGTCTGTCCCCTTCGGGGCAGGGCCAAAGTCGTTTTTTCACGGGGTGTCTTTTTCATATATATTCTATTTCTGCCTAGAAAATTATTTCTTTGTTATACAGATAAAAGAATACTGCGCTACGCGGAGCCCGAAGGGCGTAGTCAGACCCGGTCGGTGGAGGTTCTCAGGACACGTCGTCACACAGCCGTAGGCCCTCCTTCCTAACGGTTGGGTTGGCAATAACGGATTTTATCAATTTCACTACTATTATATTCCGCGTGTCGGCTATGGATTGAGATGTAGAACCGATGGGCCCAAAAATCCGACTTTGGCCCTGTGAGCCCGTAGGGCGAATCAGACCCGGCCGGTGGAGGATTTTTGGGCCCAGCGGTTCTTTTCCTCTTCTACCATTTCCTACCGCGGTATATAATAGTAGTGTATTGTATAAAAACGAAAGGAGGGCCTATGGCTCAATATTTCACAGACCGCCTCCAACGGGTCTTCCACTTAATTTTTATGTCTTATGATCCGCAGTCCGCTCAAGAGGGTCTCCGCATGTTAGAGTCGATTGTAAATAATCAATCGAATGTGACAAAGCCAATTCAGCATGAATTACGCAACACGGCTACATCGCAAGGTAGTACGGGCGAATCAGATGCTGAGGAAGTCTACAAGAAGGCTTTGTCTCCTGAGGAGCGCGAATTGGGTGATGCGTATGCCCTATTGGCACGCGTATATGCTGGTCCGCGATTTACGTGGGCCGAGTCGGGTTTTCCAGAGGATAATATGCGCATGTATCAATGTTTGCATGATAGTATCCGCCGGCATAGTCCGATTGGTACATTGCAAGCATTACGCATTGCTGGATCGATTACGCCTACGGTGAGGCGAGATATGCAGTTGTCCTTTGATGATGCATTCCGCATCATCTATGATTACGCAAAGCAAGACGATGCATACTGCCAATATATTATAGGCAATGTATTCTTCTGGGGCGATTACCATATTATTAACCAAGCCAAACAGCTATTAGATCCAGAAAAGGCAAGTTTGAGTCGACGATTACAACAAGCGACACGCAGCAAGAGTTTACGCGAAGGTATCGCGACCTTACGCGGTATGGTAGACGAAGAAACGTTACATAAAAAATCCCGTGAGCATGCAAAATACTGGTTTAACAAAGCCCTCGATCAGGGGCTCGCCATGTTTCAAGGAAATTTGCGCAATATTTATATCGACGAAGGCGATTACGATAGTGCACGCCACGTTGCACGTAAGGCCGCCGAACTAGGCCATCCAACCATGATGCTCTATACGGGTCTCGACCATCATGAAAAGGGCGAATTTACAGAGGCTTTCACTTGGTTTACAAAGGGTGCCGACCTCGGTCAACCAGAATGTATTGCGGAACTTGCAGATTATTACTACCATTTTTACGAGCAACCTGCGTTGCGCACTGCTATTCCGTACGACCCAATTAAGGCTACTAAATTATATCAATGGGCAGCCACAAAGAACTTTAATGATGCCGGTTATGCCGCGTTGCAGGCTGCATTTAACTATATCTTTCACATTGGCGGCCTCCCTCTCGACTGGGGGCTCATCGCCGATTTGACGCATATGGCGGCGACGAAGGATAGATTTCTGTTCTCCTTGCCGTATATCAGTTACATGCGCATTCACGGCATCGGTGTGACCAAGAACATTCGATTTGCCGTTCAGTCCTTGACCCGCGTGTTAGAAAAAGAAAAACGAGCGCTTCAAGAGGAGGACCGCGTGCTCTTCTACGATATCACCCGCGCGCTTACACGCGTTGCCTTGGGCTATGCCTATGAAAAAGGCTATGTGACGGGAACGCCTGACCTCGACAGTGCGGTTCATTATTATGAAAGCTCCCATCAGTACATCGTGTCACATCTCGCCAATTGTAGCGAAGAAATTAAGGATATTCCTGTAGATGACGAAGCGGCAGAACGATTAGAAGCCTTCGAAGAGATAGATGGTCATTGGCATTATAAAGAGGGCATTACCGAATCCTCTACAACCGTGCGCCCGGCCCCTACCACATGGCCTCACAATGCAGCTCGCTTATCCGTCAACATGAATGGCTTTCAGTGGGATACTACCTTATATGACCTAGAAACTATCGACCATGCCCTGTCTACACAAGATACTGTTGTGCTTAGCTTTTACAATCATTTCCTAACCATTCCGGACAAATTGCGGAATATCTATAAGCTAGAGACAAAACGTATGCCGCGCAATACCTATCAGGTGCGGTTATACGGATACGACCCAACCGAAGGGCATGAGATTATCTATAAATCGCTGCTCAACGCAGAGGATACCCACAATTTGTGGCATGATCTTTATGAAAGCCACCATTTACCGGAGCTTTCAGATGCATGGGCCATCGAAACAGACGAGGAAAAACCGACATGGCACTATGTACTCGACGTTGACCAAGAACCATTCTTACTCGAAGAATATGACGATGCGAACGCCATGATACAAGCATCCTTGGAGGGTCTCAAGAGCAATCGCTACAAGCAAATCAATGTTCGTACCCACGATTTCATTGGACCATCCTATTTCATATTCAAAGGCAAGCGGTCCACCCCATTTAGGGTGCAACTGTACCTCAAGGAATCCATGCGCCATGTCGTTGATGAGCACGGTAAACAAAGGATATCCCAGGTAATACATACCTATTTGAACAATATTTTGGCAACGAAGTATCCTTGAACTACTGGATACAACGGACCATTACGACCTTAGACATTCCAGAACTAGATAACTGGAAACCGCTCAGCGTGCCTAAGGATTTGCAATAACAAGAATACATACCAAAAGGAGCTAGTACACAGCGTACTAGCTCCTTTGTTATAACCTAAAATAAGCTATATTTAGTCTAGAGTTACAAATTATAAACCAACATCGACAACGCCGTGATCATAATCTTCTTGGACTATATCAAGAACAACCATATCACTGCGATGTACCTTATCAAGCATCTTAGAACGAGCCGTAGTAATTATACTTTCACTATGTTTACCGCCACGCCAAGCAAACTTAGATGTGCCGATTGTGTATTTCAAGGTTGCATAAGGGCCACTCAAATGATGAGATACCGTTTGGTAACCCGCATCAAGAGTAAGATGTGGTGTAATATGGAATTCTGCGCCTACTTTAAAACCTTTAATAGCATCACGTTTGTTTAATTTTCCATAGCCTACTCTCATAGCAGATCTACCGCGCCAATTATAATAGTCCGCATAGACACGAGCCCATCGAGCATTTTTGAAAGTTCGTGAATATCCTACATCAAATCCACTGGCAACAATCTTTTCTGATAACATCCAATGATTTTCGTAATCAACTATAGCATAATGATAAAGGTCTTTATTATCATCCATACCATATGGATACAATCCTGTAGGATCACGTAATACAAGACTTCGCCCATGGAGTCCTATATATTTTCTACCATCAGACCCTACATTCCGGTACAAATTAGCATGGATTTCATTAAGACCTGCCACATATTCTACACCACCACTAACGCGCTTATAACCACCTTTAAATACATGGTCATAGAATGCATTAACACCTACATAAGCATGTTCACCTTTACTAAGGCGACGATAGCCAACACCAATATTTGCATTCATACCTAAGGATTCTTCCTTATCTGTTTGCCTGTTATGTACCGTAAACGTTCCTGCAGGTCTAGCTGGGACCCAGTAATCATTTAATTTATAAGATGAAATCTTTTCTCCACTACGGCCAATACGACCTTGTACAAAGACAACGCTTTTAGCGTTTTCATCATAATGGGTTACAGGTTGTAATGTCTCAATGTATAACTTGTTAAGTTCTGTAGATTTGGATTTATCAGAAGTCCCCACAATAGGATGATTTTCCCAAGGCTTAAAATTATGATATTGATGGCTTCTCGACTCTTCAGAATTTTTCATACCAACGCCGACTACCACATCTGTACGGTCCATCCAACTAGAACGAACGGCCTCTTTCCTAGCTGCATCGGATGCAATTGTTTGCTGTGCAGAATCTAGTCCATTTACATCTTGAACCTCTGCTGCCATTCCTACTGTATATATGCTGAAAGTCATAGCCCCTAAAACCATAGCTTTCAATAATAACTTACCTGACATTATATATAGTCTCCTCTCATGATAATGATAAAACTAACATTTTCTCCATATTATAAACAATCAATAGGTGCTAAATAATCATATTCAATGTCATCAAAGGATTCTACAATCATGTCTTGACGGCGTACCTTATTTAGCATTTTAGAACGAGCTGTCGTAATCGTATCATCACTATGCTTGCCACCCCAAAAGGCAAATTTAGATGTACCTAATGTATATTTCACAGTACCATACATGCCTTTCGACATATTGTTTGCATTGTTATACCCAATATCTAAGGATATATGTGGTGTTAACTGTAATTCAGCACCGATTTTAATGCCCTTATAGTGGTTTGCATCTCTCACAGAAAACCATGGTACGGACCAATGGCCTGGGCGCCCCCAATTATATGCTTGTTTATGACCGAATCCATGACCTTTCCAACGATATCCATTTACATAAGCACGAGCCCAATGAGCATTTAAAGGATCTAGCAAAACCGATTTCATATCCACCTAGTGCTCTACTGCCTTTGTAGGTATTATAGTTTTCACCAGGAATCGTATTATAAGGGAATGTATCTGGATAGCCATTAGGATACAATCGTTTAGGATATGGAGTACCACCACTACCCTTTACAAGGCCCTTATTACCAAGCCCCTTATACACATTAGCATATACCTCGTTGAGTCCATTTACATACTCTACGCCGCCACTGATACGATTGTAATTGCCTGTGAAAGCTCAATCTACGAATGCATTGGCACCTATATAGGCATGTTCATTTCGGCTAAGACGTCGATAGCCAATACCAACAGTACCAATAATCCCTAATGTTTCTGATGATTTTTCATCCGTATTTATTTTAGTGTAACTAGATTGCCCATGCCGATTGATTACTATTTCAGGAAGAAGGTAGCCACGCAGCTCTTTCGATGCTATTTTCTCACCGCCACGACCAATGCGCCCCTGTACAAATAGAATACTTTTACTATTCTCATCATAATGAGAAATAGGCTGCAACGTTTCTATATAGGCTTTCGTTAAATTACCATAATCAGATTGCTTATTATAAATAGTATCCAAATCATCCGTTAGAAAGTGTCCCTTATCTAATTTGGACTGACCTCCAGTCTGTACACCTACAGCAATATCCGTGCGGTCCATCCAGTTAGATTTCACTGCATCATGTTTGCTGTATCGGTCACTTGTGGCGTCACATCGACTGCCCCCACTACGGCACTCGTGCTACACGCTATGGCACTCAAAACCATAGCTGTTAATACTAACTTATATTTCATTACGAAACTTCTCTCCTTTTAGTTTTTTAAATACTCATCAATCTTATAAATGATCATCAGGGTCTACATACCAATCTTCTTCATATGTATGGCCTATTGTTATAGGACTACGGTCTACCTTATCTAACATTCTAGCGCGAGCATTCGTAATGGTATCATCACCATGTTTACCACCATGCCATGCAAACTTAGAGGTACCCAATGTGTACTTAACAAATCCATAAGCACCACTAGTATATTTACTATCCGATGTATAGCCTACATCTAGCGATACATGAGGCGTTACTTGTAATGTAGTTCCTACTTTCCATCCATGACTGTTGCCAATTTCAAGCGTTTTCAATAATGCGTTGCTATGATTAGGCACACTAAGACCATTCCAATGATATACGGTCGCGTGTACACGGGCCCAACGAGCATTTTTAAATGTACGAGCATAACTTACATCATATCCAGATAATACCTTTTGAGACGTATGTGGCATATAGTAAGCAGCGCCCCTATCCAAATCAAATGTGAAGTACGATGGCGGTAAATGTATCATATCAGATTGAGATTTCACACTCCCCAATCCTCTATATACATTAGCACGAACTTCGTTAAGACCAGATACATATTCTAAGCCCCCACTAATTCGATTAGCATTCTCGGAAAAGGCGCGATCAACAAAGGCATTAACACCAACATAGGCATGCTCATGCTTACTAAGCTGACGATATCCTAAGCCTACATTAGCGACAGTGCCTAATGATTTCGTATGTTCATATTTCTGCCATATATCGTTGGTCACCTTTACCAGTCGCAGGATTATAAGGATACCAAATCTCATTATTTCCGTGATAGTAACTAGCAGAATGTTCTTGGCCACCTCTGCCAATACCGCCTTGTACAAACAATACGGACTTGGAGTTTACATCGTAATGAGTTAATGGTTGCAATGTTTCTATAGATACCTGCGTACCCATCTTAGATTGTGTGCCAACCTTAATATCTGTACGGTCCATCCAATTGGATTGCACTGCCTCATGTTTTTCCGTACCTTGTTTATTTTGTTGCATATTGGTTGCATCTTGTATATGTGTAGACTCTACACCCACTGCAAATCCAATAGCACTAATTGAACAAGCTATGGTTCCAAGAACCATAGCTTTTAAGACTAATATTCTTTTCATATCGCCAATTCTCCCGCTATATATTATCCCAAAGATATATTCATCTTTATTTCATTTTCCATTATATGTATATATTTAGATGTAGTCAATAAAAGCCTCTATACTTAAACAAATAATAAATATTTCCTAAATCTAAATTTATTCGTTCTTCTATTTAATTATACAGATAATTAGACATAAATCAGAACCACCCGTAAAACGGGTGGTTTGCTCACGGGCTATAAGCCCGTAGTACTAGGCCAGCGTCTAAAGGCGCTGGCTTTCACTACGTTCAAGCCGCATAGCCATTGACTCGTAACGGTCCCCTTAAAGGGGATATGTATTACTTGCTACCCTTAAAAGGGTCCTCGTATTCTTTTACACTAAGTTTATCTTTCATTTGGTCATGTAACTCTTGCTCACGTATATATTTTTTTACGGTAGCTTCATTTAAACCTACCGTACTTACATAATACCCCTCGGACCAAAAGTGTCTATTTCCAAATTTATACTTTAGGTTTGCGTGTTTATCGAACATCATTAGTGCACTTTTACCTTTTAAATATCCCATAAAAGATGACACTGATATTTTAGGTGGGATTAATACTAGCATATGCACATGATCTGCCATAAGCTCCCCCTCTATAATCTTGACGCCCTTATATTCGCATAAACGTCTCAGTATTTCACGTAAACTATTTCTATATTGATTATATATAACTTTACGTCTATACTTAGGTGTAAATACTATGTGGTATTTGCATAACCATTTTGTGTGCGCAAGGCTCTGTGTCTTTGTTGCCATATAAAATCACCTTTCTTTTGCATATAATGCGGCTTGAACACCTACATTATACTTAAGCAAGGTGATTTTTTTGTATAACTTTCGTTGCCGCACCCGCATAGCGGGTGGTTTTATGATTCGCGACTACGTCGCGAACCAGTCTAAAGACAATAAGAAAAACCCTCAAAGCTGAGTATATATACTCTAGCCTTGAGGGTTCATGAGGCTTTTGGGAGCTTTATTATTTAAATAAAGGCAATAATGCGTTTACCAAACCAGTAAGAGCAGCCATAACAGCTTTAATGATTGTTACTACCATTGCATATTCCTCCTTCTCATACACTCATTCACTAAACTAACTATAAATATCATAAACAATCATTTTAACATTAATGTGAAATGAGTATATTTTTACACATAAAGATTTCATGAGAAAAATCGGACGATAACAATTATCATCATACATTTGAGGAGAATAGTAGCATACAATGAATTCATAAATCTAAAAAGTTTTTAATTTTTTTGCTCGTTCCTGTATCAATTGACCAATCATATGTGCACGATCCATACCAAACTCTGGTTCTACCAGTTGATTATATCTATGCTCTACAATCTCCATACAATGATTCATAATGCCATACCAATCTACTTTCACAGCAGAGGACACATGTTTCAGTTCAAGCGTATGAGTCTTATTAAAGGCTACGGACACATCAGCATTACGGTTACGCATAACAGATGCCGCTTTATACCCCAAGGAGTTTCCGTTATCAAAAATAGGTGCAAGGCCGATAAATTCAAGGCTTTCACTATCACGAAGAGCCCCAAAATTACCCCAATGCCGATCCTCATTAGCAATGAGCGCATCAAGCACAATCATTGGCTCTAACTGACTCGTCACATCAGTAAGACCAAATGAATGCAACTGATTCACGTAATGCGCGTACTCACTCACATCGTTAGGTTTCGTATTAGCCGTCAATTGCCATGCAGGAATATATTCTACATTGCGATTCGTAAAACAATCACAGACCGATACATTCTCAGCTTCATCCGACATATAATCCAAATAGTACGCAATATAAGGCACATCAAGTACGCCAATACATCACTGACGACAGCCTCATTAAACGGTTCCTGTTTAAACGTCAATTCTCCCGCTTTTGAAAGCAAAATTTCATCTCCGCGGTGCAACCAAATCTGACGCAACGTCCCATTATTCGATGTATTCGGCGTCCGACGCCATGGATCATATTGATGTAATGTATCGATAGCCCCTATTAATACTTGATCATCAGGAATGGGATTATCATAAAAATTTACATCAGACCAAGTCATCGAACTATCGCAAGGTTTAACCCAGTAATGATCAGAAATACTCACCATATTCGATCGCATGGACAATTCAAACGCATCTTTTGCCTTATACAATGCTTTAATAACATCATAATTAGAACGACTTTGCGGAATAAATCGATGATCAATAAATTCATTTAAAGCACGTTCCCTATTATGAGGCTGCACAAGCATATTAACAGGTATATGAGCCGCATTCAATACATCAACAATATGGGCCCAACGACGTTGCTCAGAAAAAGAAAATTCCAATACAGCTATATCCTTGTGCATTAACATATATTTCATACGGCTCACCTCCTTAATCATTCTAAAGCCTTTTTATCATTGTAACACATAACAAAAACACCAGAAAAGCACTCTAAATGCGACACAGTTTTAATACTAATAAAAATATCCCCTTCGAGAAGCGACTTTGGCTAGACCGCTAGGTCGTTAAAGCCGGTGGAGCTTATCGGAGGGGATATTTTTTATATAGTGTTAAAATAAGTCGCTATTAGAGAGCTTTCACTACTTCTGCACAACGATGGCATAGTGTAGGGTGTTCGCTATCTTGACCTACTGTATCGCGGTGGATCCAGCAGCGTTCACATTTTTCAAGTTCAGATGGAGCAACTACTGTAGCTACACCTGTTTCTTCGTCTTTTACAGCCTCTGCTGGCGCAGCGCCATTTACGATGTGAGCTTCAGATACGATAACAAGTTTAGCTAAGCCTTCTTCACCAAGTGCATTTAATGCATCAAATGCAGCGCCTTCAGCATATACTGTAACGGATGCATCTAGTGGGTGACCGATTGTTTTGTTTTGACGAGCAAGTTCCAATGCTTTTTGTACAGATGTACGCAAGTCTAACAATTGGCTCCATTTATCTGCCAATTCTTGGTTGAAGTGTTCAGGATAGCCTTGTGGCCAATCTTGAAGCATAACGGATTCAGGCATGCCTTCTTCTTTAGGCATGTATTTCCAAACTTCTTCCGCTGTAAAGGAAAGTACTGGAGATACCATTGCTACCAATGTTTTTAAGATTTCATACATTGCTGTTTGAGCAGAACGACGAGCTACGTTGTTTTTGCTTTCAGCATACATAGTATCTTTCATTACATCAAGGTAGATGGAGCTCAAGTCTACTGTGCAGAAGTTATGAATTGCATGGTACAACATGTGGAATTCATAGTTTTCGTATGCGTCAGTAACCTTTTGACGTACTTCTTCTAAGCGCAACAATGCCCATTTGTCGAATTCGGACATATCTGCGTAAGCCACTTTATCAGTGTTTGGATTGAAGTCATCCAAGTTACCAAGCAAGAAGCGGAATGTATTACGGATCTTACGGTATACTTCGGATAATTGTTTTACGATGTCTTTGGACAAACGTACGTCTGCTTGGTAATCCGCGGAGGATACCCACAAACGCATAACGTCAGCGCCGTATACGTCGATAATATCGCTAGGTGCTACTGTATTACCTACAGATTTAGACATTTTGCGACCTTCGCCGTCCACAACGAAGCCGTGAGTTAATACGGAGTTGTATGGTGCATGACCTGTTGTTGCTACTGCAGTTAACAAGGAAGAGTTAAACCAGCCGCGATGTTGGTCGGAACCTTCAAGGTACATAGCACATGGTACATCTAAGCCGTTAACTTCAAGTACGCCAGCCCAGGAGGAGCCAGAGTCGAACCATACGTCCATGATGTCTGTTTCTTTTTTGAACTCATCATGACCGCAATGAGGACATTTGAAGCCTTCTGGTAACAATTCTTTTGCACTGTGAGCCCACCAAGCATCGGAGCCTTCTACGGCTACTTTTTCTTGTAATGCTTTGATCGTATCATCGTTGATGATGTGCTCGCCGCAGCTTTCACAATAGTAAATAGGAATTGGCACACCCCAAATACGTTGACGGGAAATTACCCAGTCACCACGATCACGAACCATGTTGAAGATACGATCATGGCCCCATTTAGGAATCCATTGTACTTGATTATCGATTGCATCAAGTGCTTGTTGACGATATCCATCTACAGAGGAGAACCATTGTTCTGTAGCACGGTAGATGACAGGATTTTTACAACGCCAGCAGTGAGCATATTGGTGACGCAAGCTAGATTTGTGAAGCAAGGCATTGTTGTGCGCCAAGATTTTGATTACAGGCACCTCTGCATCGTGGATTTCTACACCAGCCAATGGGAATTCAGTATCACCATAACGGTTGTCGTCCACTTGTTTAGTGTAGTTACCAGTTTCATTAACAAGAGATACAATAGGAAGTTCAGTTTTGCCTTCCTTGTTATAACGCATAACGATGTTAAAGTCATCTTCACCGTGTGCAGGAGCTGTATGTACGCAACCAGTACCTGCTTCGAGTGTTACATGGTCACCACACAATACTGTAGCATTACGTTCAACAAATGGATGTTTGAATTCAGCCATTTCTAAATCTGCACCAGAGAATCGATTTACGATTTCGTAGTCTTCAATGCCGATATCTTTCATAGCCGCATCAACGAGTTCAGTAGCCATCAAGTAGTATTCGTCTCCTACTTTTACCCAACCATATTCAAGATCTGGGTTAACAGAGATTGCTACGTTGGCAGGCATTGTCCAAGGAGTAGTTGTCCAGATAACAGAGTATGCTTGTTTTGGATCTACGCCAGCTGGCAATGTTACCTTTTTCTCGGATACGTAAGGGAATTTTACGTAAATGGAGAAGGATTTTTTCTCAGCGTATTCGATTTCTGCTTCTGCCAATGCAGTTTCGCAGTGTGTACACCAGTATACAGTTTTAAGGCCTTTATAGATGTGACCGCGTTTTGCCATTTCGCCGAAGATACCAAGTTGTTTAACTTCAAACTCAGGGCGCAATGTCAAATAAGGGCGATCAAATTCACCTAATACACCAAAACGAATAAAGTCTTGTTTTTGGTTTTCTACGCATTCTAATGCATATTCCTTACATTTGTTGCGCAAATCAAGAGGCGCCATTTCATGACGGTTAAGACCAGTGTTTTTAATAACCGCATGCTCGATTGGCAAACCGTGAGTATCCCAACCAGGGATGTAGCGAGTATAATGACCAGTCATTGTTTTGTATTTCATGATGATGTCCTTCAACGTTTTGTTGAGGGCATGACCGATGTGCAATTTACCATTTGCGTATGGAGGGCCATCATGCAAGATGAAAGGTTTTGCGTCTTTACGCAATTCCAAACGTTTTTGATAAATTTTGTTGTCTTCCCAGAACTTTAAAATTTCTGGTTCGCGCTTAGGCAAATTGCCGCGCATTGGGAATTCTGTTTCAGGCAAATGTAACGTCTTACCGTAATCCATGATGTGCTCCTTTTACATAAAAAAATCGCCCGCCCCCGAAGGGACGGACGTAATATCCGTGGTACCACCCTACTGACTCTCGTTACTGGTGAAAGCTAGCGCCCTCGCATATTCTGCGATTATTACACCATGCTAGTGCATAATTGTAACACATAAGGCGAGCTCATCACGTAAACTGTGAAAGCCACTTAAACATATAACGGTGTTCACCGGCAGGGTTCCTGCTTGCTCCAAAGTGATCCGCACATCTCTAGATTTCCAAACCTTTCAGCCCATGAGTTTGGTCTCTACCAAATCCGTCTGAGACGTGCCGTCTTTTTCAACGCAATATTCATATAATAGATAATTATAGGGCTCATTAGGGTAGCTTGTCAAATATATTCTACCTAAAATGTTATATCGTGTTTAACATATAACATTTCACACTATAATTCTTGTGGCACATACGGCTTCTGCACAGAATCTAATAATCTAAAATTCATCGGACTACGTACCATTTCATTATATTGCTCAACAACGGCCTCCTCCGTTTCACTACTAGGATTAACCATAAAATCCTCAATAGCTTTGTCGAGATGTTTCTTTTGCTCTAACCGATTCTGAGCCTCGACGGCAGTAATCTTTGCACCAATCCCATCAGCTGCTTCCTTCTGTGCTTTCACCCATTGGAAATCACTATCGAATTTATAATCCACAATATGAACTACTATATTACTATAGATAAGCATCATTTCCACCATATTAGCGCCATTCGTCTGTCCATTATTGCGCATTAGATTAACAAGACGCTCTCCCTCCTGCTTATGATAGGTCTTAACAATGGTATCTAACGTATGATATTTTTAGTCCAAATGCTTCGATTAATGATGAAAGCTTCTCTAACTGCGTGTGAGCAAATGCATAATTATCTGATTCATAGCGCTTTTCTTTATAATACGTATCTAGCTCTTTTTACAGCCACCACAATGTCGTGCAATACCGGTAATAAATCATCTGTAGCCGCTTCCAAATCACTATGTGTGTGCCCCGCTTCTCGCGCAGCAATGAGTTCTTGCTCAAGACGTTCATAATCCCGAATCTTAAACTCAGCGAGCGGCATATTTTTGTTGTGCTTGCTGCACCGTTTCCATATGTTGATGACTATATTTTTACACTAGTGAAATTAAACTCATTTGTGGCGGCCAAATAAAATCTAAAAACGCGCCAGATTTCCTTCTCACTATCGCTTTGCGTTGCTTTCACCTGACTGTTTGTCTTTAAATTATCCATATTAAATTCACAGCCACTCACAACGCCTACACTTGCTACGATGCACACAACTAAACCTAGGCGTCGCCACCAGTTCTGACCACTCATCTATATCTCCTAAATGCTCTACATACCCATAAATTAATATTACAGATATTGTATAAAAATTAATACATCCAATTCAAGATGAGGAAATAGCTGGACATACAGAAGAATGAAACTACTTCGGAACGGTATGATAAAACTGCAAAAATCATGAAATAATAGTAGATATGTATCAATAAATCATAATAGCTATATTCTCCTTGTTTTTTTACAAACATTAGTTCTATAATATAGATATAGAAAACCCCATACGAAGTATGGGGTCAACTGAGACAACCGAGAGACGAACATTCCGCTCTTTAATGTCTCTAGGACGTTATCTTTAAACAAAGTATATCAACAACATGTACCTATGTCAACGTAAAGGAGAGAGAGTATGAATACAACAGGTATGACAAAAGAAAAAAACTTCTAATCGTAACATTACCAAATACATTAACATTTTAAACACAAGGGGATTATCGACTTTGATAATATTCTTAAATTATTTAGATGGGATCACAAAGCTAACTCAGTAACAATTGATGCAAGACAATGTAAAATGGCGGATTATCAGTCTTTAATTCTACTAATTCAATATATATGGTATCTAAAAAGAAACCATGTATATGTGAATTTGAGATATACAAAAAATACTCAATTTTATAATATGTGGAAAAATATTGATGGCAAGGGTTGTTTTAACGTTCTAGACAATACACAAGACAATTTTCACTACGTTTACAACAAGCCCATCTTCGCCATTAAATACAAAGATCATAATATTACGCAAATGCTAAATACAATTCGTGATTACGCTATGGACTTACCTACAGATTTAATTAGAGGATATGAGGATGCAGTTCGTTATATCATATCCGAGCTAACATACAATGCATTAGAACACGGTTTTAATCCTCAGATTCCATCATTATTACAATTTAACTGGTATCGAGATAAAAACCAACTATCATTTATTCTTGCTGATCTTGGTGTAGGTATTAAAACACATTTAGAGCAAACCTATGCACCTTTCACAAACAATACAGATGCCATCGCTATGGCACTAGAGCCTGAAATCTCTGGTACATTTGGCGTCAACGTAGGACCTTATAAACAGCAAAACAATGCTGGCATGGGCCTTTACTTATCTAGTAATCTTGGCAAAACATTAGAAGCAGATATGTACATCGTATCGGGCGATGGTGTCGCACATATTTCTCCACTAGATGTAACCTACACAACACTAGAAAACGCTTGGCCTGGCACATTTATATACATGACCATTGGTTTTGATAGGCTAAAAACATATGACCTTCATAAACACCTAGAGGATTTTAGAAAACACGCTACCGAAACTGTAGCTAAACGAAATAATATAGTCCGCGCTCCCGAATTGTATATTGATATGTATAACTATTGCGGAGAACGGTGTGAAGTTAAACTAGAAGCTATTAATCTTAGAGAGCGAAAAATCATACCTGCTATACAAAAAGGAGAAACCGTAATCCTTGATTTCTCTCACGCTATAACAGCTACACACAGCTTCTTAACCGCTTTATTGGCAGATCCAATTAAAATTCTAGGTCTCAAATCGTATAAACAAATTAAGATTATAGGGGCTAATGAAACCATTCGGACAATTATAGATTTTGTGTTTGATACATATACTAACTAGAAGCTACTACATAAAAAAAAGGTGTACCAACATAAATCAACGTGTTGGTACACCTTTTTTAATGCCCTACCATATGCTTAATATATTATGCTAATAAAGCTTTTACAAGTTCTTCTGCTTTACCAAAATCATCTGCATCTGGATTCCAGTTACATTTAATTTCAGGTTCTACCACAGAGAAACCATATTTAGTTAATTCTTCACGAAGTACCTTCGTAGATTCACCAGACCAACCGTAGGTACCAAATACGGCAGCCTTTTTGTTTTTAAACTTCAATTCACGCAAGAAGTCTAGCCAACCAGCTACAGAAGAGATAACACTATTCCCTACTGTCGGAGAACCAACGGCGATCGCTTTTGATTTGAATACTTCTGTCATGATGTCGTTTTTATTTGTTTTACTGATGTTAAAGATCTTAACCCGTGTATCAGGAGATTGTTTAGCAATCTCATCAGCAATTTTATGGGCTAATTTCTTTGTACCATCCCACATAGTGTCATATACGACTGTAATTTGGTCTTCTTGGTATGCTTGAGACCACTCATAGTATTTCTCTACGATTTGCAATGGGTTTTCACGCCAAATTGCACCATGGCTAGTAGCGATAATATCAATTGGCAAGTTGAGCTTTTGAATTTCTTCAACCTTAGCTTTTACCAATGGAGAGAATGGATTTAAAATATTGGCGTAATATTTCATCGCCTCTGCCCATAGACGACATTGATCAGCCTTATCGGCCCACAATTCTTCTACGGCGAAGTGTTGACCGAATGCATCATTAGAGAACAAAATGTTATCGCCAGTCATATACGTCGCCATGGAATCAGGCCAGTGAAGCATGCGCATTTCCACGAATACCAAGGACTTACCGTTGCCAATATCTACAGAATCCCCTGTTTTTACAGTTTTAAAATTCCATTCTGGATGATGATATTGACCAACCAAGGACTTAACGGCATTTTCTGTACAGTAAATCGGCGTATTAGGAATTTTTTCCATCAATGCTGGCAAGGAACCGCTGTGATCGACTTCGCCGTGATTACATACGATAAAATCAATTTTGTTTAGATCAATTTCAGATTCCAAATTGTCTATAAACTCTGAGGAATGAGGTTTCCATACGGTATCGATGAGGACGGTTTTTTCTTCTTCAATCAAGTACGCGTTTTGGCTAGATCCATTATTAATACTGTAATCAGAGCCGTGGAATTCTTGTAATTCCCAATCAATTTTACCAACCCAAGATACGTTATTTTTTATATGCTTTCTCATAATAACCTCCATAATTCTTGTGAAAGTCTTTCACAATTAACAATATGTATGGCCTATGTGGCATCTGTGTATATGTACCTATCTATATACCTATGCATATATCACAACTCGGTCATTAACTATGGTTTTATTATAACCATATCGCATAGTTAAGTCTGTATCTGTAGGTACAGATTTGATAATTATTCTAAAAAACCACTCATAGGAAATCATATGCTGTACATTAGTACACATTGATTTCCCATGAGTGGTTATGAATGTATGTAATAATAAGGGCTGATTACTTATTACCCGATTTAGACAATCTAGAATACGAACTCATTATGTATTGCCGAGCTTAGATAATCTAAGTATGAGCTAATTATTACCTGTCTTAGATAATCCAGGGATAGCTTTATAGATATATAACGCAATATATCCATCAACCATGCTATGAATGATGGTACCGCCACCTACAAGGACAAATACAACGTAGATAAGATCGATATTCGGCATTGTAGTCGTAGTATAGAACAAGAGGCATGCAAGTACTTCACCGATGGCGTGAATGATGGCACATACAAGGTTGAAAGCAGCAAAGGATAACGCCCCAGTCAATACGCCTGGATGATGTTTAATATAGTAAGCCCCCATCAAGGCAAAGATGATATGAGAGGCTGCGCGCATAACAATGACAAGCGGGAAGCCGGCTACAAAGAAACCAAGTGTAGAACCTATGACTACACAAGCGGCCATCTTGCGAGACAAGAACATAGCTAGGAATATAGGTACATGGCTAGCCAACGTATACGACGCCGGTGGAATGACAACTTTCAGAGGCATCATAATAGGAATCATGATGGCTAATGCCATCAACAAAGCAGTAATGGTTAGATTGCGATACATCGAAGAATTCATAAAGGCCTCCTGAGAGAATCGCTTACATCTACATCTACATCTACATCTACATCTACATCTACATCTACATCTACAGTATTCTAATTTATAAGATAGAAACTGGCTATAATATTAGTTTCCTACACTGCCCCACAAGTTAAGGATGACAACCCCAACTACAATAAGACCTATCCCCAAAATGGTGTAAATATTATAGCCCTCACTAAAGATAAAGACTGAAATGAGTGCTGTCACCACGAGGCCTACGCCAGACCAAGTAGCATAGGTAACACTAAGCGGAAGATATTTCAGTACATGCGTCAATGTATAGAAAGATCCTACATAGCCAAGCACACAAGCAACGGTCTGTAACGGCCTCGTAAAGCCATCAGAGGCTTTCAACATGGTCGTAGCAAATAGCTCAAGCCCTATAGATAAGGCAAGTAAAAAATAAGATAACATAACATAACACCTCCTACAAAAAAGAGAGGGACTATCACTCTCTTTTATATGGTCTATATATAATACTTATATATTATATCGCATATGATAAGGTTTTGAAATGATTTAGCTCACTTTATAAGAATCCGAAATGATTTAGCTCAATTTATGAGCTTTTTAAAACCTTGTTTCATACGATTATAGACGTTCGATAACAGCTTGCGCCATTTCTGTTGTACCTACCCGTTTTAAACCGTCACGGTAGATATCGCCTGTGCGGTAACCATCAACGAGCACTTGGTCCACAGCTTTTTCAATTGCGTCAGCCACTTGAGGTAAATCAAGGGAATGACGGCACATCATAGCTGCGGACAAGATTGTGCCCAATGGGTTCGCCAAGTTTTGGCCCATAATATCTGGTGCAGAACCGTGGATTGGTTCGTACAATGCTGTGCCAGTACCCATGGATGCAGATGGTAAAAGCCCGATGGAACCAGAGATTACAGCGCCTTCGTCAGACAAGATATCGCCGAACAAGTTTGTTGTCACGATAACGTCGAATTGTGCAGGATTTACAACGAGTTGCATTGCTGTATTATCTACGTAGAGTAATCTGTTGCGATGTCTGGATTAGCTGCAGCTTTCTCTTGCGCGATTTTACGCCACAAACGAGAAGAAGCCAATACATTTGCTTTATCTACAGATACAACCTTTTTGTTACGTTTGCGAGCTGTTTCCATAGCAATGTCCATGATGCGCTCTACTTCGTAACGGCTGTATGTTTCTTTATCCCATGCGAACTCGTTAGCACCTTCCCCTTGTGCCTCTTCGCGTTCGCCGAAATAAATACCGCCAGTCAACTCACGAACGATAACGAAATCTACATCTTGTACGAGTTCCTTTTTAAGAGGGGAATACTCTTGCAAGGATGGATAGATTTTTACAGGACGCAAGTTACAGAACAAGCCAAGCTCCTTACGAAGACCTAAAATTGCTTTCTCAGGACGAATAGCAGGATCTACATTATCCCATTTAGGACCACCTACAGCGCCAAGCAATACAGCATCAGCCGCTTTACAAGCCTCGATAGTATCCTCAGTCAAAGGCACACCGTATGCATCAATAGACGCACCGCCCGCTTTTTTATCAATCCAATTAACTTTTACACCGGCTTTCTCAAAAGCCACATCACACACAGCCTTCGCTGCAGCAATAATCTCAGTACCGATACCATCGCCAGGAATCAATACGATATTTTTTTCGCTCATCTATATATTCCCATTCTCCGACGAGGTGAAGCCCCGTTGCAAAGCTCCAGTTAGCTTTAACGGGCCTGCGGCCCAAGGGCCTCGACCCTAGCTAAAAGTCGTTTGCGAGGGCTTCACCTGCTCTACATCATCAATACATGCGGAACTCGCAGACCGAAAAAACACTCACCCTCAGAACAGATTGCAACTTTGCGAAATACGCAAAGTTGTAGAGTCTAGGGATGCATGCTCGTTTTGACGCGACTTTTAGCTAGGTCGAGCCCCTCGGCCGAAGACCGTTAAAGCAACTGGAGCGTCAGAAACATACATTCCATCTCGGATATGTACTACTTTGCGATGTTTCGCAAAGTTCACAAGACCACCTGCTGCCGCAATGTCTTGAATGAATTGTGGCAACTCAGTGCCTTGGTATTGTTCGTTTTTAGTCAAGTTGTACACGATACCTTTAGATAAATCTACGCCGATTGCATCGCCCAGCATCGATACGATCGACTTGTTCGCCGATTTCACTACTGGCAAACCGATGTTGATAGCATTACGGAAGAAGATACGAGCAAAGGAGTGTGCAATGATAACAGGCACGCCTTTTGCTTTGATAACGCCTGGTGCGTGTTCACGGGAGGAACCACAGCCAAAGTTTTTACCAGCTACCATGATTTCGCCAGCTTTCACATTGGGAGCGAATGTAGTATCAATATCTTCCATCGCATGTTCAGCTAATTCGTTCCAATCGGCAATCGCCAAGTAACGAGCTGGAATGATTACGTCTGTATCTACATCGTCGCCGTAGCGCCAGATTTTTTTGCTTTCAAAATCCATATTAAACCTCCTCAGGGCCTGCAATGCGGCCTAATACAGCACTTGCTGCCGCCACGTAAGGGCTTGCCAAATATACTTCAGAATCAACGTGACCCATACGACCACGGAAGTTACGGTTTGTTGTAGAAACTGTGCGTTCCCCTTCAGCCATGATACCCATGTAACCACCTAGGCAAGGACCACATGTTGGCGTGGACACTGCGCAGTCAGCTTGAATGAAGATGTCCAATAAATCCATCTTTCATAGCTTGATCGTATACATCTTGGGAACCAGGGAATTACGATACAACGAACGAATGGAGCTACTTTGCGACCTTTGAAGATTTCTGCAGCTGCCACCAAGTCTTCGTAACGGCCATTTGTACAGGAACCGATGATAACTTGGTCGATTTTAATATCTTTGTCAATCTCGTTGATGTAATGTGTGTTGGATGGCAAATGAGGGAATGCTACAACTGGTTGCAATTGGGACAAATCGATAGTCACAGTTTGAGCATATACTGCATCAGGGTCTGGATTAATTGGTTCTACAGGACGATTTACGCGACCTTTAATGTATTCTTCAGTAATTTCATCATATGGGAATACGCCACATTTACCACCAGCTTCGATGGCCATGTTACAGATTGTAAGGCGGTCAGCCATAGTCATGTGTTGTACGCCTTCACCAGCGAATTCAAGGGCCATGTAACGAGCACCATCTACGCCGATTTTGCCGATTAGGTCAAGGATTACGTCCTTACCAGTTACCCATTTGTTAGGTTTACCGATAAGCTCAACCTTGATTGTTTCAGGTACTTTGAACCAAGTTTTGCCTTCTGCCATAGCAACGCCCGCATCAGTGGAGCCTACACCTGTGGAGAATGCATTTACCGCACCATATGTACAAGTATGGGAGTCAGCACCGATCATCATTTCCCCAGGGCCGATAAGACCTTTTTCTGGCAAAATAACGTGCTCGATACCCATTCTACCTACTTCAAAGTAGTTTGTAATGCCATGTTCGCGTACGAAGTCGCGCATGACTTTCGCTTGTGTAGCAGATTGAATATCTTTGTTTGGTGTGAAATGGTCAGGCACCAAGTAGATTTTATGACGGTCAAATACAGGTTTGCCGATTTTTAAGAACTCTTTACGCGCTGGTGGGAATGTGATGTCGTTCATCAATACCGCATCCAAATGACATTCGATGATTTGGCCCGGTTTTACAACATCAAGACCCGCGTGGCGAGCCATATTCTTTTCAGTAATGGTCATACCCATATTATTCTTCCTCCTGTTGTTCTAGCTCCATAGCTAGGAATACTGAGTTTACTGCATTAATATATGCATTTACACTTGATTTAACGATATCGGTGCTAATACCACGACCATGGTACAAGCGACCGTTATATTCTACCTTAAGGGTTGCTTCCCCAAGGGCATCTTTACCTGCTGTGATGGCGCGGATTTGGTAATCTTTTAAGCTAATTGGCAAGCCAACCACACGTTCAACCGCTTTAAGGGATGCGTCTACTGGACCGTCACCTACGGCAGCATCAGCTTTTTCACCTTCTGGGGTCATGAGGCGAACGTCAGCGTATGCGTAGCCTTTTTCACCCAATTTGTAATATTGAGCCACAAGCTCGAATGCTTTTTTATGATGTAAGTTATCTACTACAAGAGCGATAATGTCATCATCGTATACTTGTTTTTACGGTCTGCCAATTCTTTGAATTTAGCGAAGAGGTCGTTGATTTTCTCTTCTGTGAAAGATTGGAAACCAAGTTTTGCCAAATGATCGGCAAAGGCATGACGACCAGAGTGTTTGCCCAATACGAGGTCTGTTTTTTCAGCCCCTACGGACTCAGGAGTCATGATTTCATATGTTTCAGGATTGCTCATCATACCATGTTGATGGATACCAGACTCATGAGCAAAGGCATTAGAGCCAACGATTGGTTTGTTTGGTGGAACTACGACACCTGTCAAACGACTTACTAGTTTAGAAACTTTCGTAAATTGTTTTGTATCAATGTTCACTTGAAGGTCGCCGAAGTAATCATGGCGTGTTTTAAGAGCCATTACAACTTCTTCAATCGCTACGTTACCAGCCCGTTCGCCTAGGCCATTAATTGTGCCTTCTACTTGGCGTGCACCTGCTTTAATAGCAGCTAACGTATTTGCATTAGCAAGACCTAAGTCATCATGACAGTGAACGGAGATAATTGCATTTTCAATGCCTGGTGTATGTTCTTTAATATAGCGGATTTTATCACCGAACTCATTAGGGTTCATGTAACCTACTGTATCTGGTACATTAATAATTGTTGCACCACCAGCAATGGCAACACCAAATACTTGGCATGCGAAATCTAAATCAGAGCGTGCCGCATCTTCACCAGAGAACTCGATTTCATCAACCTTACCTTTTGCATATGCCAATACGGATTTAACCTTATCCAATACCTCTTGGCGAGTCATTTTTAATTTATATTCCATATGAAGCTCGGAAATAGCAATGAATACATGTAAACGGCTACGTTCCGCATCTTTCAATGCATCAATCGCTTTTTGTACGTCCTTTTCATTAGCACGAGCCAACGCACAAATTGTTGCGCCTTTCACTTCGCGTGCAATCGTTTGTACTGCTTCAAAATCCCCAGGGGATGCTGCTGGGAAACCAGCCTCGATTACATCGATGCCGAGGCGTACTAGGCCTTTCGCAATTTCAATTTTTTCAGGAGTTTGTAAAGATACACCTGGTGTTTGTTCCCCATCACGAAGGGTTGTATCGAAGAAATATACGCGATTTTGATCCATAATCTTCACCTTTTCTGTACTAATAAAAACATAACACTTTATTATATCTATTCATTGTGAAAGTTTAATCAAACAAAACGTAGAATTAAAGTGCGTGCTCGCAAGCGACTTTAGTAGGTCGAGGCCCTAGGCCGAAGACCGTTACTCTAGCTAATAAGAACTGTTAAATGTCGGTCGCAGCCGACTTTGGCCCTGCGAAGGCCGTAGGCCGAAGTCAGACCCGGCCGGTGGAGGCTCCGACCAACATTTGACAGTATAAAAAAAGCCCCTCAGAACAACTGTCGTTGCTCAAAGGGGCGTTATATACATAACACGGTACCACCCTAATTGGGACTCGTTGCGGGTATAACGGAACCACCGTCGATGACTACTGCTGTATTCGCCACCAAAGCTCACGGGAGAGTGTCAGCGTACAACCTCTATTGCCTCGCACCAACCGGCAACTCTCTGAAAGCAGGATCTGTAAACCTTTATACCCATTCATCGCTTGTTTTTAAGATATAAAGGATATTGTACTGTATTCTATAGAGTAATGTCAATTAGGATATGATGAAGTTTTACTGAGTCAATATAGCACAATCAGAACCACCCGTAAAACGGGTGGTTTGCTCACGGGCTATAAGCCCGTAGTACTAGGCCAGCGTCTAAAGGCGCTGGCTTTCACTACGTTCAAGCCGCATAGCCATTGACTCGTAACGGTCCCCTTAAAGGGGATATGTATTACTTGCTACCCTTAAAAGGGTCCTCATATTCTTTTACACTAAGTTTATCTTTCATTTGGTCATGTAACTCTTGCTCACGTATATATTTTTTTACGGTAGCTTCATTTAATCCTACCGTACTTACATAATATCCCTCGGACCAAAAGTGTCTATTTCCAAATTTATACTTTAAGTTTGCGTGTTTATCGAACATCATTAGCGCACTTTTACCCTTTAGATATCCCATAAAAGATGAAACTGATATTTTAGGTGGAATTAACACTAGCATATGCACATGATCTGCCATAAGCTCCCCCTCTATAATCTTGACGCCCTTATATTCACATAAACGTCTCAGTATTTCACGTAAACTATTTCTGTATTGATTATATATAACTTTACGTCTATACTTAGGTGTAAATACTATGTGGTATTTGCATAACCATTTTGTGTGCGCAAGGCTCTGTGTCTTTGTTGCCATATAAAATCACCTTTCTTTTGTATATAATGCGGCTTGAACACCTACATTATACTTAAGCAAGGTGATTTTTTTGTATAACTTTCGTTGCCGCACCCGCATAGCGGGTGGTTTTATGATTCGCGACTACGTCGCGAACCAGTCTAAAGACAATAATAAATAGCAGGGTGGCCGCCCTGCTATTTTTTTCGTTCATATGAGACTATGTCACATATTGACATCCCTTGTCATATATAGAATAACACTTCACTATAGTATAGTCAATGTGCCCTCTACGCAATCAATCTTAAAAGCTTATCCATTCTAAATTCTCAAAATTATTTAGAATTCGTTTATCCATTTTTACCACTTGATTAGTAAACTCTATTCGACCATGAATAAATGAAATATCTGTATACCAGTTCTTTAAACCCGCATACACTTCATTCTCTAAATCAATAATGATGGTTTCAATGGGATCCCAAGTTTTGCATCTTACAGACTCGACCATAACCATGCTTTTACCTATGAAAGTAACATCCCTACCATAAATCCAAAATGGCAATGCTTTCCCCTTTATAGAAATAGAATAAATAGCATCACCATGAGGCGGTTCCGTTTCATATTGCGCTTTTATATTGTACTTTTCCATTATCTCATTGCTAGCATTTTCTATATATGGCAACGTTGAAATCTTATAATTATCTGCGTTCATATAAGCTCCATTATTTTTAATATAAATCACAACAAAGGTTGCCTATGTAATTATCATAGTTCTGTTATCAGTAGTCACTATCATTGCACTAGTTCAGTAGTACAACGATAAACGCCTAACGTATAGAGGAGTGCAGTCCTCTAACACGTTAGGCGTCATCATAATTTTGTTCAGTTTTAGATGAGCCTAACGCCCTAATCACGTTAATGGGCTCTCTTTATATGTGTATTATAAGCTAATCAAGCTTAAAAAGATAGTACAGTAATAAACTTAATTAGTACCTACACTGTTAATCATTTCTTTAGCCCGCTCAACAGAAACTGGCTCATTAAATAAAACCACATGGTTCTGCCCCTCATATTCCCAAGATGCTAAATAAACGGCGTCATCTACCATTCGATAGGTTACCGTCATACCATTCACAATATTCGTCTTCTGAGGCACATAATCCTTATAATCGCCTGCGATATTACCTGATAGAGTCGATACACGATACTTAATATACTTCGGCATATCATCTACACGGTCAAAATATGTTCCTTTTAAAAGCTCATGATAGGCATACACAACTTGTAATACATCGTGATCCACAATGGATACATGTACGGGACGTAATCCCTCTAAACCACTTGGCAACTGTGGTTTAAAGTTCAAATATTGCTTAGCCTCATATACAGTATCAAACACCTCTAGCGATTGACATTTGCGAGTGCTTCTATAATCCTCATCAGTCATAGTGCAACTTCCAAGTCTATCTGGACAAGGAAACTCATTTCGATCACCATAAGGCTGATCATAACTAGAATTGCCATTAAGACGAAACCGCATCAACTCATCTGCGGACACAACATTGATGGAACCTATAAAAAGCTAGCGTAGCTAACGCACATACAACCTTTTTTTCATGATACAATCCCCTGCAAACAAACTATATATAGTAAGTTAATTATATCATCTAAAAAGCTAATATTCTTATATTCATAAGTATTTTTTTCGTCCAGGAAAAAGATATGTATTATGCTTGCAATTCGCAGTTATAAGATCGCAATTATAAAGCAATTTGCATTACAATATAAAGTAACAGGAGGTGATACTATGGCTAAAAACGGCCTCTATCAGTTTGCGTATCGAGCCAGCTGTAAAAGCACAATTAGAAGCACTATATGCTAGCTTTGGCATATCCGTAACTGATGCGATTAATATTTTTCTCCACACATCACTAATGGAAGGCGGATTTCATTTCAACCTAAACAACCTCGTTATAATGCAGAAACAGAAGCTGCTATTCAAGAAACGAAAGATATATTGGCAGGAAAAAAAGTAAAAAGCAAAATCATATGCTAATGTAAAAAGAAATGATTGAGGATTTAGGATTGCAGTCGAATCAGATTATGTTGAGATTTATGCAATTAGCAGATGAGATAGTATTATCTTTAACTCGCACGGGTAGCCACTCAGATTTATTCTAACTAAGCTTAAGAGGAATGTGAAAGCATTCTCTTTTCTATTCCCCAAAAAAATTTAAACCAGTTATCATAACAAATCTATCACATTTGATAGTATCTATCGCAAATCATTCTACTATTCAAAAATTATTGTAGGTGCTATAATGAACTCATACAAAACGGAACAAGTGCTCATATGATAGTAAGTGCATCTTTCGAAACTCCTATTTACTAGTTATATCAAGGAGATTATCATGACACATACACAATTAACACAACTCGTACAAGCATTATTAGATGCACCACAAAGCAATCCTAAAGTAAAAGAATTCGCTCAATCTTGGATTAATGCAGAAGGTACACCTAAACAAGAAGAGCTTACAAAACAACTCGTATCCGTAGCAGAACAAAATATTGCACTTATCGACGAAACAATCGGCTTTGCAGGGTCTGAACTCGCTACACAAATCCTTGGCGCAGAAGGCGCAGCTAACCTCTTACAACACGCTAAAGACATTAAAGCAGAAGGCGCAGAATTCTGTGACTGCGCTGCCTGTGTAGCCGCAAAAAATATTATCGATTTGAAAGCAGAAATTTTTATAGTACTATAAACAGAATATTACCTATTGAGTGGTTATCTACAAATTGTAGATAACCACTTTTCCATACAAAAAAGCCCCTGTCTGATATTGATATGTCCCACCTTTACTGGTTCTCCAGTAAAAATAGCATATCCAAACAGGGGCTTTTCTTTATAAACTTGCTTCCACAAGTGCTTTTGTATAAGGATGTACTGCTTCTTTAAGTCGTTTTGATTCGATATTTTCTACGATTTGGCCGTCTTTCATAACGATGATTCGGTCTGTTACGGCTTGTAAGAGTCCGATGTCATGGCTGACGAACACATAGCCGAAGGGTTGTTCTGAATGGAGTTTTTGTAATAAATCTAGCACCAGTTTTTGATTCACCGCATCAAGGGCTGATGTAGGTTCATCAAAGAGTACTAGTTTTGGATGCATCAACATAATCCTTGCCAGTACTAACCGTTGCAGCTGACCACCACTTACTTCATGAGGATATTTCTGAACAATAGTTTCAGGTAGATCTACATGTTTAATCCATTGGCGGATATCTTCCTTTGCAGCGGCTATATCCATAAGCCCATAGTTGATATACGGCTCTAAGAGAAATGCTTCTAAGTTCATCCTCGGTGGAATCACCGCCAAGGGATTTTGGAACATCATCTGCATAGAGCGATATAGGTCGGTATGGTTTTGAATGGAATGGATTTCCTCACCAAAAAGTCGCAAGATGCCAGATGTAGGTGTTCTAGCATGGCAATCATCCTAAGCAATGTACTTTTACCAGAACCACTACCACCAGCAATACCTACCCGTTCATTCTCCGCTACAGAAAAAGATACCTCATCAACGGCGTGGACCGTATGATTGTGGTTCGTATATTGTTTACATATATTCTCGAGTTGAATCATACTACACCACTTTCATTACGGAATCTAACAAAATACGAGTATACTTATCTTTTGGATGGGCCATGACCTCTTCGGTAGAGCCTACTTCAACGAGTTGTCCCTTATTCATAACGCCAATGCTATGAGCAATACGTGCTGCAGCCTTGATATTATGGGTTACGATAATTACCGTTGCTCCAAGGGCTTGCGTCACTTCACGTAACAGATCTAACACAGAGGCTTGCACGAGTATATCTAAGGCGCTAGTGGGCTCATCGGCAAAGACAATAGTAGGTTTTAAGATGAGACTCAATGCTATGGCTAACCGTTGTTGCATACCACCACTTAGCTGGAATGGATACGACTGTAATATACGTTCTCCCCCATCGAGATGAACGAGATTAAGCATATCGATAACACGGCTAGCATCATAGCTTTCACCATGGGCACGGAACAAATCCTTAAAATGATTTTCTACGGTCCGATTTGGATTTAAATAGGCACTAGGATTTTGAAAAATCATGGAAATCTCTGTACCACGTAATTTGCGCCAATCGCTATCACTCAAGGTAGAGATGTCGATGCTATTTAACAAAATTTGACCTGTTATAGTAGCTTGTTTCAACATGCCAAAGGCGGCGCGGACTAACGTAGATTTACCAGATCCGCTTTCACCAACGATGGCAAAGACCTCGCCATTAGGCACGGAGAAGGATATATTGCGTACCGCCTCTTCCGTACCATATGCAATTGTTACATCATCAAATACGATACAGTCAGATTTATTCAATAGTAGAATCCTTTGTTAATAAGTAGTAATCGATAGGATGTGCTGGTACATTTTTAACCTTATTAGTGGATACAACTGTTGCACTTGGATACAACAAGTAAATATCTGCTACATCATCAACCAGATTTGTTGTGCTTGTTTAGCAATAGTAGAACGTTCATTTTGATCAAATGTTACGGATAATTGATCGATTAACGCATCTACTTGAGGGTTAGTATAACCACCAACATTGGCTTTTGCGCCAGATTTGTAGAACAAGCTGAGGAACCAATAAGGGTCGTTTGTAGACATGGTAATAACGTTGCGTTCTACCAAGTCAAAACCATCTGTACCAAGTGTATCCACTTCATCAGGGCTTTGTAATTTTTTAAGCGTTACATTGATACCCGCTTGTTTCAATTCTTGTTGGATTTCTTCGTACATGCTAGTGTCCTTACCCCAAACAGCTAATGTTAGAGATAATTCTTTACCATCTTTAGCATATACACCATTTGCATTTTTAGCATAACCAGCTTGTGTTAAGATTTGGTCCGCTTTTGCTACATCAGTTGTCGCTTTGTTAGCGATTGTATCGTAACCTAGGTTTGCAGAAGGTGGGAATGGTGCTGCACCTGGTGTGGAACCATTACCGATGATTTTCGCCATGGAATCATAGTTAATGATATGAGCTACTGCATTACGTACATCTTTATCATGTAATGGAGATGCTGCAGTTTGGTTCATTTTTAACATGAACACACGAACGCCAGAGATATCTTGGATATTGAAACCATCTTTAAACAAGCTACGGTTAGCAGAGTCCACCTTTTGGATGACATCAACGTCTTTAGATTGCAATGCCATCGCACGTTTATTGTTGTCTTCGATGTCTTTTACTGTTACAGAATCAAGACCTGGTTTGCCGCCCCAGTAATCTGCAAAGGCTTCTAGTTCAATGGTTTCACCCTTTGTGAAAGATTTAATTTTATAAGGGCCTGTAAGAACTGGTTTTGTTGCCACGTCCTTAAGATCCGCTGTATCCATGATGACAAACGCAGGTTCTGTTAAGCTAGACAACAAGGAGCCATTAGGCTCTGTTGTTTTGATAATCAAGTTTTGACCATCTACGGTAATGGACTCGATTTTAACAGCTTTTGCGGAACGAGCACTTTGTTTCATAGTGTACTCGATGGACTCTTTTACCTTTTGTGGCGTCATAGGTGTGCCGTTTTGGAATTTTACATTTTCACGGATATGGAATTTCCATGTAGTAGGGTCCACATTTTCCCAAGAATCTGCTAATTGTGGGGCAAATTTCATGTCTGGTGTTACAGTTGCTAATGTTTCACCTGCACCGATACGAGTCAATGTCCACGCATCCCATTCGTGTGTTGGGTCTAATGTTTCACCAAACCAATACAGACCAACATTCATGTGTTTTCCTTGCTTAGCCGTATCACTGCCACACCCCGTCAAGAGGGCCACCATAGACAACATGGCTAAACATACTAATAACCAACGTTTCATACTTTCTCCTTTAAAAATACATCGCCCACTAGGGCTTTCACCATAAAAATCTATACAAAGCGCAGTTAACGAGATACATCGAGTGCATCGCGCAACGCATCGCCAATATAGTTGAATAAAACAACAGTAATAAAAATGGCAAGCCCTGGATAGATCAATAGCCACGGTGCCGTTTGTAGGAAATCTCGGGAACTTAATAAGATTGTGCCCCACTCTGGATCTGGCGGTTGTACACCGATACCGATAAGCGAGAAACTAGCTACTAAGATAATAACGTCTCCGAGATGTTGAATGATTACAATCAATAGGGGTGGCAGCACATTTGGCAAAATGTATCGCCACAGGATGCGCAGATTTGATGCGCCCGACATGCGAGCGAAGGTAATGTACTCCGCGTGGCGTTCAATCTGTACAAGACCACGTGTAATGCGCGCATATTCCGCCCATTTTGTAATACACAAGGAAATAATGACATTCGGAATGGTAGGTCCCATGATACCGATGAACGCGATGGCAATTACCATATTCGGAAATCCTAACACCAAATCAATCAAGCGAGACAGCCAGCGGTCAATACGAGGCGTAGAAAATCCTGCTACCCCACCAATAACGATGCCGATAGCACCGCTGATACCAATGATGATGAAAGCAATTCCTAATGATGCTTTACCGCCATAAAGGATGCGAGACCACACATCACGGCCCAGCTGATCAGTGCCTAATAAGTGCGTGCTACTAATATCTTGCAATCGGTCTGCCACATTCGTAGCCTCTGGATTAAATGGAGCTATGTATGGAGCACAGAGGAATAGTAAAATCCATAAAGTTGCTAAGACTAACATAATGTATAAGGTGTACGGCTTTTGTCTATTCATAAGAGCCTCCTTGTATAGCGGCCCTTCGCTTAGGGTTTAGCCAATAACTCAATACATCAATGATGATATTGATAATAATGAACACCAATGTAATCCAAATGATATAGCCCTGCATCAATACAAAGTCTCGCGCCATAATGCCTTGTACCATCATGTACCCAATACCCTTGATGGCGAATACTGTTTCAATAACAGCAGAGCCACCAAGCATAGCGCCCATCGTTACGCCCATCATAGGTAATAACATCAGTCCTACATGAGGGAATATATATCGAGTAAATACCATCCACTCTGGTAAGCCTAATGCACGCGCCCCTTGAACGAAGGGACGCCTGGATATCTCTAAAATAGCATTACGTAAGCGACGGATATATAGTCCACATAACCATAGAGCTAATGTAACAGCTGGCAATATATAAGCAGAAAAACCATTTGTATTCGTTACTGATACAATCTGTAATTTAACGCCAAATAAGTAGAGCAACAATAGGCCCACCCAGAAACTAGGAATCGCTAAGGCTAGAAACGTCAATAATCGTACACCATGATCCACCCATGAATCCTTGTACTTGGCGGATAGCATCCCTAGTGGAATGGTCACTACAATTGCCATGACAAGTGCTAGTGATACGAGGCCCAATGTATTAGGCAAGGCCCCCGATAACAATGTGATTACCGGCATTGAATACAGGATCGATTCCCCAAAATCACCCCGTACAATTTGTCCAAGCCAACGCACATACTGTTGCCACCACGGATCATTGAGACCTAATTGTTCTCTTAATTGAGCCACCAACACTGGATCAGGCGTGGCACCCACGAGATTAAATTTCATTGCCACCGGGTCGATAGGCGACAATTTAATCAATACAAATGTACCGATAGTAACAACTAGTAAAATACCAACTATACTCACCAAACGCTGTAATAGTAATCGATACAATCCATCACCCACCTCCTTTATCACTAGGAAACTATACACTTTTATTGTAGCAATAATATGCACATCCATGTATACCCATACAGGTATATTACAACCATTCTCATTATGAAAGTTTCACATAACGAAAAAACAGCCCCTCATAAAAGGAGCTGTTTATATGTATACATTTTAAGTTATATTATTGCATATGCATTTTTGGTGCCACGGTGTTAGCAATGATTGCCTTCGCCATATCGCGATTGACAGGACGTTCAAAGTACAAGGAATGGTTTTGACCATCTTTTACCCATGTTGCAAGGTATACCATATAATTACCGCCTTTGAAAGTAACCTTTGTACCGTTTACTTTTTCAGTAGCCGTAACTTTATAATTGTTGTAATCGCCGCTGATATCACCTTTTGTAGTACCTACGCGATATACAATACGTTTGCCTGCTGCTTGATTGCGAGTAGAATCTTCACCAGCTTGGTATACATATACTACTTGTAATACATCTTTTTGATAGTACTTACAGACTTAACATTATAGCCTATAGGCAATACCTTAGGCAATTGAGGTGTAATATTCATGTATTTAGCAGCTTCATCAATAGTGCTAAACTCATGAATAGGACTTGGCATACCAACCATTGGCGCTGCCTGTTCTGCAACTACAGGTTTAGCTGGATCAGGTGGTACATCAAGAGTACTTTGTGCGCCAGCAATACCATAAGAACCTACACACGCACAAGCCACAGCCATTAATACAAATTTTTTAAGCATGAGTATAATCTCCTTTCACTTAATGCAAAAATAGTAAAAACACAGTTACATCAATTATTTCTTATGCACCATAAAACCCGCTGCTTGTTGGTTTGCCATGATGGTTACATCAGAGATTTGCATGCGCTTAGGTTGATTTGTTACATACAATACAACATCCGCCACATCCTCTGGTTGAACGGCTTCAATGCCAGCATATACTGATGCGGCTCTTTCAGCATCTCCGTGAAAGCGCACTTCACTAAATGGCGTTTCTACGATGCCCGGTTGAATCGTTGTCACCTTAATATCCGTAGCAATCGTATCCATGCGAATACCATCACTTAATGTCTTAACAGCCGCCTTTGTTGCACAGTAAACGGCACCGCCTGGATATGCATAGATACCAGCTGTAGAGCCCATATTTATAATATGTCCACTATTTTGCGCTATCATAAATGGTAAAACAACTTTAGTTACATAAAGAAGGCCTAATACATTCGTATTAATCATTGTCACTGCATCATCAACGGAGCTATCTTGGAATGGATCAAGCCCTTGTGCAAGACCTGCATTATTTACAAGCACATCAACACCACCGAACGCTTCAATAGCAGGTTTAACCTTGGACTCTACATCTTCGCGTTTGCTCACATCGAGAACAAGCGTATCAACACGAATACCATATTGCTGCTCAAAATCTTCCTTAATCGCAGCTAAGCGATCCGCACGACGGCCAGCAAGTAATAAATTATCGCCATCCTTGGCGAACGCACGGGCACACTCGAGGCCGATACCAGAAGTAGCACCTGTAACGAAAATTTTGCGGTTCATATGTATTCCTCCTTCTATTTAACAGTGATGACAGGGGCGGGAAAAGACACGCTATCGCGCAAGCGGGACCCGAAGTCTTTTTCCCACCCCTGTCATCACATGCTTTAAATACATAGGTCCTGAATTACATAATGAAACACAAAGATTTTCATTACTAAACAAAGAAAAAGGAAGTAATTCAGGACCTCCATCAGATTATGTTCTATCTACGGTAAGGCCAAAGTCGGTTTTGGGAGCCCATCAGGGCCTTGCTTTAAATACAGTATCCCTATTTCCCGCAAAAATTTTCATTACAGGGAAAGGGAACGTAGTAATTCAGGGCCTCAATTATAATTTAATGTTTTGTGGATCCTTCTTTTAGATTTGTGTCGATAATTACTATAACACCATTTTACCATATTTCTACTTATATTATTCCAACAAATATGTTGGCGCTAAAATAGACTAATCTAGAACGCAAAGAACCGATAGGGTTCTGAAAACGACTTTGGCCCTGCGGAGGCCGCAGGCCGGAGTCAGACCCGGCCGGTGGAGGCTTTCAGGTCCCTATCGGTTCTTTCACCTAGATGTTCTATTTTAAATGCGCCAACATATCGTTGAGAACCTCTATACAATCCCCAACAATCCCGTAGTTCGCGTGTTGGAATATTTCCGCTTTTGGATCGTTATTAATGGCCACGATTGTATCGGCCCCGGAGATGCCGCTCACGTGTTGGATAGCGCCAGAGATACCAAATGCTAAGTAGAGTTTAGGGCTTACGGTTTTACCGGTTTGACCCACTTGGTATGGCAGTTCAATCCAGCCTTTTTCAACAAGTGGACGGGTAGCACCTACGACGCCACCGATGGCATCGGCAAGTTCATAGAGTTTATCAAAGTTTTCCTTTGAGCCCATGCCACGGCCGCCAGCTACGATAATATCCGCTTCTTGGATGTTATAGCCAGATTTGCTAAACGGAATGAAATCTAACCGTTTTGTGCGAATATCTTCAGGCTTGAGGTCGAATTGTTCAAGTTGAATACGGCCCCAGCTATCCGCAATGCGGTCTGGTTTCTTGAATACATTAGGCCGCACAGAGCCCATTTGTGGACGGTGATTTGGAGAGATAATTTCCGCCAAGATATTGCCACCTAAAGCAGGACGGGTCCATTCTACGAGACCCTCCTCTGTGTCTACCGTTAAGATGGTGCAATCTGCTACAACGCCGTTTTGCATGCGGCCAGACATGCGCGGTGCCAAGTCACGGCCATTGTTGGTAGCTCCGATTAAAAGGATATTCGGCTTATGGTCTTCAAAGAAATCCGTCAATACCTTTGTATAGCCATCCGTAGTGTAATATTTCAAGAGCGGACTTTCAAAAACGTGAACAATATCGGCGCCATGAGCCACGAGTTCCTCCGCTTCAGCTTGTACATTTTCACCGAGGAGCATTACTTGCACGAGTTGGCCCAATTCTTTGGCAATACGGCGGGCTTGACCGATAAGTTCATAAGTAACTGGATGCACTACGTCATCGATGGTATCAGCTACGACAAAAACGTCTCTGTATTCATCAAAATTTATCATTATCGGTCACCTCCTTTGGAAACAGCATCAGCCTTAGCGGCCTCTGCAGCAAATGTATTTGGATCTACCGCCTTAGGTTCGCTAGGCACCACGCTTTCAACGGATGCAGCTCGCTGTACAGGGTCATTTACGTCAATGCCCTCATCATCTTGCGTCTCTACAACCGGTGCGTCATTTGGCACTAAGAGGTGTGCGAACTTTTCAGGCTTGATGTGGTATGCCAATTCGAGTATCTTTTTGGCCCCTTCGTCGATAGATGAAAGCATTTCTACCTTGCCACGAAGCGGTGGTTGGTATACCTTGCGCACCCGTGTTGGGGATCCAGTAAGGCCTATGCGGCTTTCATCAATATGAGGCATATCACGCAAGGTAATATGATTGATGATATATCGTTTTGCGTAAATGGAGCTCCAAAGGCCTGGTTGACGTGGTTCATTAAGTTCAGCTGTCGTGGTCACAAGCAATGGCAACGGCGCTTCAATCACTTCGTAACCATTCTCATGCTCCCGCTTTATAATCGCCGTTTGAGAGGCTTGGTCTACGGAAATTCACAAGCATAGGTAGCTTGCGCCATACCGAGTTCCTCTGCAATTTGAGGGCCTACTTGTGCTGTATCGCCATCGATGGCTTGTTTGCCACAGAAAATAATTTGGAACTGACGATTCATGGTCCGTTGAATATGACGGATAGCGGATGCAATCGTATAGCTTGTAGCCAATGTATCGGCACCACCAAAGGCACGGTCCGTTACGAGCACCGCATCATCAGCGCCTAGCGCCAAGCATTGACGCAACGCCTCTTCCGCTTGTGGAGGGCCCATGGTCACAACCGTAACGCGGCTGCCCTCAATTTGGTCTTTCACAGTCAAAGCCGCCTCAAGCGCGTGCATATCATAAGGGTTTACAATGCTTGGCAGGCCTGTGCGGATGAGATTATTTGTTTCCGGATCCAGTTTAATTTCCGACGTATCCGGTACTTGTTTTATACAGACTAATAATTCCATGCACTCACCCCTGTCTAAACTCTACGCCCTTGGCGTTTCGAGGATATTTCCAAGATTTAACAATCGTATGTCCGCACAACACACGGCATGTGCCACATTCGAGGCAACCCGCAAAATCAAAAGCAAGCGTGCCGTCCTCTTGCAATGTGTATAAACCTGCAGGACAACCATTCACGAGCTTCATCGCCTCTTCGCGGCTTACACTTTCACCATCAATAATGATGTGAGGACACGTTTCATCTACATAATATTTATTCGCGCCCAAACGCTCTTCTAATTTCATAGGGAACGCACCCCTTTCCATGCATCACGAATCAATCTGAATAGGCCTACGTCGCTCACGCGGCGCAACAATTTTTTCATCAACGGCACCGCACCGTCGCCATTTACGGTGAATACGTCATGCATAAGATTGTTTACAAATGCAGGATACTCATTAAAAATACGAGGGTTCGTCGCCAAGAATTTCGGCATATTTTTATACAATTTCATATCGCGACGCAACCAAGACGCCTTGATTTGTTTTTCATACAATTTAGTAACGCGGTCCATATTTTCGTCGCGCAACGCCACATTGACCGCCTCAGCCGCACACATGCCGGACTCAATAGCAAGGTCCATACCGCGAATCGTGTAACCGAGGTTCATACACATCCGCGCCGCATCACCAACGACGATGTAACCCTTACCGCCCAATTTCGGCATCGCCTTATAACCGCCTTCAGGCACGAGATGCGCGCTGTGTTCCTTTAATTGACCGTTCTTCAAGAGTGGTGCAATTCTAGGATGACTAGTGAAGCCTCCAACATTTCGTCAACAGATTTGTCTGCCAATCCGATGTCCTCAAGGCCGACCACCATGCCTACAGAAAGGCTATCCTTATTCGTATATATAAAGCCACCGCCTAGTAGACCATCTGTCATATCGCCCAACGTGAACCAGGCCATGCCTTCATCACTAGATAGCATCAAGCGATTCTCAAGGTCCTCTTTTTTGAATTTATATACCTCTTTCACACCCACCGCCATCGTCTTAGGATCGATTGGTCCAGTTAAACCAGCCTCTTCTAAGAGCACCGTGTTGGCACCCTCTGCGATGATAACAAGCTTTGCATACACCTCATCATCATGACAACGCACACCTACAACGCGGCGTTTTTTGCCTTCTCCTTCCGTGATAAGCTCTGTTACCTGTACATTAGAAACGAGCAAAGCCCCTTTCTTCTCAGCCTCTTCAGCAAGCCATTTGTCGAATTTGGCACGCAACACAACATAGGACTCTTCATTTTCTTTTACATCTTGGCAACTATATTCAATGGTCGTCATCTCATTACCAGCACCGATGGAAATGCGTTCCTTCGTCACCTTTCTTTCAAGAGGCGCACGGTCCCTAAAATCCGGCACCAATTTCTCTAAGGAATGCGTATAAATACGACCGCCCATCATATTCTTAGCACCTGGCGCCATCCCGCGCTCAATGACCAACACCTTCACACGCTGCTCCGCCAAACGCAACGCCGCTGCAGCACCCGCCGGCCCTGCCCCCACGACGATAACGTCAAATCTCTCATTTCGATCTATTGCCATATACTCAGCTCCTTTTTATGAAAGCCTAACTTACATAAGTCTATATATTATATATTCACGATACAGATTGAAAATACCTTTTTAACATAGCACATGTACATGAAAATTCTATAAGAAAATAAAAAAGAGGCCGGTCGAGACCAGCCCCTCAAGTATGCTCCGAAAAGACATACCGCAATTAAGATTATTATAGTACAACTTATAAAAACAATCAACTAGATATAACCAATTTTAACTGACTAAGACGCCCACTTAAATTAGCTGGAACAATTGCATATTCTACTCTAGTATTAACCTTTTTGTCTTACATCTGCTACTAATTTTTTTCATACTGCTTTAATAAAAGATAAGATTTCTTTTTTTAGGTGTACATAATATTTTCAAAAAAACCAAGAAATCAAAAATAATGTAATCACCTATCGTATCAAAGTTAACAAAAGGTAAATTAAAATAATGTATCATATAACTAGACATACTTCGTGTGGCATTAAAAAGACTTAAAAGCGAGCATCAAAAAAACTATTCCATTATGTGCTACAGCATTTCTTAAATCCTTAAGTAAATAGATATAGTTCGATAACAATTTTACGATTTGTATCAAATTGGATGCCTATACCTAAACTATGAGATATTTTATCTCTAGCAGCAATAGTAAAACTAGCTAATAATTTACCAAACTGACCTAACATCATAACTTCAAACAAAGCCCAAATAGGAACCTCTGAAGCATGATTATCATAAAAAAAATGCGTAATTTTAGTATTTCTAGATTTATATTGATCTAATAATATACTTTGGATCATTTTTTGTAGCAATAACTTATTTTGTTGAATTTTTTTGCTTTTTGTTCTCGACTAAGTGTTATAGGAGAATTATGAAATCCCTTCAACAGCTAATGTAAACATATCATTAATATTCTCAGATTGTATAAAACTTTAAAAACCTCTTCAAGTACAATATTTTTTTAACGGCAGTTTCTATAAACATTAATTTGCTATATAACAATGACTTAAGTTCACTATCATATCGAATAATCGCTTCAACTTCACGATAATTTTGAATCGCCAGTCGGTTAGTAGGTTGTCTAAAAAAGCTATACCCTTTATATCCATGAAAATATCCACTATTCCTTAATAGTCGCTTATCAGTCGTCCCACTAATATCAATACCTTGATTTCGCAAATGTCGCATTAAACCATTTAAAGACTTATAGCTCACAATATACGCCCTCCTCTCTATTTTTATACAAAGCACGAACTAACACACAATTTCATTATAATCCTCTTAATATAAATTTACTATTTATATATAATGTGATTTATAAATAAAACGCTATAATGATTCTTTGGAACCCACCTGTATGGCCTGCGTCCCACGCAGGCCCTTTCATTCCTCATAAATTGATTATGCAAAAGGTGGAGTGTGGTGATAAAAAGTCGACTTTGGCCCTGTTCTCCACGCCTAAAGTTTTTGGAGAAGCAGTGGGGACTTTCAAAAGCTGACTTTTGGCCCTGCGTAGCCCGAAGGGCAGTCGAACCCGGTGAGCTTTTGAAGTCCCCACTACCCTAAAAAAATTTATAAATTCTGGCCGGTGGAGACTTTTTATCACAGCGCTCCACCGCCCTGTAGAATTAATTTATAAATTTTCCTAGCTTTCACATAAAAATTAGCGTATGATAAAAGTAAGAAAAACCCTCTATACGGAGCAAGACGCGTATATAATACGACCGCATAATGCAAGACCACGGTCAAAGTAAGGCACTCAACATTTTGGTATTTACCTCAAGGAGGCCATATGGATCCGCAAAGAATTCTGAAAGCATTATCCAATCCACATCGGTTAGATATTATATTGTGGCTAAAGCACCCAGAGCAAGAATTCGGTGTTCAAGTACACTCTAAAACTCTCATCGATTTTCCAAACAGCGTTAGCGTTAAAAGTATTCAAAAACGTTGCGGTGTATCACAATCGTCTGTATCAACATTTATGACTATGCTAGAACGAGCAGACCTTGTAGAATCGCGAAAAATTGACCAATACACCTATTATAGGCGCAATGAAAAAGTTATCTGCGAGTTTGGCGAATGGTACAATAAAGAAGTATCCATCCAAGCCGACAGCATTGACAAATTATTGGAAACAGTAACCTTAGACGACACATCCTATCCATCAATAGAGGATAGTTCTATACCTGAAGAAGAGCAGGCTGTTAGTATCGCTACTAAGGGACTCGACCATGAAAACGATAACACCTAGATACCACAAGGAATCAAAAAGAAGCTATAATGCTGAGGATAACCTCAAGCATTATAGCTTCTTTTTATCAATCATCTAATAAAGTTTGTAAATCTCGTCGATTATAGAAAATATGACGAACTTCCATTACATCATTAATTACAACATAAAAAAATAATAAAATTACGTACGGTTATTTTTATAATATGGATATTCTCTATATTTTTCACTTGGATAAATAGCAAAAGATTCTGGGCACTCTAACCTTGTATATATAGCTGTTTCGATATCTGATACGAGAGCATGCGCAGCCTCTCTATTATGTAAAATATAGGTTATATAATCAACAATATGATTTAATTCATGCTCAAATAATGGTAAAAATGTAAGTTTATATTTCCGCTCCATCAATTCTCTCCCTTACACGACGAAAAACATCAGTGCCAGAGAATCTAACTTTATTTTCTTTTGCTGCAGAATCAGCCTCATCTAATGCATACTCAATAGGATCTGTTAATGCAGAATATTGTTCAATACTCATTAACACCATGGTTCCATATCCATTCTTAGTTAAAAACACTGGAGAATTAGTTGTAATTACGGTTTCTTCAACTTCTGAAAACTTATTTCTCAAATCTGATACAGGTCTAATATTAATCAATATTTACACCTCCTTATATCATAATATTATCATTACTTTATCATGATTATTATAAAAATACAAGGTAAAAATAAAAGGACTATAACAAAATGCAAATTAAAATCACATTATAGTTATAGTCCTTTTATTTATCGTTGCGCTTCGTATGCTCTAAATAGTTTAGATAGCAATACAGGCGCTAGTTTTAAAAGATCTGGATTTTCACAGAATGATACGCGAAGTTGTGTCTTACCAGGATTGTGTTCATCATCTGCACCGCTATAGAAACCATTAAGTGGAGCCATAAGCAATGTATAGTCATTGCCATCATCCAAGGTTACACGACCATGTTCAGCACACCAAGCAGCAAATTCAACGCCGTTAAAGCCCGGTTTTGCTACATTGCGCACGTCGATAACAAAATATATGGATGCTTCTGGATTGGAGATGATAAAATCTGGTTCTACCTCTTTGAATCCCTTGTGAAGTTCATAAATCATTTCGCGATAGTAATCGCGTTGTTGTTCATACCAATTATGAAGCTCAGCATGGCTTTCATGAGCCAAGGCACCAAAAATATATTGGCCAAGTGTATTGGCACTGAGGTTCGCCGTATATTCAGCAACAGATTTTTCATAGCACAATGCATTGTCTGTAATGATGGCACCAATGCGAAGGCCACAAGCATTCCAAACCTTAGAAGCCGTTTCAAGACTGATACGACGCCCTTCGATGCCCGGTACATCCTTATTCGTCAATGTCCAAATACTGGATGTTTCCTTACCTTTTTCGTAGGCCAATTCACGATAGGCTTCGTCAGAAATGATCCACAAATTATGTTTTACGCACAAAGATGCATATTCAATCAAGGTTTCCTTGCTGAATAGCTGACCTGTTGGATTATCGTAAGGGATAATCAACAATGCACCTGGTTTTGTTTCTATAATGCGTTTTTCCACGGTTTCAATGGATGGCAATTCAAATTCGCCATTTTCATTGAGGCGGCGTTCTACAGTTACCGTTTTACGACCGATGCGATGACCTACCGCATCATAGTTCGTATAGGAAGGGTTAAACATCAAAAGAGGACGTTCCTCTTCCCCTGCACCGCCACAAACGCCAAGCATGATGATTTCCATCGCCATGGACGCGCCATCCGTAACGAGTACATTAAGGCCTGTTGTATCAAAACCTTGGCTACGTAAGATATGCAAGAATGCTTCGCGGCATTCATCGGTACCCATTGTTGGCACATATGGTACGATGCCTGTACTGAAAGGACTATAGGCCCTCCTAGCGTAAATAGTCGGCGCTGCATGGCGGGATGCATAGGACGCATAACATTACCAATAGAACCATTAACCAAAATAGGTGGGTTCTTTCGCTCTAAAAATTTAATTTGTCCCATGCGGATCCCCGACGGCTTGCGTGCCATCATGTACGGGGATAAAACCGGTAGTTCCATACAGAATCCAACTCCTCTAAATAAACGCCTTACAAAAAATAAGGCTGTAATACGCATACATTGATATATATAGATACATTCTATTATAGTGCTTTTACAAGAGAAAATCTATAGTTTTATCACAGTAACTACTATCCTTATAAGTGAAAGTATAAAAGCCCCCATGACTAGGGGGCTTTCATATTTACTAATTATAGAATTACCGAGCATACACCACTTAAGCAATTGTATAAATACCTCGTCCAATATGGTAACTCTTAGCCAACAGGGCATCCGTATACATGTTGGCTACCTTTTTGTTTAATAGCTTTCAAATTTGTCAATGCAGAGTCATTATAGTAATTGGCATAGATGGCATCGCGATTATAATCCGTTTTCATTATACACAGCAACAGTTTGCTTTGGATCGTCCCGATGCGCAAAACGAAGTGACTCTGTATCGCGGATGTAGTTCATTATCGTCGCTATGAGGCTGTCCGCCTTGCTTTCACGGCCGAGTAATTTACCTACATTGCGCGTCTGGTCCTCTTCGTATATCACTTACGAGTCATATTCACAGGACCAACAGCTTTCACAAAGGAATTATTCAAATTCGCCTCCACCAGCAGCAAGACTCACAGCCGTAGACAAGCCGACTTGTTTCTTAAGACCCTTGACAATGTCCTTGTGCTCGCCATGAGAAATTTCATGAGCCATAACATACGCGAGCTCATCGTCATCCAATAGATCCAAAGCACCCTTGTTAACAGACATCACACGACCAACCGTAGCGAATGCATTGAAATCATCATCTCTCAAAATAAATGTGGCTCTAGATGCATAGATTGCTAGTCATATGACTTACCGTCTAGTTCAATAGCTACCTTACCATCTTTAGATACAGCGCCACCATGAGTGTACCCAACCACATCAAATCCAGCTGCTGCGCATTGGCGAGCTATGCTTTCATAATCAGCATTCTTACCACGCGTACACGTCGAAAGATGAATGGTAGTGACACCATTTCTTGAAAGAAGCCAATTTCTTCTCCAAATCGCCACCGCTATGAGTAAAACCAACTAGCTCAGTATCCTCATCCGCATAGCGCTCAAAAGAATCTACTTTCTTCATATATGCCTTAAGACAACCACCGCAAGAACAACGCTGCATCGTGTCTTCATTCACTAGAACTGCAATCTTCTTAGACATGAACCCTCCTTAGGTAACATACATAATATTATGCATATTATATCACAACAAATTGATAAAAATTATGAATACGGAAAATATAGAATATAAAAAAGACACACCCTTAGGTGTGTCTTTAGGTTAATCAGCGACTTCCTATCCTCCCAGGCCGTCTCCAGCCAAGTACTTTCGGCGTTTACGAGCTTAACTACTGTGTTCGAGATGGGAACAGGTGGACCCTCGTAGCTATCGCCACTGAATCTGTCAGAGTTTGTACTCTGAAAACCACATAGAAGGTATATATATTTGTTGCACATTTTTTCTGCTTATTGTTTTAAGTAAAGCCCTCGATCTATTAGTACCAGTCAGCTCCAAGCCTCACAGCTCTTCCACACCTGGCCTATCAACCATGTCGTCTACATGGGATCTTACTAGCTTATGCTATGAGAAACCTCATCTCAAGGCTGGTTTCACGCTTAGATGCTTTCAGCGTTTATCCGTCCCGAACGTAGCTACCCAACTGTACCCTTGGCAGGATAATTGGTACACCAGCGGTTCGTCCACTCCGGTCCTCTCGTACTAGGAGCAGCCCCCTTCAAGTTTCTTGCGCCCGCGATGGATAGGGACCGAACTGTCTCACGACGTTCTGAACCCAGCTCACGTACCACTTTAATCGGCGAACAGCCGAACCCTTGGGACCTACTTCAGCCCCAGGATGTGATGAGCCGACATCGAGGTGCCAAACCTCCCCGTCGATATGGACTCTTGGGAGAGATTAGCCTGTTATCCCCAGGGTAGCTTTTATCCGTTGAGCGATGGCCCTTCCACTCGGCACCACCGGATCACTAAGCCCGACTTTCGTCCCTGCTCGACCTGTCCGTCTCGCAGTCAAGCTCCCTTCTGCCTTTACACTCTTCGAGCGATTTCCGTCCGCTCTGAGGGAACCTTTGGGCGCCTCCGTTACTCTTTAGGAGGCGACCGCCCCAGTCAAACTGCCCGCCTAAGACTGTCCAGCCGGTTGTTAATCGGCCTGTTAGAAATCAATTAATCAAAGGGTGGTATCCCAACAACGACTCCTCTAAGACTGGCGCCCTAGATTCTAAGTCTCCCACCTATCCTGTACATTCATTAACTAAGTTCAATCTTAGGTTGCAGTAAAGCTCCATGGGGTCTTTCTGTCCAGTCGCGGGTAACCTGCATCTTCACAGGTACTTCAATTTCACCGGGTCCCTCGTTGAGACAGTGCGCAAGTCGTTACACCTTTCGTGCGGGTCGGAACTTACCCGACAAGGAATTTCGCTACCTTAGGACCGTTATAGTTACGGCCGCCGTTTACTGGGGCTTCAATTCAGAGCTTCGACCGAAGTCTAACCCCTCCTCTTAACCTTCCAGCACCGGGCAGGTGTCAGCACCTATACATCAGCTTTCGCTTTAGCAGGCACCTGTGTTTGTGGTAAACAGTCGCTTGCGCCTCTCTTGTGCCACTCATTCATGCTCCACGCGTTACTGCCCTTCACACTACATGAGTCCTCCTTTTCCCGAAGTTACGGAGGCATTTTGCCGAGTTCCTTAACGAGGGTTTTCCCGCGCACCTTAGGATTCTCTCCCCGCCTACCTGTGTCGGTTTTGGTACGGGCGATGTGTCTCTACCTAGAAGCTTTTCTCGACAGTGTAGGATCAATCACTTCGCTGTAAACAGCTCGTCATCACATCTCAGCTTTTAGAGCTACGGATTTGCCTATAACTCAACCTACATGCTTAAACACGCACTTCCAATCGCGTGCTGACCTACCTTACTGTGTCACTCCTTCGATCAAACGATTCACACCGGTACAGGAATTTCAACCTGTTGTCCATCGCCTACGCTTTTCCGCCTCGGCTTAGGTCCCGACTTACCCTGAGACGACGATCGTTGCTCAGGAACCCTTAGGCTTTCGGTGGAATGGATTCTCACCATTCTTTTCGCTACTCATACCGACATTCTCACTTCTCACCAGTCCACAACTCCTTACGGTACTGCTTCAATCCGATGAGAACGCTCCCCTACCCATATACATTACTGCATATGACACGACTTCGGTTTCATACTTTAGCCCCGGACATTTTCGGCGCAGAGTCTCTCGACCAGTGAGCTATTACGCACTCTTTAAATGGTGGCTGCTTCTAAGCCAACATCCTGGTTGTTTTGGAAATTCCACATCCTTCGCCACTTAGTATGACATTGGGGACCTTAGTCGGTGTTCTGGGCTGTTTCCCTCTTGACAATGGACCTTATCATTCACTGTCTGACTCCCGAGTATAAGTATAGCCATTCGTAGTTTGACTAGGTTCGGTAACCGGTATGGCCCCTAGCCCGATCAGTGCTCTACCGCCTATACTCTCAACCTCGAGGCTAGCCCTAAAGCTATTTCGGGGAGAACCAGCTATCTCCGTGTTCGATTGGCATTTCACCCCTATCCACAACTCATCCCAAAGCTTTTCAACGCTCACGAGTTCGGTCCTCCACACAATTTTACCTGTGCTTCAACCTGGCCATGGATAGATCACTACGGTTTCGGGTCTACTATCACTAACTGAACGCCCTGTTCAGACTCGCTTTCGCTGCGGCTCCATGTTTTCCACTTAACCTCGCTAGCAACAGTAACTCGTCGGTTCATTCTTCAATAGGCACGCCGTCGTCCTGATATATATACAGACTTCGACTGTTTGTAGACATACGGTTTCAGGTTCTCTTTCACTCCCCGCCAGGGGTTCTTTTCACCTTTCCCTCACGGTACTATGCGCTATCGGTCGATATCAGTATTTTGGCTTGGAGGGTGGTCCCCCCTGCTTCCCACAAGGTTTCACGTGTCTCGTGGTACTCTGGATACAGTCCCATGTATGCAAGGTTTCGATTACAGGGCTTTCACCTTCTGCGGCTGAGCTTTCCAACTCGATTCTTCTACCTCATTTACACTTGATGACTGTCCTCAACCCCGGTGCGGTTGCCCGCTCCGGTTTGGCCTCTTTCCCGTTCGCTCGCCGCTACTAAGAAAATCTCGTTTGATTACTCTTCCTCTGGGTAATTAGATGTTTCAGTTCCCCAGGTGCCCTCCTCATACTCAAAGGTATGGGTGACAGTGCATAACCACTGCCGGGTTCCCCCATTCGGAAATCTACGGGTCAAAGGTTGCTTGCACCTCTCCGTAGCTTATCGCAGCTTACCGCGTCCTTCTTCGGCTGATATCGCCAAGGCATCCGCCGTACGCCCTTAAAATCTTTACTTATTTGCGCCATAATTTGCGACTATCTTCGTTGTACTGCATTCAGCTCATCTTGCGTATACAAATACGCGGCGATTTCGCTTCATTGGTACGCCTCGATATTCATCAAATTCTGACGAAAATCAATTTGATTTTTAGACATGCATTAGATACATTGTCGTTTTTTGTAGCCGTACATTTTCATGTACGTCACCAATAAGTCAGAGAATTATTTCCTATGTGCTCGGGTCAACCTACTTAGAAATTCTAAGAGATGACCTTACAAATATATATAATAATTATCTTCTATGCAGTTTTCAAAGAACAAATCTGCCGATAAATTCCGTGTTACTCGTCGTTGCATTCGTCTCACTTGTCTTACGTAATTACCATTACGTGGCGACGTCGTTCAACTCATGCGCCTAGATTAACGCGTAATTTATACGTCATATTAAATTGAGAAATCATTTACAGATCTCTCAAAACCGAACAATGTAGGTTGTAAGTACAGCTAGCGCATATGCTACGTCTACTTACTGGCCAAAGTGTCGACCTAAGTGACATCCAAGCTCTTGGCTCGGTGTATGTCTCCCTAGAAAGGAGGTGATCCAGCCGCACCTTCCGATACGGCTACCTTGTTACGACTTCACCCCAATCATCGACTTTACCTTAGACGGCTGGCTCCCGAAGGTTACCCCACCGGCTTTGGGCACTTCCGACTTTCGTGGTGTGACGGGCGGTGTGTACAAGGCCCGGGAACGTATTCACCGCAGTATGCTGACCTGCGATTACTAGCGATTCCGACTTCACGTAGGCGAGTTGCAGCCTACGATCCGAACTGAGAGAGTGTTTCTCGGGTTTGCTCCACCTCGCGGTTTCGCTTCCGTCTATTAACTCCCATTGTAGTACGTGTGTAGCCCAGGTCATAAGGGGCATGATGATTTGACGTCATCCCCGCCTTCCTCCGCATTGTCTGCGGCAGTCTCTCATGAGTTCCCACCATAACGTGCTGGCAACATAAGATAGGGGTTGCGCTCGTTGCGGGACTTAACCCAACATCTCACGACACGAGCTGACGACAACCGTGCACCACCTGTTTTCTGGCTTCCGAAGAAGAGGAACTATCTCTAGTTCTGTCCATCAATGTCAAGACCTGGTAAGGTTCTTCGCGTTGCGTCGAATTAAACCACATACTCCACCGCTTGTGCGGGCCCCCGTCAATTCCTTTGAGTTTCAACCTTGCGGTCGTACTCCCCAGGCGGGGTACTTATTGCGTTAACTCCGGCACAGAAGGGGTCGATACCTCCTACACCTAGTACCCATCGTTTACGGCCAGGACTACCGGGGTATCTAATCCCGTTCGCTCCCCTGGCTTTCGCGCCTCAGCGTCAGTTTTTCGTCCAGAAAGTCGCCTTCGCCACTGGTGTTCTTCCCTAATATCTACGCATTTCACCGCTACACTAGGAATTCCACTTTCCTCTCCGATACTCTAGATTGGCAGTTTCCATCCCATCACGGGGTTAAGCCCCGAACTTTTTAAGACAGACTGACCAATCCGCCTGCGCGCGCTTTACGCCCAATAATTCCGGACAACGCTTGCCACCTACGTATTACCGCGGCTGCTGGCACGTAGTTAGCCGTGGCTTTTCATTCCGGTACCGTCAAATCCTCGCACTATTTGCACAAGAACCATTCGTCCCGATTAACAGAGCTTTACAACCCGAAGGCCGTCATCACTCACGCGGCGTTGCTCCGTCAGACTTTCGTCCATTGCGGAAGATTCCCCACTGCTGCCTCCCGTAGGAGTCTGGGCCGTGTCTCAGTCCCAATGTGGCCGTTCATCCTCTCAGACCGGCTACTCGATCATCGCCTTGGTGGGCCGTTACCCTCCAACTAGCTAATCAGACGCAATCCCTCCTTCAGTGATAGCTTATACATAGAGGCCACCTTTTCATCCAGTCTCGATGCCGAGATTGGATCGTATGCGGTATTAGCAGTCGTTTCCAACTGTTGTCCCCCCTCTGAAGGGCAGGTTGATTACGCGTTACTCACCCGTTCGCCACTAAGATTGATAGAAGCAAGCTTCCATCGCTCTTCGTTCGACTTGCATGTGTTAAGCACGCCGCCAGCGTTCGTCCTGAGCCAGGATCAAACTCTCCAAGATATCTTGAAGCTATTTGAATAGCTCATTATTTGTTGTCGTTACATTTAAGTAACTTTGAATTATGGTTGGTTTTGACTTTGTCAAAACCCGCACTCTGGCATATGTTCAATCATATGATTGATTACCTATCATTGTTCAGTTTTCAAAGATCTGTACCAGTTAGACTAGATTTTATCTAGCTCCGAAGCACTTTCGTTTGAAGTGTTTCACCAACTGGCGACTAGATTATAATAACATGTTGACCATTCGGTGTCAAGCACTTTTTATAATCTTTTTTAGAATTTTGTAACCACCTTAATATGAGGGATTTACATAAAAACTCTAAAAATACTTAACAAAGAATCTAGATTGTATCTAGTGTTTCCTCGATTAAGAAACAGTCGCCTCAACGACTGTATGGTTATTATAGTACAAACAAAAGATGCGCGCAAGCCCTAATTTTTGAAAAAAATTTATAACTTTTTTTCTACTTTTTCTCCATAATGTATGTATTTATTTTTAATACTACTATATATTGTATTTTTGTAATATGCTTTTTATTATTGCTATAGACTATAAATGCAATCTATGCCATTTCAGTAATTAGTACTATTTATATCTATTAATTAGAACAGAGCTGTTTTATCTTTCAAGAGGCCATGCAACGCCTTTTTTTGCTATTACTACAGGCCTGTAGAAATTTGAAATTTCTATATAATACTATAATATGCATCTATCTTCTGTTATTAATTCCATATAAAACAAATGAGGCTCTATAATAAATGTTGGGGTGACGCCACTACGGTGTCACTTCCAACATTTATTATAGAGCAAAAAGAATGGCACCAACCATACATATGATTGGTGCCAAAGAAGACTCGTAGGGTGAACGCCCCAACATTTAACTAAGAATCAATATTTAATAGAAACTTTTTAAAGTTCCACAAATTAATGATTCACCTTAGATAATTGAGTATCATCAAGTCCTAATACAGAATTTAAAATAGATTTAATTTTTTCATTGTCAGCTTGTAGTTCAGCAATTTGACGTTTAGCATCAGCTAAATCACGGGCCATTGCCATTCTAGAACGGGATACTGTAGACTTCGCTCCCACTTTATAAGAGATACCAGCATTAAAAACAGTATCATCGTCACCATTAACAGTAGAGCCAACAGTAATCATTAAATCTTCAGTTGGACGATATGCAACACCAATAGCAACAGCATTAGCATTATGATAATGTCCATATCCGGCCATAACATCTAATTTATGGTCTGGATCAAAATCTAACGGATGTAAACTTGCAAGTGCAGCACTTCCTGCAATACCTTTGTGTGCTTCTTTTTGATTAGCGTCAATAATATTACGTAAACTACTAGTACCACCGCTTAAGTTATTAATTTGATTAATAAAATCAGGACTTAAACCTATAGTATACTCTTTACCACCATTCTCATTTGGTTCTGATTCTAGGGTAACTGTAATATTATTGTTTCCAGATTTAATGGTAGTATGTTTTTGTGCTTCAAATGCAACATCATGTAATTGAGATCCATTAATAGCATCTGTAGATGTTTCAGATACTCTACCAGCAGCGACATTTTGAAGTTGCCGTGTAAAATTTGCATTACCAAAGGATACTATAGAATTTGGTGTACTACCCGCAAACGCATGATTGCTAAATTTAATTTTATGATTATTAGATGGATCAGAATTAGATGGATCAGAATTGATTGCAGTTGTAGCCACCGCCGGATCCATCGCTTTAGAATTAGAACCAATAGCAACCCCATCCTTGATGCCTACCATAGTGCTACTGCCTTGGGCTACTGCCCCTTCAGCCTGAGCATATGCTCCGTTACCGATCGCAATAGTATTTGTACCATTAGTTCTCGCTTGCGACCCAATTGCAAATGTATTGTCAGTAATGGCTTCTGCAGTAGCACCAAATGCTAAAGAGTTTCTCCCCTTTGCTTTGGCCCCTTCACCACCAACAAAACTATTCCATCCTTCAGCCGAGTTATTCATACCAACAGCAAATCCATTTGCACCACTTACCGTATTCTTATAGCCCGTAGCAAAAGCACTGGTAGCAGTACTTGAGATGGTATTGCCTTTACCATAAGATTCTGCCCCTTGTGCTGCAGCTGCAGGATCTACAGTATTACTAACACCTGCGGCGAATACAGAACCAGTTAAGGAAACCATAGTCATTAACATAATCATTGATTTTTTTTGAAGTTTCAACATACTAAACTATACCTTTTCTAAAAATAAAACACAAATCAATCAACAACAAACTATTATTAAATATACATTTTAACTTAATATATTATATTATATATTTATCTTTTATGTCAATAACAATATTGATACTCATTAATTCATAATCTAGAGTAATCATACATTTGTGACAAATACTTATGTCTCTTGATTCATAAAGTACTATGTTATAACTTGGTTCGGTGATTTAAAAATTTAAAAACTTTCTGTGCAATGTTATTATATCTATTAGCATATCGACTATGTGCTTTTTAGAAAACGCTCCATAGTTTATAAATTCGCGACCATTATCGGTTTATATTGTATGAATAGAAAAATCCCATTTTAGCTAATAATTACAAGGGTTAATTAATGTTTCACCCACACTTTATCTCCTATAAGCCTAACATATAAAAACACAAAACAGATACTATATATTATTTTTATTAGCCCGAACACGTTCAACAATTGGCTGTCCTTGATGATTCTTTGCTACTGTGTCTACGCGGAATAATGCCATTTCAGGACTAAATTCTGTTACAAGTTGTTCATTGACTTGTGCACCATTTAGAAGAGTTATCAATTTTTGGATTTGTGCATTTTGAAAAGCTACGGTTTTCTTAAGTTCTAGCACTTCTTTACCGATGGCTACACGAGAACGAGATACATTGCTATGAGCGACGACTTTCACTGAAAGACCTGCATTCACAACGGTTTCCCCATTACCAACAGTAGAGCCTACGCTTAATTGCATGTCCTCATTAGGACGATAGAACGCACCGAGTGCCGCCGCGTTGCCACCACCGAAAGCCATCGTTGCGCCGCCGCCGTTAGATTCTTTTACGGCTTCACGGAATTTTCCTGCTAATTCCTTCGCAGAATTGCCACCGTCATCACGTACACCATCAATAGATTTAACGGAACTAGTAATTTCATTGCCCGCGCCCATGATAATAGACCCATTGCTGTTGAAAGTTCGGTTTGCTGTACCAACGATACTATTAGCTACACCAGAATAATAATTATTAGCAGTTTTAGATTCAATACTATTTAACGAACCATTAATAGTAGAGCCTAGATTTTTTGACGGATTAGAAGAACGACCTCCAGTATATCCACTAGAGATAATATTATAAGTACCTGTATTTGTGGCAAAAGCGCCGTTTGTAAAACTATTGGCACCTACTGTTGTGGCATACGCATTCAATGCATCCGTACGAGTGGTCGCTGTATCTACTGTGGTATCCCCAAGGTCACCTTTATAGTTATGGGAACCAATCATAGTACTGCCAGTACGAGCAAATGTATTATCACCAATTGCTACGTTTTCAATCTTTGGCGCATTACTACCTGTACCATAAGCCACACCATTACCTGTACCTATAGAAGTATCAGGATTACCATTATGTAATATTAAACCAGTTTAAAACTTAATAATTTTGCAATATTATCAACCAAAATAATAAGCGGATAGATAATCACAATGGATTAACTATCCGCTTATATACTGAGATTTTTATGAATAATCTGTTTATATTGTACAGCTATCTGAGTATCTCAATATTATCTGTTATTTAATTTTTGTACGAGCATATCTAATGTTTCTTGTAACTTTTTATTTTGAGCCTCCAATATATCTACCCGTTGTTAGAGAGCGTTATAGGAAGCAGGAGAAATGAATACCGCCCATCACTTGTACTCGATTATTTAAATCAAATTGCATGGGGTGTAATGCAGCTAATGCCGCAGCACGAGCATCGCCCTTATTGGCTTCTTTACCCAATGCACTTATTTTGTTATTAAGATTATCGATTTGTTGATTTCCACCATAGAGTATTACTCTCAAAATAGTATTACACGCGAGACATCGTTCTTGATGCACCATACATTTCGGCCACCACATACGGGTTGCCACAGGTACTCATTTTAGCGAGTATCCGTCTCGTATAATCTAGGTGCTCTAACAGAGCATCGCGTAATTTGCGTTGCACGTGGTCAGGGGAATGGAATACGAGTATAGGATCAAAGTCTCCTAAGATGATATAAGTCGTATGCGGTTCGGGTCCTGGCTCAATATGGTATTGGAATGGAATGATTACATTGAATAAACCATACACCACATCACGCCCAATTGGTTTTCGCGATTTTAGGCTTGCAAATGTCATGTTCGGCCCCATCGTTCTGGGGTCCGTATACATCGGCTTTGACCGCCTCGATGATTGTATGCCGTTTGCTAGCACCCCTTCGTGGTGCGCTACTTCTCGCAATACCATTTTCAGTGGTTTATGGATGATTTCACACCGACCATCTACATAATAACAGGCGGTACAATCACCACCGTCAATATAGGTAGGGATTAAGCAACATATATGGTGATCCACATCGCCATATACAGCATTAGGGTTACAAGAAATAGATTCGTTATTACTTACATTTTGATACGTTGTATTGTGCATCATCATGACCTCTTCTTTTGTTAAAGGAGTAATAATAGCAAGGAATTCCTCTTGTAAAAATTGATTCATAACACATGTTATATAAAGATGCTTTAGCAGCACTTATGAGTTAATTGTATACCTATAATTATAAACTGTAAATATATAAATCAAAAAAATTTATATTAGATCAGCAAATTTACTTATAACTATACATGTTCTGCATATCCTGGATATCGAATTCTTTATTATCCGCTACCATCATATAGTATCGTAACTGGTCGATAGCCTTTTGATGGCGCTGTTGCACAGCCTGTCTAGACTGATGTGCTTCGCAGCCTATGTCTACGCAACTCTTGCCATCTCGATATAGGGCATACAACAGCTGTTGTTGCTGCCGTGGCAGTTTTCTAAAAGCGGCCCACAGACGATTGCGCAATTCGTCTTCGCTCACGTTTCCGATAATGTCTCGTTCAATATTGACGTCATCAGGGAATTGATCCATGGCGGGTTCTGATACATCGTCGCCAGTACATAGGGGCAAAGTTAACTCATGGCGCCATTGCCGCGTCGATTGTTTGTAAAAGTTGAAATATCCATAGCGAATGGCGGCTTTCACATAACCAGAAAAAGGTACTTTGCCTGATGTGTGAAAGCTATAGATGGATTCGATAAAGATAATCCACAGAAATGATTCCACGTCATCGGTTAGCATAGCCGTACTCGAGCGGTTCGCATAGCTCATGATGAGTGGTCGATAGCGCCGGCATAGCTCGATTTGGGCCGCATCAATGGTCAATTCCTCGATGGGCCAAATGCCTCGATCCGTACTTAATACCGATACACGGCGCTCTTGGCAGACGCGCACTAAACTAAGGTCTGTCACGGCTTGTAATACCTTTTGGGGACATACCACATGCTTTACGTTCATATTCGTTCCTTTCTGCCTAGGCTTACTTGGAATATACACCCAAATGAGTATTTAGACAAACGAGAAATTCCGCCATAAATGCATAGATTTGCAGCGGAATTAATGTTGTTATATATGTATTTGTGAATTATTACAGACCGATTTCAGAAAAGTGCGCCAATTTAGATGAATGTTACCTACGTACCGCAATGCGCCACGACTGCCCCCTTGAATACATCCAATAATTTCTACATCTAGTAGGTCAGCCATACGCGTTGCAAAGGTGCCACTTTTAAGTTCGCTGGCGTGGCATAGTTCTGTATAAAACAGTTCTCAGGAATACATTATATTATATTTTTAAATTATTTATGAGTTCGATTGACCCCTATTTCATCAGATTCAGATGTAGAACCTGTTGTTTGTTGAGGTGCTTTATGAAGTGTCATCACCGTTTTAGCTGCCACCTTTTTCACAGGGCCCGTTGGTAACACAATTGGAATTTGAGTGTTTACTTTCACAGGACCATTGGCAGGTACAGGTGTTTGAACTGGCATCGACAAAGCCTTAACGATAGTTGGTTGCGGTGCCGTTGGCGCTGCTGTTTGAGTCGCCATCGATTGTGCCGCTGTTTGCTGTGCCACCACTGGTTTTGATGCTTGTTTAGGCACATCCGGTTGTTGACGTGCCACACGAGCCGACGCCAAATCCCTGGATTGCGATATAATAACTGACCACCTTCAGTAGACAATTTTTGATCATAATAATATACATCGGCATTATAATACTCACTGCCACTGGCCACATCATAACGCAAGCCAATCATGGTATACACCGTGAAATGTAGCAGCCCATCCGGTTTGCTGCGGTCAATCGAATCGCGGTCCACATACCAGTTATTGCCATTATAGGTGAAAGCATAAATATCTTGCCGAGCATCAGCATTAGGTATAACAGATATAAACAGCGCTGCTATAAACATAGCCACTACGCATATACGTTGAAACATGAGGCCTCCTCAATAATGATTGTATACGATTTAACAACTTATTATACCACATTTTCTGACATTGCGTTCCTCTGACATCCCTACTTGAAATTAGAACAGGCCTGTAGTATTGCTAGACCCTTTGATACTGCTCCTAAAAATTAGAACACGCCTGTTCTAATTCTAAAGACACCATATCAGGCTATCTTACTAATTACTACAGGCGTGTTCTAATGTAAAATCCCCTTGATAAGTACCTAGATACTCATCAAGGGGATTTTACATTTGTTTACCATTACTAACCAACCTTTAAGTCCACGTAATTTAAAGATAAATAGTCCTTCGTTATCCTAGGATAGCTAGTGAACTCAAGTCACATTTTAAGCTTTAAATGTGACACCATTATGCTCTAGTTGTTCCACCGTTTTTTTACCAATGCCTGGTAGCATCAATACTTCTTGTTTAGTAACTGTTTTGAAATCGGCTACTGTATATAGGCCGGCTTGTGAAAGTGTAATTTGTGCACCAAACCGTATATTGTCATATACCGGATTGCTACGCACAGCCCCACCTTTAGTAACCTCTAGGGGACTCATATGAACTGTCTCGAACTTTCCAATATAACTATCATTAGAGTACCGATTCACAACAATTAGACCGGTAACACATTCATACGCATCATATAAAGTCTGCCATAAAGGGCTTTCAAAATTCACCAATTGAGTCGGTAAAAATGAGATAGCAGTATATAAGCTTATTAATTCTCGTGGATCAAAATCTATGTCAATCACTTGATCTACCATATACATAATGGTCTCTAAGTGGTCTTCCACAAAATCGTTCCAGCGCGTTGCATCTTGTAATAACCAATCAATATCTTCATATTCGTCAACAAGATCTGCTAATACATCATGGGCAATCTTACTTTCACCACACTGCAAAGCCAATAAAATATACAATATATGCATCGGCAACATGATATCCGGTGCCTGATTAAACGCATTTTGTATATCATCACAACATGCAAGATAACGTTGATATACCTTGTGACCGCGATCCCAGTTAGCAGCACCACAGCAAGCAACCATCATATACACAAGGAATCCTGAATGATCTTGCTTGTCCCCGTGAAAGACCGGCGTAAAGCATGCAATCGCATCATTATACATATTGTATTCTAAATATATCATCCCCATGTCGATGAGGCAGCGCATATAAGGACGCGCCTCGATTATATGCCAATCCATTTTCTTAGGTTTTTTCAACGATTCTACTAGCTGTTTTAGCTGATGAAGTTGAAACTTGGATGCAACTCAAGAGCTATAAGTTCCCGTTTAGCATCTACTTCATCAGGACATAACGCAAGAATCTTATTGTACAATTTCTTTGATTCCTCAGTCGTATCAGCCTCTTTTGCAGCCTCGTATAAATCACGTAATTTCATTTCTATCGTATCATTAAAATCACCACGATTATATTGAGTCATAAATGCTTCTATCAAATCCTCAATAGATTTGAATTCAGCCTCATGTTCAGATACAAATTGTTTCTGTAAACGTAATAATAACTCACTTTGAAAGCGAAACATAGAGTATCTCCTTATACATATAAACGTAAAAACACTACTTATCTGTAATATATCACGAGAGGGTATATTAATTCTAGAGGTAAGGCCTTGTTCTATTAATATCTCATCTGAAAATTAGTACAGGCCTGTAGTATTGCCTGGACCCTTTAATACCTCTCCTAAAAATTAGAACAGGCCTGTTCTATTTCTGGAGAGACCATATCAAGCTATCTTACAAATTAGAACACGCCTGTTCTATTTCTGGAGAAACCATATCAGGCTATCTTACAAATTAGAACACGCCTGTTCTATTTCTGGAGAGACCATATCAGGCTATCTTACAAATTAGAACACGCCTGTTCTATTTCTAGAGACACTATATCAGGCTCGTCTTGCTAATTACTACAGGCGTGTTCTAATTTAAAATCCCCTTGATAAGAGTACCTAGATACTCATCAAGGGGATTGTGTTAGTTATGAACGATACCAATCATCATATTAGAATTGGTAGTTAAGGTCTACGCGGTAGTAGTTGGAAAGTTTTTCGTAATCGCCAGTAGCCTTGTTTGTTTTGTTATTAAATCCGTAGTATGCTGTTAAGCCCACGTTCTTTTGTAATGCGTAATCAGCAGTTAATAACCAGCCTTTGAAGCCTTGGTAGTTCCTTGCACTTGTACCAGCTGGTGTAGCCATCCATGCGGTATTAGTTAGATCGTAAGCGATGTCCCATGTGGAGGATGCAGCGCCTAGGTTTTGGCCGAAGTTGAAGTATTGTGCTTTTACGTCCCAGGAGCCGCGTTTTGCTTGGTCGTAGTCGCCATAGCCAAGGCCAGCAGTCCATGCAGAACCGTGAGAAACGCCAGCGGCTTTCACCCATTCGCCACCAACCCAAACTTTATCAAAGTTCATGTCTGTGCTGAAGCCATACATGTTTTTGAGGTCGCCACTGCCGGATTTGTGCGCATTTCTACGGGCATAGAAGCCGCCAAGGTTTACATGTTTATTAAGTTGACCTTTAACGCCTGCATAGGTGAAAGTTTTGTTGGATTTTTTAGTTAGGCCATCAAAAGCACCTGCCACAGCATAGCCGTAGGCTGCTTGGAATTGAACTTTGTCGTTGCCTGCGTTGAATTGAACGCCGTCGAATGTGTCATCGTAAATCAAACCATTGCCGAGCATTTGATCGAAGCGACCAGCTTTCACAGACACGCGTTCACCAAATTTGTGATTTACATAAGCGCGGTCAATAGTAGCCGTTGCATTGCCACCATTAGTCGCATCGCCAAATTCAAAATCCCCAGATGTTACGCGAACCACAGCATCTGTGCGGTCATTGACCTTCGCATTGAATTGAATGCGAGCACGCGCGTCGAATTGGGAACCTTTGCTATAATCGCCCACAGCATTTACATAGTTACCATCTTTCTTTTGGGAACCAAGATAACGAAGACGCATATCGCCAGTTACTTTCACATTACCTACGCGGTCCTCTAAACGAGCCACGCGAACGCCCAAGTTATTCAATTCGTTAGAAAATTCATCAGCCAAGCGGTTAATCAAGGCTTATTGTTCCGCATTAGCACGATCTTGGTTAGCAAGCGCTTTCGCCACCATTTGTGCCACTTGGAAACGAGTAATGCCATTTTCGCCTCTGAAAGTCCCATCTGGATAGCCAGTGATGATGCCAGTGCTAGCCAATTGAGACACGGCTTGGTACGCCCAAGAATCAGAGGTTACATCGGAAAATGGGTTCGCTGCAAACGCAGTTGTTACACCCAACACAGCTGTTGCTGCAAAGATAGCGGCAAATTGTTTTTTCATAACTATACCTCGCTCCAAAAAAGAACCATACACATCTGCAATTCGGTCCTACTAACACTGTGTTTCCCTAACCCCTTATAAGTGATAACCGTTATATACAGAATATAACATAAGTATAACATACTGTAACAGTTATTTTATATTTTTAAAGGAAAGTTCATTGGATTTTCATAGGGGTTACAAATAAACCATCAGAATAATAAAAAGACTGTACCAAGATATGTTCAACTCATATTTTTAGTACAGCCTTATGATGCATCACATAAAGATTATATATCACATGTTTTTTTATTCATTCATACAGAATCATGTAATATGCCGTCAATAATTTGACCTATATTACTAGTAATTTTACCTTTGCAATTATTAATATCTTGATTCAAAAAGCGCTCTTCCTCTATAGCAATAGTAACAAACTCAGCTAATTTACCTATTGCAGTATTACTTTTTGAATCTACACCAGCCCGTTCTTTTAATATGGTATAGGCTAATTTATTCTTTAATCCTTTTGGTGATAACAATTCCAAAGCATTGGGCTCAATATATTCAGAAAATCCATTTTCGTAATGAAGCAATAAAAATAATTCAAAGCAAGGATTAGTAACGCCTACAGCAAAATTTTCTTGCCTAGCATTTTCAAGAATATCAAAATAATGCGGTTGCCCGCGTTCAAAAACATCTGCATCAAATACGACGACAATAGTATCTCTTTCACCATCAAAACAATCTCTAGTTTTATACTCACTCCCAAATTGAACTAATCGCTTAGGTGCGGATATACTCACATCACCTTCCGTTCGCTCTAAAATGCTTATATCAATAAAAGGATGTATGCCTAACTTTCTTCGAATTTTCATTAAGTGCTTAAAATAGGCTACTTCCGTTACACTACCTTCACACAAAAATATATACTTCTTTAAAGGTTCTACTTCTTCTTTATCATCTCGTACATTCCAATTAGAAAACTCTCGAAGGCCCATAATTACTCTCCTTTAATGGACACAATAGACGATAACACCGGTATGGCACCATATCGCCCTTCTAAGTAAGCTTTACTTAATTTGGTATCATAGCGTTCCTTGAATTTTGCAAGAGAATAAATGTGACTACAGTTTTCATAGTCTCGTTCTATAAACCAAATTTCATCACGTCTAAATAATTTTAAATCCATAATACTTGATTCATGAGTAGTAAATAGTAATTGCGTATCAGAATTCTTATGGGTTTCCATAAACAATTCTAGGAAATGTTTCGTAAGATTAGGATGTAAGCTACGTTCTAATTCATCGATAATATACACCGTATGATCTTTATTAGATAATATTAAATCTAATAAATCAAAGATACGCTGTGTCCCATCAGATTCTTCTTTGAAAGAAAAATCAAATGGTGACTCACCATGATGTAGACATAATGTTGTGATGTCCGGATGTTCTATATCTTGAAGATCTATAGCATAAAAAGTATCATGACTACGCATCGTAAGTTTGCCACCTTTAAATTCTGTAGTACTTAACTTAATTTTCTCTATCAAATTATTATAAACTTCTATTGGTAAGGACTGTTTTTAATTCCTCTTGTGTAATTTTTTTACCGCCACATTACTAATACCAGTATCAAAAATCAGCAAGTAACTCGCTAATTTTTTTCTAGTGAGCCTTCTTGGTAATAATATGAAAAACTATTGAGGATTGTGTTCGGTGTAATAATTACAATATGGTTACACAACCAATCATAGATTTCAAATAAAAACTCCAAGCCTTGTAATTTATTTATATCTTTACCATGATTCATTACACCCAAAAATAAACGATTTTGATCTTGTTGAGCAAAATCTTCAGCATATATGGTAAACCGATTTACAGCATCCTTTGTTAACTTTAAAGATCCTAACGTAGGCATTTTATTTTCTACTTCGAATAAGAGCTTAGCAGATCCATGTGGCCGTAATTCATATAACCATTCTCCTGTTATTCTTCCTTCAGATAATAATACGGAAAAACCATATGCATAAAATTTCCCATTAAGTGTAAATTGTAACTCAAATTCACTATCTGTATGTTCATTTTCCGCTTTTGTACGAGAAAAAAATAATCTTGATTCAAAAGGTAATCCATGTTGCAAAGTCCACTGCATAAATTGCAAGATTTCAACAAAATTAGATTTGCCTGATGCATTAGCACCATAAATAACAGCATTCTTTAATATTTTAGTATCTTTAATTTTCCGAATGTGATCTGTATGAGTTTGAATCTTACTAGAGGATATCATCGATAAACGTTCTGTTTTATCAAATGATTTAAAATTACTTGCACTAATATTTACTAACATAATTCACCTCCAACTACTCTCATCATACATAAATCAAATATTTTTTTCAATATTATTTTTGCTTATTTAACGAAAAAAATCGTTAAATATATAAAATTATATATAATTTACAACATAAACTGTAGGCTATCTAAGGTTAGCAATAAAAAAAGGTCTGTAACCAAACTGTGGTAAAAACCACATCTGTTACAGACCTTTTTCTACTATAGATATATAATTCCTTCCTAAATAGAAAAATTTATTTCTTATGATTTACTTCCTGAGAAGAATTTAGCTCAGCACAAATCTGAATAACTAATGGAAATAATATATTAATACTATTATCATCTAACACATCCATTATTATCTTCACTAAAATTTCTCTTAAGTCTTTTGAGTTAGTACTCCCTTGTAACGAAGAATCACAATATTTGTATAATGTATATAAACCAAATCCAATTATCCTAAAAAAATAGTATCCGCAAAAATCTCTTGTTTGTTCCTTTTTAGGAAACTCTCCTTGATGAACAATATGATTTCTAAATTTACGATGTGTATCTTTAAGAACAGGTGGCTTTTCTATTGAGGTTAACTCTATAAATGTATTCTTAAATAAGTCTTCTTGTCTTTTACTCCTATCTTTAATAGGCAACCAGATTTCTTCATAAAAACTTCTTACTACTATACCCATTATGATGAAATACAACTTGTAAAAATTCGTAAAATCGTTCTAATGCTGCCGCACAATTAATCACACAGGCTCTAAAGTTATTTTCTAGAAATTCGTGAATTGCTAGTTTATATAACATTTCAAAGCGTTCTATTTGTAGTACACAAAAGCATTGATGACCTTTTTGAACAAGTATATTCATATGTAATTTGATTTGTTATAATAACGTCTCTTTGTTCTATAGAGGGAATAAAATTCCCATTTTCTCTATTTTCTTGATCGCATTGAGGACATGTAAATGGAAGTTTCATATAACAGATACCTTCTAATTTAGAATTAATAATATTATAAACTAAAGGGCTGCAACAAAGCGTAATTATACGTATAAAATGAGACACCGACTAACTCGATGCCTCATTTCTTGGGGTTCTATCAATATTATGTTTATGTTACGAATATATTAGTACGCTAGTTGACCAGTAAATACACGGTATGTGTCATGTGTTTGTAACAAGTCTTTCACGTATACACGAGATGTTGTATCATCTAGTTTCATAGCCAATGTACGGCCAAAGGATTTTGCCTTATGAATAAGTTCACCGAGGAAATTAACAATGGTAAAGAAAATCTCTTGGGTGTCATGGACTCCGCTTCAAGGGCTGTATCCGCCTCTCCTAGTTGTAATGAGTATACGGTATCTGAGCCTTGCAAAGAAAATCGCAAGATGGCTGCACTGGTTTCCATATCATAATCAAGACGATATCGATCTAATTGCCCGCTAACAACTACATCATTAGCTGCATTCATAATTTCCATATGAATCGGTTGTTTATTTCCTACAGACAATACATATGTCCCCATGCTAGCACCCCATCAATACACACTATATACATATCCATCTCATAACATGAAATCGGTTTAACAAATTTTCATGATAATTTCATTCATATATAGATTATACAAAAATGGTGTGTTCGGGGGCAATAAACTGAATATAAACTTTATTAGATTTTTCAACAAAACTATGTATCAATTCTGACCAGCTAATGACTTAGAATCGATGCGTAAAGCCAGCATTGACGGCCCAGCTTTGCTTGTATGTACCAGATAGGCCCGTACTGATATCCGCATATAGACTATTATTCGTATTTATACCATAGCGACCGCCAACAGCTACGTCCGTCCATGTGCCTTTTACGTCGGCTTGGGTCGTGGTGTGATTATATTGTGTTGTTACATTGCCTGTGAAAGCATGATGTACGTCAAATCGTACATATAGATTACCTGCGCCGATGGTACGTCCAATTTCAACACCTAATTTTCCAGCTACACTGTTAATAGGAGATTGATGAACCGTCATGGCACCTGTTGTAAATGTAGTTCCACCAAGTCGCATATAAGATATGCCGGCTTGTGGTTCTACATATAGCCCTCTTTTGACTGGAATTCGTTTCCCTACGAGAGCCGTCATACTATATGCGTTAGCTTTCACCTTGCCACGACGTGTATCAGCAAGACGCCATGGGCTATCGAATAAATCGCCATAGATGGTAAAGTCATTCGACACACGACCGGCCTTAGTTTCTACATGCAAATAGGCATCGCTACCGAGTTGTTTGGTACCATAGGCGCCTAGGGCAAAGGCACGGTCTTTGCCAGATCCGTGATTGATATAATCGTCATGCCCACGAAGATAATCGACTTGACCACCTACAATCCAATGGTGACCATAGAACTTGTCATAACCACCTTGAATGCGGGTATACGTGCTTTCATTAGAAACACCCATACCGTGCATAGCATAGCGTCCAGCACCAACATGGGCCCATAGACCTGTGGATTCACCATGTTGCAAAGCACGCAAACGATACAGATCCTCAGTCATCGTGCGCCATGTGCCAACATTGCTAAACACGGCGGAGCGCACGCCACGCAAATGAAGCGTATCTGTCGGTCCTGTATACACACGCCCCAAAGAACCTACACGATATTTGCCTTGTCCATTTCGATCCGCTTGCCACTCGATATCCCCTTCAAGCGTTGTACCATTCCCATTCTGAATCGTTACAAAATGGCCAGGTTGATCATCATGAGCCGCAATGCCCACGGTCCCCGTTAAATTCCGTTCTCCATGTGCATAATTTGTATAATACACTTTATTCGCCAAATGACCTAACACAGTTTCTACTTGTTGCGTATCCGCTGTATTGAGCCCTACAGGGTTCGTCACTACATGAACCGCTGCCCCAGGTGCGGCCGACTGAATATATACATTACCGCCCCAATAATCATAGGCGGTTTGGCCATCAGAAATTTTATTGGCTGGCAATGTGCTTCATCAATATCATCGTTATCATTCTCATTATGCTCAAAGAACACATTTACATGACCAGATAATCGATTCACATAAATTGGATACGTTTTATACTGACGAATCGTCCCCGCTTGGCTACGATCACTAGCACCGGCTAATACATTCACATGACTTTCTAATTCTAAGGGTTGCGTCGTAAACTGTGTATTTAACGTAGGGCTATACAAATACTGATTCCATTGAGCCCTATTATCTATCATAAGATTAATAGCTCCGGTACGACCAGTTGTATTCGCTACATTGAAAGCTACGCCTTTCCATTTACTAGTCGGCGTATTAAGAGCAATATTAATCTCTGAATGAGTATGCGTATCTTGCATAGGTGTATCAAGACCACCAACAATGATATCACCATTAAATTTTTTGCGTTTATCATTGAGGTGACCTTGTTCATCCATACCGATGTTAATGGTGCCATTGTTAGCCTGTGCCAAAAATCCCGTTGGTGAACCACCAGCCTTAACAAAACCACGACGTACATCGATAGTACTATCCTCAGCTGTAAAAAAGGCACGACGATTCGATGTCATACTAGGATCATCTAATATAACCTTGTCTAATACAATATGACTATCTTCATAAGCCTTTGCGCCATAAATAAACATAGTACTTGGCTGCTCAGCCCGATACGTACCACCATGCCGTGCATACACAATACCATGAGATGTAATCCCTTGCTCGGGTGCGGCTGCCCATGCACAAAGCGGTGCCGATACAGCAGATATAACAACCATCGTCAATAATTGCCGTCTAGATAGATGAAACATAATGAATCCCTCCTGAATACACTTAATTTGTGGCTCATGTCTTATTCATAATTATAACAGAAGAGGGAGAATATATATACATATTACACATTATGATCACATCAACTAGCTATAGGAGTTATAAAATTTTCAACAAGTTCTGAATAGTCTCGAACTTAGGACTATCTTGTAAATATAATGAATATCTAACCAACCTATCTAATGGCGATGCATATAGAGAATCTCTATAGTTAAGTAATATTGTTTTTTTAATTCTATTCTTAGATTATTAGATAACATGCCTACCACAATTTTTCATATATTCATAGTCAAATACAGAAAAATGTATCACTACTATTTTCAGTCAATACTATACTTCTATTCTTTATTAAATCAGTTAGTATTTGTATACCTAGACGATAGTATTTATCCAGTTCATCTAATGATAACCTTGCTACTTGTAATGTTCCAAAGAAAATCAACAATTCTTTCGCACCACATATAGCTTGTTTCCAATTCTCCTTCATATTTTCTAATGATGAATTACTAAATAATAGTTGTATTAATGTATCATTAAGCAGTAGCTGACCAGTTACATGACATACCCGATTAATCTCCAATACATGATACATCAATAATTCACACAAATGAGGGACTTTCTCCATCGTTAATTTAGAGCATATATCTTGATACTGGTGCCCTACCCTCTCTTTAATTTCATCTTGAGATAAATTATCTCCTGACAAGCTATGTATTTCTAAATTTTGATTCTCCAATCGTTTATTATTATACTTGGTAATTAAACTGCTTAAATACTGAGTTAATGAATAAAAATGCAATACTCGCTGTAACAAAAATCAGTAGAACATAATAAAGTATCAATATAACTATTTCTATACTTGATAATATGATGAAATACTAACCAGTATGTATTATCTTTTTCCTAATAAGTTAATATACTTATCTATATCTATATCATGCAATATATCGACAAGAATAAATAAAAATTTATAACTATATTCTAAATGATGGCATTGCATATATTGCCTATCAATTGCCTGATATAAAAACTTATGAGAATGGTCATCAATACAAGGCCTTATTTTATAATGTTTACTTGATAGTAATCGAACTAGCCCACCATATAATTTACCTTTTAAATGATGTTGATCTATAAAAGTCCTTACTACAGCCTCATCATTAGGATTTACAACGAGCCATACCATTAACATAGATACAATATCCAGGGATGACTGAATTTGCTCAATATTCCCACGAAACATATCTAGTTTTTGTTGCCAATCGTCTTTATATAAGTCAAATACATTCGAATTTATTCCATTAAATAAATCATATAAAGCATTTAAAGCATCATATTTAACATGTACATTTAATTCACTCATAACAGCTTTGCCTCCCCATCCATATGAGGTTGTACTGCATTATTCATTATACTTTCATATAGTGATTTAGCTGTAGTACCTGTATATTGATGAATACAATGAAAATTTTCACCTAACGAATTAAATGATGTTCCTACAACAAGACATTGTACATCTTTACCTGTCCTCGTAAATATAAATCGATCGTGAATCGGTATTTTAGTTTCAATACAACATATGCCTAAACTATTATTATGATTCCGATAATAATTTGCTACTTCTCGATGTAAAGGAATATTTTTTAATAACTCATCTGCTGTGAAAGCTCGATTACTGCCATCTTTTCGAGTTACATAAAAAACAATAGTCTTCGATTTTGCCGACGTATTAGCTAAAATAGCAAGCCATTCAAAAATCTTATCCTTATCCTTATCATCCCGATAATCGGTAAAATAACTATCACAAATAACAATCTCATCAGCAGTATCTTCCAATTGTTTAATTATATAATCTTTTTCAATTTGTATATCTTTATCACTTCCACCATACAATATTTTATTTACACCATCCGCATACAAGGCTACATTATCAACAATCTGTTTATTATATTCCCTTAATAACTTCGGCTCAATCTTCTTTCCTACTGTAAAAGTTTCTTTTTCACTACATTGTTGAATGATTGTTTTCCCTAATCGTTTAAAAGATAGTTCCACAGGTTCACGCTGTATATCAATCGCCATATGTAACGAACGCATAATAGAATTATTAATAGATTTATATATTAACTTCCCTTCACGATATATAAATATATCAAAACTTTGCCAAGGATGCTCAGAACTAATATTAATGCTTTTGTTCCCACTCTCAACATTAATAATAGCCGTATCGACAATATACTCAGTATCACCTAAATCATCATAACTTTTAAAATGTACTATAAGCGTAGAATCTATAGGAAGATTTGTAAACGTAAGACCATCAACCCCATCTACTTCATTTCCCCTTGATTCTGCAGGAGTAGGCTCAAAGATAAAAATATCCCCTAAATGTAATGGATATTTATTAAGTTGTAAACCACAATATGTATTAATAAAATCAAATAGTTCTATCAGTATGTTAGCATCATTAGATGTAAATACGTCTCTATAAAACAAAAATGATGGTTTATTAGCTACTATATAATGACTACAATGTGCTGATGCCATATCTCCATAAGGGTTCAAATCTGCTCCAGTAGATAATACCCCCTGTATAGATGCCAATGAACTCACCTTATTAAACACAACATCACTGTCTACTTTTTGTTCTATGAATTCTAGCAGTTTACCATCTAGTGTAGTGTGTTCCTTATGATTAACAGTGACAAAATCATCAACCCCTTTGTGATATACACAAAGAATTTCTTCTCCGTCAAAAACGATCCTATTTTCAATCATACTAACCATCTCCTAATATACAAAAAACGTATTAACAAAGTACCTGTTAATACGTTTCGATAAAGAGAGAATAAACCCCTGCTAAAAATCTATAATGATGTTAATTCTATATATGAAATAGGATATTTCATGATTATATCTAAATAAGTTCTGGCAGTCTAATATATTTTGTGTAAACTGTTCTCAAACAATTGAAAAGAGAACCAATCTTCTTTATGATCAAGTTACCAAGCAAAATTGCAGAAAGAAGGTTTATTCTATATGTTTAGAGGTAACATAATCTCAGTTGATACTCCAGATAATCATTCAATTTTTATGGATTCATCTCGTAATTTGAAGAAATGATTATACAGTTATATTAAAAAGGTATTACCACACGTGAAATAGCAAATATTATTGAAAAAATGTATGGTTGCTATTATTCGCCACAAACTATCTCTAACATGACTAAAGTCGTTGCAGAAGAAGTGGATGCGTTTCATAATCGGCCATTACCGTAGTCTATCTCGATGCTACTTTTATTACCGTTAAACGTGGAACAGCGCAAAAAGAGGCTCTTCATGTTTTAATTGGTATTACACCATCAGGCGAGAAACATGTCGTTGATTATGGCATATATCCTAATGAAAGCACATTAGCCTACAAAGAGCTATTAGATTATGCAAAACAAAGAGGTCTAGAGGACATTCTCCTTTTTATCGGTGGTGGTTTTCAAGGATTGCAGCAAGCTTGTCAGGAAATCTAAGTATCCTAAGATTACGAATACATTATCCGATATTACTGATGTATTCACTTTTTTAGAGTTTCCTGAATCCATTAGACCGTCAATCTATTCTAATGATTTAATTGAAGGCTGGAATAAACAACTAAAAAGACGAATAAGCCATAAAGAACAGTTTCCCTCAATTGAGTCATTAGATAGTTTTGTATGCACATTTGCAAGTGAGTATAATGCTAAATTCTTTGGTAAAATACATCGTGGATTTGGTGCAGCATTTAGCCAGTTACAAAATATGTTTGGTAATTGAGAATAAAAAGACGTTTACACAAAATTATTGAAACTACCTCTCATAGAATACCAAATAAATGTTAATAGTTTGGTTATGCTATTCCTAAATCTACTTATATAATAATTATTTAACTTCATTGATTTATCCAGTCATTTACAAACTTCATAGCTTCTTCTTCACTAACATTATGGTGATTTGCGCTCTCATAATTTAAAAACAAAAGAAGCTAGTTTAATCTGATCTTCTAATGTAAATATATCTAATAGTCATTTATCAAACGCTTGAATTTTTCTCATATATTGTATCTTTAGAAATATATGTTAAATACTTATCTACTGGAAAAATCCCATCCACTGTCACCATTACTACTCGTCCACCTACTTGCAATAGCACATATAAACTTAAGTATATTGTAATCCTCTTTCAATATATTGTCTAAATAATTTTGTGCTCTATCTTTATCGATACACTCCCACAAATAGAAAGCTATATAAAAACCCTTTAATATCAATAATTGCTTCAGATTGAGTAATCTCATTGATTTTTTTGAAATATAAATTTCTTCTATATTATTTAAGTAATGCAAACAAATAAGTTGTTTATCTATATTTCCCTCTTTTCCTGCGAACCTTCCATGAGATATTTCTATTTCATTGATAAAAAGAAGCTAACGACCCTAGTTGCTCTTTTATTTATATTTTTCTAATACATTTTTTTAATTAAACTATATCGTTCACTTTCATCGTTAATTCTATTCATAATATCAAAAGCAAGAAATTCGGCTTTACTATATGCTGATAACCTAAAAAAATCCGCTATTATTAGAGAATGTGTATAGTTTATTTAATATTACAGATGATAATAACCCTAATCGCTTATAAGGAATAGTATCAACTAGTGATCTTAGTTCATCTATAAAATATTCAATATTCCCCTCATTATTAATTTGAGTGATCGTAATAATTAAATCATTTAACTCGAGTTCATTTATACAATCATTAATTACATATCTTGGAACTGGAATCCCTCTCAAGTCAAACAAAAAATATAAGTCAAATCGATTCTCTTGTGCTATTCGCAGAGACTCTCTAATATTTGATGATAGGTATCCAGAGTTACTAGAACTCATTTCACTTGCAAATACGGGAAATAATGTTGTGAGATACTTTATCGCTATATCCGTATTTATACCTATATTTTTTAATTCAGTAACAATAGATTCTCGATAATCTTTTTTTCCCTTAGCCCCAGATAATGAGCTATGATTTGCCGTGCTACAAAGTAAATCTTTATTGCTACCAATCCACTGATATAATTGAGGTTCTAAAACTTCAATAGTAGTAAGAGCCACCACATCTTCCAAAAGAAGTCTCTGTACTTAATAATTTATATCTAAATTGAAATGTATTTATAACTCGATTTACATCTCTTAATGTCTTAATGTATGGCTCTATACAATTTATAAAGACTTCACTCCAATAATATTTATCAATTTTAACATTATCAGAAATATCATTAACTGTATCATCAAGCTTTTTCTAAAAATATCTCTTTCAGTTTTGGCTTCAAAAGTGCAGGTATTTCAAATGGAATCTGTACAATTTTTTTCTAAATATTCTGCACCATCAATATTATGTACACTTTCTAAAAGCACTACATACAACATCTCTATCCATGGACAAAAACATATATTATATTAGGAAAGTTACCAACCTGCTTAACTAATTGAAAAAAATATCCCTAATCTGTGTATTGGGCAAACGATCAATATCATCTATAATCACAATAATTTTTTTGATTACTCTTAATAAGTGCTTTTTTTCTAGATTTGTCTTTGCTTTATCTAGATTAGTATCTTCTAATATCTTGCCTCTAATATATTGATAAAAAAATATTTAAAAGGGTACTTTAACATCATAATCCAATTCTGATTTAATACAACTGATGTAAATGATAATAAATTTAAGACTCCAGAATACTGATCTATAGCCTTAACTATTTGTTTCATGTTTTCATTATTACTATTAAATTTTTATCTTTTTTTCTCAAGTCCTCAAAGAATATACTGATAAGATTATCTTTATCGGTATAATTCCAAGGAGAAAAAAATTTACAATAATAGGCCTCTCATCATTACTCTCAGACAAATAGTTTATTTCATTTACAACCATATTCAAAATAGATGTCTTGCCAGTTCCCCATTTACCAAATACGCCTATAACTAATCCATCTTTTTCCATCATATTTGTATATTGCTTCCCCTAACTGTTTGGCGAATGTTATTCTCCCAAGTAAATCCTGTTCTGAAGATTCAATTGGTTTATCTGAGTTATAGTTCATAATCTTTTTCCCCTATTTAATACTACAATTTCTACACCTTATAAATCGGTAGTGTCAATAATTTTGTACAAACGTCTTTTTAGTTGTTTATTCCAGCCTTCAATTAAATCATTAGAATAGATTGACGGTCTAATGGATTCAGGAAACTCTAAAAAAGTGAATACATCAGTAATATCGGATAATGTATTCGTAATCTTAGGATACTTAGATTTCCTGACAAGCTTGCTGCAATCCTTGAAAACCACCACCGATAAAAAGGAGAATGTCCTCTAGACCTCTTTGTTTTGCATAATCTAATAGCTCTTTGTAGGCTAATGTGCTTTCATTAGGATATATGCCATAATCAACGACATGTTTCTCGCCTGATGGTGTAATACCAATTAAAACATGAAGAGCCTCTTTTTGCGCTGTTCCACGTTTAACGGTAATAAAAGTAGCATCGAGATAGACTACGGTAATGGCCGATTATGAAACGCATCCACTTCTTCTGCAACGACTTTAGTCATGTTAGAGATAGTTTGTGGCGAATAATAGCAACCATACATTTTTTCAATAATATTTGCTATTTCACGTGTGGTAATACCTTTTTAATATAACTGTATAATCATTTCTTCAAATTACGAGATGAATCCATAAAAACTGAATGATTATCTGGAGTGTCAACTAAGATTATGTTACCATTAAACATAGAGAATCAACCTTCTTTCTGTGATTTTGATTGGTAACTTAATCATAAAGAAGATTGGTTCTCTTTTCAATTGTTTGAGAACAGTTTACACAAATATATTACACTGCCCAAATTAGGGTTATAGGGCAAAAAGTATTGCTATTTCTGACCAAAGATTGATAAATAGGCGATCATTATTATGCAAATCACTCCAAACAATAGCATCACCCCAAGTCGGAATAGAACCTTCTAACTTAGATTGTGCATGTATGGTATGATATATATATCAGAAATACTCTTGTTGGTCGGCATAACCTTAAATATTTCTGCATTATATACGATTATTAGTAGCTGGGCAGGTACATGTTATCGATGCATCTAAGTAAGTAAACAAACATCTTTTGTTGATTAATTTAACTAAGGAATTTTCTGCTTTTATAAGTCGTTCATGTTTAAGTCGTATCGTACCATTTTCATCAACTGTCATTTCTGATAGGAATACTCTATGTCGTACTTTCCATGATATAACGTTTTGTACCCATTTCACAGCATGATCTTGCATGTGTATTGTTAATAAATCCCTTGCAATCCCATATAACTCACAACCAGCAATCGTTTTAGGACGTATTGTTGTATAGCGTTTTACTTGTTGAAATGCATGGAATAGACACCTTTGTAGTTTGGCTTTCGGCCAAATTTTTTTAATGCCTTTTGAAAGCCAGTGCCACCATCGGATATAACTACTGTAGGTGACGAAATATGTCGTAATAAAGCCTCCCAAGCCTTAGAATGCTCATATCTACAAACATACCTAAGATATGCGTCTCATTACAACAGATTAAAATACAAGCATTTCTAGCTAAATAAATGCCATCAACAAATATCACACTACTTGATGATTCAACTTTTGGTGGTAATGGCCAAAGTTCCCAAAACTGTGATGTTTTTCTACAAACTGAATGTCCATCACCAGACATATTTAACTGTGTGTGTTTACCAAATAGCCAATCCAAAAATATCTGTAAATTATTGTTAGTTTTATTCACTTTATTTGTGAGTGAACAAGAACATTGATTACAATACCAACGTTGAGAACCCGCATTTGTTTTTACCATTTCTCTTACAGACGAAACCACAATTAGGGCATCTGACTAGTTTCATAATTATACTCCTTCTAAAAAAATATATCTCTAGAAAAAAATAAAACCTTATTTTTAGTCAGTAAAAATCAAGGAGATTCAGACTTTTTTTAGCAACACTTTTTTTGTCCTATAACCCCAAAAAGAAGAACTGCAAAAAACAGAATAAAAAAATTCTGTTTTTACAGTTCGTGTATAAATATTTATTATAGAGCCACTAATAATAAAGTGTAAATGTCAATATAAGAATGTACAATTTTGACGATGTACAATGTACAGTTATTCCTTCTGTTGCATATGGTTTCGTAACCGGTATGAACCTTCAGTTATGCTAATCACATGAGCATAGTGAAGTAATCAATCAACAATAGCATTAGCTACTCGCTCATCATGTAAAATGGTACTCCACTCATCAAAATTAATATTCGACGTTACGATGGTACTTTTCTTTTCGTACCGTCTATCAATAATTTGAAATAGCAAATTAGAATCGCCAGGCTGCAATGGCAAATAACCAATCTCATCAATAATGAGTAATTGTTAGTGTGCATAATGCTTTAGCCGAGTTTCTAATCGGCCTTCATCTTTTGTACTCTTAAGATTTTGGATTAAATCATGACATTTAATAAAATAGATGCTTCTCCTGTTACGAAAGCTTTCAATACCTAGTGATGTAGCTAAATGTGTTTTCCCACTCCGCTAGAGCCAAGAAATACAATATTTTCAGCTTATTCCATAAATCCTAATGATGCTAAATTCTTAATTTACACTTCGTTAATTTGTGGTTGAAATGAAAATTCAAAATCAGCTAGTGTTTTCAAATGGTGAAAATTACTAATTTTCACCATTTGGTTAATTACGTTTTGTCTTTTAATATCGACCTCGTAATCACTAAGCTTTAATAACCACTCAATATGAGATAAATTCTGTGTATTAGCTAATTCAATTGTTTCATCTAGGTGTAACATGCATTGTTTTAGTTTTAAATATGCTAGATTATCTTGTAAGCGTTGGTAATTAGTCTGTAGTGTCATAGATAGCTCCTATCTTTTCCAAATTAGATTTTGCTTTAGCTTTCACATCTTCAGAACTTAGATAAGGAATTGTTTTCTGCAATTGTGCCTCATAATGAGAAGGCAAATAGTTAACCTTCTTACCACTTAATGGGTGCTGTGCAATCAATTCTGTGCTATCATATATGTATAATATCTTATCTATGGTCTTAAGGTCATAGATTTGGCCACATATCCTGGTGGTACAGAATAGTGGCTACCACGAAAGCTAATGAGATTACTTGCTGAAACCTTAGCTTTTGGGTGATCTATGCGGTAGGAATCTCTTATCACTTTTGTTGGAAGTGGAGTAAGAGATTCCTTTTCTTTTTCAAGCAGTGCAAACGATATTTATCTTGTTGCTTGAGAAATCGCTAGATTACTACGTAAAATAATTTTTTAAATCTGTTTTCCACTTCTTGTATGGTTAGTTTTCCTTGGTACGCATGAATTTCATCTAGAATTTTCATTTGGCTTTCTACTTTGCCTTTCGTTTGTGGACGGCGCGCCATACACGGCTTAAATGTAAAGCCAAAGTCACTTGAAAATTGTTCTGCTTTAGTATGAAGCTGTCCTTTAGTTCCAGCTAGCCTCGGTTGCACCATCACGGGTTTCATATTATCTGTTACTAGTACATGCGGAACACCTTGTAATTGTTCAAAGAATTCTACCAATGCATCTTGTAGTGTTTCAGTAGTTCTATCGAAAGTGACCTTTGCTAATTTGTATCGAGAATAGCCTAATGTCATCAGCAATATATTAAAAGTTATGTGTGTGCCATCATGCAATAGGAATTTAATATTCTCTTTCCAATCAACTTGAGCCTGTTCAGCTGGTGCGGTTTCAAAACGAATCGTATGCTGCATACTAGGCGATGTATGTTTTCTATCAAAATAGGATTGAAACACTGGTATCTTTGAAATATAACTACGAAATGTAGAGTAAGCCACTGTGAGTCCATGGTTGTCTACCAAATATTGCCATAGAATACGTCAACTATAGTATCGGTGATACAATCAAAATTGTACATTCTTAAAGTATCATTTACACTCTGATTAATAATCTCCTTAGGAAATGCCTGGGGTTTAAAACACCATTGGACATATTAAAGTATGAGATTAGAAAATTGATTTAATTTTGTCGTATTACTTATTGCAATTCAAACTTATTAGAAAAAAATATATTAATATTTTTTTCTAATTTTCTCAAATGAATTCCATCCACCTCTTAGTAGCCTTTTGCACAATATCGTTTCCAAATATAACAACAAAAATAATACAACTACTAATGCAATCATACTTCTAATTACTCCACTTAGATGGAAAGAATGACTTAATTTATCTACCAACCGTATTATCACTTGATGCATTATGAAAAAACTCGAATTCTATTCCTGCAAAAATTTTTAAACAAACCTGTCGATAATACTTTTGATATTATACCTAAATCAAAAGAGTATATACAAATTAAAAGCACAGAACATACATACATATTGTCCTCGCATCCAAATACCACTGTAATGTACAAGCAGATACATACAAATCAATATAATTAAGATTTCTAAAAATAGAAGCAATTCCAAAAGTATAATTAGTCGAAGTAGAAAACTTATTTCTAATGTTAAGACTTAAAGGATATAATGCCATACCAGCATAAAATTCTAAGGCTCTAACAACTGGTGATACATGTAAATTCCATGCTGTAATATCTGATCCATATAAAACTTGTTGTACCTCAATTAATAATCGTATACCTAAAGCAACAATTAAACTAATAAAGGCTAGTTTAGTATTACTTACAGATAACAATAAAAATGGTGATATAAAGTAGCAAAACAGAATTGTCGATAAAAACCAACTTGTCCCATTAAAGGCAAAAAAAGTATGTGTATTCGGGCTCCAGGATTGTAATAAGCTTAGATTCATAAGTGCTTCAAAAATAGTTTTTGTATTAATTATTTCTGATGCAGGCATGAGTGCCAAACATATTACAAACATAACTAGATGTAAAGGCCACATAGCACTTAACTTTTTCCTTACATATAGAATGGACTGCTTCCATGTAGGATTTATTGTCTTTGAAGAATAGTTATAAGCTACTAAAAAGCCAGATACGACAAAGAAAAATTCACAGGCTCTTGCACCTAAATCCACCCCAGGATTAGGCAATGCACTATGCCACCAAAATAAAGAGAACAGTGCTATTACTTTTAGAGAAGCTAACGAAACTATTCGCTGTTTGTTAACCCCTTGATTTATATTTACTTCCAACTACACCCTCTCCTTACATCATTACAAAAAGTATAACAATAAGCCTTACAATAGTTTTTTCATAATTTTTTCCCTAAAGGATGTAAAGTATGTGTTTCGCCACCATACGGCACACCATATCCCTATACAGATTATATTGATGAGGATGAGTCGGATGGCAATAGTTAATATGTTGTTACTTATGTCGAACTGCATGAACCCGTATTGTATAAGCGAGCCCACAGCGATTAATAGGATAACGTATTTTAAATAGGTTACATAGTAGGTAACAATAGAACCGTGCAAGCCATGTTTGAACAATATGTACGGTTCTACGATGAACGGCATACACAAGGTCGTTAAGATCATGGCTAAAAGTATACCTATAATCTCGTACCTTTGTACCAAGAAAATACCACTGGATATGATGAGGGTCGCCTCACAGATAGGCATAAACTTGTTATGAACGAATAGCCCCATGGAGTCTATGAATACGAGTACGCTTTTTCGCATATAGGTAAGATAAATTGGTGGCCATCAATAATACAATCGTATTCGATAGAAGATACTCTTTACCTAGCCAGAGTTCAACGAATGGATTGATAAGGAAATACATATTCAAACTAATAATGTATGCCAATGTCCCTGTTATAAAGAATAGCTGATGGAATACATCTAGTTTGCGGTCATTATCTGCTAGGGCATTGAGATTGCCTACGCTGGCCTTAAGGGAGTTGAAAACTTGATCGGATAAACGCATGACAGCATTGATGAGTAAATAATAGTTACTGAAGAAACCAACTGCTGTAAGGCCTACAAATTTTGAAAGTATAATATTGGCGCTACTAAATACGGCGATACCTCCAATTTTATGGAGAACTAAGGCTTTCACATTGCCAATAATTTGCCCCTTAATCTCAGGAGCAAGAGCTTCGATTCCACTCTCAGTGATATACGGATAGATGCGCTGTGTACGGCGTGTGACGATAATATTTTCGGTTAAAGTCATGGCGATACGGATTAAGATATAGGACCAGAAGCTTTGGAATAGCACCAAAGAGACAACTTGTAATATGCCCCCTACTACTTGCACCAAACCGCGTACATTATTGATGATGTATTGCTTTTGGTCTGCAATTAATAGGTTTCTATTGTATGAATAGAAATAACTAATCCCTGTATCGATGACGAAGAATAAATAGAACCACGTCAAATCGGGAATATTAGGGGGCGACTTAATAAAGTTATACAGCCATGGCGATATGAAAAAACCTATAGCTATGATAAGTACACCAATGATGATATAAGCTCGTTTAAAGACTTTCATAATAGACTGAACAGCCTTGATGTCATTCCTAGCTAGCGGTCCATACAAAGTACATACAATGGCGGGACCAATCCCCAACTCGGTCAATGATAAAACAGATAAAATATTATCAAAGAGGCCGTTGAGACCTACATATTCAATTGTTAAGTAATATAAGAAGGTTAAGCGAATACAGAACTGCAATAGCATGTTGATGCCATACACAAGCAGTGTGGACTTCGCATTTCTTATAGCCGATTCAATCCTCATATAACCACTCCTTAGATATCTATATTTTACCATATATTAGTAGCTCAATAACCTTGCTACACTCATATTTCTCTGCTACACTTAGGGTAAAGATTCGTAGTCGTATATAAAGGGGAACTATATGTTAGAAGAATTAAAATTAGAAGTTTATAAAGCCAACATGATGTTGCCAAAATATAACATTGTAACATTCACATGGGGTAATGTGTCCGGTATCGATAGAAAATCGGGCTTACTCGTTATCAAGCCATCTGGCGTAGAGTACGAAGTAATGAAACCAGAGGATATGGTCGTAGTCGATCTCGAAACTGGTAAAACTGTAGAGGGTAAGCTCAATCCGTCTTCTGATACAGAAACACATCGTCAATTGTACTTAGCTTGCGAAGATATCGGCGGTGTTGTTCACACTCACTCCTCCTTCGCTACAGGTTGGGCCCAAGCTCATATGGACATTCCTGCACTAGGCACCACACATAGTGATGACTTCTATGGTGCCATTCCATGCACACATCCTATGACAACAGAGAAAATCAAACAAGATTATGAATGGAATACTGGTGCTGTCATTGTAGATACCTTTAAAAGTAGAAATATTTCCATGACCGATGTTCCAGGTGTACTTGTTCATTCTCACGGACCGTTTGCGTGGGATACGACACCAACTAAAGCCGTAAAAAAGGCTGTTATCCTTGAGGAAGTAGCTAAAATAGCATACTATACAAAAACATTGGCTCCTAATATCTCCAACATCCAACAAGATTTATTAGACAAGCATTTCTTACGCAAACACGGTAAAGATGCTTACTATGGCCAAAAATAAGCTACTCATATAATAGACAATGAAATAACTATACTAAAACCCCCTACCATAAGCTATATAGACCCTAATAAAATCTATATAAACAGAACTAATGGTAGGGGGTATTTCTATGCCAATTTATAGGCTTATGGTTTTTGGAACAGATGGTACCATTTCCGTCGCAACCGCAAGAAGAATAGATTAACATACTTGTCCAGTTGTTGTAACCGTTTACGCATACCAAGAGCCTGCTTAGATACCCTATGAATGACAACTTGGTCATAACACACTTCATTGCCATTAAGAGTAGCTCGCACAATAACTTCTCTAGCGGATCGACTAAAGCGAATCATGTAACCATCACCATCCTGCTCGATGGTACTTTCACCATCAATGGAGAATGTAACATCATTAGCGTCAGCCATATAGGCATATACCGAAAGGTGTAGATACTGTTTTTCATCGTCCACATAATAATCATAGATAAAATCATCATCTTTCATGATTTTTATGAACGATTGAATCGAGTTAGCCTGTAAAGCCGTTCCATATACCTCTAGCTCTGCTAACGCAATAGGTCCATCAAAGACTATACGCATCTGATCTACATGATGCGTCCTATCTAAGGTAAGAACTAAGGGCAGTCCCTTTGGTGGCACTATTGCCCTACCTACCTGTTGATTATCTATATACACAGTGCATTCTCTAGATGGATCACCAAAATCGATAGCACTATAGAGCACGATTTGACGAATGTCTTGAGCATTATTCCATGTTAATTGAATCGATGGCTGTGTATCGACCTTACTGGATGTCCAAGCTAATGGATTGAGCACAGGTTCAAGGCTATTGATATCTGAAATATCAAAGAGCTTGAAGTCTACAAGTCTATCCTTCGTATCTGAATTAGAGGAAACCTCTATGTCTGCATCATAAGCGATGGAGTCCGTTCTCCGTTGCCAAAATACGATATCACTATTCATAACCGCTGTCGCTTTAAAGCCAAATGACTGTGATGTATGGGCCTTGATAGCTTTAAATAGGGAACTATTCCATAGGAATGGGCCACGATTATGTTCTGTTATAGGAAATCTAACGCGATTGGACCACTGATAAATGGACGAACCATATACATCGCGGTTCCCAAAGTAATGATACGTATGAGGCTCACGAGGCTCTTTAATAGATGCTAGATTTATGGAATCATAAAAATCAGGATAACTATGAAAGGCTGTTACATAAGCAAAGCCTTTATAAACTACAGGTTTAAAGGATGAATCCTTAGCCCGTATATTTCGTAATGCTGTATCTAATCCTAAGGATAACATCCTATGATCAGGATGCGTATCATAATCAATGCCAAAGATAATAGCTGGATTGATTTGTTCCAACAATAACTCCATATCAGCTATATAGTTATCCTTAAGATACTCGTGATGATGCCCTGTAACTTGATACACCAGCTCCTCAATACCTTCTGCGCCATAGGTTTCGCTGAACCCAGCATTAGATACAGATGGCTCCGAATCAGCATAAAAATATGTCGATTCGGAACAGTATTGAAGGAGTCCCCATAGCCCAAGAAGATAATTTGTTCTTTAGGAACCCCTAATATTCTTAATGACTCGATAGCCTCTTGATACCGTACATTAGCAGGCACTGAGTAGTCACCATTTGTGGTGTACGCTACGTATACGGTAGCCTTACAATTCTGTAATGATACGAGTAAATCCCGCATCAAGTTGATTTCGTCGTCTTGATGCGGCACTACTACCAATACATTTGTATCTGCTAATGATTGATGAAAGAAGCTATTATCACACATTTTGTTGTTCATGTTCGTCTGAACCTTTACAAATTGCAAATCCTAAGCCTAATACTAGCCAGTAGGCATAGGTAATATCTATATTATCCCCGACGGCTGAAATCAATAGGCCTACCGTAGAGATACATACCGTAATATATACTAAATCATCCTTGTTTGATTTAGCTCGTTTGAACAATCCCCATACGAGCATGCCCGCAGGAACTACAAATAAGAGAACACCTATAATCCCTTGCTCCGCAAATCTTGTAACATATTCACCAAGCGCAGGATAACCGCTTTTTAAAATGCCCTTATCTTGTTGTTCTATAATCCAGTTGCGAACCTCGTTGATTTTCTTATCCTCATCGGTCAAGTAATCCGTAACATACGCATTCTTGAGACCCTTATCAACGCCAAGAACTGGATGGTCTTTACCGATATTAAAGGAAGCTTTCATAATAGCAAAGCGAGATTGATTACTGCGACCAGAGGACGAAGCAACGGACGTAACATTATTATCTACATAGGACTTAGTCATACTCTCAATGGATGCATTCTTAGTGGGTGCCTTTGTAGGCATAGCATAGTTAATAAATCCAACGGATCCAATAAGCCTACGACCGTGAGTAGCAAGATGGCCCCACCCTTATAGATGTACGCCTTGTTTCTCGTATATAACAAATACATCGACAAGAGTACTAGCTCAGCTAGGAACAGTACAGTGGCTGTTCTCGCCTTTGTTAAAAAGATGCCAAAGGTAAATAAACAGATAATGAGGGCCATTATGTATGGGTTCTTCCATTTTTTGATGAAAGCATACCATAAGAATGGCAGTGCAAAGGTCGCATAAATCCCGTAGTAAGAAGGCTCTGCAAAGAGGGAACGCATTTGGTTCTTCCAAAGCAATGGAGGATACCAAGTCCCACCATTTTTGATCTCATGGATATAAGGATTAATAGCGGATAACACCTTTTCACCCCATGGAATATGTCCCAAATAAGCAAGTTCAATACAGTTATAGCCTAATATCAATAGTACAGAAACCAGCACTGATTTCAAAACTAAAGATATACCTGTACGCCACTCCTTAAAGTACCAATTGAATACCATATAGGCGGCGCCAAAGGTAAATACATATTCTAATACTGCATTCTTAATGAACCGCACAATCATCCAAGAGCCCACAACAAAGGACTGACTGAACTGAATATTATGCGCTTGCAGCCAATCCATGACAGCTGGCAGCTTTTCAATTTGCTGAACGGGACCATTGATAACCGCATCATAATAGGGATATTGATATAGTCCATATAGCAATGAAACTAAAATATAGAGCAAATACACTATGGAAAAACGCTTAAAGGTCTGAAAATGATGAAACTCCATTTTCTTTTTAATCGCTAAATATACGGTATATAACAAACCAATACACACAAAGACAACGGTCAATCTTCGGCTAAAGCTGCCAAAGAGGAAATTGATTTGCATAAACTTAGGTATATTAGTAAACAATAAGTTACCACCATACAGGCGAATAAGCTGTCTCTTATTTTAGTATTCATGTATACCCTCTCAATGTGAAGATAGACTATGTATAAGTGAAATCCATTTTTCTATAATAGTATCTTCAGAAAACTTAACTATATGATCATGCGCATGGTCGTGCATGTGCATGCGTAACTCTCGATTATGTATTAACTCTTCTACATGGCTAGCCATAGCATCTACATCAAATGGTGCTACGAGGTAGCCATTTTGCCCATTATGAATCATATCAGATGGACCTGAGTATATATCAAAACTCACTAGAGGTAGGCCTTTTAGCATAGCCTCTAATAGAACGAGTCCGAATCCTTCAAATCTGGATGTAAACACTAGGAAGGCGTACTGACTATATATATCTAAAATATGATTATGGCTACCCTTTAAGATGACTTGTTTCGTCAAACCTAGGTCATCAATTTTTTGTTGCAAGGAGGCCATATACTTTGTATTACCCGTCCCATAGATATGCCATTGCCAATCCGGATGATTCGGCATGACACGGCTCGCCACATCAATGAGATATTCATAGCCCTTAGCATAATCGATGCGGCCTACGCTAATGATCTCTCTCGAATCACTGGCATAGGTTGGCAAGGGCTGATTAGTATCAATGAAATTATAAATGGATACAACCTTATCCTTTGTTTCACTGAACTTTCGGCCATAATTGATGCGTTCCTTATCCGTTAAGGTAACGATTACATCGGACCGATAATTAATACATTTTTGTTGAAAGCTACCAAAAAGCTTCTTTTTTAAGGTATTTCTCACATACTGAGCAGCTTCAAGCGTGCCTTGCTCCCAAAAAACTACCTTCACCGATAAGCCTAATGTACTCAACATGGCAATAATAGGCCATGAAAACTTACCTACCACGATTAATACATCAAGCTCTAAGTCTTTGATTAAAGACCGCAATTTAGAAGCGTAGCTGAAAAACTTATGACGTAGCTTTCCCTTTGTCTTATCTACATAATAGGTCTGTATGGTAGGTGACACAGGATACACTGACTCATTTTCATAAAACTGGATGAGACGTATATCAAAAATGGGCTCTAATGCATTACATAAATTAACAGCAACCCGTTCACCACCACCTAGTGTTTCAAGGGATTGGACGAGTACGCCTACAATTTGGCTCATTTCGCATCACTCCCTTTACAACTACTAGCAACGTTAAAGGTATGTTCTAAACCAGATGGTACGGTAAACTTTGGTGACCATCCTAAGCCCTTAAGTTTACTATTATTGAGTACGGCATAAGAGAATGGGCTCGCTTGAGCGTTCGTAATATTGTAGGTCACGTTTACATTAGCGATGCGTCCTATCTCTTCTGCTAATTCACTAATAGCGATCTCGCTACCGTTAGAAATATTGTAAGCATTGGCGCTTTCACCAGCAGTGAGAACAGAGAGGATACCCGATACAGAATCAGAAATATACGAGTAGGAACGGATAGCACCGCCCGTACTATTTAAAACGATATCCTCCCCTTGAATAGCCTTTTTCATAAACTGTGCAGATGCACGGGAGTCTCGCTCTAAATTATTAGCCCCAAAGGTATGGCATAATCGAGCAATCACCGTATCTACTTGGTATTGTTCACGATAGGAAATACAGATGTTTTCTGCACATCGTTTACTAATAGGATAACAAGATCTAGCAGTCGTAATATCAATATAACCTGCATAGTCCTCTGTAAAAGGATCTCCATTGCCTACACCATAGATTTCACCTGATGAGATGAATAATAAACGACAAGATTCAAATCGTTTCGCCAAGTCCAGTAGGTATTTAGTACCCTGTACATTAGCCGTAATAGTACCTACAGGATCATTATAAATCGTGGCTGGATGGGCATTGCTCGCTGCGTGAACGATGTAATCCAAAGATTCTATGTCTAGCTGACTACAATCTTGATTCACATCGTATTGAATGAATTGCAAGGAATCGCCACCATATGGAAACTGCTGCTCCAAGGATGCTACATTTCTACCACATCCATAGATAGTCATACCTAATTGATACGTTGCATTTGCATATAACAAGGTATCGATTATGTACGACCCAACGAGTCCCGTAGCACCTGTAATGAGTATCGATGTATCTTTTAATCGTTCAAGGTGTACGATATTTGATGCAGTTGTCGCTAAATCCGCTTGATAAGCGTCAGAGTTCCATAGTGTGTTCATATTATCTCAACCATTCAGAGCGTTTTAATGTTAATAAAGCCTTGAAGATATCTAAATCTTCTACAGTTGTTAATTTTACGTTCTTTTCAGAACCTTTAGAGAAGTATACTTCTTTGCCGAGTTCTACCATCAATGTGCAAGAAGCGACGGAATTTAAGATACCCTTTTCAATAGCCTCTCTGTGTAAATCACAGATGTCTTTAATGTAGAAAGCTTGCGGTGTTTGCGTTCTTTTTAGGTGATCGCGGTTATAAATTTCTGTAGAGTCCGTTTGGCTTTCAGATACAAGCATTGCTTCCGCACAAGGAATGACAGTAATAGCATTACCTTTTTCCTTCGTAACGCGGATACAATCAGAAATAATTTCTTGAGAAACCATAGGACGAATGGCATCGTGGATTAACACGATATCATCAGGACCAAAGTGTTTTTCTAATTCATAGACGCCATTGCGGATGGATGCTTGTCCATTATCACCACCAGAAACAATGTATTTCAATTTAGTGATATTAAACTGTTTTGCATATACATCAAGTACATGATGCCAACCATCTAAACATACAACGGCAATAGCATCGATATCTGGATGGTTTTGGAATGCTTCCAAAGTATAAATAATAACAGGTTTATCATTAATATTAATGAATTGCTTTGGAATTTCTTGTCCCATACGCTGGCCAACGCCACCAGCAATTAATAAGCCAATGTTCATAAATGTCCCCTCTATTCGTTAATGGTAACTGTTAAATCATGAGTTACCCGTTTTTCCTCTGGTGGCAATGTCATATAATCGCCGTATATACCAGATAAATAGCTATCCCAACAAGAGAATGTAGGATACTGTTTTCCTTCAAATTCAACCATAACGGATTGTTCAAACTCGGATTTCAACATCCGTTCTCCTACGCCATATAGACCATTCGTAACAATACCCACATAGGTTGATGCTTCATAGGTATGTTCAGCTGCTACAGCTTCAATGTTATTCACACATCGCTTTTGTCCATATAGATTGGCCATAGGCTTTAAAATATATTTCAAATATGCTTTGAGCTTACTTTTGCCTTCCCCTGGAATGCAGTCGGTCAACTTCAAAATAGACCGATATCGATTGCATCGCTTATAGATATTAGCAACCTTTTCTATACTGTCAGGCAAGCCATCTACAGGGAATATATCAATCCATAAATGTTTTGTCCGATCGCTATCACTATATACGCGAGAAGCGTCGGTACGAATATCCACGAGCTTCGCAAAGGGAGCCGTAAAGTTGTGCAATCGATTTGATTTAACTTGATAAATTTTATTATCCGATTGACTATACAACTCTATAAACTTGTCATAATCCGCCCGAGGCATGCATACATCAATATCATCATCCCAAGGAATAAAGCCTTTGTGACGAATGGCGCCCAATAATGTGCCCCCACACAAGTAATAGGTTAGATTGTGGGCATCACAAAATTCACTAAATACGGATAACATTTGAAGTTCTAACTCTTTAATTTCAGCTAGACTCAATACTCGACTCATACTATCTACCTTCTTAGTTATCTTTCCAATACGCTTCAAAACCATGATGTGTTACACGGCTACTTTCAGGAGGTAACTTCATATAATCACCGTATAGGTTCTGTAAGTACAATTTATAATTACCCATAGCCCAGAATTCAGAATCTTCAAATGGTACTCGTACACCATTTTCAAAACCTTCTTTAGGCAACATTTCACAAGCTGCACCGTAATGACAATCTACAATCGTGCCAACATAATTAGCAGTTCTGTAATCTGTTTTCTGTGCATTCCGATTAACGAGCTTTAAAAGATATGTGCTACTTACAGGCTTTAATAGTGTAATAAGGGTAAACTTAATGATGTTTCTAATCAATAATTTTATTTTACTCTTAACATCCATTTTGCCTGCATAAACGGTACTACTTTTATAATTCATAACCGCAGCACTGCACAATTTACTTAAGATTTCTTGTTCTCTAAAACGCTTAATTCTAGTAAAGGTATCATCAGGGATACCATCTACAGGAAAGACATCTAGAAATACATGATTGGTCAAACCTTTTACATTATAGATAGGTTCATCTAGTTCAGTGTGTAAATCAAAAACCTTTGCAAAAGGACGCCAATATCTATCATCATTTTCAATCCCCTTCACCACATAGCGAGGATTGGTGCCATTATATAGTTCTAAAAATCGTAGATAGTCTGGTCTAGGCATCATGATATCAATATCATCATCCCACGGGATGAATCCTTTATGGCGAACAGCGCCTAATAAGGTTCCTCCACAAAGATAATATTTAATATTATGGTCATCACAAAACTTAGCTACATCTTTAAGCATTGTGAGCGCCAAGACCTTCATATCTTCATCAGATATTTTTCTCATATTATCTCCCAAACAATTTACGTTTTAAGAATAAACCACCTTTTTTAATCCAGTTTTGTGGCTCCATAAAGGATACATTTTGTTCTTTATAGTTGATGTTATTGGCCTCAAGCCATACGTCGAGCAAGATTTCGCTTACGAAACCATAGATGCGCGCTTCGTATGTATCATAATCAGAAATATCGACGCGATGTTCAATTTCTTCTAAGATGGAGAACATCCATTCACAATATTGATCAAATAAGTCGCGACGCATAACGAACATGTTAAACATGTGCGCCCAAGTGCGATTACAAACCTTTGTGAAAGCAGCATTATATTCAGGATATTTCTCAACGATGATTTGCTCTGCCGCATCAAGGCCATCGCTATGATGTGCATGATTATAGTGAGAACGGTTAGATTCAATGTAATATTTACGCTTATCCGCTACGACTACAGGATACTCTGAAAGTAGTTGTTCCCAATCCTTACCTGTAAGGATTTGATTCTTTTTATCCTCTACAGAACGCACCTCTTTGCGCGTAAAATAACGTCTGTAATGAACGAGCCCGATATAGTCCGCATCAAGGTTTTTCCAAGCCCAATAGAGGCCTGTCAATTCGCAGTAATTTGCATTCTTTGAAGAGATATTATCTCCCGTATGATCGCCAGTATAACCAATATCAGTCTTGCCTTCTCTACCTACATGGATTGGCATATATACAGAATCCTCTGGCATCCAATATTGCTTATGTGTGGCTACTAAAATCTTAATATTCACTAGTACTCTCCTACATGAGTGTTGTCTCTCAAGTCTATCTACTTACCATATGAAAAATTAGGCTAACTCTTTTTCTACTAATGCCAAGGCACTAGCAATCACCTTATCCATATCGTAATATTTATATTCCCCTAAACGACCACCAAAGATAACATTGGAAATCGTTTCAGCCTTTTTAACATATTTTTCGTAAAGATTTAAATTCTTTACATCATTCACTGGATAATACGCTTCTTCCCCGATTTTCCAGTCTTTTGGATATTCTTTAGTTACATATGTAACAGGTTGTGTACCAAATTCAAAGTGTTTATGCTCGATGATGCGAGTATAAGGAATGTCGCCTTCTGTATAGTTCACAACGGCAACACCTTGATGATTTTCTTTTTCAAGACGTTCTGTTTCAAAGTGAAGGCCACGATATTCTAAAACACCTTCAGAATAACCAAAGTATTCATCAATAGGACCTGTATAGATGATCGTATCTGCCAAGGCTTCGTATTCTTCACGATGTTTAAGGAAGTCAACGCCTAAACGAACTTCGATGCCCTCTAACATGCGTTCAATCATCTTCGTATAACCGCCCATAGGAATGCCTTGGAAACGGTCATTAAAGTAATTGTTATCGTATGTATAACGTACTGGTAAACGTTTAATAATGAAAGCTGGCAATTCAGTACATTTGCGGCCCCATTGTTTTTCCGTATACCCTTTGATGAGTTTTTCGTAAATGTCTGTACCTACAAGACTAATGGCTTGCTCTTCTAGGTTCTTAGGTTCACTTGTAATAGCAGATCGTTGCTTGGTAATGATGTCCTGTGCCTCTTTAGGAGTTCGAATATTCCACATTTTGGAGAAGGTATTCATATTAAAAGGCAAATTGTACATTTCACCTTTATAGTTCGCTACAGGACTATTTACATAGTGATTGAACTCAGCAAATTGATTCACATAATCCCACACACGCTTAAGGATGTATGGAAAATGTGAGCACCATACACGTGAATGTTAATATCGTCTTTGCTTTCACAATACAAATTACCTGCTATATGATTACGACGATCGATAACAAGTACAGATTTACCACGCTTGTGCGCCTCATGGGCAAATACAGCACCAAATGGGCCCGCCCCAACTACTAAATAATCAAATTGTTTTTTCATATGTATATCCTTATTTTTTCATTCCAAGACATAGCAATCGTGAATAATGATTTTTTCTTAAAATATAACCTATCAAGATAGATAGAATTGTAGATGCTAAGAAGCACACAATAAAAGCTTCATAGTACAATCCTAATTTAGACCAAAGTACAATTCTGAATGGAATCTTAACGATATCACTAAAGATATAAACATCCATTGAAACAGTACCTAAAAAAAGATTAAAAAGTGTTTTATATAATCCGATTCTAGATGAGATTTGGTTAGCTATATAGTATGTAATAGTAATCCCTGAAACTGCTGTTACAAGAGTAAGTATTTTAAACACATTAATATCATGTAATAATGCATAATTACCTACACTAAAAAAATCACAAGAGATGTAAGGGCTACTCCTGCAGATTTCATATAATCTAATAGCATATATTTCTTTATATATAAGCCTAAGATATAGAAGAATTGGAAGTACAATATCTTTGATACCATAGGTACAGAAAAAGATATTTAATACATCAGATAACATGCCAATGATGAAAGATAAGATTAATAAACCTAAATTTACACGTTTAACCAATAAGGCAATAATGATTGATATAAAGAACAAGCAATATAAGAACCATAGTTCCCCATCCGGATTAATACCAATAAATATTTTTCCATATATCTTGCGGATGTATCTGCTGATTTGCAAAATTTGATAAAACTAATTTGAAGGGGAAATATAATAGTCCAATAGTAAAATAGGGAACCATCAAACGTATACTTTTATCTTTTACGAATTTTTGGAAGCCCTCTTTCAAAGGTATATGCATAAAATAGCCAGCTACAAAGAAGAATACAGGCATATGGAAGCTATAAATTATAGTCCGCATCAAATATAAAGGATAACTAGCAATACCGCTAGCACTTGCTTGGTCTGGAACAGAATGGCCCAAAACAACAAGCAAAATTGCAATCCCCCTTCATAATATCAAAACTACTATCCCTCATAATCCCCCGACTAATAAGCCCCTTTCGATTTAACGACAGCCAACACAGTTTTCAATAAATATACAATATCGATCCACACAGACCAGTTATGAACATACCAAGAGTCCATTAATACCCGTTCTTCATAGGTAGTATCGCTACGACCGCTCACTTGCCATACACCGGTAATCCCTGGTGGTACAAGGTAAAAATCGTTGATATAGTCGCCGTATTTAACGATTTCATCGCGTACGATAGGACGAGGACCTACGAGGCTCATATCACCAACGAGAACATTCCACAATTGTGGCAATTCATCAAGGCTCGTTTACGAAGGAATTTACCAATTCTTGTAACGCGAGGATCATCTTTTAATTTGAAATCTCGTTCCCATTCCTCACGAGCTGCAGGATTTTCTTTCAAATATACCTCCAATGCCTCTTGTGCATTAGGCACCATGGAGCGGAATTTATAGCATGGGAACTCTTTACCACCTTGGCCAACGCGCTTGTGGCCAAATACGATAGGACCTGGAGAATCTAGATAAATCAATACAGCTACGATGGCGAGAATTGGCAAAATCAAGATGCCACCACATACAGTAGCAACAATATCAAAAATGCGTTTCATAATACGGTTTGATTTTTTAGCTAAATTATTTTGTACACGTACAACTATAGCTTGCTCTTCCATTAATCCACGGGCACTAATATTACTAGCAGGAATCCCAAAAATATCGGGAACAAACGATACTTTACGTACTAATAATTGTAAATGGTTAATTAATTTTACTAATTGTTTTGATTCTAACCCCGGAGCACAAACAAGTACATTTTGTACACCTGTTTCTTTTATGACCTCCTCCACATCTATAAATCTACCTAAACATGGAAGCGTAGTAGCTATACTTTCAGACTTAGGATTATCGTCTACAAAACCAATAATTTTATAATACGAGATGGGCATACGATCTAATGATTTTTTTACAAGTTCTGCCGTTTTACCCGCCCCCACTAATAATACAGGAATATATAATATTCCTAATGTATTAAGTACTTTATGAGTAATAAATCTAAACAAAGTAACTAGAACTATAATAGAAATGTAACTAAATCCTACAAATAAGCGAGATACACTATTCGTAACGTGACCTGTATACATAAGTACAATAGATACTACAACACCTATAGTTATACTACGCACAATAGATTTAGTCTTATCCCACAAAGGCATTTCAATATCATACGAATTATTTAATAGAAATACTATTAAAAAAATAATAGGTACAATACCATATATATATATATTATCTATTTTAAAATTTAAACTTACAAAGGTTTCAGGCAAAGATAATCTTAACTGATATGCTGCTAATAGCCCAAATACAATGGATATGTAATCTACCAATATTGTTACTATCTTAACAAATGCGAGGCGCATATTCTCATGTTTACATATCTTCATATAAACTCCAATAAAAAAAGGTTGTTTTCCTAATTTATTCATTAAGTAAACTACCTTCTTTCTTCTATTAATAACTAACACTCTCTAAAAATATTTATCAGTATCAGTATACTATAGATTCATATATTATTCATTTAAACAGTTCTTAAAAATCATTGTAATTTAAGACTTTTTTTATATTGTAGATTTATTCTTATCAATAATTTCATGGGATATTTTTAACTGGAGCATCGTTGCCATAACTATCCAAAAAAATTTTAATGCCCGATGAATTTCCCCATGTATAATCAATGGAACCAAATAAGAATATAAAAGCTAATCCATCCAAAGATAATACTTAAATCATAGGGATTATAATTTTTTTCAAATACAGCTGAATAGATTTATACAGTACAAATATATTAAATACCAAAAATCCTAGTAATCCCAACAATCCAGATTCACTTGCGACTTGTAAAAAATTATTATGTGAATGTCCTAACCCTTGTGTTTCTTCAGGTAATCTATATCGTTCTTCATACGTACGTTGCCATAACCCAGGACCTACACCTTCAACTATATGATCAATAATCATATGCTTATCGGCTTCCCATACATATAACCGACCAAGATTTGAACCATCCGTTGTAGTATTAAAGGTGGATTTAAAACGATTTACATAGTTATCATGCTGGCTAGCAACCCCTACAATCCCAATAACAATACAACCTACTATAAAGAAATATTTTATATTGGATAGACCATAACGCAATGTAATCAATAATCCATTAAAGGCATTAAATAGCCAGGTACCGCGACTTTGATTTCCCCACATGCCAAATAACATGGATATAATAGAGAACAATGCTGACTTTCGAACCTTACTAGGGAATGTTTTATCAAACACAACTATCAAAGATATAGGGAATGCCAATGCTAATAACATAGCCAAGCCCATAACAGATCCGTTGAATAAACCACCAGAACGTCCAGCATTAACACGAAACTCTAATAGATGTTGAATAAAAAGCTGTGATGGAATTAATTCCCATAAATAAGAAAAAAATGCTATTAATAAAGTATATAATTTAGATTTAGATTTAATACATAACAGTATTGGTAATACGATTAAGCTTTTTCCATACATATATATTAAAAATACTTTAATGTCCCTACCAATATCTTCACCACAAAAAATACGGATGGTAATAAACATAGCAACATAACGCCATAAGCTATACCATATTGTTTTAAAGAACTTGCTATACACAATTCTTTTCGCTTTATAAAACATGTACAAATTGTAATCAATAACAATAATCCATATACCACATTACCAATGGCTACAGACATTCTAGTTGTACACATCATAATAATCAGCAAAATAGTTAATATTAACTCATGTTTTTCTAATATCCACTTTTTCATGACTCTCCCCTGACAGATTTCCTATTTCATATATGGTTTCAAATTTTCTTGTACTTCCGCTGCATATTGGTCCAGCATATCATAACGTTTCCGATATTGGCTTCGCTTTTGTGATTTAATTTCTTCTATCGGTTTGCGATATTCCTCTAATGGAACAATGTAAAATCTTGGGTCTTGTGAAAGCTTCCCTCCACTTTCTTGCCACAAGGAATCTAGCTCAGCTACTTTCGCACGATGACCACGTACTAAATGTGTATTTGCATAAAACCCTTCATCAGATACGGCATAGATTGTTTCTACTCCACACTGGTGCGCAATTAATCTAAGCAAGTACATGATAAAGTTTTTTGGACGATAACCAAACATTTTTTTCGTAGCTGTTTTTGCGTTGGCTAAACCGTCCTTATATCCCTGAATGGTGCCAATCCACATAGCTTTTTCCCCATTAAAGCCTTTACCAAATCTAAAATTAGCATGATATACACCTTGTGATTCCAAGGTTAATAATAATGTTAACAATCCTTCTTTACGTTGCCCTGCTCCGTAATATAGTTGAGCTTTCATATTAAGATCTTCGGATTGCCATACTGTAAGACCACGTTTAATACGACTCACATCATCTAAGAAATTATCCATATCGACAGAATACATAGACTGAATCGCTTCATCAGTGAATACATTTTGTACGTAATCGAAGTGATTGATGATGGCATCTAAGCGTTCATCTACTGTAGAGTCTTTATAGAAAAAAATACGAGTCATTAACTCATATAAACCAATTTGACGTTGTAACAGCTTAGGATCTGGTTTATAGTTAGCAAAATAGTTTTCTAAACGATTCATTTGCTGACGACGGCTCATAGAGCGAACGGTATGTAATACAACGCGACGAGTTTCTCTCCAGCTGCGCTTACCATATATTTTTCGGCCTTTTGCCCATTGATTTTGTATATACTGTAACACCTTATCACCTCAAATTATGAACTATCGTTACTATGGAATCCACCATCTTAGTAATAGTAAATGTAGATTCCACACGCTTGTAACCATGCTCTACCATAGATACGCGAATTACATTATCCTGCATTAACTTTTGAATAGCCTTAGCAATTACTTCACTATTAACCGCATCAATAAGAATACCTGATACGCCATTTTCAATAATTTCTCCCTGTGCTCCTGATGTACTTGCTATAACAGGGACTTTGCAATACATAGCCTCACATAATACAAGGCCAAATGCTTCTCGTACTTTTGATGGAGCCACTAGACAGTCAATAGACCGATAAAAACGATTCATATCCTGCTGAAAACCAATAAATTCCACATAATCTTTCATATCATATTGCATAATATAATGATGCAATTCTTGAATAGCATCATGAATACCATCACCACATATACGCAATCGAATATCACCATTGCTATTATGTATTACTTTAATGGCTTCTAATAACTCATATATCCCCTTGTTTTCTGTAATGCGACCTGCATATCCTACAACAAACTGCTTCTGTTCTTTATGTTCACACTCAATTGTAGGAAAGCGATGTGTATTAATGCCATTATAAACTAGATGATATTTCTGAGAAATCGAAGGTATAACCTGTACATCATACACTTGTTTAGATACGCAAATGAAAGCATCTACATGAGATTGAATCCAACGATGGTAAATATCAGTTTTGGCCTGTACTATATTGTGTTTGTAAAAAATCAGTTTTGCACCCGTTAAACGTTTTAATGCCAAGCATAATAGAATATATTTACCGGAATGACATTGAATAACATCAACACCATGTTGTTTCATTTGTTTAACAATGGATTTAATAGATAAAAAAACCTTTACACGAATAAAAGATTAGCGGTTACAACCTCTGCTACCGATGCAAATCGGTCTTGTAGTTCCTGATTTGTTTCATCTACTAAAACAAAAGAGGATATCTGACGTCGATGTAGTTCGTCGCACATATCATATACATATTGCTCTCCGCCGCCCCATACTTTGGCGCCTACTACATTTAGTATCGACATAGATACCCTCCTTAAAAATATATATTTTTGATTAACTATATATATTTAATCATATATGTATTTATTTTTTTCATCTACTTTTTAGAAAATAGTGTCTTTTCATGATTGATTAGCCAAGTTGTTAATAAGGTCCAATCGCGTGCTTCATCGGCATGATTATCGATAGGCCTAATTTGTTCAACCGGTTCAGATGAAGGTATATTACTTTCACCATAATCCATACGTACATCACCCATCATGGTATCAGTTATCCATTGATAAGGAGTTACCAAAGTTTCAGGCTGCTCCTCAAATAACGATGGAGTAATAGAATAATACTCAAATCCTTTAGGGGCAATAGCCTCGATAATCGTAGGCATTAGACTCATATGAGTACCTTTTTGAGTAGCAATCATAGTATTATCTAACTCAGGATGTTGTAATAAACCAACCGTACAGAATGTATCGCGCAATGTATAATCACGATGAATTAACGATGTATTATTCAAAGAACCAAATAGATTAGAATGATCACCGGTCACCACAAAGAGACTGTCTGGATAGGCATCTTTCATAGATTCAATGAAATTAAATATAGCCTTATCACTATAACGGTAAGTCGCCAGTTCCTTATTACGCGTTTTATTAGAGCGCAAATCCTCACCCACATCTGGCATAACCTTTTGTGGATCATAATCAAGTAAGTCATCCTCCATCTTATACGGACCATGATTAGAGGTTGTATAGATAAAATGGAATGTAGGTTCATCAATTTCTTTGATTTGTTGTGCAATATTTTCTAAAAATACATGATCATAAACACCAACCCATGTTTTAGGTGCATTAGGTCCACAAAAGATAGACGCACTTTCCACACGGTCGAAGCCTTGTGCTTTCCCAAAGTGATTAAAATTGCCATACGATGCATTACCACCATACCAATATATAGTTCTATATCCTAATTTCTTCATTTGATGAGCAAAGGACGTCGGAAATGCGCCCTTCCAAAAATTTTCACGTTCGTTTATTTCTAAACCCGCATCATAGATACCACTCATAAGGCTCACGATAGAGGGTCTCGACACATTACCTGCCGGTAAAAAATTAGGGATTTGAACTGTATGTGATTGCTCTTTAAAATTCCATAATCCTGGGCAAATATTAAGAGACTTATGCGTTTCATCTAACGACCACTGAGGGATACTTTCACCAACAATAAAGAAAATATGCTTAGGTTTCGTAATCTTAGGACCTTTAGCAATTTTTTTGAAAGCATATAATGGATTATCAAGAGTATCCCAATTATCTTTATAATCTCTAGGTACAACACGATTTATAGCGTTATTAATATCTTCTTCAGATGCAGTATACTCAGAGCGTAATGGGTTTTTATAAACCGTTTCCAATGCGCATAAATCAGGTACAGTCGCACGAGCAAAGAAAATATCTTCTTTTACAACTGTAGGAATCGTATCCCATTCTGGCTTATCATCATGAGATAAGGTACCACCATAACGGAACCAATAAAATCCAACAACCGATACAATGACTAGCAATATATTCCATACTACTGTCATCCATGTATTATCTATAGCAGGATAAGGAATAGATGGCAAAGATAAAAATACACTACCAGCTAACCATGAAATAATAGCTACTGGAATAAATCCAACTAATACCAATAAACCTCTATCTTGATTAAAAAATACATCGATAAGATTATTCTTTTCTGCATGTTTACCATAATGAACCATATAATTATAGGTATCATGGAAATGCTTATAAAAGATCATCTTACCTGCAAACGCAGCATATAATACACAAGAGTAAAGCGTTAATCCAATAAGGCGTACTATATCTTCATATTGGTGATACGTATCAAACCATAATGCTGGAATCGTAACAAGTACTAAAGGTACTAAAAAAATACATACGCATCAAAAGTCCATACCCCACCAAAAACCATAGCGTAATGCACCTAAAACGGATTGCCAACGTCCTTGCCAAGTAGGATATGGATTATAGCTACGCATAAATATTATACGGAATATGGTACTTAAAATAGGAGCCCATATCATTAACTTTATATTTTTGTTGTAATGATAGAAAAAAATTGTTCACTCATTATATATTACGACTTTCTCTCACTATAAATTCTCATATGTCTCTTAATACTACTTAATTAAATCACAATCTACCATTTGATTTATTTAAGTAATAAAGTTTTACATATTTTGTAACAGTATACATATAATGATATAAGGATAAGATAAAACCTATTTTGCCATCGAGGAATCCCTTTTGCAAAATATATATCTTAAAGAATGCCCAGTGAGGGCGAAAGATAATATCTTTCCAAAAAGAACAATGTTTTCCTTGTTCATGATATTTCTCAGCAGCTGCTGATGTATATTTATTGAACTTATTGAAATACTGGGTCCAATTATCATAGGTATAATGAAACAGTTTCCCTTTTAAAGTGTCTTGTGGAAATGGGCTAATAAAGGTTTCATGCACAAAGCCTTCTACGGTCGCCCCTTCTGTTGGCATCAAGCGCAATACCTTGTCTGGTCGCATAGATCCATGAGTGGCAGAGTTATGGTGAAATATATTATGTCGAGATAACCAATAAGCCTTTTTTTCTCCGCTTTGTACCGCTTTTCTTATTTCATCATTTAATTCAGGGGAAACTCGTTCATCCGAATCAATAAATAAAATCCAATCACATGATGCCTGACTAATACCAAATCGTCGTTGTTGAGACCAATCTCCATTCAATGCATGAGGTATAACCTTAGCACCTAAAGTCTCTGCTATTTCAACGGTTCTATCTGTACTACCATCATCTATGACAAGTATTTCATCTGCACATTGAATGCTTTTTATGCAGTCTGCTATATGCTGTTCTTCGTTGCGAGCTAATATAATAGCTGTAATTGTTGACATAAGTTGCCTCGATATTCATCTATTTTCAATCTAGATATAAAATTAATTACCTATTCAATTATAAAGATTTTTTGATACGTTCTAATCCAAACATCATATGTCCATACAGTTTTGAAATGAACGGTGCGTGGAGTGCACCATATAGTAATACTTGATATTTAGCACCAATAGCAGGCATATCAGAAGACTGTTCCTCTTGTTTTAAATACTCTAACATATGCTCAACTTGTTTTTCTTGTAGTTCTGGCTTTGCTAAGTTAAAACCAATTCCCCCTACAGCACTACGTATGGCTCTATGACGACAGTATCGCACAAAGTCTGTCATGCCCAATTCTTCAGCTAATGGTTGACGATATAAATAGGAACAGAACAATCCATATTTACTCTTTGCACTCCAGTTACTCGTGATGGAATTTTCATTATCACAGTTATAAAAATAGAGTGTCTTTTGTAAATAGTATACAGATGAAAGATTTTTAAAAACTAATGGCATAATCATTAAATCCTCAAAATCTGTATTTTCTTTTTAATCGAATTTCTTTCCAAGCATTTGCTTTAAAGAATTTATTGCATAAATAGTTCGGAATTTTATCTTCGATTAATGCAGTATATGCACTTTTTAATATCTATGAAATAACGTTCATCCATATGACGTGGACTTGTCTTGCCATTTTCTACAACAGCAATATCAAAGACAACTACATCTACTTGTTTTTTTCATCAATTGTTATTAAACAATCTTCTATCATAGATGGTGCTACATAATCATCACCATCTACAAAGGCGATATAATCCCCTTTTTACAATAGCTAATCCATCATTACGGGTCTTACTAACACCCATATTCTGTTTATGATGTATAACAGTAATTCTATCATCCTTAGCAGCATAGTCATCACAAATACGCCCACTGGAATCGGGTGACCCATCTTCAATTAAGATAATTTGTAAGTTACTATATGTTTGTTGTTGTAAACTTTCGATGCATTTACCAATATAATCTTCTGCTTTATACACAGGAATAACAATAGATACTAATGGTCTATTCTGATTCTCCATGATTATATACCTCCTTGTTTATGTGCCTGTGCCGCTTTATATCCCTGTTTATATTTTGATTTAGCTCTTATATAAGCCAATTTATCTTGTAATTGATTCCATTTTAACGAACACCAATCCTTAAAACTGCCCTTACGAATCGTAGCTTCACAAAATACCAGTCCATCACTAGACTCTAATCGTAAATGTAAAGGGCTAGTACTTAACTCTCGCTCAATTGTACTCTGTAATGCAATGATATCAACATATTTGCCATTAATTAGCCACTTATAAGTGTTTTCTTGTGTTGTTTCACCATATGTAATTGTATCTTTTCTGAGACTTTCAATATAAGGGGTAATCATAGGGATTTTTTCACCAGGATATACAATCCAATCATACATAAACTGATTATCTGCTAATATATGACAATAATCATATATATCATTATTACTATACAACTCTATTTCAGATAAACCTTGGCATTGTTTATCTATATATATCAATCCATTCTAAAGACACAGGTTCATCAAAAAAACATAAGATATACCTTTGTCCCATATAAGCAATTTCTTTTTAATAAAAATCTGCTTACCATTACTCATTTCTATACGAATAGAACAATAATTATAAGTATTATGTACATTACCAAATAATTGTATAACCTGTACAACTGTAGTTTTGTTAAAACGCAATATGGACCTTACGTTCCATATCATCTATCATTGGTATCCACATATAATCTTTAGGATTATATGAATTTAATTTCACATTTGCTATATTAAAATGCAAGAAATCATTAAGATATGAAGCCTCGCCAGAAGATACAATTATTTCTGCATGTAATGCTAAATTATCTGTTCTTCGCCTCCAAAATACTTGATCTCCATTTATAAGGCGTGCCCTCTTTATAGCCTTCTTGACTCATATGGGCTGCCATTGCCTTAAAAAATAGGATTAGTAACTAATGACCCTTCTCGACAATCACAAGGAACAGGAATTCGAAGACGCTGCGTCCAAGATAGGGTAGGGATTTCCTGTACTAAATTCATTCGATGGCAGTGCTCGCTTATTGATTACTGTGGATAATAGATTATTATCATAGTAATCATCAACTGTTTCATATCCTGTTGCGTAAGCAAATCCATTAAGAAACTGAGGTCTAAAAATCAGTATATTTTATAATCCACTCTATTGCACTCGCTACTGTAAGTGTACATAATCTATGATCGACATGCGTATCATAATCCGTAGCTATGATTGTATCTGGTTTAAAATGCAATATAATATCAATTATAGACTGGACAATACCAGACCAAGAATAGGGTTGAGCCTCATTCATAACAAGACTAGCAAAAATCAAGACCGTAGGTTTTATCATGATTAGCATGGCTATTGATAATACCCGATTTATTTTGAATAATTTCGTGACCAATAAAATCGCCAAAACCTAAGAAAATAATATTCTCTTGAGGTAGCCCAATTTCCTTAGCCATTTGATATGTCTCATTACGTCGCACATCAAAAGTATATTCATAATCACCATTAGTAAGAAAAAACTACATACACATCTAGTCCTTCTTGTATCGCCCCATATATAGTGGCCCCAGCCATATTGATTTCATCATCTTCATGAGGAACAATAAACATAACTGAACGACCATGAAAGAATTGTTCATAAGAAAAAAACTAGATGTATTCATAAATAAAAAAACTCCCCGATTACTGATTCTACAGATTATTCACAATTACTGTATAACATCCCCATTTTTTAAAACGCCATGCTGTAAGTTCCCGCATAGTTTTTCATATAGTTAGCATAGGCTTGCGGCATTTTCTCATCTTCTAAGTATATTCCGCTCTTATCCATCCACAAACGGTGATTGAATACGAACAGTCCTTGATTAAATAAAGCTTGGCACCATGGCCTCATAGGTTTTGCCCCGTGCGTCCTACGAGTTCCGCCAAGGTCGGAGATGATTTGGATGCTCATGCCGAATGCGTCTGGTGAAAAGCCATTCTTTTTAATACCTTGGCCATAGAAAATAATTGGAATCGTGGAGGCCACCTTAGGGACCTTCCTCACGAGCGAAGGTAAAGCGTTCGCTGTGGTCACCGGTGATAACGAATAGAGCTGTTGGATCGACTTGCTCCTCTTTTGCTGATAAATTCGCCCATCACATGGTCTGCATACCAAATATGACCCATTTCCTTAATTTGTTGATCTGTATTTGCAATGGAATCTGGTAAATTTTTACGAACCTTATCCGCATCATAGCCTTCCTTCGTCACATTCACACTATATGGTGGATGATTTGACGTGGTCATGATAACATTGATGATTTTTTCGCCACGATGTTTGTCCATGTATGCATTAATGGCCTTGAACATATCGCCGTCGGCTACGCCCCAAGCATTTTCTTCATCGCTCGGCATTTCAGATGCATCATGGAATTCATCAAACCCTTGTTCCAACGCAAAGTTCTTAACATTTTGCCATGTGCTAAACCCGCCGTACCAAAATACGGTTTTGTAACCGAGTTTTTTCATGACCGGTCCAATACCGAGTCCATACGGTTCTTGTAACATGCCAACGTTATAATTTGGATACATCCCCGTATCCGGCATGCCCGTCAACAATCCAATAATGGCCGGCATCGTGCCCGTTCCTTGGGCCAAGGCCATTTGTGTACCCATCGCCTGAGGGCTGGCTGCGTATTTGCGACCTTGCTCTACAAGATAGGCACCAGGTTCATTGAATTCAGTAAGGAATGGCCATAAGCCATAGGATTCACCGAGAATAATATTAATAGATTGCGGTTGTTGCTGTAATCGCTCTGTTGTTATCGTTTTTGTGAAAGCTTCATCAAATCGTGTACTACTAGGATTACCACCAATGGATTGTATTTTTTCATGTAATTCAGCAGGCGTTAAATGAATATCCTCTAATTCTGAGGTTCGTTTCGCAATGGATTTTACACGGTATAATGCTTGTGCATCATCCAAGATGGTTTCATTTAATAGATTGGAATTAAGTCGCGCTGCACTTTCCCAGTTAATAGAATTCGTGTAACTCAAAGCACCACCGAAACGAAATACTACAAATATCAAACTAAATACAATCACTAAACCTATTCCTGTTAGCCACTGAGCAAGCTTGGATACCATTTAGTACTAATTACATTATTAATACTATATTTTTTTGTACTAATAGATAATACTTTTTAACAAAAACCCCGTTAATATAATACTTATAACAATAGCACAAATAATATAGCATTATACTCATTAATAGCTGTGTTGACAATAGCACCAATATCATCATGTTTACCATTGATAAGCATCATATTATAAGAAGAGTTAAAGATTTTTATAAAAATGGAATTCGTCCCAAAAAAATAAAAAATGTCAGTAAAATAGTTGCAATGGAATATATGATTTGTTTAAGACGTAAAGACGGCCATTTAGGTACAAAAAAGTTTGTACTAATGTACCTAATATAAATCCAAATAAACAAATGATACCAACTGTTTTAAGACTTAATCTGAAACCAAACCATAGGGATTTTAGTATTTCCTCTATAGGAACCGTAGCTAACTGTGATTGAAATATCCAAAGAAATACCGCTCTAAAGATAGTTAATAAAACAGAAAAATAAAAAAAGCCACAATTTCTGTTTTTTATACCTTCAAATAACCGTTGCCATCGATTCATTACTACCTATCCTCTTTAAGCTATTTATAATAATTAATTATTTAAAATACTATTTACTAATAACAAATTATCCAAAAGTATTTATTTCGCTTCTATAAATTACACTCTACTAAGATTATTTTTAGTAATCTAACCCCTCAAACATCTTGTAACAAGCTTTTTCAAATCGTCTATACTGACTGATAATTTTACCTTTTAGAGATAATTGTCTATATAATTCTTTATAAGCACTATTCTTCTTTTGATGTACGTTGAGACTCACCACTAGAATCTGAACTAGTCCCAGAATCTACAGTAGATGCCATTACTTCTTCGTCCTGTTGTAGTATAAGATTTTTATCTAAACAATACAATTTACAAATATTTAACCAATAATAAAAACTTAAACACATCAATTTCAAAGCGCACAGGATTTTTGAATAGACATAATATTATGGGCTGCAGCTCTATTAATAATATAGCCATGAGTACAAAAATAAATTTCTAGCAGAGTAAATATTCATATTCTCAGCTATATTTTTGTACGCGTTTATGATGATAAATACTTTTTTTGTAGTACTACTAAACGTGGCTCATCACTAAATTCAACAAATTCTCTAATCTTTTTCTATAACAGTTTTTATCAAAGTATTCTGTAATGAATATATCATCTTCACAAATCATAATACTTTTTTTGATTAGACTCAAGAAATTTCTTATATACACCAATATGACTTAAAGCACATCCAATTTCACTAGGCGTCAAAAAGTATCCTTCAATGCTTTTGTTGCAAGCTCTTCTTTTGACATTTTATTCGCCATAATAGCATCAAAGAAACTGAATTCTAGATTATGTTTACCAAATTCTTTACAAACATTTTTCTCTGCGTTCAGCATTATCTTTTATCAGATATAACTATGATATTCATATGTCCCTCTATTCATACTAATATCGACAATTGATTTAATATCTCCTACACCGCGGCCCTTTGCACCGCTTGCATTTTCCACAGCCCCTATCCGTAGTTTTCTGGCCGTGGTCATCTGTGAAATCTACGGTTAGTCCTTTTTTGTGGACTTTTGAGACTCCTTCTTCAAGGCTTTTTCTAATTTTTTAGCCTTTTTATCCTTCTTAGCATCCTTGTCTTTTTTAGCTTTTTTAGAATCCTTATCCTTCTTGCTCTTTTTGGACTCTTTGTCCTTCTTGGACTTCTTAGATTCCTTTACAAGTTCGAATTCTTTGTTAGACTGCTTGTCTTTCTTGTCCTTTTTTTTATCTTTGTCTTTCTTTTTCTTATCTTTTTTATCCTTTTTACCTGAAAGCTTCGCCCATTCTTCTTCTACGCGTTTCAGTTGTTTTTTGATAAGCTTGTCGATTTCCTTTTGTTGTTTAGTTTTATCCTTATCGCCCGTAGATTGTTTTGGAATACAACAAAAGAATTTTACCATATCATAAGGATCTAAAGATGTATGAATATCTCGGTCTATGATACTTTCATCATCAATATCTTCGAGGTCATGATCTACATCGTGTAACTTAACTTGCTCCATCGCATAATCTAAGTTGTCTTGATTCGACGCACCATAGCCCATCGGTTTATCAAAGGAAAGAACATCGCCAAATAAATCGCGTTCCAAGCTTTCATAAGAATTAAGCATGCTCATGCGATCCTGAACGACCTCAATTTGATTCCACAATTCCATCAAATTCGTTGTATATTGCATGCGTTCCTTAACCTCTAAATAGGCTTGATGAATGACAAACAGCTCTTTTTTTCATTAAGACCTTCTTCAGCACCGATTTCCTCAATCATTTGCTGAATCTTTTGATCACGATTATAACGCTCTACTAAGGCATTGCGGATTTCTTCAATAAGACTTGCTGACACGCGTTCCATACGTTCCTCCTTTATGATATATACTCAGCCCTAATCACTACAATTAATCATTACGAATCAATACATACCATGGTGAATAGAAAAATAAATTTTATACTCTCTAATCTATTATTATATCAGAAAAATATGCGGATTTTTCTGCGTGTTTTAGTGAAAGTACGTAAAATTTGACTATCCTTTTTATATCATGCTATTCTATGAGTAATAAAAGGAAATTAGTATGAGAGCAATGTTTTCATACGAAAAAAATAGCAGGGGCTGCCACCCTGCTATTTTTTTATTGTGCTGAGTTACTAACTAAACTATCTATCCAGCCACTTGCAAATATAATATGAAACTATACTTGCTATGATAGATATAAAAAAGGAAATTAATATCTCCGACAATGTTTTCACCTCCTTTCTGTTACCAGAATGGAGTAGTAACAATTAGATTATATAATGACTTTATACACTTATCTAGAAGAATAGATAAAACGAAATATAGAGATAATTAAATATTTCTAAAACATATTTACCCTATACACTAATATACGTTCTTTTTCATCATGTTCTTGAAATAAATCACCGCATTGTATTATTTCTTCATCTTCGAGGCGCACGTGATTATTTAGAAAGTTTTCTACTTCTTCGTTAACATAGTAGAAGAATAGTAAAATTTCTCTTGGATGATGATATAGAGAATCAAATATATTACCTAATACGCGTTTAATGGTATGCAGTGCAAAGGGTTAAAGAAAAAGCATCGATCGCGTTATCTGGTAATGTATAGGGTAGCTGCATCGCCGAGGATAAAGGATACACGATTCTTGGCAGCTGGGCTTTTCACCATTTACGATGGCACGTTCACTGCAAACGTTCATCGTATTCGATACCGATAGAATGGCACCGTGTCTGATTCGCCATAAATATGCTGACGCGGCCCTTGCCACTACCATAATCGATAAAGGGTATTTTGTTTCGTAATATAACCACTATTGGCAAGGCGTTCAAAGAACACAATAATCTGTTGGCTCATATGGATGATGCTCTGCATCCGAACGGCTATCATCACGGCCTGTGGTTTTGATTTGTAACACTTGTTCCCATTCCTGTTCGCTTGTCATCGTATCCTGCTCCCTATTGCTTATATATATGTGCATTATAGTCTTATTAATGTTCTTATGAATCATTGTATACATAGATTGCATCATTTACAAACATTAAATAATCATGTAGTATATGGCAAGGAAGTTAATGCGTTCAATATGTTGCACGCAAAATGAAAAAAAGCAGGGTTGCCGCCCTGCTTTTTATAACAATCACTGACCATTTACAAATAATAGTAAATTGTGTAATATAATAAGTGACAAAAGGAACCAATGTGTGACACATTTTCACGCAAACGAAAAAGGAGGGCGGCCACCCTCCTTTTTCTGTGCTAGTTACTGACGAAAATATCTATCTAGCCACTTGCAGATGTGGTGACAGGTTACACCTGCTATGATAGACACTATTAAGGAACTCAGTGTGTCAAACACATTTTCACCCCCTTTCTGTTACCAGTATGGGGCAGTAACACCTATAGTATACAACAA
>BNJU01002155.1_pt1 | contig 163524 bp, 187 predicted proteins | sample 8539281 | NCBI WGS metagenome assembly BNJU01 (sample SAMD00202456, study PRJDB9452) | human saliva metagenome | isolation source: human saliva | place: Japan | reverse complement strand
TACATAGAGTGTCTACTTTTATATGATATAATTTTTAGCTATTATTCTTTCTTATTTTACCATATTTTATTTTTATTATATGAACAAATATCCGACATACCACATAAGCTCTCCAAAAATATCATAAAGAGCATCGTCGGATACAAGTTCTTTTAGAGTCCATCCATGTTTTATAAAATAGATAAAAACCAACATTTGAATAACTAAAATCAAAAAGCAAGTACAATAACTCTTTTATAATTGTCTTCATAGAACGATTTCTACCTTTTCACAATCCTTATAACTCTTCTAAAGAAATCATAGTCCCCGTTTATATACTCCCCCATCTCTTCATCCTTATTTTCAAAGTATGGTGAAACCGGAAAATACCCCCAAACCGGCCCAAGTCCGCCACATATATCGCGGCCTCCGTCTCCACCTTTTATATGAAAATAATCCATCATCATATACAATCTCTGCAATATGGATCTTCCGCTATATAAATCCCAAAAAGAAGTTTTCTTTCTCCAAGGAATACTCTTCGTCATCATCCATAAACTCTATATGTCTAAGCTTCATAGAAAAAAATCCATATTATTGCCCCAAGGAAAGATAGTTCTACAGCCCTTACCTGCCAAAATACTCCCACTCTCTTTTGTCGGAAGAAAAATAATCATTATCTGTTATATCCTGTAAAAGTTCCTTAAATGTAGTTTTCTCATAAACTTTACCATGCCAACTTTCATTTTCTTTATACAAACACATACTCTTATGAACTGTTATTTCAGATATGCCCTTCTTTTCGGCATTTTCAATCATTGTTTGCCATTCTTTGTTTTCTTTAGTTCCTCATCCAAAAATATTTTTCCAGCAAGTTTCACTGTAGTCCTTTTGGACTAATAGAGGATGTATTAAAATAATCTCCTCCTTACTGAAATTGTTATTAAGATAGTCTTCTATTGTTGATATAAATTCATCATCTTCAAGCTTTTCTTTGATCTTCTCTGTAATAGAATCCCTGACTGTCATCTTCATCCTCATCTATAAATGAGTATACGAGATAATATAAATTTTCTTCATTGAAAATTTCAGAAAGCTTTCTACCTTTAAAGTCAATTCCAAGCTTAACACTCTCACCGGGAACAAATATAAATTCCATACCATCTTTTGATCTAAACTCTGCTGTATATGTATATTTATTAAAAAGCGGAAAATTCTTTAAAACAAAGCATTTCCAAATCATAGGTACCAGCAAGATTATTTAATAATTCTTGTTTCTCAGATATGGAAAAGAGAATCGTATATGGGATTATATAATTTTTCTGTTGGTATGCTGTTCATGGATAGGTTCTCCTTCAAATTTACCGTTGATTTCTTGTACCGTTTTTCCAATTTACTTATATCAGCTTAATTTATTCCTGTTCTTTTTGTGTAAAGATCTTGCGATGTTCCGGTGTCAACAATAGCCCTTATAACATCTATTTCTGGTTGTATGTTTTCGTATTCTTTTTGAAATTTATATCTTTAAGCTGCTTATTCAACATATCATCAAATGTTCTCATTTTTCCACTTATCCTTTTTATTTAATTATATGGTATATATAACATATCATCAATATGACACTCATCTTTGATATTAAGCTTCATATACTTGTACGATATTGCTCTTAGCTTTTTACAATCCGTTTTCCAGTCTGCTTATATCAGCTTGACTTATCCCTGTTCTTTTTGACAATTCCTTTTTATATATGAAGCACCTTTAACGGTTCAGTATATCTAAAAAAACTTCAGGGTAATTATTTTAACATTTTAAATCCCGGAAAATATCTGAATATTACTTTTGCAATTATTTTTCCTTGTATACATATGAATGAACCCATCTTCTAGAGTCTTCGGAGGCGTTCCGGTTATCACCTAAACAAAAAAATAAGCTCCTTCAGGAACTTCAAAATGCATATCCGCTTCCGGAATCATAGGCTCTTTTATATAATTTTCTTCAAGAGGAGTTTCGGAATTGTTCAAATACACTTCTCCGTTCTTAATATCCACAATATCTCCCGGCTCGCCGATAATTCTTTTTACATAGTACTTCTTCTCATTATCTGGAAACTTAAATATTATAATATCTCCACGCTTTGGCTCATTAAAAAGATAAGTGAGTCTGGATCCGATAATTCTGTCACCTGTCATTATAGTATTCTCCATAGAAGGAGTCGGCACTCTTGAATTTGCTATAATAACAAGATTTAAGACAGTTGCTATTACAGCAGCAACAACAAGTACAGATGCCCAACTGAAAATTTCTTTTTACGACACCAAATTTTAATTTTTTTATTTATCATATTCTCCTCCAATATAAGTTTCTAATATTCGCTAAGTTCAATTTTTGGTTTTTGTATTTAGAGCATTTCTCTTTAACTCAAACGGTATTCCGTCATAACTGACAACACTTTTTAAAAATATCGTAATAGCTGATGACATATTTAAACCCTAAATCATTAAACAACTCTTCAGCTGATTGCTTCAATTCTGAATCTACTCTTATATTAATATTTGTTGTAGCCATATTCATTACCTCTTTATATATGGTATAGTATCATGAATTTTTTTATATATGTCACACATTGTAAATCATATATCCTTCAATGTGATGCATTATACTGCAATATAGCAAAACCATTTTAACATAAAATATTTTTGTGCTCTTGAAAAAGTTACAAAATCATCTTCATTTGCTCCATACGGCAATTTCATCCGGTCATCCTTTCCACAAAAGCTCCTTGCTTATCTTCCTAAAAAAACCAATAAACAAAAGCCTGAATTGCCGATACAACCGGAATAAATAAGAAAGGAATCACTAGAAAATGTTCAACAACTGCCAAATGTTTCATCCAGTTATTAAATTCATAATCCTTGTGCCCTTCTGTTCCTGGGATGACAATTTTGTTTTTATACTTTCCCTGAAACAACAGAAAGTCTAACAAGAAAAAATCACCTAAGTTTAATATGCTCCACTGAATATATCCCGTCCAAAACACATTCCAAAAACCGGTAATCCCTTTGTGTAAAACGCTTGCTGTCGAATAGGCAAAACAAATTCCAACAATGAAAACGGTTAATATCCTGTTTATCTTCTTCTCCTGTTTTGTCATTTGTTCGGGTGCGGCCTTTTGTATGGCCTTTGGATAAGAATTAAAAAAGAATCTTGGATTAATGAGTACCAAGGTAGCTACCGCCCCGTTAAAAATAGCCGCTATAGCAACACCGTCAAGAAACGCTTGTATTACATCCATAAAATTCCTCCTTGTAAAGTTCTAATTTAACCATATCTTGCTAAACTGATTAAAAATCAAGTCTCTGTCCTCATCTAAGGCAAGCTGGTAGTTAATATCCTGAAAGGAAACAGTCTTACTAAAATGCCTTTCATCAAGCTGGCAAATGCCATTTTTTAGAAGTCTGATATAGGGCAATGTATCTTCTACGGTGTAACGCTTTGGCTCTTTTCCAAGAACCGACGTTAAAACTCCTTTGCTTGCTTTAGAAACTGTCAGCTTACTATGGTCTTTCTCCTGTAGCCTTCTTTTTAATGCCCTTTTGTTTTTCTTTAAAATGATTGTTTGCAATCTTCTTTTGTTCTGCAAGGTAAACCTCCTTTCTCACTCTTTTCCCCGGTTGATAAAACTTATGAAGATATATGAGCTTAAAATACTGTTCGAAAACCAAGCCATCTTTTTCAAAAAGCGTAATAAAAAATACCGGAAGGGTGGCGGTAATCAAAAACAGGACGGCAATATCGTTTGGCACCAGTTTCCGTACAAAGATATAAGCTGAAAAGCCCAACAATCCTGCAATGGAAAATCCGATAAGCTGTCTTTTTGTAAGATTAAAGGCAACTTTTGTTTTCACTCTCTTTAAATCCTTTGGAATCGCTACATATGCCATAACTTAGCCCTCTCTCTCTTTCCTTGGATAGTGCTTCCATATGCTCATATACTGCTCAATTTCTTCCCGAATTCTTGCAATATCCCTTCCGTCCTTCTATTATGTCTTTTCCTGCATGAGCTGGAGATTATTTTTGAGAAGTAAACAGGCTCTCCTGCACTTCCTCTAAATCTTCCAGTTTTTGTAACAAAAAAACAATTTTTCGACAAATTCCTATTCTTAAATCATTGGCATAGTTTCCAGCTTTTTATCGCTTTCATATAACATGGGAATTAAAAAGCTGACAGAAAAAGCCTGCTAAAATCGTATAGCTCCAAAAAGTAGGCAAGCTCTACTCTTTTAAAACCTGTTGCACTTAAAAGATATACAATAAAAAGACCGGTAAAAATTAACGGACACAAGATAATTACCATTCTGACCGGTGTTCTTTTGGTTCTTATCAGATAAGACTTTAAAATATTAATCATGACCTTTTCCTCTTTCCATCACTATATTTATAAATGTTATTATGATATACACCATGACACTTAACACTAATCCGACATATACTGCGTTCATAGATGTTAAAGGCGATGATTTTTTTCCAAAAAGTGCCGTTAGGATGAACCTCAATAATCGGACATAGTATACGTAAATTATAATCCCAAGGGAAAAATTTCCAATACGAGGTTACAGCAATAATTGCTGACGGAAAGGTAAATATAAAAATTAATTAAAATCACTAAAAACCTTTTATGAAATAATTTGTAAATAAAAAGATAAAGCAACTATCGGCAAACTCCCAATAAATAAACAACAGGTAGCTGCTATCATGATTTTTAAGACTAATCTCCTCATGTAATAAAAATCTACCTATTAAATAAATTCCTGTCGATGACAATATCAAAAACAGTAAATAATTCAAAAAAATAACTATTCCGTTCTTGGCAATTAACATCTTTTTCCGGGAGTATATCCAATCTTCGCAACAAGGCAACATGCTCTTCTTTCTCTTTTACCGTCAATATTAACTACAAGCAGACTTAATACAATAGGTAAAATCAGAACAGGATACCAATTAAATGCTGTGGCCATTAAATAACTTCTTCCTACAGGGCTTTTGCCCCATAATACTGACCATAAAAAGATTAAATAATACAAAAATAACAGGTACTATATTTTTAGTGTAGAATTGGCAGCTCTTTTTTCCTTAATCCATTCCACTTTCATCGTCTTAATCATCATTCATCACATCCTTTCTAATAATTTCCATAAATAAATCTTCCAACTTAGACGAATCGGTATTTTGACCTTCATAACTTAAACGTCCTTTATTTAGAATACCGATTTTATCCGCAATCTGCCCCACTTCACTCAAAATGTGACTTGATAATATTATTGTAATGCCTTGACCTGAAAGCATTTTTATCAACTCTCTTAATTCTTGAATTCCTACAGGGTCTAACCCGTTTGTAGGTTCGTCAAGAATTAATAATAACGGGCTGTTAATCAGTGCCATTGCAATACCCAGTCTTTGTTTCATACCTAGGGAGAACTCTTTTGCCAACTTTTTGCCGGTATTAGTCAATGAAACCATGCTAAGTACTTCATCAATTTTTCTTTCTGTCAATATTCAGTAAAGTTATAATAACCTCTAAATTTTTCATAAGCCGTTAAATTAGGATAAATAGCAGGATGTTCAATAATCGCCCCCATTTTCTTTACATCATCTGCAGATAACAGATGATTTTCAAACATCACTTCACCCGAGCTTTTTGGAATCGCTCTTGTTATTATTTTTCAATAATGTCGATTTTACCCGGCACCGTTAGGCCCTCAACAGACCGTATACCATACCTTTTTCCACTTGAATTGAAACATTATTTAGCACAATCCCATTTTTATATTTTTGTCAGCCCTTTCGTTTCCAATATAATACTCATTTGATTAACCTCCATCATTTTTATGGTATTGTTATAACCGATAAAAATAACTAAATTATAATCCACAAAAATTATGGATCTGTTGGGATATATTTTGACCTCCATTTCTCTCTGCAAAACATTTCCGGGTATTTCAATCAAGATAATAATATATGTATTTTTACATAAAAATGAGGAATGGATTCGGACCATTCCCACTTGTTACATAATCTGTAATATAAAAACGATACAATACCACTATAAATTCAACAGATTCATTACCATTTTTACCATCACATCTTTTTCTTCCGGTTTTGATTCAGCAATCATCAATGTGGTTGCCACTAAAGTTCCATCACTAAGTCTCTTCTCTCCATCCAAAAACAGGGAATTGTTCTTGTCTAAAAATTCCAGGAACAATGATGCGGCATTCTTTTACATCCATCTACGTATGGATGATCTTTTATCATAAAATACAACAGATTAGCCGCTTTCTCTTCCAAAGACTGATACGCATCCTGCCCAAATACACTCTGGTAAACAGCTGCAATAATTCCTTCTACCTTGCCGGACTCTTTTTCTACGCCAAATACATCTGTTTCAAAAGAATCTTTCATCTGACAAACCATCTTAACACAATCTTCATAGGTGATGCGGTATACCGTAGTACTTCCCTCCGGTTTACTTAATGCCTGATGGTCATATTGATCCAAAAGAATCAATGCATCCGTGTATTCATTCACAGCTCTGAGCACATCTTTTTCCTCTATATCGAGTGCATCTGCAATCATCCTTGACTGGATATCAACTGTTTTCTTAAGCGCTTGAAGACGCTTTTCATTGATTGCATAGCCTTTCAAAAATATACTCTTTAAGAACATTATTTGCCCATTTTCTGAAAGCTATACCTCTTTTTGAATTAACTCGATATCCGACAGACAAAAATCATATCTAAATTATAAATTTTTAGGTTTTTCTTCCCCTGTACTTTTTGTCGGAAAAACCGACAGAAGTCTCATCCAGTTCTCCTGAAGCAATAATATTTGAAATATGTTCGCTTACTGTAGCGTGTTTAACATCAAACAATACTTCCATTTGTTTTTGTGTCAGCCAAAACGGTCTCCAGTTCAGGATTGATTTGAACTTATATTAATATCATCATCTGTAAATAATACAATTTCATCCTTCATACTTTTATTTACCCTCCACGAATGTTTCCTGATAACATTTCTAATATAGATTTTACTGTACTTTTTATATTCAGTCCATCTTTTAGTCCGGGCCTGTAGAAAAACTCTTCAAAAACTCTTTAACTTTATCATCCATTTAAACTGCTTCCAAAACTTTAAATTAACACTCAAACCACATATAAAAAGTGGGCTAAAAAAATCAACCCACCCCAACATTTGACCAAGAACCTTTATTTCCCACTATTTACAAAAGAAGCCTCCCCGTAAAATGATGGAAGGCTTTCTATTATTTAATTTGTTAATCTAATTTAAATCACTTTGAAAAATTGCAATTGACGGATAATGATTCAGCTCTTCAAGGTTAGTATCTAAAGGAACACTGTAAACCATAAAAATATCTTTCGGATATTTTCGCCTCAAATTCCTCAATTTTCTTTACGACAAGCTCCTTGTTTTCAGATACAAACATTACCGAAACTACACCTACTTTTTCTTCTGTATTCTCATTTTCTGACTTATCAACATAACCTGACAAAATTATTTTTAAAGAATCTTTACCATTCAACCCTTCTTTAATTAATTTTTCATCTGTCATCTTTTTCTTCCTTTACTCCAGCTCTATAGTTCCCGGTGGCTTGCTTGTGATATCATAAAGTACTCTGTTTACATGATCTACCCTCATTGATAATCCTGTTGGTCACCTTTTCAAGTACTTCCCAAGGAAGTCTCGCAGCCTCTGCCGTCATAAAAGTCTATTGTCTTTACTGCACGAAGTGCTATAGCATAGTCATAAGTTCTGTAATCTCCCATTACTCCTACGCTTCTCATATTAGTAAGAGCAGCAAAGTACTGGTTGATTTCCTGTGAAAGCCCTGCTTTATCTATTTCCTCACGGTATATAGCGTCTGCATCCTGAACTATCTTTACCTTCTCTGCTGTCACTTCACCGATAATTCTGATTCCAAGACCCGGTCCCGGGAATGGCTGACGGAATACAAGATGCTTCGGTATGCCAAGCTCAAGTCCCGCCTTTCTTACCTCATCCTTGAAAAGATCTCTAAGCGGCTCTATGATTTCCTTGAAATCAACATAGTCAGGGAGTCCTCCTACATTGTGATGTGACTTTATAACCACACTCTCACCGCCAAGTCCTGATTCCACAACATCAGGGTAAATTGTTCCCTGTACTAAGAAATCTACCTTACCAATTTTTTTCGCCTCTTCTTCAAAGACTCTGATAAATTCCTCACCTATTATCTTACGCTTCTTTTCAGGTTCGCTTACACCTGCAAGTTTTGAGTAGAATCTTTCCGCTGCATTTACTCTGATGAAGTTCAGCTTATAATTGCCGTTCGGTCCGAATACAGCCTCAACCTCATCACCTTCATTCTTTCTAAGAAGTCCATGGTCTACAACTACACAAGTAAGGTTTTCACCTACAGCCTTGCTGAGCATTACCGCCGCAACTGATGAGTCAACACCGCCTGAAAGTGCACAAAGTACCTTACCGTTTCCGACCTTTTCTTTGATTGCCTTTATGCTGTTTTCTACAAAGGCATCCATTTTCCAGTTACATTCACATTTGCAGACATTCTTTATAAAGTTTCCAAGCATTACAGAACCGTATTCTGAATGTAAAACCTCCGGGTGGAACTGTATTCCATAGAGATTCTTTGCCGTATTCTCATATGAAGCTACAGGACAGTCATCACTATGTGATGTAATCTCAAATCCTTCACCAATTTTACTTATATAGTCTGTATGGCTCATCCACACAATGCTTTCCTTCGGCACATTCTCAAATAATGCACTGTCAGCCTTATCAACTGTAAGCTTTATTTTACCGTATTCTCTTACGCTTGCCTTTTCTACCTTTCCGCCAAGCAGATGCTGCATAAGCTGTGCACCGTAACATAGTCCAAGTACAGGAACTCCAAGTTCAAAAAGCTCCTTTGAATATGTGGCTGAATCAGGCAGATAGCAACTGTCCGGTCCTCCTGTAAGTATTATTCCCTTCGGATTTTTCTTCTTGATCTCTTCTAAAGGGGTTTTATATGAGTAAATCTCACAATAAACATTGTTCTCTCTTACTCTTCTTGCAACTAATTGATTGTACTGACCTCCAAAGTCCAAAACAATTATAAGCTCCTGCTTTAATTCCATCTGTATCTCCTATACTTGATAAAATAATTTTACTTACAATAATATATCCTAAATAGAAAAAAACGCAATTATTAAGTTGTCTTTAATGCTTATCCTTTGCAACGCTTGTTGATATTATAAAAGCTCTCATATTCTTATTTTCATCAATTCTAATATAGGCATAATACTCGTTCCAGAATATAGAATCGCTGTTGGTACGCCATGCTATTCCATATACCGAATCCGTAGGCTCGGATTCATCCGGTATCATCCAAAGTCTCTTTTTAAAAAGCTTTTTTAAATCATCTGTATAAAATGTACCCAACAGACTCAAATCACCAAGCTTAACATCTATATTCGAACTTTTAAGTGCATCTTTACAGTCCTTATCCATATAGAAATTCACGACCTTGGCATCCTTTATATCCACATCTTTATTAAGACTTCCGTACAAATCTATTGCTCCTATAAGTGTATCATCTTTTGCCAATAAATATAGAGCTCCCCTTAAGGTCTCTCCTGTACTTCTATATCCTTTTTCTACGGTAATATCCTGATTTTCGTCATATTTGGTATACGATCCGCTTGTCAGCATTTCACTGTATTCATATGTATTCTCATCATTCATGATATATATATCAAATCCGTTATCTAAAAGGTCTTTGACACTTGTCTTACTCAGTGTTACTTTCATCCCTCCTACAGTCATTACAGGAGGCTTTACCGGTACACCGATAAGAATATACCAAAAGCATAAATAAACAAATAATAGTGCCATCCCCGAAAGCGTAAGTATAACGTTGGTCTTACGTCCGCTTGCATTTATAAGTGCTCTGACAGGTATAGCTACAATCACACCTCCAAGAGATGCAAAAGCCGGCCCTACAAAGCTCATCAGCTTTATTACTGTAAAAAATACAATAACTATAACCAAAATATGAAAAAACAGATCACTGATTTTCATTTTGCCGCTACCGCTTTGAGAACTTTTCTCTCCGCTTATACCGTACTCGGAACTTTTGTTAAGCCTGTTCATCAACCAAAGAAGTATAGCAACATACCAAAATCCCAGAAATACCATTAACCCTATAAATATTAATCTGACGCTCATACTTATCCCTTCCCTTACTGCATTTATATAATATTATTCTACCATATTTTATATAAAATTTTTTTAATTTTTGCAAAAAGCATTCACAAGTTCTTTTTGATGTGTTATCATAACACAAATTTTTCTTTTCTGAGGAAAAAAGGAAGATTAGCGCCGGGGCTTCGGGGAGACCCAAGCTGACGAGGTAAACAGTTATCGAAATATTCGGCGGATGCTGTTTCGGAGTAGTGTATCGTAAGAGGAAGACAAAAAGCGAAATCAAGATCGTAACAAAAGGCTTTCTTCGCACAATAAACAATCGAATAGGAGAAAATACTATGTGCGGTATTGTCGGTTTTGTTGGGCAGGGGAATACAAAGGATATTCTACTGTCCGGTCTTTCGCGTCTTGAATACAGAGGTTATGATTCTGCGGGAATAGCCCTGTATTCAAGACCTTTCACTGTGGTAAAAGCTGTAGGTAAATTAAAAGAGTTGAAAAAGAAGGTCGCAGCTTCCAAAGAATGTGAACTTCCCTGCTCTATGGGAATCGGTCACACACGCTGGGCAACTCATGGTAAAGCCGATGAAAAAAATGCCCACCCACATCTGTCAATGTATAAGGAAGTGGTGTTGGTACATAACGGTATTATTGAAAACTTTGCAGATTTGAAGAACTTTTTACAAGAAAAAGGCTACAGGTTCTATTCAGACACAGACACTGAAGTGGCTGTAAATCTGATTGAGTATTTTTACCTAAAGGAAAAGGATGTCTTAAAAGCACTCCTCGCAGTACAAAAGGAGTTGAAAGGTTCTTACGCCTTTGCGATTATGTTCAAAGATGATGCAAATACTCTTTATGCCATGAGAAAGGACAGTCCTTTAGTTGTAGGAAAGGGCGAAAACGGATTCTATCCGGCTTCAGATGTCTCAGCCTTTTCTTGATTATACCAAGGAGTTCTATAAATTAGAAAAATAAAGAGATTTTAAGTCTTACTGAAAAATGAAATACATATATACAATAAAAACGGCGAGGAGGTAAAGCGCACCTCCACTGTCGCAGAGCTTGACAGCAGCATGATTCATAAAGGAGAATATCTTCACTTTATGGAAAAGGAAATCTTTGAGCAGCCACAGGCTGTACAGGATACCCTGCTCTACGCCTGCGACAAGGAAAATAATGAATTTTCCTATGAGGCATTCTCAATGAGCGAAAAAGATTTCCGAGATATTACAAGAGTCAGGGTCATTGCGTGCGGCTCCGCCTATCATGCAGGATATGTATTAAAGTCGGTTTGTGAGAGCTTGGCAAGAGTTCCGGTACAGGTTGAACTTGCAAGTGAGTTTCGCTACAATCACCCTATTTTAGAAGACGGCGAAATTGTAATCGGTATCAGCCAGTCAGGAGAGACTGCGGATACTTTGGCTGCTATAAAAGAAGCAAAAAAATTGGGGGCAAAAACTCTTTCCATAGTAAATGTAAACGGCTCAGCCATTGCCGGTGAATCGGACTTTGTATTTTATACACAAGCAGGACCTGAAATTGCGGTAGCCACCACAAAGGCCTATAGCTGCCAGCTTGTTGCCGGCTATACTTTCTCACTGCTTTTAGCCAAAGCAAAAGGCAAAATTAGTGATGAAGAGGCTCATATACTTAAAGAGGAGCTATTCAGCCTTCCGGGAAAGATTCAACAATGTCTTTCACTTGACAGTGAAACCCTACCTATGGCAAAGAAACTGAAGGATGATAAAAATATTTTCTTTCTTGGAAGAGGTCTTGACTGGGCAGTCTCTATGGAAGGAGCTTTGAAGCTTAAAGAAATCAGCTATATTCACTGTGAAAGCTACAGTAGCGGTGAGTTAAAGCACGGTACCATCAGCTTAATAGAAAAAGGACAGTCCTGTGATTGCTCTTCTTTCCCAAGAGGAGCTTTCCGCAAAGAGCATTTCAAATATTCACGAGGTAAAAAGCCGTGGTGCCAAATGCTTTGCTCTCACTATGGAAGATATTTCAGTCGAGGAAGATGACTTTGCTCAAATACTTAGTGTACCGAAAACCCATCCTCTCTTTGCCGGAAGCCTTTTGGTAGTTCCACTGCAGTTTCTCTCCTATCAGGTAAGCCTCTTAAAGGGCTTAGATCCTGATAAGCCGAGAAACTTGGCAAAGTCTGTTACGGTAGAATAAAAATATTAAAAACTTTAAAGTCTATGACCGTAAGGTTGTAGGCTTTTTTTAGTGCCGTATATAATCATCTCTTTCTATAAAAATCTTTAGAGAAAAACTATGATATCTATTGATTACTAATAGAGAATAGTCTAACATATATAGTAGTTTATAATTTATCAGTATTTTTAGAGTTTCTCTAAAAATATTAGGAGTGAATATGTCAGCAGTAGATAAAGTAAAGATATTATGTAAAAACAGAAGAATTCCTATATCAAGACTGGAAAAGGATTTTGGGCTTTTTCTAATGGATATATAAACCAATTAAGGAAAGGAACATTTCCTTCCGATAGGCTAGCTCTAATTTCAAAATATTTAGATATACCTATATTAGAGTTACTAGAGACGACACTCATACCCCAAAATGATACTATCACCGGATCTGATTGCAGAGATATAGCGAAAAGTCTTGAAGACATTATGTCAAAACTTGAAAGTGTTGACAGTGGCTCTTTGATGTATAACGGACAAGAGCTTAGTGAAGTATCTAAAGAACTCTGCGCAACGCTTTAAAAATATGCTATTAAAGAAAACCATGAATGAAAAACAAATAAAAATATAATCCTAGCAAAACAAAGGGTGAATTTTTAATTTTTTTATAGGAGAGTAAGAATTTGGAAGATATTAAAAGGCAAACTTGTTAATAAAAAGCATTGAAGCATTTATTTTAGGGCTGAGATTTATAATAAACCGACTATCAGATATAGAATAGAAGGTTTTTAGCTTCTTTATTTGCAATGCTTGGGAATTAATGTTAAAAGCTGAATTGTTGAATAGAGGCGAAAGTATATATTTTTCTAATGCTCCGGACAGAACCCTATCTTTGGAAAAATGTTCTTCAACGCATTTATACTAATATATACACAAGAATTAGGCTTAATCTGGAAAAATAATAGAACTTAGAAATATAAGTACACATTACATAACTGAAGATTATGAAGCTAAGTACGCTCCTTTATTTCAAGCATGTAATTAATTTTGTTAATGAATTAAAACGATTCCATAACAAGGATATAGAAAATCACATACCGCAGAACTTTCTTACGATAAATGCCAACTATGATATATTAAGTAGTGAACAAATAAGGTTAAAATACCCTCCCTGAAATTGCTGAAAAAGTTTATTCAACAATCAAATGACATCGATGTACTTTAGTTCTGAGTACAATTCAGAAAAAGTTTTCAATAAATATAAGGCAGAACCTTTATATCACAAAAGAAACACAATGACGCAGATTTTACAGTATCCTTATCGAATGATTCTCCTAATAAAGTTGCTATTATAAAAGATGTAAAGGATCCTGCTAATACACATAAGTATTCATACAATAATGTTATACAGGCTGTAAAGACAAGACTAAAAACATGAATTGTACTCTTCAATATGATAAGGGATTTAATCAATATGTTTTAAACTTGATAATAGATTTTTATAATATAAAATCCAACCCTGTATACTCATATGAACATAAAAATAGGTAATATGCAGTCATTTACATATTCTGAACAATTCGTAGAGTTCATAGTAAGCGAAATAAAAAGAATCCCGTTCATTTTTGTAGATAGTTTGAAAAAAATCAAAAAGATAACCCCAGGCACTTAGGGAATGCTCACTGCTTTAAAGCAGCTACCCCATTCTGGGACCTAGTGTTATTCCTTCACAAGTTATCTATGGTTATATTTTTATGTTGTATACATTTCTTTGTCAAGTTTTCGAGTATAATTTTTTTGTTATCATTTATGTTTGATACAAAAGTCTTACGGAAGATACCTGAATCCTTGTTACTAGTATGTTACTATCTTGTTACTAGTAAGCAAAATCAGACAGAATTTCAAACAAAGAAAAACCCTGTATATCCAAGGTTTTTCTTGAATATACAGGGTATAATTTTGTCTCTTTATTATCTCTTTGAGAACTGTGGTGCTCTTCTCGCTGACTTAAGACCGTATTTCTTACGCTCTTTCATTCTTGGATCTCTTGTAAGGAATCCTGCCTTCTTTAAAGTTGGTCTGTACTCCTCATCTGCATGAAGAAGTGCTCTTGAAATACCGTGTCTGATAGCTCCTGCCTGTCCTGTGAAACCACCACCGCAAACATTTACAAGCACATCAAACTTGTTTACATTGTCTGTAGCCACTAAAGGCTGACGAACAACAACCTTCAATGTCTCAAGACCGAAATACTCATCAATATCTCTTTTATTTATTGTTATCTTACCTGTTCCAGGTACAAGATATACTCTGGCGATAGAACTTTTTCTTCTACCTGTTCCGTAAAACTTATCGTTAGTCATACCATTCTCCTTCTTAAAGATTATTAGCCTTTAATTTCCATTACTACCGGCTTCTGTGCCTGATGTCCGTGATTCTCTCCTGCATAGACATGAAGCTTTCTGTACATATCTCTGCCGAGCGGTCCCTTAGGAAGCATGCCCTTGATGGCAAGCTCTACAACTCTCTCAGGCTTCTTTGCAAGAAGCTCACGAAGTGTTGTCTCTCTCATACCACCTACATACTCTGAATGGTTGTAATAAATCTTCTGATCTAACTTTTTACCTGTAACCTTTACCTCTGCTGCGTTGATTACGATAACATAATCTCCACAATCAGCATGTGGTGTAAACTCCGGTTTGTTCTTTCCTCTTAATACACTTGCAACTTCTGAAGCAAGTCGTCCCAATGTAGCTCCCTTTGCATCGACAACATACCATTTTCTGTCGATCTTATCCGGATTAGCCATAAAAGTTTTCATTGACTGACCTCCATTAATCTTTTAACTTCGCTTTATATGGATAAATGCTCTCCGGGGCATTGGAATAAGCATCAATCTCTAATGTCACAATTAGTAATTATATTGATTTTTCAGTTATTTGTCAATACCTCTATTTAATCAATTTCAGCCTTATTTTGCCTGTTGCGATTCTCATTCCTGATTTTCGGTCAAAAAGCAATATATCGTCTCCTGTAAAGTTTATTTTCATATCTTCACCGATCCTGTAAGCGGTATTTCCGAATATTACACTTGTAAGCAAATAATCTCCAAGCCTCAGTTTTAAAGTACTCTCCATACCTGTAGGCATTGCACCGTAAATTGTAGTAGGCAGACCTTCTTCACCTGTTATGCCTATGGCTTCAGGCCTTATAGCAAGTACAAAATCTTCATCTGTCACAACCTGCTCACTTTTTATACTGCTGTCCTCTTCTACAATTTTTGCAATATGATATTTAAATACCTCATCTTTGTTGGACTTCTCTACATAATGTTTGTCCTTCATAAGTTCTGCTTTTTGTTCTTTCTTTTTTTCCAGATTACTGTCTCTGCCTTTATGCCAATCCGAGATCTTAATATCCTCATTCGGAACAAACTCTATATCTACATTGTCAAAAATTTTTAACTCAATGCTTACGTCGTCTTTTTGAGCTCCCTTTGCATCTATAAAGTTTATAGAAGGATTTCCGACAAAGTCCGCAACGAAAAGATTTTCAGGTCTTCTATAAACTTCAAGCGGCGGAGCATACTGCTGTAATACACCGTTTTGTACCAGACATATCTTCGTTGCAAGTGTCATTGCCTCCATCTGGTCATGTGTAACATAAACAAAAGTACTGCCTGTTTCCACATGAAGTCTTTGTAATTCATAACGCATCTCAAGCCTCAGCTTTGCATCCAGGTTTGAAAGAGGCTCATCCATAAACAGCACCTGCGGTTTCGGTGCCAAAGTTCTCGCTATTGCCACCCTTTGCTGTTGTCCGCCTGAAAGTTCGGCAGGATACCTGTCCATAAACATACCTATTTTTACTATTCCTGCTACATGTCGAAGTCTTGAATCCATTTCCTCATCTGTAAGCTTACGAACTTCCGTCACAACTTTTCCGGCCTTTACAACCTCAAAATCTTTATTTAATTCTTCTCCCTTTGCCTTATGAGTATCTATAATCGCTGCAAGTTTCTTCTCATATTCATCTCTATGCTTTTTTGCAGCCTCATCAGGATTGTCACTTTCATGAATTTTAAACTCAAATACTGTTTTTGCACTGAATATTGACAACTCAAATGCATCTATAAGCTTCACATACGCTCTGTTATTATCAAGCTTACCGTTTTTATCACAGCAATCCGTCACCTCGGCCTTTTATTCTCTTACCGTTTTGCAATGCTCTTATAATATCGGTACATCTTTTTGCTTCCACGTCTACTACAGGAAGTTCTTCTTTAATGTTTTTCAAACCGAACATTATATTTTGATACACTGTCATATTTGGCCAAAGTGCATAGTTTTGGAATAAGAAACCTACTTTTCTCTTATTCGGCGGCACATTAATACCCTTTTCACTGTCAAACACTACATTATCACCGATAGTTATTCTTCCCTCTGTAGGAGTTTCAAGTCCTGCAATCATACGAAGAATAGTTGTCTTACCGCAACCTGACGGTCCAAGTAATGTTATGAATGAGTTATCAGGTATTTCAAGACTTAAATTGTCAACACCAAAATAGTTTTTCCATCTTTTTGTAATATTTGTTAATGTAATTGCCGCATATCAACCTCCTATTCCGTTATCAAGGCTTGAGCCTGTAAGCTTGTCTGCCAATGTATTAAATACAAGTATAGTTATAATTAAAATCAGATTTATAGCACTTGAGAATGCATACAATCCCATCTCATCAAAATAGTCAAGTGTTGTTGAGAGTATAAACCCTGTGTACAAAGTAGCAGGAAAAGTGACAACTCTCTAAGGCAAGTCATAAACGGCAAACTGAAACCGCTTATTATAGAAGATTTCTGAATCGGAATTATTATCTTAACCATTCTCTTTACCCAACTTGCATTTTGAATTATTGCCGCCTCCTCAAGCTCATTGCTTATTTTGCAACATTGAGTTAGAGAAGCCCTGCTTGCAAAAAGGTATATACTTTATTACACCTGCTATAATAAGAAGATAGTAGGTATTAAAAAGATTTATATGCTCATTTGAAAACAGTATAAAGAATGCTGCACCGACTGCTATAGACGGCATAAGATAAGGTAAGAACGCCATATTGTTGACATAAGCCGCCCACCTTGAACGCCTGTTTTTTGCCACCGCATAGCCGATCAATGTACCGATAGTTCCGGCAATAGCCGCACAAGCAAACGCAAGTAATAAAGTACCCCAAAATGCATGCCATATAGTAGGATTGTAGAGTATACCGTGCTGTCCGTACAAGCCGTTTTCAGTCACATTTTCACTTGTAAGCCACCACTTTGTTGTAAGGTTTCTAAAGTCATGTGTATACAAGAAGCTGTAATCTCCCGGATTCGGCAGGAATGTCTCAAGTGCAAACAACATTATCGGCCAAATACTTGTAAAGAATGTCATTACAATATAAACTGCTCCGACTACATACTTTCCTGCTTTACCTATATTTATCTTTGAAAGCTGTCCTGACTTTCCTGTTACCGTCGTGTAGTTCTTTCTACTCTTGAGTGAAAGTTGATTCAAAGATAAAATCATTATTCCGAATACCATCATAATAATTGCAAGTATACTTGCTTCACCTGTATACTTACTGTTCAAAGAAATGTATTTTGTTGACAATGTAGTCAATCCAAGATAATGCGGAACCGGATATGATCCCATTGCAGATCCGAATACAAGTAAAATTGTATTAAGTATTGCAGGTGTTATCATAGGCAATGTAATCATTGTCATAATCTTCCACTTAGGAGTATCAAGTATTGTAGCCGCCTCTTCAAGATTGGCATCCATATTTTTGAATATACCGCCAATCATAATGTATGCAAACGGAGCATAGTGAAGTCCCAGTACTACAGCACTTGGGAACAGTCCCTGACACCACCACTTCGGAAAAGTCACACCTGTAAGTGAAGCTATAAGCCCGTCTGAAGTTCCCAGCACTGCATTTGAGTTGAACATATTTTGCCATACAACCGCCAAAGTCCACTGTGGCATGATATATGGAAAAATAAATATTGAACTCAAATATTTTTTGAATTTCATATTTGTTCTGGTAACCAAGAACGCAAAAAAACCGCCATATAAAATGGATATAAGGCAAGTAAATATTGCCAAAAACAATGTATTTATAAGCGGCTTCCACAGATTTGACATCGCAAGTTTACTTGTAAATAAATCTATATAGTTTACAATGCTGTATCCGGAAGCTTTTCCTGTCAAATGCTGGTCAATAGTACCCGGATGTATCTGTAATGTATCCTTTACTATTGCCACAACAGGAGCAACAGTAGAAAATGTCAACATTATTCCGAAAATAAGCAAAATAATATTCTGTGGCTTGCCAAAAAATGTTCTGATTCTATTTTTCAGTATTCCCATAATATTCTCCTTAAAAGGGTGCTGCATTATGCAGCACCCGGTCAATTAATTCTTATCAGAAGCTTTGCTAAGCATTTCAATCCAGTTACCTACAGTAAATGAAACATCTGCACAATACTGAGGATCCTCAAGCACAAGCTCACCGTCTTTTGTCCACCAATCATATCCTCTGTCATCTTTAGCAGGGAACTGATCCTCACCTGCTTCATTGTATCCGCCCTTTTGATGCTGATACTTTGCCTCTGTGGCTTCCATTACTTTAGGATTTGAAGAATATCCTCCCATATCCTTTCCCCAAGCACTGAATCCGTCTTCTGTACAAGTTATATATGCTATAAATGCACATGCCGTCCATGGAAGCGGACTGTTCTTTGTAAGGAATAAATAGTGATTATATCCGTATCCGCCGATTCCTGTATAGTCGTCCTGATATGCCGCAACTGTTATATTATTTACTGAAACATTAGCAGACTCCTCTACGGAACGAAGCTTTGAATATACAAGAAGTCCCGACTGATCTTTTGCGGATGTATCTACAAGAGTATTACAGATAGGTCCGTCATCTGTCTCCTCCGTATAATTCTCAACCCACAGCTTAATCCATGCCAGAGCGTATTTTCCGTTCTCTGAAAGTCCGAGATCCTTTGCATCCGACTCTCACCCGCAATAACAGGATCAAAATAAGCTTTCTTTGTAGCATCCAACTTATCATATGCTTCTTTTAACTTATCGGCATACTCCTCTTTTGTCAGCATATATAAGAAATTCTTTCCTACAAGCTCTGAATCAATATCCATAAACAGCGGATGTGAACCCTCATATACGAAATCCCAACAGTTGGTATACTTTGCATCGCCTGTGTTGTTGAACATAAACACTTTATTCAAAGTCTGAAGCGGCAAGAATCCCTTGTAACTGTCTGCACTTACTCCGTTAGCATCTGCCCAATCCTTCGGTATAAAAGTCTTCAGTATATTTGTATCCACCATCTTAGTCTGGATCTGATTACCGTCCTGAATAAGAGTCATTGCAAATGTACCGCTTGGCTTAAGTGAATCGGCACTCAGCTGCTCAAATATCTTGTTGTTCTTAGGTTGCTGCCACTCAAACTCCATATTGTAGTTAGGATCGATAGTCTTCAAATATGAAATAAACAGCGGCAATGCGGTCTTTCCTCTGCTTGAGTTTCGACTCCGTAGAAAGTCTTACCGTTTGACTCCTCTATCGCCTTTTTTGCAAGTTCCTCAAGACTCATACCTTGAGCTTGTGCGATAATATTATCCACCTCGCTCTTTTCAGTATTTGCCGCCTGCTTGGAACCCGAATCCTGTGACTGAGCAGCAGTACTGTCACCTGCAGTCTTTGTGGTACCTGAACCGCATGTCCCTAATGTTGTAACCAACATAGCTGATACAACAGCTAATGCTAAACCTCTTTTTTTCATTTTACCCTCCTCTTGTTTCCGTCATTATTCAGTGCGTAATAAAATGTCATATATAGTAATAGCAAAGATTTATAAACTTCCACCTCCAAACAATCTCTTTTATTTAATTGTATATACAATTAAAAACAACTTTTAACCATTAAAACATTTTTCATAGATCACGTTCACCGAAACTTATGTTCAATTATAGTTTCTTTTATATGTTTTTGTCAACAAAAATATATTTTATATAAGATTACTTGCTAATTTTCTAACAAAATATATATTTATTTTAACTTTATTTTTTTGAAACAAAAAGGCATAATCCTTGAAACACAAAGATTATGCTGAATCGCCTATCTATATTTTATTTCCCCTCATACTTTATAAGGCTGTCTATATTGTACTTTGAAAGCTTTTCTCTTCCCTTAAGTCCTTCAAGCTCCATTACAAATACAATCTTTACTATCTCGCCGCCAAGGCTCTCCACAAGCTTTGCAATCGCCTCCGTTGTGCCGCCTGTAGCTATCAAATCGTCAACTATTACCACCTTGTCACGGGCTTTATGGCATCCTTATGGATTTCAATGGTTGCCTTGCCGTACTCAAGGTCGTAGTCGATACTTACGGTCTCACACGGAAGCTTTCCCTTTTTTCTTACAGGGATAAACGCCTTATGCTCGGCATAGGCTACCGGCACGCCGAAGATAAAGCCTCTTGACTCCGGACCCACTATCATATTGTAGTCAAGTCCCTGCAACTTTCCTCTAAGTTCATCAATACTTAGGCAAAGTCCGTCAGGGTCCTGCAGTATGGTGGTCACATCTCTGAATATAATTCCCGGCTCAGGAAAGTCAGGTATACTTACATATTCTTTTAATTCCTTCATTTTCATCACCGAAGCAGCCCAAAAGACCTTGGGCCGCCCTTTCTAAAATATAAATTTGCAGACTGCTGCAAATAATTATTACTTATAAATAGGATACTTATCCATAAGTTTTGTAACTTCAGCTCTTATCTCATCAGCCTTTGTATCAAAGTCATATGCAGCCATTTTGATAAGTCTTGCTACAGTCTTCATATCCTCTTCCACAAGTCCTCGACTTGTAACTGCAGGAGTACCTATTCTTACACCGCTTGTAGTGAACGGACTCTGCGGGTCGTTCGGTACTGTATTCTTGTTCAAAGTAATATATACTTCATCACATTTATTTTGAAGTTCTTTTCCTGTGATACCTGTTCCTCTCAGGTCAAGAAGCATAAGGTGATTGTCTGTACCTCCTGTAAGGATGTTAAATCCCTCAGCTATAAGCGCGTCAGCCAAAGCCTTGGCATTCTTTACCACCTGCTCCTGATACTTTTTAAACTCAGGCTTAAGAGCCTCGCCTAAGCAAACCGCCTTTGACGCGATTACATGCTCAAGCGGTCCGCCCTGAATTCCCGGGAAAACAGCCTTGTTAAAGTTAAACTTCTCGGCAGCTTCCTTGTTTGCAAGGATAAGTCCGCCTCTAGGTCCTCTAAGTGTCTTATGTGTTGTAGTAGTTACAACATCGGCTATGCCTATAGGTGACGGATGAAGTCCGGTTGCAACAAGTCCTGCAATATGAGCCATATCCACCATAAGGTATGCACCGACCTTATCTGCAACTTCTCTGAATCTCTTAAAGTCGATTACTCTGGCATATGCACTTGCACCTGCGATAATCATTTTCGGCTTATGCTCAATTGCCAATCTTTCAAGTTCATCGTAGTCTATAAATCCCTCATCACTTACACCGTAAGGCACGATATTGAAGTACTTTCCGGAAAAGTTTACAGCTGAACCGTGTGTCAAATGTCCGCCGTGATTAAGATTCATTCCAAGTACTGTATCTCCGGCCTCAAGCATTGCTAAAAATACAGCCATATTTGCCTGTGCTCCCGAATGCGGCTGAACATTGGCATAGTCACAGTTAAAAAGTTTCTTTGCTCTTTCGATAGCAATACTCTCAACTATATCCACATCCTCACAGCCTCCGTAATATCTTTTTCCCGGATATCCTTCAGCATATTTATTTGTAAGCACTGTTCCCATTGCCATCATCACAGCTTCCGATACTATATTTTCGGATGCAATAAGTTCAAGATTTCTTCTCTGTCTGTTTGCTTCCTTTTCTACCGCTGCACCGACCTCAGGGTCAAGTTCTTTTAAAAAGTTCATCACTTCGTTAACCATATCTAACTCTCCTACATAACTGTTTTGTTGCTTCTGAAAGTAAAGTATACAATAAATAAACTCTCATTGCTATATATTTTTATCTTATAACGGTTATAATCACTTGCAGACTCTCTGCCGCCGTACTCATTTATATCCGGATAATATATAATATCTATCTCATTATTACCTTTTAAGCTCCTCAAAGAAAGCTTCTCCGTCACAAAAATATATTCCGTCAAGCCTTGTACCGTCATCATCTTCAAGCACCATCTTTACCACATTTTATTTTTACCAAGTATATTCTTTGATAATATCCTTATACCCTTCCTTGCAAACTTGGGCTTTTCATTCTTATTTCCGTAAGGCTCCAGTTTTTCAAGTTCTCTTACAAAATCAAGACTGATATATGAAAAAGGCAGCGGCACATCAATCCATATCTTTTGTATGAAATCCTCTTTTGTCAGCTTTGAGTTTTCATTCAACCTTTTTCTGAATTCATCAAGTCTGTCCTTTTTTAAGCTCATCCCTGCCGCCATATGATGTCCGCCGAACTTTTCAAATATGTCTTTGACCTCATACAATGCTTCAAACATGTTGTAGCTTTCTATCGACCTTCCCGACCCCTTTATCATGCCGTCTTCACCGAAGGCATCCGTAAGTATAATTGTAGGCTTTCCAAGTGCTTCTCTCACCCTGCCTGCTATAATTCCGGCAATGGACTCGTGGCAATTTTCAAGATATATCACCAAGATATCATCCTCCGCATATTCTCTTTCCGCCAGTTCTACGGCCACTTTTACATTCATGGCTGTGAGATCCTTTCTCTCATCGTTCAGTTCCTTCAAATGCATGGCGTACTCATTTGCCTCATCACTGTTCTTTGACATAAACATATTTAAGGCAACAAGCGCATTTTCAAGTCTTCCTCCTGCATTCAGACAAGGTCCTATCACAAAACCGATACTGTAAGCACTGATTTTTTTGCCTTCCATACCGGTAGCCTTTATAAGTGCCCTCAGCCCCAAGTTCTTTGTGTTCATCAGGCTTTTTAATCCGTGTTTTACAAGTACTCTGTTCTCGTCTACAAGCGGCATAACATCACCTATTGTCGCAATGGCTGCCACCTCCAAAAGATCACTGAGTTCACCGTCTTCATACATCTTTTTACTGTACAGCCTTTCATACATATATTCCATAAGCTTATAGGCTACCAGCGCTCCGCAAATACTTTTAAAAGGATACTTACATTCACTTCTTTTAGGATTGATTACCACATCGGCTATAGGCAGATAGTCCTTTCCTTCTTCCTGATATACCTCATGATGGTCCGTGATAATGACCTTTATACCAAATTTTCTTGCAAGTTCCATCTGAGAATGTGCCGCAATACCGTTGTCACAGGTGATAATCATAGAAATTTTATCATTTGCCGCTTCATTTATTATATTGTCATTAATACCGTAGCCGTCCTTTATTCTGTCAGGTATCCTTACATCTGCATTCGCACCGAATCGCTTCAAAGACTTTACCAATATATACGAAGAACAGACTCCGTCTATATCATAATCTCCCACAACTCTTATCTTATTTCCCTTTTTTATCTCACTCATGATTTCATTATATGCATCTTCCACACCGTATAAGCTGCCTGCGTCATGCATCAAACCTAAATCACTCTTAAGATACAGTGAAAAATCATCTTCCTTTATATCCCTGTTTATTATTATTCTCGCTAAAACAGGTGAAATATGAAAGCGAGCCGATATTTTTTCAAAATCAGCTCGCTTTGTATATAGCATCCACTTTGACTCCATTTACTCTCCATTCTAAATATACTACTCAGGCTTCTTTTTCTTGACCTTTGTCTTTATTATAGCCAAATGTGTATTTTGTGATACCGCATCACTGAATACTGCAAGCACCGCTCTTTGAAGTTCATTATCCGCATCATATTTTATGTCAACAGCCGTGTCGGTACTTATATCAGTCAAACAGTCAAATAAAGCATCCAGATTTTCTCCGTAGTAATCCGGAAACTTCATTTTCTTTTTCAAGTAACTGTGTAATTCTTCCTTTTTACTAAACTTATCCAATTTTAAAGTAATATTATTCATAATCTTTCCCTAATACAATTGTTCAAAAGTTTTGTAGTGGTCTTCAGTATAAAAAACCAGACCGTCGTTTGAATATATCAGTCTTTTCGGACCTCTATATCCTCCGTCATAGTCAATATCACATTCAAAATATCTTCTTCCGCTTGCCCTCGGCAAGTTGCCTTCATAATTTCCGAAGGCACTGCCTCCGATGCTCATTCCGGGAAGCACATCCGAAAGATTGCCTTTTTCAGGATCCCAACCCATCTCCTGAGCCTGTGCCTTTGTGATATAGTTTACAGGAAGCTTGCCGTAAGTGTGAATATAAAGTGCAACATCGTCCTTTGAAGTATAGTTGCCGTTTTCTTCTACAGATTCCTCCCTGCTTTCGGCAGTCTCAGACTCTTTTGTACTCTCACTTTCAGGGCTTGTCTTCTAAAGTTTCGCTGCTTGACTCTGACTTTGTTTTTTTGTTTTTATGTTTTTTTGATTTATTATTTTTGTTTATGTTTTTTTGACTCTGTGTTCGGTTATCTCTTCGCTGTGCTTTTGAAGTACTTTCATCTGAAATATTTTTGCTTTGAGTACTCTCCGTATTTGAAAAACTCTCAGCACTGATACTTTTACTTTCCTGCCTTGTACATGCGCCAAGGGCGAACATTAAGCCCAAAATAATTATAGGAATCCACCAAAGAAGTTTCTTTTAACAGACTCCCGTTTTCTTTTATTTTTATTTGTCATCTTCCTACCTCACATTCTCACCATTATACAGAAATAGCCATGTTCTTCGCAACAAAAAATTATATTAAGTTTGACCAAGCGTACTATATTTTGTATAATACGGTTTGAAACAACTAAAATATGATAAGGTATGGTTATTTATGAAAATATATATATTACAATCCGAGAGGTCGAAGTATCACCTTCTCTCGCATATAAAAGGCAATGATAAGTTCAATCCGCAGACATACGGACTGTTTTTAAAAAATGCGGACAGAGTAAATATTCCTGTTCTGTCTTTTTCTTATTCAGACAGGAAAGAAGAATATACTTGTAGATACAGGTATCAAAAAGAGCTTGAGTCTGATGCTCCACTTTAGCCTAAAAAGCAAATCGGTGAAATCAAGGCACCTCTTACCTGTAGCTTCCACACGCTTTCATCTGAAGAAGGACTCTTCACTGATTTCAAAGCTTGAAAGCAATCAATCTTTCACCAAAGGATATAGACTGTGTATTGCTTACCCATCTTGACTTTGAAAATGTAAGCGGAGTCGCAGATCTCTCTTCAGATACCAAGATTTTGGTTTCAAGAGATGAGGCCAAGGCTGCTGTAAAAAATCCTTTAAGATATTCAAGAAGTTGGTGGAAAAATGCCGATATTTCTATATTTGATTGGAATCAAAAAGAAGGTCCTTTTGAAAAATCTTTTGATTTACTTGGTGACGGCTCTATCAAGCTTATAAAGCTTTACGGTCACTCAGAGGGTATGTTCGGAGTAAAGGTAACATCTGAGAACAATAAATTTACACTGCTTTATGCGGATGCCGGATATGGCGAGCTTGCCTGGAAAGAACTTACACCGCCTGCAATCAGTGTGGATAAAGAAGCTTCCATGCGCTCTCTTGAATGGGTCAGAATGGAGTCAATGGATAAAAACTGTGCTTACAGTCTCGCCTCACATGAGTCCACATCTCTAAAAGTTTTAAGATTCTAAAAATAGGCTGTTATAAGTCCACACTTATAACAGCCGTTTTTTTATATTTCAAAGCTTTTCGCCCTTTTATTTTATCCCTCAATATCAGAGATATAATTATCCCCAAAACCGCAATATTTGCCCAGACAAATCCCAAACTTCCGCCTATAAACAGTGACATAATTGAATTTATCATCTTTATATTGAAGACATTTCCAATCACTTCTATAAAAGATGTCACCGCCGTTAAAAATAATTGTAAACCCTCATGCCGACATTGGACATTCTTATAAATTTGTTCAATATAACTATAAGTACTATAACTATTGTAACAGGATATAGGATACTCAGTACAGGTATGGAAATCTTTATAATGGTATTGAGTCCGAAGTTTGACATTACAAAAACCTGTCAGGGTAAATATATTTACATATGCCCTGTAGTCGAACCTTTTGAATGTGTCTGCAAAAAATTGTGAAGTAACCACAATAAGACCTACCGTAGTCGTAAAACAGGTAAGTATTGTCATCGCTCCAAGGAAAGCCTGTCCGAAACTTCCGAAAAGCTTATATGAGCTCATAGAAAGTATATATGTACCTATATTGACACTCTTATCAGATAAAACTTCATTCGGAACACTGAACTTATTTCCCAAAGCCCCAAGTCCGATATATAAGCTGCTAAAAGAGTATAGTTGTAACAATTCCGACTATTGCCATTATACTCATATACTCTTTTTTTGATGAAAATCCGAATGTCTTTATCCCTGAAGTGGCAATCAAACAAAAACTTACAGAGGCCAGTGCATCCAAAGTATTATATCCGTCAAAAAATCCTGTCTTTAGCGCTGTCAGGCTTCCATTCATCTCTCCCTCACCAACAACATGAAAGTTCAAATTTCCCACAATTATAAGTATAACTATAAGAAGTGCAAATATTGGAGTAAGCACCTTGCCTACTCTGTCCATAAGTTTTGACGGATTTAGCGCTATAAGATATGCAAGCAGAAAATATATTGCACTGAATACAAATAAAGGAAGTCTTGTATTTCCTGTCACAGGTGCAATACCTATAGAAAAAGATGTACTTGCAGTCCTGGGTATCGCAAAGAAAGGACCTATAGCAAGGTAAAGTGCTGTAAGGTAGCCGATTGCAAAGTTTTTTCCTACCTTTATACCAAGTTCTCTTTTGTATCCGCCTTTTATCATAGTGCCGACTATCAAAGTGATTATAGCTATTCCTACACCTGACAATACAAAACCCGACATAGCTGGTACAAAGTGTTTTCCTGCCCTAAATCCAAGTTCGGCAGGGAAAATAAGATTCCCTGCTCCAAAAAAGATACCGAATAGTAACAGCCCTATTAAAAAACCTTTTTTTATCATACTCTTACTTTTATAACAGCCTTTTTTGCACTTGCCGGTTTATCCATACAACATCCGGGCATATGTGCATCCTCAGGTGCAACAACTATAAACTCATCAGGGTGAAGTATCACATGACCGTAAGTGTCAGGTGTCTCAAAGAAAAGTACATCATTTTCAGGCTTTGCCTCCTTTACTTTAAGCCCCTCTCTGTCACAGATACCGAAGAATTCCACACCTTCTATCAGGTATTGAATATCAAAAAATTTATCATGAGCCTCAAACTTCTTTTCATCTACAGGCAATGTTGTATATTCCTGTACATTTGCAAAAACATCACCGTCTTCTATCTCATACTTTCCTGCAGGCAGCGAATTCAAATCATGGCTCTCCAACCAATCATAGGCTTTTAAAAACTTCTCATTCAGATAATTGTACTTCTTAGCCAACTTTATATTTGTAAAAAACATGAATCTCTCCCTATAATAAATATGCAGTATTCGGATCTATACTCATCTCATCCGTATAGATAATCCAATCTGTTACATCATTGACGGTGTATTCACCCTCATCTCCCTCTTTCATGGCTGCAACTCTGTATGGTGCCTGTGTAAGCACCGCCTTAAATCCTTCATCAGTGAATTCTAAAAGTTCAAACCAGATATGCTCAAGATTTTCATAATCAGGCTTTCCGTCCTCACCGTCTGTAGGCAGACCGACCTTTATCAGTGCTTTGTAACTTGGATTCTCCAAAATTGCATTTCTCAAAAGTTCATATCTGTCTCTTGCCATAAACTTCATATGCTCCGTCTGTTCATTAGTATAATAATACAGCGGGTTTTCAACAAGCTTTTCCTCCATCTCTGAAGGCTTTGTATACTTACCGTTATTTGCATCTTCTTCAGATAAGAAAAGGAAAATAACCTGACTGTTTGTATTATGACTGTCGGCTCTGTCAGCAGGACCACCAATTATATCGGAAGGATACTTTGCAATAGCAACATTCCAAGGAAGAGGTGCAACAACTATCTCGCTTCCGTCTATGAACTCTCCAAGGAAGATATAATCTTCTATAGCTTCATTTTGATACAATACTCTGTTTGCCACGGTATTTATCAGATAATACAGATCGTTTGCATTGTCTCTGCTTATATCCAAAAGTTCAAACTCGGAAAATCCCGTTCTGCACATACCATGTGTATGAAGCCAGACTTTGTTTGTCTCGTCATCAAATACAGCCTGTACTGTAAACAAGCTTTCAGCATTAGGTGTAACGCTTGACTTTGCCGCAAGTTTTACCCATCTTCCACTTAAAAGTCTTTCCGCACTTTCATCTATTACCGCCAATGTATCAGGGAAAAACGCCATTATAAGCTTTAACTGTAGATGATATGAGTCAAAATAATCCTTGTTAAACTTCATATATAGATAAATGACTTGGTCTTTTTTTCAATTTTTTTCAAAGTCCTCATCATGAATCTTTTTGCTTTTTGTAATGAATACAGACGATCAAATACAAAATCTTCAAAATAAAAACCTACACCGTACTCTTCGCCCTTATAATCAAGTATCATGTTGCCCGACTTATCATCTTTAATGTTGAATTCTTTAAGATTAACTCCGTCTATCGCCTGTATTCTCTCTTTGGCGCCATCAATATCTTCAACATCCACTTTATCAGAGAGCACATGCATATATGAACGCTCTTCCCACAACTCCATAGGTGCAACTTCAGGCAACTTTACCTCATTTTGCTTTTTTTCTTAAATAGATTAAACATTATTCCTCCCTAAATGTTACTAATTTTGATATTTTTCTGAATGTCTTATAACCTGCCAGCTTTATGTTCTTTTTCTCAAAAAAATCATATGCCGAACTCATTATATCCATAAAATTCCCGAATATCAGGAAATCAAGATATCCGCATATCTTACCTGTAGCACCCTCTAAAAATGCTATATTTCCGGTCTTACCGATTTTGTCAAGTTCATTTAAGATATACTCAATAAGCTGATTTCTGATATTCATAACCTCAAACTCATACTCAAATGAAGCATTTTCCTGATCGGATTCTTCCAAACTGAAGCAAAAGAATCCGGCTACCACTCCGTTTCTGTAAAGTTTATCCATTATAGGCATCTTATCAAACGGTCCGCTTGATATATACTCACTTATAAGTGAAGGCAGGCAGGTGGTTCCTGTATATATATCCTCTCTGATATCATCTCCTACAGACTGTAACCTGTATCCTGAATACATCTTCAAATACTCTTTTGCACTTATTCCAAGCCTGAATCCCTTGCTTTTTGCCCTTTCTTTCAGGCCTCTGTAGTCCACGCACTCTTTTAAAAAGTCTTCTTTCTCTTCATAATCAAGCACTATATCACAGGTATCTTCAGTCGGAGCGTCAAAGTCGTCTTCATCCGCAATATCAAACTCAAAATCATTTGCCATCAAATCTATCTCACCGAAGATATCTATAAAGAGCTGTTCTATAACCTCAAGCGGAATATCAAACTCATCGGCATAGATAACTATCTGCCTGTCATCACTGACAAAGAATCTTAGCTCACTTATATCATATTCATCATCTTCATATACTACTATATCTTTGATATCTTCTTTAGCCGATATACCGACTCTTATATCAATCAGCTCCTTTTATATTTTCAGGTATCGTATCCTTTATATATTCAAGCATAAATACATTAGACTTGTCATCACCCGCTTCAAATTCAAGCGTTCTGCTGTCATGAAAAATATTTATTTTTATTTTCGGGAATGCATCCCCTATATATTTTGCTGTTATATCCGCCACCATTACATGAAAGATTTTGCTGTTCTTATTATATTTTCTTATCTCTTTTTGTATATTTTTCCCATACAAAATCCAGCTTTTGTGACATAGAGACCGCTACGACTCCGTCTGTCAGCCAGTTCACACATTCATTCATCATATCAATGGTGTCTTCATCTCCGGGCCTTGCATCCAAAGCCTGCTTAAAGTAATGTAGGGCAAGTCCGTGCTCTTCAAGATAAAAAAATATGAGTAAGCAACTCTGAAGTAAAATCTGTGATTGCCCCTAAAATACTCTTCATGCGGTAATAATAATCCCAGTGCCTGTCTGAACGGCTTGAAATCGCCCGGCTCACCCAGATTATTGTATGCCTTTGCAAGCTCTGAATCCATTTCAGGTGTTCTGGCATTCTCAGGCAAAATTTCAAGCGCATCCACTACCTTTTGATATTCTTCATTGTTATTCCACTCTTTACACTGTTCAAGTAATTCCATTTTCTTTCCTTTGTCTATACAAAAGTCTATAAAACTTATCTTTTAAATTATTTATTATTTTATAAATATACCATATATACAAAACACTGTCAGCAATTAAAATAAGGCACAGACCTTACAAAAATTTGAATTCATAAAATCTGTGCCTTAAATATCTTGTCTGTTCAGTTTTAATCAATGCAGGAAAAGACTTAGAATCATTATCTCAATAATTCCCGCTATACCCAAAAACAGTGTACACATTGTCTGTGTCTTGTATCCTTTTTCAGGTGACATTGCACCGAAGTTTGTAACAACCCAGAAGTATGAGTCATTAGCATGTGAAACCGTCATAGCACCTGCACCTATCGCCATTGTTACAAGTGTAGCACTCATAGGACTTGCAAAGCCGAGTGCCGGCAACAGCGGTGCCACAATACCTGCCGTAGTTGTAAGTGCTACTGTAGATGAACCCTGTGCACTCTTTAAAATAGCTGATAGTAAGAACGGGAAAAGCATACCCATTGTACTTAAAACCTCTGCATGGTCCTTTATAAAGTTGACCATATCTGAAGATGCTATAACCTTACCGAGTACACCGCCTGCTGCAGTCACAAAAAGTATAGGTCCTACAGTCTTTAATGTCTCGTTTGTAATACTGTAGAAGTCCTTCATCTTACCTGCGCCCTGAAGCTGTAATACACCGAAGACAGTACCTACCGCCAGAGCTATAATAGGTGTTCCGAGGAATTTTAAAACATCCGCTCCCGTACCGCTCATCTTCATCATAGAAACTATAGATGCAACAGCCATAAGGAGTACAGGTACTACGATAGGTGCCAAAGACATAGCTCCGCTTGGAAGCTTTCCGTACTCTGCTACAAGCTCCTCGTATGTTTTTGTAATCTCACTTGAATCCGCCTCATCATCAGCCTTTACCTTCTTACCTATATACTTTGCATATAAAAATCCTGCAATCAAAGGGAATATCGAACATACCGCACCCATTCCCATTACAAGTAAAAGATTATCTCCTATTCCAAGTGTTGAAGCTGCCGCTATAGGTCCCGGTGTAGGCGGTATAAATACATGTGATATGTATAGACCTGCCGAAAGTCCTACAGTCATAGCCACAGACGACTCTGCCGTTCTCTTTACCAAAGCCTTTCTGATAGGGTTTAGAATAACAAATCCCGAATCACAAAATACAGGAATTGATACTACCCAACCCATAAGCTCTACCGCCAGCACAGGATTATTTCTTCCGACCAGCTTGATAACCATATCCGCCAGCTTGAAAGCTGCACCTGTCTTTTCAAGTATGGTTCCGATCAATGCACCAAGTATGATAACAATACCTATACTTGAAAATGTACCTGCAAATCCTGCTCCTATAACGCTTGCAAGACCTTGTATCTTCGTTCCGTCCTCCAAGGTCTTATCCACTAAAAGGAATACCTGCTACAAGTCCCAAAATAAGTGATATACATAATAGATATAAACGGATGTACACCAAACTTTGAGATGGCAACTATCATAACGATAACCGCCAAAAATAAACACGAATATAAGTGGTAAACCTGTCATAACACTCCCTCCTTCTTCAGACATACAGGCATAATATCTTTTGTATAATTACTTTTAATATTTATGCCATATTCCACTTAATAATATTGTAAACTTATTATATCACAATATATAATAAATGCAATTCTTACAAATAAATTTATATAATATGACGGGTCTTCAACACTTAGTCATGTATAAAAGTCCTCTAAAGCCTTATAAATAAAGGATTCTTGATGTCAAATTTCTCTTTATTTTATTGTTGTATTTTTGTTGTATTATATGATATAATAAAGTATGAAGCTTTTGGTATGACAAAAAAATCAAAGGATCCCACTTATTTTATTCAAAGAGGAATCCGTAATGGAAAAAGACCACTACTAAAAAATGTAGTTCGTATAGGAAAAACATTCCGAACTTTTAAAGACTACCACCGACCCTCTGGAGTATGCTAAAAAGGAGGTCCAAAGATATAACGAGGAGTTGAAAAAATAATCAAACGGTAGCTTTTAGATTTTAAGTTTGACTTTAATGAGAAAAATAACATATCAAGATGATATAGTATCAAAGTCAAAACTTTTTAAATATTGGATATTTTTTTCTTCAACAGATTTATCATGACCTTAAGATCGGATCATTCTTTAAAAAGTATCACAAAAGATGCCAAGATACAGTTTGATCCTAATCAGGTAAATAGATTCCTTACCTATTCGCGAATCCTTAGCCCTGACTCTAAGCTTGGTACTCATCAAAGTATTTCCGACTATTATGAACAGCCTGACTTTGGTTATGAACATATACTTCGTACGCTTGATATAATGTACAATCATTACGATGAATATATCTCTCATCTATATGATGCCAGTAATAAGATAGTAAAAAGAGATACCTCTGTATGCTTTTATGACTGTTCAAACTATTACTTTGAAATAGAATCAAATGATGACGACTATGTAGACGCAGTAACCGTGAGGTAACTAAAGGTTTAAGAAAAATATGGTGGAGTAAAGAACATAGACCAAATCCTATTGCACAAATGGGATTATTTATGGATAAAGACGGAATACCGCTGTCTATGTGTATTACATCAGGTTCTGATAATGAGCAAACCACTGCTATTCCTTTAGAGCAAAAGCTTATAACTATGTTTAAAGGGAAAAAGTTTATTTATTGTGCTGATGCAGGCTTAGGATCTTTTTAATATCAGGAACTTTAATTCAATGGGCGGTAGAGCTTTTTATTGTCACACAATCTATAAAGATGCTTTCCAACACCTTAAAAAGAAGCTGTGTTTAGTGATATTGATTATCGCTTATTATCTAATGATAAACCGCAACTATAAAGCAAATGAAAGATTTTTGACAGATTTGACAAGTCTAACGCATCACTTTATGAAGATAGAATATATAAGATTATACCGCTGATAAAGCTTTCGACCCTAGGACTGTATGAAGAGAAGACGTGCAAGAACGGCACTGTTAGGAAGATTAAATCAAAGGCCATAATTCCTCAAAAGATTATTGTCTCATTCTCAAGAAAGATGATGGAATATCAAAGATTCGTACGTAATCGTCAGATTGAAAGAGCAAAAAAACTCCTTACAAACATAGACCCTGAAGCCTACAAAAAAGGAGCAAATGACATAACACGTTTTATAAAGCGAACTACAACTACACGTTCAGGCGAAGAAACTGTAGATACCTATGAGCTTAATCTTGATGTTATCAATGAGGAAGAGAAGTATGACGGATTCTATGCAGTGGCAACGAACCTTAACGATTCGGCTAAGTATATCTTAGAGATCAGCTCAAACAGATATAAAATAGAAGACTGCTTTAGAGTAATGAAAACAAATTTCTCAGCCAGACCTGTATTTCATCAAAAGAGAGAGCGTATAGTCGCACACTTTATGATCTGTTACACAGCACTCCTTATATATAGACTTCTGGAAAAGAAACTTGATATGTACGGAACACACTTCACTGTAGACAGTGTTATAAAAACTTTAAGCAACATACAGGTAGCTAACTTAGAGGATGTATGCTATATGTCGACATATAATAATTCCCAAGTTCTAACGGCATTAAACGCTATAATGGACCTTAGGGTTAGACAAAAAAATACTACCAACCAAAAGATTTAAATAAAAAGATAAAAAAAATTTCAACCTAGACGTTCCATACAACATTTTTCGCAAAGAAGAAAAAAGTGGCTAAAGCCTTGTAAATACAGGTTTTTTTGAGCCACTTTTCTACTATCCAACTGTTGAAGATGGGATATTGTAAACTTATTATATCACAATATATAATAAATGCAATTCTTACAAATAAATTTATATAATATGATATATTTCTATCAAAGTTTCAAATTCTCTATTTTAAAAAAATTGAAAGTAAAAATTCTCATATCTGTAAGACTGTATTTTGTAAATATAAACATATAAAAATTGACCATTTCAATTTTATTTTTATATAATATATATAGTTTATTTTTTTGAAATTTATACTATGGAGGAATAAATGTATGAATTATTTAGAACTTATTGAAAAACAGGAACTCTATCAGAGATTTTCATAAGAAAAAAGTTGAGCAGAGCAAAATAGATGAGTTGATAAGCTTTTTTAACTCATCACCAAAGCTTATCGATGTGGACGTACAAATACTCGTTTCAGCCGATGACGACACTGCAAGCAGACTCTCAGGCGTTGCAGGCTATCGTGGAAATACCTTCAATGCACCTGCATATATAACCATATTGTCAGAGGAAAAAGGATAATTACCTTATAAATGCAGGCTTTATGGCTGAAAACCTTGTTTTAAAGCTTGAAGAGCTGGGATTGTCCTCATGTTTTCTGACAAGCGACGACAGCGAAATGATAAAGAAAGTTTTGCTCATCAATTCCGATTTGGCTGTAGCTACGGTAATTGCTTTCGGATACGGCAAGAAGGAAAGAGATACCACAAAACTTGATATACACTCACCTTCAGATGTAAGCATAAGCAATAAGGCCGGACATATCGCTCCAAAGATTGCCGCTACCGCATTGGCTTTTGACAGTGACTTTAACACACCTTACAATTTCGATGACGAATACTCCGACCCTGTTATCGCTGACGCCGTATATGCAGCCAGCCTTTCACCAAGCTTTTTGAACCATCAAAACTACCGCTTTGTTATAAACGGTACACATATCTACTTATTCAACCAACTTGATAATGTGGTTCCGGATGATGACAACTTATTGGGACTTGGTGCTGCAATGCTCAACTTCCATATTATATTATCATCAAAGTATTCGGGAATCGGAAATTGGAGATTTGACACTTCAGATATCAAAGCGGATTTTAAGAATCCAAGCGATTACACTTTGGTAGCGGCTTTGGATATCTAAATCTTGATACAAACACAAAACACAGCCTGCTTTCGGCTGTGTTTTTCTTCGGCTTACAAATATTTTTACATATTTACCTGTATATGACTTTTCTATCTTTGCTATCTCCTCAGGTGTACCTGTAGCCACCACTTCGCCACCTCCTGCACCGCCTTCGGGACCTATATCTATTATATAATCGGCACATTTTATAACATCCAAATTATGCTCTATAACAAGTACCGTATTCCCACTGTCTGAGAGTCTTCTAAGTATCTCCACCAGTTTGTGTACATCTGCAAAATGAAGACCTGTAGTAGGCTCGTCCAAGATATAAATAGTCTTTCCTGTAGCCCTCTTTGAAAGCTCAGTTGCAAGCTTGATTCTTTGTGCCTCTCCTCCGCTAAGCTCCGTAGAAGGCTGACCGAGTTTGATATAAGAAAGGCCTACATCGTATAATGTCTGTATCTTTCTGGCTATGGTAGGCACATTCTCAAAGAATGCTAAAGCTTCCTCTACAGTCATATCAAGTACATCATATATGGACTTTCCCTTATACTTTACTTCCAAAGTCTCTCTGTTGTAACGCTTTCCGCCACAAACTTCACACGGAACATATACATCAGGCAAAAAGTGCATCTCTATCTTTATAATACCGTCACCTGAACAGCTCTCACATCTTCCGCCCTTTACATTGAAGCTGAATCTGCCCTTCTTATAACCTCTCATCTTTGCATCCTGAGTGGCCGCAAACAGATCTCTTATCATATCAAATACACCTGTATATGTGGCAGGATTTGACCTCGGAGTTCTTCCTATAGGTGACTGGTCGATAGCAATAACCTTATCAAGCTGTTCGATACCCTCTATAGACTTGTATTTGCCGGGGATTGTATGGGCACGATTAAGTTTCTTTGCAAGTGCCTTATATACTATCTCATTTACCAAAGATGACTTGCCTGAGCCTGAGACACCTGTAACACAGGTCATCACACCTGTAGGTATCTTTACATTTATATTCTTAAGGTTATTCTGTGCCGCTCCCTTTACAGTAAGCCAACCTGTAGGAGTTCTTCTACTCTCCGGCACAGGTATCTTTATCTCACCTGAAAGATACTTACCTGTAATAGAATTAGGATTTGCCATAATCTCCTTGGCAGTACCTGTAGCAACCACCTCTCCGCCGTGACTTCCCGCTCCCGGACCGATATCCACTATATAGTCAGCCTCCATCATGGTGTCCTCGTCATGCTCTACCACAAGTACTGAATTGCCCAAATCTCTCAGATGCTTCAATGTCGCAAGCAGCTTATCATTATCTCTTTGGTGGAGTCCTATACTCGGCTCATCCAGTATATATGCAACTCCTACAAGTCCGGAACCTATCTGAGTGGCAAGTCTGATTCTTTGTGCTTCACCTCCGCTAAGAGTACCGGTAGCTCTGGTAAGACTTAAGTAGTCAAGTCCTACATCTATAAGGAAGGTGACTCTGGCTCTGATTTCCTTTAAAATCAGTGAACCGATAGCTTCCTGCATCTTTGTAAGCTTAAGTCCGTCTATAAAATCTCTGAAATCCGTTATGGACTCATCTGTGGCATCATAGATATTCTTATCACCGACAGTCACTGCAAGCGCTTCCTTTTTCAGTCTCTTACCTCCGCAGCTCTTACAAGGTGCAATCCTCATATACTGCTCATACTCTTCCTTTGCACTCTGCGAATAAGTCTCCCTGTAACGCTTCTCCATATTCTTTATCAGACCTTCAAAGATTACAGGATATACTCCGCTTCCTCTTTGTCCTGTATAAGCCACATCAACCTGCTCGGTAGTTCCGTAAATCAATATATCATGTATTTCCTTAGGATAGTCTTCAAAAGGTGTATCAAGGCTGAACTTAAACTTCTCTGCAAGAGCCCTCAGCATTGCATTACTGAAGCTTTTTTTATCATTGCTGCTTTGCCATCCCAGTACCACTATTGCACCCTGATTTATAGAAAGTGACTTGTCGGGAATCATAAGGTCCTCATCAAATTCCATAGTGTAGCCAAGACCTGCGCAGTCGGGGCAGGCTCCGAAAGGATTGTTGAATGAAAATGTCCTCGGCTCCACTTCATCAATAGAAATACCGCAGTCCGGGCAGGCAAAGTTTTGTGAAAACTTGATAGGTTCTCCTCCTATAACATCAATTGTGGCATAGCCTCCTCCAAGGTTTAATGCGGCTTCAAGTGAATCTGTAAGTCTCTTTTCTATATTTTCCTTTACAGATAGCCTATCTATTACAATGTCGATACTGTGCTTGATATTCTTCTCCAAACTGATTTCCTCGCTCAGTTCATACATATTTCCGTCAATCAATGCACGCACATATCCTGACTTTTTTGCACTTTCAAGCACCTTTTCATGTCTTCCCTTTTTTTCCCTTTACCACAGGTGCAAGTATCATAAACTTTGTCTTTTCGGGAAGCTCCGTTACTCTGTCCACCATCTGGTCAATGCTTTGCTTATATATCTCCTTGCCGCAGTTCGGACAATGCGGTATTCCGATTCTTGCATACAAAAGTCTTAGATAATCATATATCTCCGTAACGGTTCCTACGGTAGACCTAGGGTTTCTGTTGGTGGACTTTTGGTCTATGGATATTGCAGGAGAAAGTCCTCAATACTCTCCACATCCGGCTTTTCCATCTGTCCCAAAAACATCCTCGCATAAGAAGACATTGACTCCATATATCTTCTTTGACCCTCGGCATAGATGGTATCGAACGCCAAAGAGGACTTTCCCGATCCGGAAAGCCCTGTCAAAACCACCAATTCTCCTCTCGGTATATCTACCGATATTTTTTTCAAATTGTGCTCATTGGCACCTCTTATCTTTATATATTTAGTTTCCATTAAAATCTCCATTACTAACAAAGTATTCGAACATACTTTCGTAATAGTATATACTGGATTTTAATTCTCGTCAATAATCGACATTATTTTTTTTACACAGTCGTCTATACTTCCTGAATTTACTACGGTATAATCCGCATACTTTTGATACTTTGAGATTCTTTTCTCATACATATCTCTTAACTCGGCCTTGGTCTTTGTCTGAGCCAAAGGCCTTCTCTTATCCGACTTTATCTCCTGATATATGACATCAAAATCTCTTACAAGACATATGATAATACCGCTCTTTTTTTATGATTTCTCCGTTTCTGTCAAAGGTGAGCATTCCTCCGCCTGTTGACACCACTTTGCACTTCATATCCGCAGTCTTTTTGGCAATATCATGTTCAAGATCTCTAAAGTAATCTTCGCCGTATTTCAAATATATCAGAAATGCTTTGGCCGTAAGTCTCTACCAAAAGCTCATCGGTATCAACATAATCAATATTCAATTTTTTTGACAAAGCCCTGCCGACAGTAGTCTTTCCGCTTGCCATAAAGCCGCATAAATAAATCTTTTTATCAAACATCTTCAATCCCATCCGATACAGACCTGTTACTGAATATATTTTTCTACAATCTTTTTCATCTCATCCATATTTGACTCCATATCCGAAATCAATTTCATTTGAGTCCTTGCCCTGTCAAGATTATGATTCTTCCTTGAAATCTTAAAATACTTATCTCCCGCTATATAGTCCCCCAAAAATCTTATGCCGCATTCATAAGTCATCACAATTGCCGCCATCGGCAAAAGTTCTATCTCTCTTTTATTTAAGCTCTTGCCGCAAGACTTCAAAAATCCCTTTGTAAAAGCCTCAAACAGCTCAATATCCAGGCCAACCTTTGATAAATCAGGCTCATCCTCAAGTCCTTTGTTTGCTCCGAATCTTATGGCATCGCCAAAGTCAAAATCTGCAACTCCCGGCATTATGGTATCCAAGTCTATCACACATAGAGCCTTTTTGGTATGCTTATCAAATAAAATATTATTAAGCTTTGTGTCATTATGTGTAACTCTAAGAGATATTTCCTTATTTTCCAATGCTTCATTAAATATCTTGGTATACTTTTCTCTGCTTTTAAAAAAATCTATCTCACTTTTTACATCCGCAGCCCTTTTAAGAGGGTCTTCACATACCCCGTTTATAAAGGTTTCATATCTTTTTTGTGTATTATGAAAATCCTTTATAACCTCAAAAAGCTTATCTACCGGAAAGTCAGACAAAAGATTTTGAAAATTACCGAAAGCAAGTCCCGACTCATAGAATTCATTTGCCGACTCCACCTTCTCATAACATACGGTATCTCTTATAAAGTCATATGCTCTCCAAATATCGCCTTCACTGTCCTCATAAAAATAATTTCCGTCATCCGTATTTATAAGATTTAGAGTCTCACGTGTGTAATCTCCGCCTCTTTTTATTATCTTATCTTTCAAAAATGAAGTAACAAGATATATATTTTCCATAAGCTTTTTCGGCTCTTTAAAGATTGACTTGTTTACCTTTTGCAAAATAACTTTTCTGTTGTCATATTCAAGCAGATAAGTATCATTTATATGTCCGTTGCCGTACTCGCAGTCCCCTTTCAGATTGCCGATACCGCTATACTGCTTAAGAACTTCTGCTAAAGCCATAATTATTTTCCCTCTATTTCAAACCATTTTATCTCATTTGGAGCAAGCACAATATCAAAACTGCTCTTATCTCCCTTATATATGGTGCTCTTTTGCTCATTGTAAGTATTGTTTACCACACAGAATTTATTATTCTCAGGATAAGCGTTCACTTCCACATTTTCATTGCTGCCAAACCACTTGTGAATATTTTCTTCATCATGTGAAGCCCAAAGTATCGCTCTGTAAAGTAATCTGGTATTTGCAAGGCTGTATGGAAGTCCGCTTATATATACACATCTTCCGTTTTCACATTCATTTGCGGCAAGCTCTACAAACTTACCCTTCTTTGCCAAAATATCGGTTCCTTCAAGTGCATAAATCTGATGTAGCCTGTCTCCGAAATCTATATCACCGTTCATACCCTCCGTTATAAAATGCGGTATTACCTCGGTGTTGTACTTACCCCTGCCCAGAGTAAATCCGTTTTCAAGCTCCACTCCAAGCTGAGTTGCAAGCTGTAAAATCCTTCCCTGATAAGGATATCCGCTCGGTTCCCCGATTCCTATAAAACCTCCGCCGCTACAGATAAACTCTCTGACTGCCGACAAGATCATCTCATCCTTCCAGTATCTTCCGCCACATTGACCTGTCTGTGCGTCACCTATATTTATAATTACATCAAAATTTTTGAGTATATCACTGTCTTCTATTATATCGTCAAAAGCTTATAAAACTTACATCAAAAGGTGCTCCGCTGAGTGACTCTATTACACCTGCATACGCTTCATTCTCCTTGTGATATATGGCATGATGTACCATATGATTTCCCATGCTTTATACCTTCCCCAACTGCTTAAAACTGCAACCTTTTTTTAAAAAGAATACGCCCTGCATCCCTTTAACATTTTTATAAAGCTCTCTAAACTCGTCACATACCAGCTTTGCATAGTCTATAAAATCAGGAAAATCCAAAGTCAACTTCAAATATCCGCCGTAGCCTATCCTGTCCACAGGTACTCTGAGAATTGCCCTTCTTGCCGTAATCCAGTTTTTCATAGCCTCTTTTACAGGGTCGCCACCAGGATGGAAAGTATCGGGGAAAAAGTAAGGCAAAAGCCTGCCCTCAGTATATTTGACTCCCTTAATATCACTGATAAGCCTGAGTGTCTGACCGTTACCTACACTTCCGACCACGGCATCCAAGCCGATAGTTTTAAAATCATCCATATAAGGCTCAATACCTATCCAGTGGTCACCCAAAAACATCATGGCTTCCTTGCCGTACTCATGTACTATATCCACCATTTCCTTTGCAAGCTTCGTCACTTCTCTTCTCTGGAAATCTATAAAATCAAAGTATTCCTTGCTCGGCACTCTGTAGGTATTGTTCATATATCCCTGATCTATTATATATTCAGGTCTGAATCTGTATCCCACTTCTTTTTCAAACAAGTCCAATATATACGGGCTTACAGAGGCTGAATATCCGTACCAATCCACATACTTTTGTCTTGCAAGCTCATCAAATATAAGTGTGAACTGATGAAAAAATGTTGTAAATCTGATCACATCAACTTTGGGATGATTTTCCAAGAACTTTCTGAGCCTTTTCATTGAATATTCACGTGTCTTAGGTTGGCGTACATCAAAAGTTATCTGTTTTTCAAAATCTTTCCAACCGTTGGTCACCGCATTGTACATATGTACAGGATCCCATATAATATATGCCAGAAAGCTTACCGTATACTCGTGATATTTCTTTGCCTTAATGACCACTTCACCGTCTTCATAATGCCATTCCTTACTTCCAAGCGACCTGCCTAAAGTCCTGTCCATGACCTCCCACCATCTCTTTATATCGTCATGGTCATTCACTTTCAATAAATCCTTATGCAGTCCCTCCATCAGATTGATTCTAAGCACACTGTCATCAGCCATATGAAAGTCCGTCATCACATACATCTGCTGAACTTCATCCGGATTTTTCTTTGCCCATGCATTATCTTTTCTGGTTGTATAATATGTAGCATAAATTTTTGCGTCAAGCTCTTCTATCTCCTTAGGCATATCCGTACCGTCACAGTCTCTTACGGCATCCGCTCCCAAAAGCTTCATAATCTTTTTTGTCTCTTTAATTATATCTACATCTGTAGGTATTGTTACTCTCCCCTTCAATATTGACCCCTTTAAGTTTTTCAATAAATTTTTACAATAGTATTAAGTAAACTATAATAGTTTGACACAAAAATTTTCAACTAAAATCTTATCCATTTTATACTAAAATAATAAAGACTCCCTCGTAGGAGCCTAAAAATCAGCTTAAGAAATTTATAAAGAATGTAATTGTAAGACTGTTCAAAAAGTCTGCAAACATACTTCCGACTATCGGAACAATTAAGAATGCCTTTACTGAAGGTAAGTACTTCTCAGTTACAGCCTGCATATTTGCCATTGCGTTCGGAGTCGCACCCATACCGAAACCGCAGGTTCCTGCCGCAAGCACCGCAGCATCATAGTCACTGCCCATAAGCTTAAATACGATAAATCTTGCAAATACGAACATAAGTACTGTCTGTCCTGCAAGCAATATAAACAACGGCAGAGCAAGTGTGGCCAACTGCCAAAGCTTAAGTGTAATCATCGCTACACCTAGGAATAATGAAAGACAGATACTTCCAAGATCATTTATCTCGCCCATATGTATTCTGAACTTATCTGTATACTCACTGATATTTCTCATTACAGCCGCAACTATCATAGATCCGATATATACAGGGAAGGTCATACCCGTCTTTGAAAGTATAAATGATATAACTGTTCCGATACCCATTGCCAGTGTAAGCTGATATACCGCCGAGCATACATAGAAACTTCTTCTATGCTTTATCTCCTCTTCCACAAGAATACTGTCATCTTCATATACTGCGGTAGCTGTAAGGTTCTTCTTTTTTATCAGACTGTTTGCAAGCGGTCCTCCCATCAGCGAACCTGTTACAAGTCCGAATGTAGCCGCAGCTGTAGCAAGTGTGGTCGCACCTTCCACATTCATATCTTCAAGTAAAGGTCCGAATGCTCCTGCCGTACCATGTCCTCCAATCATAGGTATTGAACCTGTACACATACCTATAAGCGGACTTATTCCGATTGCCTTTGAAAGTCCCACAGCCAAAGTATTCTGCAGTATTATAAGTAAAAGTAACAAGGCAAGGAAGATAAATGTTCCCTTTCCACCGCTCTTTAATACTTTCATATTTGCCTGAAAACCTACAGAGGTAAAGAACATTACCATGCAGACATTCCTCAATGTCTCATCAAAGTTTATTTCAATAATACCCGCTGCATAAAGTATACAGAATATTACGGCAAATACCATTCCTCCCACCACAGGTGCAGGTATACAGAATGTTGTAAGAAATTTTATTCTCTCTTTCAGCAACACACCTATAAACAGTGCCAGTACGGCCACCGCCACAGTCTGGTACATATCAAGGTTTAAGGTCTTTCTGGCTGAAGTATCGGCCTTAATCTCCGGCTTCACTCCCGTTATACCGTTGTCGCTGTACCACTTTGCCGCCGCCTTGTGGAAAGGAGCATCAATACTGTTTAATGCGCTTTCATCAAATATATTTAAAGTATCACCTGAAATCTTATTAAAGCTGTCATGGTGTGTTTTAAGTAAATTTAAAATTGCATCAATATGATTTGCACTGACATTTTCATTTGCCACAAGCACCGCCATCACACCTACAGTTGTGATATCCTTGTTTATACCCTTATATGTTCCGGATTTTATGGTTGTAACACTGTAACCGTCATAGCTGTTTTCCAAAAATCTCACAGCTCTGTCATCCAGCGAGAGTATATCAATAGGTACATTGGAGTTCGCAAGATCTGCAATCGCCTTTGTCGGTGTAGCCGCAGTAACGAAGAACGCATCTATCTCACCGTTTTTTAAAGCTGTTGCAGCATCGTCAAATGAAAGATATCTTACATCAATATCGTTCACGGTAAGTCCGTAGGCTTTTAATATATTCTTTGCATTCTTTAATACACCTGAGCCTTCTTCACCTACCGAAACCCTAAGTCCCTTAAGTTCTTCAACCGACTTCAACTGCAGCTTTTTATTAACCACTATCTGATAACTCTCGGTATAAAGCCCCGCTACCGCCTTGGTCTTCTTTATCGGATTGCCTTCAAACTCTCCCTTGCCGTTAAAAGCATCAGTGAGTGTATCATTTTGTACTATCGCCATATCTACTATATTATTCTCAATAAGTCTGATATTGGCTGCCGAACCTGCACTCATCTGTACACTCATATCAATATTGCTGTCCTGCTTTGCCACATCCTTTAATGCATTACCGTAGGCAAAATAAGTTCCGCCCGTTCCGCCTGTCGCCAAATGAATATTGTTATTTTCCACTTCCTTTGAACACCCTGTTGCAATCAGTATTGTAAACAACAGCGCAAATATTATTCCTAATCTTCCTATCCTTTTAATAAATATCCCTCCTTCTCCTAAAACATAAAGAAAAGGGTAGCTTATGCCGCCCTTTAAAGTCACTGTCTGTAAAGACGAAAGGTATTATACAGAAAAAAATAGGATTTCGTCAAATTTAATTTGTAATATCACATATATTAATGTACAATTTTTATCTCCGGTTCACTACTTATTCAAAAATCTTACCGCAGACTTCCTCGCCTTTTCTATTTTCTCAGCGTCCACATCTTCCACAGCCGATCGGCTTATCCATTTCTTTCCAAATAGAATCTGTGCCGCCTCTATCATAATTCCACAGGCATGTAAATCTGTCTCCGCCGCAATCACAGCGACAAAACATGACTTTGTTTTTTCTTGAATAGCTTCTTTATCAACTCCGTGAAATGACAGTTGCATCAGGCTTGATGCAGACCAAGCTCTGCAAAGATTGTCTTTATCTTCCGACATTTGCTTTATTAAAATATCAATCTCATCTAAAGAGCCTATCCATCCGAGCGCTATAATGATCTTTTGTCGAAGTAAAGCATCTTTTGTATCTATAAGCGAAGTCATAACCGGAATAAGCCTGCTGCAAAATTCTAAGTAAAAATCTCTATGTCTCAGTTTTGAAAGAGTTTCGGCGATAAGGTATGCGGTAAATGCTTTTAAACTCTCGTCTTTTTCATTATCCAAAACTTCAAGCAGAAACTCCATTCCTTCTTTATCATGTTTATAGAAACTGCCTGAGAGATTCAAGTTCGTACCTTCATCCCGGTCTTTGCAAATCAGATTATAGTGCAACTCTATTTCTTCACTTGCTCCTAAATCCACAATAAATTTTATTCTTTCGCCGTCAGGGAAATTTTGTTTTTTTAATTCTTTATATCTTTTTTGTAGGTCTGTCATACATATACTCACTTTTTGTTATATAATAACTTTTCATAGCCATTTTGGAATATTTGGCTATGAAAACCTGATACCGGCGAGAATAATCTCGCCATTATTGGTATTTTGGCGTAGAAAAAATGTTATTGGCGAGATAATCCGTCTTTTCCTTTTCTATCATCTTATCCTTCATCATCTGTTTGATTTCACATCCCCACACCACTATAACATTAATGCCCATGCTCTCAAGTTTGATGTAGTTTTGCTTATCTCTTTGAACGTTCCCCTCCAACTTGTTTTTCCAAAAATCGTGATTATTCCTAGGAATGGATGCATACCTGCAATTTTCATGCATGTGCCAAAAGCACCCGTTTACAAATATGGCAGCCTTGTATTTAGGAATATAGATATCGGGACTTCCGGGTAAGCTCTTATAATTTAATCTGTATCTAAACCCCCTGTGCCACAAAAGCTTTCTCAAATAAACTTCAGGTTTTGTATTCTTACTTTTAACTCTTGCCATATTTTCACTTCTGGTCATCGGCTTACTCTTCTTCACTATCTGAATCTAACCTGCAAATTAAGTTTTATAAAATCTTATCCGTTTTCACTGTACACTTCCCCGAAATCATGTCTTGATGTGGATGCTGTTTCATACTTTGTATTACTTAACAAATATTCTTCAAAATAGTTTCTGTTGTATATATGATATGCAAGAACATTACCTTCCTTTGTAACTACAATATATCCTCCTGTAGCCTCATCCAAACCGTCCCACACAGTAGCAGGTTTCATTCCCAATGCTACAGCCGTCAAAAACTTTTTGAACTTATATCTATAAGCATTTACATTACCGTATTTCATAGGGTTTTCCTGTTCAAGCTTTTCAACCATCTCATTACAATTGCTGATTCCGTCTCTATAAAAAAATATAAAAAGAGTCTCGGCAATAATTTTATCCATATTACTGTCAATAAGTACCAAATTATCCTCAAAAATCTGATTGTTCATCTTTCGGTATTCAAGAGTTCCGTTTTCTTTAATTATCTTACTTATACGCCCTCTGACATCTGTATGATTTTTGCCGCCTGACACCTTGTATATCTCGTTCGCTTCTCTTATCAAATCAGGATAATTATGTACTATTTTATAGATAAAGTTTGTAGTTTTTCCTGCATTCAACAAAGTCGGAGATGAACCCAACTCGGATTTTATTGAGAATCCTACAGTAGGACTGTATCCTGTGTTTACATCAACTATTTTTACCGTGATATCACTTTTATCCGTTGCCGGTGCTGAAAGCTTATAGCACAAAATTTTATCCATGAAATTCTGCGTGCTTTCCACCGAGAAAGCCCCTTTAGAGTCTTTACTGTTAATCTCATTCAACAGATTTCCGGACTCCGATTCGAACTCTGTCGCAGGCAATTCCTTCACTTTTGACCCGTTAATATAAATTGATATCATTTCTCCTGTGGTATATTCTTTGATCTCACCCTTGGTTTCTTCTCTGATTATTTTAATAATAGGAAAATACACATCCTCAAGCTTATTCAATTCACTGTCCGCAGCATATATCTTTCCGTCAGCCAAAAGTCTTAAAAGGACGTATACTTCAGACCATTCTCCCTTATTCCCTTTAAGCATATTTACCTCCATATAAAAGCCAATTGTTCAAATTCTTCTTCACTTTTCTTTGTTTTCGTATTTTCTTTTTCAAGGTGTGCTTTTATCTTTTCTGCAATCGCACGTATAACAGGAACTGTAACGGAATTTCCGAACTGCTTATATAAATGTGTATCGGCAACTACAAGCTTAAAATTATCGGGGAATCCCTGAAGTCTTGCCCATTCTCTCGGTGTCATCTTACGAATATATTCTTTGTTGACACTGCCTTTTATATGCGTAACCGGAGTAAAGTCGGTTAAACGATCATCAATTATCAAATTTCTTTCTCTTCCCATACCGCCGCAAACAATAGCGCCCGCTACGGAGTCCAATTCTCTGATTTCATATCCGAATCCGTTTCCCTTGGAAACATGTCTTGCCTTATGTCTTTTTAACGAATCCAGATAAATGGTGGATATATAATATTTAGGTGATACTTCATGTTCTTCTATTATATCTTTTATTACCCTGGTATCATCCGTTTTCTCAGGAAATGTAAAGTCTTCAGGTGCTATATCGTTTCTGAATCCGACAATATATATCCTTTCTCTGTTTTGCGGAACACCGAAGTTTTTACTGTTGAGGACTTTATAGAACACCTTATATCCCAAATCCTCTAAAACAGATTTTATAACATCAAAAGTGCGACCTCTGTCATGATTGACCAGATTTTTCACATTTTCACAGAATACGACTTTAGGTTTATGGTATTTTACAATCCTTGCGACATCAAAAAAAAGAGTTCCTCTTGCATCTTCAAAACCTCTCTTCTGCCCTGCAAGAGAAAAGGCTTGACAAGGAAAACCTGCAAGTAATATATCATGGGACGGTATATCTTTCTCATCAACCTTGGTAATATCTCCAACCACATTTATACCGTCATTATAATTTGCCTTGTAAGTTTCAACCGCTTTTTTATCCCACTCACTCACAAAAACCGTTTTGATATCGCCTTTAAATGCCTGTTCAAAGCCGAGCCTTATCCCACCGATACCTGCAAATAAATCTATTGATTTATACATCTTATCTTCTCTTTCGTTTTCAACAATACCTTACAATATTATAAACTCAACTTTATGAATATTCTACCCGAAATTTCGGGTAGACAGAAGGAATCAATTGCTATTTTTGAAATTGTGGACTGTTTGATTTTAATCAACCTTTGTAAATTTCCTTTACTTATACCTCTGTCAATTAGATACTTTCATGGATTATTCTATGCTGATTATATAATCCTCATACTCTCTACTCATTCGAATAGGGTTTATATGTTTTATTCTAGTATCTTTAGGTTAAAATAGAATTTAAATTTTTGTAGTAAGGTTATCGTGTAGGAACTATAAGTAAAAAAACACTAAAAATCACTTTTACTACAATACATAATATAACACCTTAAAAAGCTCTATAATTAATGTTTGGATTGGAATTGAAATTTACTAATCTCAATATTTTTATTATTAATAATAAAAAAATCCAAGTCTACAGTTCAATCTAAACCTACACTTGAATGAGGTGTTCATATGAACGACCTACACACCCCCATATTTTTTTATTTTAGCGTACTAAACTTAAGCTGTCTAAACCTAAGTCGATTTTTAAATATTCTTTAGTTGCTTAATCTTTTCATCTACAGCTTCAGTTGCAAATTTATATAAGTCCTCAATATCTGATTCTGTTAATTTAAGCTCTTCAACATCAATGCCGTTTAAAAAATTACCACATCTAATTCCATCCCTGTGTTTTTTTCAGGTACTCTATACAATTCTTTTTATAATTGTTCGACATTTCATCAATCGGTAAAAATCCCACTCCTTCACCACTTATCCAAAAACCGTCTGGTGCACCTAAAAATTTATATGAACTATTACTTTCAGTAATAATTCTGCAAAAATGTATTTTTATCCATTCACTCGCCTCCCAATTTTCAAAAATATACAACTCTTTATTATAAATAATATTTTTAAAAAAATATAACTCACGTATCTTATAACAAAAAAAGCATTAATGAGTTATCTTAAATTAACTGCAACCAAAAATCCCTTCAAATTATTATTAAGAATTTAGAAAAAAACAATAACACAAAGAAAGCATATATTACAACTGAGCCACTATATTTCATCGAGTTAGGATATAGGGGTATGTCAATTTTTCTGTAGTATGTTACAAGGTAATAAGAATTTCCTTTTCTCAGATGCCATGTAGATAGTTTACAAGTCTGTTGCAAATACTTCTCTGTCTTGATTAGAAGCATATCTCAATGTATTACTAACCTAATGAACAATACACCTTTAATAATCTGTCCTAGGTAAGACTGCTTCGATAGCCTACTATATAACTGTGAGTCCATCTGCATAAATGATAATTATGCCCTTTACACTTCTGTTTTTAAGTTCATTTAGCACTGATAACCAGTATTTTCTACTTTAATTGCTCCTACCTGTATCGTAAATAATTCTTTTACACAGTATAAATACCCAAGATAATGTAAGTGTCAAGCTTCCTTTTAACTCTATTATTACGTGCTGAATAATGAATGGCATCAATTTAGAGGATTAGATAAACTTCATCTAACTATATATTATATCCGTCATCTCAAATAAACTTATGCAATACATTTGTTTATATTATTTTTCTTACAAAAAAATTATTATGATAATTTTTTTCATCCATAAATATTTTTTTATAAATCTTAGAGTCTTTACCTTCATATTTTTAAGATTACTTTCTATTAAATCTTTTAATTATTGGAAGTTCTTCATATGTAAAATCAGTTTCTGACAAAGAATATGCAACCTGATAATAATCTATTATATATTCATCATTCAATACATTTTTTTACATTATATTCCCCGTCTGAAATAATTTCTTCTGAAACTTTAATCGCAGGATAATGATATTCTTCATCAATTTTATATGCATACAGCAAACCTTTTCCAAGAACAAACTTGTTTTCATACATATAAATTTTCCTTTATTTACCCCACCTTTAACAATTACACCTAACATTATAGCTAAACGCCTTTGCAATAATCCTAATCTTTCAATCAAAAAAATTAATGTCGTTACATATGAAAATCATATTATCTGAAAACATATGAAAATTTATTTCTATTTTCATACGTTTATAATATCTACTATCTTCAAATATTACACTATCTACAACATTTGCCATATCATTACAAAAAAATCTTGAAATTCTTGATCGCTTTTCTGAAGCATCATATTTGTCATACCTAGTATATCAATATATCCAATATAAGCTTCCTTTAACTCTACTTTTTTTATCTGCCATACTTATTAACACCCATCCACTTAATAATATTATTTATGTCATTAGTTAACATTATACTAAAAACATAATACTATACCGTGCTACAAAAATCCTTATTTTAATATTATAACGCCTATATGCGAATTGCTTTATAAAAAGTGTGATATTCACACTATCACTATTTTAAAAAAATTATTATTTCTTTTTTTAAGTCCTAAAAAGAAAGTATCATTGCTCGTAAACAACACAACATGAATTCTTTCTTTCACATGCATTTTTTTGTTCATTTGAACTATTTGCATGCCTAATACAACATCTTATAAATTTATCCTTTATAAGCTCTGGATCATCCTTCCCAAACCAATAAATAATAAGTTCAGCTTTTTCTTTTCTCATTTGAGTTCAAAGAACCATATATAGCATCCATCCACCATGCATCAGTCATACCTAATGACATTCCATATATAATAAATAACTCAGCTTCATCAATAAATGACTTATATTTAACTTCATACTGACTCAATACCCTTTTACAAGTCTCTTTTTCTAAGTTTTTTTACTTTTATCATATTCCTCTAAATCAATTCCAAATAAGATTGATCTGGGAATATCTTGAACACTCATGAGGGTGAATTACTTCTGCATTAACATATGAAGAATACTTTGTCTCAGTTTTTGTTTCCTGTTCTTTATATCTTAGCCAAAAATTTCTGTCCGACACCTTATATTGATGTGGATCAAATTGTAGTTTGTCCAAATAAATATAATTATCCAATAATGATGTATAATTAAAGTTTGCAAAAACAAAATTATATAAATCATAGTGACCCAAATTTTTATAAATTCCAGATTATTTAATGTACTAAGATCTTTTAAAAATTCGCTTAAAGATTGAATAGATAACTGTTTTTTTCTTACTTCTTCATTCAATGTTAATAATATATCTGTATCTACCAAATCATTAGGAACTTAGAAAAGAAGCATTGAAACTCATCTATCGCTTGTTCCAATTGCTCAATGTATTTATCATTTAATATTTTTTTCTTCAAATAATTCCTTTATTGAGTTTTCAAAATCACTCCAGTTTTCCTTTTTATCAGCTTTATCTTTTGTCATACGCTGATATAAAATATTATCCTTACAAGAAAGATTAAAATAATGTATATAGTCATAAAAATCCGAATAACTCGTTGTTTTTCCACTCATTATACCTCTTTTTAAGCTTTTTTTAATATGGATATATCAAATCCATTTCCTACTAAAACAAATATATTGTGCTGCTGTTTAGGGTTTGGTACAAATATCTTTGAATTTTAAAACCTGGCAACACCACCTTAATGTGTTTTATAGTATATCCTTCTTGTGAAAAAGCGACTGGAAATCTCCCGTCTTCGTCGAAGTACTATAAAGAAGTTCCATTTTAAATTTCTAATAAACTATTTGATTTTTCCATTCTTAGCTCTTGTACAAAGGCTTTTATGACATAAAAATGTTTCAAAAAATTTGAAAAATTTTTGAACATCATTATAATCATAGTGCTTCATAGTACTTTATTTTAGGGTATTTGCCAAGCATTGCAGAAAAGAAAAAGAGAAAAAGATTTGTACCTTCGGATGTATGAATCATTTTTGGGATAAGGATAAAAGCAATAGAATAATCTAAAATCTTTTGGTTATGTTGAGGATTTGATTTCATGTAATTCCAGGATCCTGTTAAATTTACAGCGACTATATAAAGCGCAAAACAGAATAAATTAAAAGTTTTCTGAAGAATCCCGTCCTCATTCATTTTCACCCAAACTATTAGGACACTTCTTGTCTACTCATTGATGATGCTGCTTGATGTTGAAACTATTATTGCCGCTTCAAATGCGTTTTCAGTTCTCTGTGTTGACTTAATTACAACTTATTTATGCAAGGTTCCTCACATGTAAGTCAAAGACGACCTCCATGTCTTTTCCATACCTGTATGGCGAAGCTCAACCATATCCGAGATAGTATATGACCGGATGTTTTCGCGGAGGTCTTATAAAAAAGTACATTGATTTATTTAATTACTCTTATGAAAGCTATTCTAAAAGGGATCTAAGCAATGTTTTGATTACTAATTATTACTTTGAAATTGATATCCCTGTGATGAAGTAAGCAAGGGACCTTCAAAAGAAGAATAGCTCCGATAGCGGGCAGGCTTTACTTTTAGTGCTGATCTGGTACCTGTCTCCATACCGTGTATCCGAATGAATCAGGAAAAGCCATATATTAGAAAAGTTATTGAAAATAAACGACACAACGTATCAGGTAGAGACGATTCAGGTGACGATAAGGACTTAATTGTGCAAAGAAGTATTTATCTGCTGTTAAAGCAGACCAACGGCTATATATTTTCAATCAATACGCTGGTAAGAATCAGTGAAAGGAAAAAAATGGATTCTACTTGAGAATGATACAAATGTCTTTTCTAATTACATGATGAAAAGTGCTTCTCTTCGTCTTAATCCTGTATTGACGCTTGATTACAGTTTAAAGAGATTGATCCGAAACAGGAAAAAGCGGATTTTAAGTTTACACTGTAAAGAAAAAACGTATTGTATCTCTTTAATCCCAATCTTGCAAAAAAAAAACAAAAGGCTTGAAATATTAAAATGGTCGATAAAACTAGAAGTTTCTACATACAAAAATATCGCTAAGATGAACGATTGTGCTGCTAGCATGAACATCATAACTAAAGATAATTTGAGCAGGAACAATAAGGCTATAATAGTTTAATAAAACCTAAGATTAGTGAAGATCTTAATATGCAGGATATAATCTTTAAGTGACAGGATAGATGGAGCCATTGGGCATAAACGCTGCCGCCTATGGAAAATCGAGAATCTTTTAGTTACAAAATCATACCTGGATGCCAAGCTGTTTATACAGAAAAAAAACAATCTATGGGCATTGCATTATGCTACGTTAGCTTGTTTCTTTTAAGAAATTATTAGAAATCAAGTGCTTCAAAAAATAAATAAACTCTTGTAACTTGATTAACTTTATGCGTGATTTGGGTGGCGATAAAGGTGATAAATACACTATCGACCTGTCAAGAGACCAGGCCGTTAACGAGGTTTAAAAACTAGTTGATTGCGCTTGATGCCCTCCTGTTGCTTAAGCCAGAAGTCGACAATTTCTTTCAAAACTGCCATGCTCGCGTTTTCATTGCGGTTTTGAGAGAAACGACGAGTGAGTCATAATAAAAAGCGACTGCGTGTTTCTTTCCGATAGCTAAATGACGAATTTGTATAAATAAAGTCGACAACATATACAGGTCTGGTCTTTGACAGTTTGTTTACATAAATAAGCCTAAAAAAATCTCACAACCCGCATATAGCCTACATTTCTTGGTTAAAAAAATTTATCAAAAATTTTTTTGTTTTATTATATAGCATTTTATAGTATTGTGTGGTATAATGGGGTTGGAGGTTTCCTATGAAAGTTACTACATCAAAATCAAAAAAATGCTGAGTCATTCTATATTTCTAAAAGTTTCATCAATGACAAAGGTGTTAGCACCTCTGTTAATGTACGCAAACTTGGTACGCTTGCTGATTTATTAAAAAAAGCACGGACCTACCAGAGATGATGTAATGGAATGGGCTCGTGCTGAGGCGAAACTTGAGACACAAAAATATAAAGAAGAAAAAACAGTAACTATTTCTTTTAACTCCAATAAAAGACTTCAACCTCAACAACAAGTCTTCTATCGTGGGGGCTACCTGTTTTTTTGCAATACTTTTATTATAAACTTGGCTTGGATAAAGTTTGCAGAAAGATAAAGGGATAAATATAGTTTCAAGTTTGATATTAACTCGATTTTATCAGATTTGATTTACTCAAGAATACTTGAACCTTCGGTAAACACTCAAGTTATAAATGTGCACGGACTTTTTAGAACCACCGTCTTACCAACTACATGACGTGTACCGTTCTTTAAATGTACTTGCTAAAGAATGTGATCTTATACAATCTGAAACTTATAAAAACAGCCACTTATTAGGAAAAACGCAATGATAAGATTCTTTTTATGATTGCACCAATTATTATTTTGAGATTGAAGATGAAGACGGAATTAGAAATACAGCAAAAAGTAAGGAACACAGACCAAACCCTATAGTACAAATTGGGATGTTTATGGATGGTGACGGCATTCCTCTTGCTTTTCTCTATTTCCGGGTAATGCTAATGAGCAAACATCTATTAAACCTCTTGAAGAAAAAGATTTTTAAACGAGTTTGACTGTCAAAAGTTTATTTACTATAGCGATGCAGGACTCGGTTCGGAAAAAAATAAGAAAAATACAATCATATGGGCGAAAGAGCCTTTGTCGTTATACAATCTATAAAAAAAGCTTAATGCACAGGATAGACAATGGGCTTTAGACACTAAAGGATTTAAACGTTTGTCTGATGATAAAATAGTAGATTTATCAGAAATATCAAAGGATGATGAGGCTATATATTACAAAGATGCTCCGTATACACCTAAGGATTTATCTCAGAGGCTTATCATCACATATTCACCTAAATATGCCAAATACCAAAAACTATTGAGAAAAAAACAAGTTGACAGAGCTAAGCTAATGCTTGAAAAAAAGGTAACATCAAAAAAGAAAGGCGAAATCCTAATGACCCTGCCGGGTTTATTAGCAGCGTTGCAGTGACTGATGATGGAGAAAAGGCAAATGTACAAAGCTTTCTTAATACAGACAAAATAGATGAAGAAACTAAGTATGACGGTATGTATGCCGTCTCAACAGACCTACTTGACGATAATGTAAGTGAAATACTAAGTATAAGTGAAAAAGCGATGGCAAATCAAAGTGCTTTAGAATTATGAAAAACCGAGTTTGAAGCAAGGCCTGTGTACTTACAAAGAGTTGACAGAATTACGGCTCACTTCTTAACTTGTTTTTTTAGCATTGATTATTTACAGATATCTTGAAAAGCTTTAGAACACAAATATACATGTGAAGAGATTCTAAAAAAACCTTAAAGTTTTTAATTTTGCATATGTAAAAGAGCAAGGTTTTATACCGCTATATAAAAGAACTGAGCTTACAGATAAGCTACATGAGATTTGTCATTTTAATACAGATTTTGAATTTATAACAAAAAAGTCAAATGAGAACAATTAAAAAAACAAAGTAAGGGAAAAATAAAATACTATTTTTAGTTTCAAAACGAAATGTAAATGCCCTCCAAAAGCCGCTAAAACACAGGGCTTGAAGGGTATTTTTATATTTCAAGACTGTCAAAGACAGGGATTATATAGCAAATAAAGAAATATCTCATCTTTTTGTACTACTTATATTCTAACACCACCTAATCCTGTTCCACTTCCTCATAATAATTCAAAACTCTACAACTATCCTTTTTTTCCTTTTTGAATCACAAAATCCAGTTTTGTAGGTATATAATTCGATTTATCAAGAGTTTTTCTGCACCTATAAGTTTTTATGGTATTTGCAATTAATTCACCCTCTGTTCCTTTATTCCTACAGTAAACTGTAACTGATGTTGAATCATCTCCAACAAAACTTGATAAAAATATCTTTATCTGTAACATCGAGAGAATGTCCAAAGATATAGACATATGATATACCGTCACTATGAACTTTAGATTTATCAACATTACCAGACCAATTTTTTTCCCTTTTCCTTGAATATATCTTGTATTTCTTTTTAAATACTTATAGCTGTCATTCCCTGTATGTTTTTTTGAATTCTTTGTGCAAATTTTTTTAAATATAGTAAAATTAGTTTTTCTCGTCCCGTTTATCTCCCGTCCAGTATTCATCAATACCTAATACCATATCATTTTTCTTCTTCAGAACGTGTGATATCTACCTTTCCATGTATATGATATACAGGTACAGGTACAGGTACAGGTCCTTTATTATACTTTCTATCATATGTATCTGTATAGTTAAAAATTAATCACATAATCCGACTTTAAGTTTTTCCAATTCGGTATTTTACTTTCAATCGGAATCCCTTCTACAAATGAACCCAAATATAATTCAAAGTGCTCTCGTCAAACGCTCTAAATCTTCAAATGCTTTTTCTCTAAAAATCTCTGACTGTAGTCTCAGGCTCTATATAATTAAGTATATTCTTAAATATTTTTTTAGTTTTTGTCCTTCAGGAAAATCAATAATTTTTTTAATCACATCATCAAAAAAATCTGTAAGTGATAATGAATTCTCATCAACAATCTTAATAATGAGTCTAATTTCTGATTCAAAAATCTATCCAATTTTCGCCCTTCATGCAGCTATCTTCATATATCTTTATAAAATATCTATACCAAATATTATCACTAATAAGATTACTAATATCTCGTATCACTGGAATTTTCCCTGTAGGATTTATGTTTCTAATTTTATCACATTCTTTTAGAAAAGCATCTTTTATTGTTGTAGTTGTTTCCCAATTATTAATCCATTTCTCTTTAAATTCATCATAATTGCTAAATATATAAATCCATATTTCATCCACTCTACGACAAAATTCCAAAAATGTGAGTATTTTGTAGGTAAGCCATGTGCTAAGTCAAACCCATTCCCCAATATTAATATCGTTTTTCCCTTTGTCCGGCATAATAAATATTTTTCCTTTCCAAATTTTTTTATATAAATGCATCTCAATAATCTAATTTTTTTATACTCTATAGAGATATGGTTTTGACATAACTTTCCCATATGTCTTTTTACAACACCATTTACATCCATTTCATTTACATCCATTCTTGTTGATAACAATGCTCTTAGCTTTAATTCTCCTGCCACAATAATTGCTGAGTATAAACCATTCCATGAATGTCCTGATATAAATGAATAGCTATTATTTGATATACCTATACTAAGATTACCAAATGAATTATCTAAACAAAGTTTCAACCCTGTTGTTAAACTACCATTCCTATAAAAACCGGTAAATGCAGTTTCGTGTATCAACAGCTTCTATAATCACTTTATATTGATTATTTTTCTCTTCAAATTGCTTGCATAGTTCATCAAAAGTTTGACGTATCTGACTATAGCTCCCTACCATAAACTGATCGATATCCAAATCTGTTATGGTAACCTTCTCTTTAAATTCATTTATTCCCAACTTGTCAAAAAGATCCTGCCCATATGCATTCAAAGCATTGGAAGATATTTTCATATCAATAATTCCATTTTCAATCAGTTTATTTTCAATTGCCTCTGATACATCCTTTATCTGAGGGTTATTCATATCTGATACTATTTTCAAGAATTCTGCTATATTAGATGCTATATTCTGCCATTGTTTTCAAATCTTCTGTTAATGATCCAAGATTCTGAACATCAATCTCATTCGTAACATTCTTCAACTTTAAAAATTCATCCTGCCAGTACTTTACAAAATTCGCTCTAATCAATGGATCATATATACCGGTATATACAACAGCGGAAATATCTTATCTTTATATTTTCTATCCTCATAACTTCAAGCACTTCATACATGCAGTTTTTCGATTTCAAATATGCCTCTGAAATTAAAAAGTATTACATAATCCATATGTGCAATAGACTGCATATACTCTTTAATGCTTCCCCATTGCTTTATTTCCAACTTATCTCTGTGAAGCTTTACCTGTGTATATCTGATTAGGTTGTCATAAACCTCATCCGCTATTTTCTCATCTGCCCAACAGTATGACAAAAAAATACTTCTGCCTTTTTTTCTTTCATATCTCTTATCCTTCAAATTCTTAATCATATTATGTAAGCATTTCATGTTTTAATTCCATGATTAATGGTATTATCAAATTCTAATTTTTCAATAATACACTTTTTAATCCATACTTTTATACTTTCCTTTTTACAATATAACATATGAACTTATTTTATCCAATTTTTTTATTTTCTGATATCATTGATATTTCATAAAATAAAACTAATCTTGGATATTTATTACTTTTTCAATCCAAACAGTTGATATAGGCACTGTTAATTTTTAAATTTATAACAATATATTTCTTTTACATACAAAACTTATATTAAGTTGTTCATTTAAGAAATCATCAAATTTTCTACTCATTACCATCTCCACTCCTGCTTAAACAGTCATCTCTATATCTTATTGCTTTATCTGTCTCAATACGAGGTGTCTTTTGCGTTACTCAAAAAGCCCGAAACGTTCCTGATATTTTACCATCAATTATAACTCTCTCTAAATTTTTCAAAAACCCTAGCAGCATCCTGTGTTCTGCCTGCTTTATAAGATTCGTATCCTTTTTGTATCTTATCATGAATCTCGTCTGTGCTCATTTTAGTCGTATCAATACTCTCAGGTGCACTTGGTAAAGTTACGGCAAAAGGAATGCCTCCGGTCAATACAACTTGGTTAAGGAACATATCTACAGCGGTAGACATGGAAACTCCCAAACGTCCCAATACAGATTCCGCGTCTTTTTTCAGTGTCGGATTTACTCTTAGATTTAATGTTGCTGTTTTCTCCATATAGGATACCTCCACTCTTATAAAGATTGTAACTGTATTGTCGTTACTTATCAATACAACAAAGATCATCTAAATCCAAAAATTTTTTTAATAAAAAGCAATCTAATATGAGTATTACTTTTAAAACGATATATCTTTTTATTTATGCCTCGACTGCTAACCCATAGATATTATCATTTTTTTCTTATTTCTGAAATAGCTTTTTTTCAACTGTAAATCATACCTATCTATAATTATGATATTTGGTTTAAGCTCATGATAATTTACTGTCTCAAAAATATCTTTGTGAGTCCTAATTACAACCATATATGAACATTGTTTTGTTTTTGACGCCTTTGTAAGCTTTGCAATTGTTTCTCATAATGTTTCATCTTCTCTCTGAATCCTTATGGAAACAGAACCGCCATCAATGTGTTCCTTTAGGAATCCGTCAATTCCACTATTCCGTTGAACCGGAACAGCATCAATACTATTTATAACTGCCAAACAATTTTTATCAAGATTCTGATATGCTTCCTTTCCTTTTTTCAAAAGAATAGATTCTGTCTTAACAAGCTCATCTAATCTACTATTAGTCAACTCGACAGCATCCTTTGAAATATCAAAACCCAGATAATTTCTATTCAACATTTTTGCAGCCACCAATGTTGTCCCGGAACCGGCAAACGGGTCGAGAACTAAGTCACCCTCATCTGTTACCAGCTTAATAATTTGTTCCAATAAAATAATAGGCTTTTGAGTTGGATATCCTACTCTTTCTTTTGCCTTTGGATTCAAATATGGTATTTCCCATACATCAGACAATGGAACTCCTTTTTTTGCTTGTCCCATAACTACATAACCATTGCTGTCAGTTTTATACTTCGATTTACCATTTTCATCTCTAACTCGGTCTTGCAAGATTTGGTCAACATTTGTAGTTTCCGAATAGTCTGTATACATAGTATTGAATTTAAAAATTCTCTGTCTTGCTATAGAAAAAAATCATTTGATGATTGTTCAATAATCCTTTTTTTGAATTAGACCATCTCTTGTATGACCATACAATCTCACTTTTGGAAACTACCTTCGCCAAATACTTTATCTAAAGCAATTTTTCAAATAATGTGATGCATTTCTATCACAATGAACAAAAAAATACTTCCCGTGTCTTTGAGAATTCGTCTACACTCTTTAAATCTTAATCTTATATATTCAACATACTCTTCTATTGTTGCCCATGAATCATCAAATGAATACTGTTTCCCCTGCTTGTCAGAAAGTTTTTTTGGACTGTCTGAGTATAAAATGGCGGATCCATATAGATTAAATCTACAGATTCATCTTTTACATTGCTCATTAAATCCAAAGCAATCACCTAGAACTATTTTTGTTATTCTCCATGTTCTTTTCCATATTTTTTTCATAAATCTTTCTCAAATCAATACCGGTGTCCTTTTTTTCGAGATGTGGCGTAAAAATACTATATGATACTTATAAAAAGAGCAGACGCTCTCGCGTCTGCTCCAAACCGTATTTCTATATATTATTTGTTATTCATCTCAGCGATCGCTGCCTGTGCTGCTGCAAGTCTTGCAATCGGCACTCTGAACGGTGAACATGACACATAGTCAAGACCGATCTCTGTGGCAGAACTCAACTGATGAAGGATCTCCACCGTGCTCGCCGCAGATACCTACGTGAAGCTCAGGTCTTGTCTTCTTACCAAGCTCGATAGCCATCTTCATAAGCTTACCTACACCGACCTGGTCAAGCTTAGCAAACGGATCGTTCTCGAAAGATCTTCTTGTCATAGTAAGCATTTAGGAACTTACCTGCATCATCTCTTGAGAAACCGAATGTCATCTGTGTAAGGTCGTTTGTACCGAAGCAGAAGAACTCAGCTTCCTTAGCGATGTCATCAGCTGTAAGACATGCTCTAGGGATCTCAATCATTGTACCTACTTCGTACTTGATGTTTGATCCTGCTGCTGCGATCTCCTCGTCTGCTGTCTTTACAACGATATCCTTAACATACTTAAGCTCCTTAGAGTCTGATGAAAGCGGAATCATAATCTCAGGCTTAAGGTTCCAATCAGGATGAGCCTTAGCTACGTTGATAGCCGCTCTGATAACTGCCTTTGTCTGCATAACCGCAATCTCAGGATATGTAACTGCAAGACGAAGTCCTCTGTGTCCCATCATAGGGTTGAACTCATGAAGTGAAGCGATGATAGCCTTAATCTGTGCTACGCTCTTGCCCTGAGTATGTGCAAGCTTCTCAATCTCAGCTTCCTCTGTAGGAACGAACTCATGTAGAGGCGGATCAAGGAATCTGATAGTAACAGGGTTACCCTCAAGAGCCTCATAAAGCTTCTCGAAATCTCCCTGCTGTACAGGTAAGATCTTCTCAAGAGCTTTCTCTCTCTCTTCTACTGTATCTGAGCAAATCATCTCTCTGAATGCGTCTATTCTGTCGCCCTCAAAGAACATATGCTCTGTACGGCAAAGACCGATACCCTCTGCACCAAGCTCTCTTGCCTTCTTTGCATCATGTGGTGTATCCGCATTTGTACGAACTTTAAGTCTTCTGTACTTGTCAGCCCAGCTCATGATTCTTCCGAACTCACCTGCTATCTGAGCTTCTCTTGTAGCTATAGCGCCGTCATAGATATTACCTGTTGTACCGTCAAATGAGATAACGTCTCCCTCGTGGAATGTCTTTCCGCCAAGCTCGAACTTCTTGTTCTCTTCATCCATAACGATCTCTGAAACACCTGATACACAGCAAGTACCCATACCACGAGCAACAACGGCTGCGTGTGATGTCATACCGCCACGAACTGTAAGGATACCCTGTGAAGCCTTCATACCTTCGATATCCTCAGGTGATGTCTCAAGTCTTACAAGAACAACCTTCTTTCCTGCGTCTGCCCATTCCTTAGCCTCTTCAGCTGTGAATACGATCTGTCCGCTTGCCGCACCCGGTGAAGCTGCAAGACCCCTACCGATAGGGTGTAGCCTTCTTAAGTGCCTCAGGATCGAATGTAGGGGTGAAGAAGTGTGTCAAGGTTTCTAGGCTCTATCATAGAAACAGCCTTAGCCTCGTCAATCATGCCCTCATCTACAAGGTCACATGCAATCTTAAGTGCTGCAAATGCTGTTCTCTTACCGTTTCTTGTCTGCAACATATAAAGCTTTCTGTCCTCGATAGTAAACTCCATATCCTGCATATCTCTGTAGTGATCTTCAAGTGTATGACAAATCTTTACGAACTGATCATAAACTTCAGGCATTACCTGCTTTAACTGGTCGATATGCTGTGGTGTACGAACACCTGCAACAACGTCCTCGCCCTGTGCGTTCATAAGGAACTCACCCATAAGCTTCTTCTCACCTGTAGCAGGATCTCTTGTAAATGCAACACCTGTACCTGATGTGTCACCCATGTTACCGAATGCCATCATCTGTACGTTAACTGCTGTACCCCATGAATAAGGGATATCATTATCACGACGATATACATTTGCACGAGGGTTGTCCCATGAACGGAAAACGGCCTTGATAGCTTCAACAAGCTGTACCTTAGGGTCTGAAGGGAACTCCTCTCCGATCTTTTCCTTATACTCTGCCTTAAACTGATTTGCAAGTTCCTTTAAATCTTCAGCTGTAAGCTCTACGTCCTGCTTAACACCCTTTTGCTCTTTCATCTTGTCGATAAGAGCTTCAAAATACTTCTTACCTACTTCCATAACTACGTCTGAGAACATCTGGATGAAATCTTCTGTAGCAGTCATATGCCCATCTCGGGTTGCCTGACTTCTCAGCCAAAACCTCTACAACCTCTTCGTTAAGACCGAGGTTAAGAATTGTATCCATCATACCCGGCATAGATGCTCTTGCACCTGAACGAACTGAAACTAAAAGAGGATTTTCCTTATCACCGAATTTCTTTCCTGTGATCTCTTCCATCTTGTTGATGTGATCCATGATCTGGCCCATGATTTCATCGTTAATCTTCTCGCCGTCCTCATAGTACTGTGTACAAGCCTCTGTTGTAATTGTAAATCCCTGTGGTACAGGCAAACCGAGATTTGTCATCTCTGCAAGGTTTGCTCCCTTACCACCTAAAAGATTTCTCATTGTTGCGTTACCTTCTGTAAAAAGGTATACCCACTTATTTGCCATGTGAAAACCTCCGTATGTATTTTCCTGTATTTTCCGTTCACCATTATACCATATTCAGATAATATAGCAAAAGCATAAAAAAACAAAAATCCTTACCTTAAAATAAAATTTTTATAAAATTGTATGCTATAAAATATCTTGCAAATAAAAACTTTTGCTTTTATACTATAGGAGGTTGATTAAATGTAAACAGATATTTATATCTATATTTTTATATGGAGGAATTATGCATCAGGAACAATGTATTAAGGACAATTTATATTATGTAGGAGCCGGCGACAGAAGACAGAGACTTTTTGAGAATACCTATCCTATTCCTCACGGAATGTCTTACAACTCCTATCTGATATTGGATGAGAAGACAATACTCTTTGATTCCGTAGACAGATCTGTTGAGGGCTTATTCTTTGAAAACCTGAAAAGCAACACTTGGTGACAGACACCCTTGACTACCTGGTAATAACACATATGGAACCGGACCACGCTGCAACCCTTGGCGACCTTTTAAATATGCATCCCGATATGATGATAGTAGGTAATGCAAAAAAATCAAGGCGATGATAGGTCAGTTCTTCGACTTTTCACTTGATCACAGATTCCATGAAGTAAAAGAAGGTGATACTCTAAGCACAGGTGAGCATACCTTTAAATTCTTCTTTGCGCCGATGGTTCACTGGCCTGAGGTAATGATGGTATATGATGAGAAAATAAAGACACTTTTTTCTTCAGACGCTTTCGGCAGTTTCGGTGCACTTTCAGGAAATATTTTTGCCGACGAACTCAACTATGAGTCTGAGTGGCTTGCCGAATCGAGAAGATACTATACAAATATCGTAGAGCAAGTTCGGTCTACAGGTTATGAACATTATAAAGAAGCTCTCAGGTCTTGATATTGAACTTATTTGTGCACTGCACGGTCCTATATTCAGAACAAAGGAAGATATTGAAGCTTGTATAAAGAAATATCAGACTTGGGGTTCATATACTCCTGAGGATGATGAGGTTGTAATCTACTCAGGTTCGGTATACGGACACACTGAAGAATTTGCTACCTTGCTTGCCACTCTTTTGGCACAAAGAGGTGTAAGAAATACCAAGGTATATGATATTTCTTCAATTGATGTTTCATACCTTTTGTCTGAAGCATTCAGAGCAAAGGTTCTTGTGTTTGCCGCTTCTTCTTACAACGGCGGTATATTCACGCCTATGGAGAACTTCCTTATGGATCTTGTACACTTTAACTTCCAAAAACAGAGATGTATTCGTAGTTGAGAACGGTTCTTGGGCGCTTACAGCCGGTAAGGGAATGCGTGAAATCATCGGCCAGTTAAAGAAGGTGAATATAGCGGATGAAACAATCAGTATAAAGTCACTTTTAAAGAATGCACAGTATGATGAAGTAGTCGCTATGGCTGATAAGATTGTTGAGGATTTAAAGAAATAAATCAAACAGTGCATACCCGCACATGGGTATGCATTTTTATTTTTTGGAGTTATATGCAAAAACAAAATAAAATAAAGTCGGCATTTTTTGCAGCATTTCCGAATACTATACCTATTTTGGCAGGATTTTTATTTTTAGGAATTGCTTACGGCATTTATATGAATCGTTCAGGGTTTAACTTTCTTTACCCGATGTTTATGAGCTTTATAATATTTGCCGGCTCTGTAGAGTTTGCCACCGTTTCATGGTTGATTGGAAGCTTTGACCCTATAAATATATTTTTCCTCACCCTTATGATAAATGCAAGACATCTGTTCTACGGACTGTCCATGCTTGAAAAGTACAATATACCGGGACTTAAAAAATACTACCTGATATACGGAATGTGTGACGAATCATTCTCTATCAATGCTACAGTCACTATCCCTGAAGGAGTGGACAAGGGATGGTTTATGTTCTTTGTGACCTTGTTAAATCAATTTTATTGGGTTTGCAGCGCCACCTTAGGGAGGTATATTCGGAGCTTTATACCTTTTTGATTCAAAAAGGCATTGAATTTGTTATGACCGCACTCTTTGTCGTAATATTTTTAGAGAATTGGCTGAAAGAAAAAAATCACATCGCTTCAATCATAGGACTGAGTGTATCTTTTATTTGTCTGATTATATTTAAAGGTACCAACTTTATAATACCGTCCATGTTGATTATATTGGCGGCTCTGACACTGCTTAGAGGAAGGGTTGGACAATGAGTACAATACAACGTATAATTATAATTGCAGTCGTGGCTATAGCGACTATGATCACAAGATTTTTACCCTTTATCGCTTTTCCTGCAAATAAGGAAACTCCAAAATATATAAAGTACCTCGGAAAGGTGCTTCCGGCTGCAGTACTTGGACTTTTTAGTGGTGTATTCGCTTAAGGATGTATCAGTATTTAATGACAACCACGCAATTCCCGAAGCCATATGTATTGCAGTTACAGTTTTTCTTCATTTTTGGAAAAGACAGATGATTTTATCCATATCCGCCGGTACAATACTTTATATGGTACTGGTGCAATCAATTCTTAAATAAGGAGAGTTATGAAAGAAATTGCAAAAAAAGTAAAAGCGGACTCATTTTTGCTTATGGCAAGCAGCAATGAGATGAGAAATACCTGCTTAAAAAATATTATTGAGAACCTCAAAAAAGATAAAGAACATATATTGGCGGAAAATAAGAAGATATCGAAAAAACTGCCGTCTTGAAAATATCTCATCTTCCATCCTGTCAAGGCTTTTGTTTGACGAGCATAAGATGGATACCGTTATAGCGGGAATCAACGACCTTATAAAGATGGCCGACCCTATCGGAAAAATCACTCTAAAAAGGGAACTTGATGAAGGATTGGTACTTACAAGAACCACCACTCCTATCGGTGTTATAGGTGTTATCTTTGAGGCAAGACCCGATGCATTGGTTCAGATCGCTTCACTTTGCATAAAGAGCGGTAATGCAGCCATACTCAAGGGCGGCAGCGAGGCTTTGCTGACAAACAGAGCTTTATTTGAAAGTATAAAAAGAGCCATCAAAGATTCAAATCTTCCTGAGCATGCACTTGTTCAGCTTGAGGCCAGAAGTGATGTAAGCGAGCTGCTTTCCTGTTATGAATATGTGGATTTGCTTATACCGAGGGGTTCAAATTCCTTTGTAAAATATATTATGGAAAATACAAGTATTCCTGTAATGGGACATGCCGACGGTATATGCCACACCTATGTGGATGAAGAGTTTGACCTTGACAAATCCATAAGAATTTTGGTGGATGCAAAGACTCAGTATCCTTCAGCCTGCAATACTACAGAGACAATACTGGTTCACAAAAATGCTGTAGATAAGCTTTTCCCAAGCTTAAATAAGGCGTTTAACGATGCTAAGATCAAAGTATTTGCACATGAGAATATAATAGATAAATTTGATAATGCCATACCTTGCTACAGACAACTCTTTTCATACCGAGTACCTTGAAAAAACTGTCAATGTAAAGACGGTTGATGACATTGACGAGGCGATAAATCATATCAATACCTACGGCTCACATCATACCGACGCCATACTCACAACTATAGATTCAAATGCGGACTATTTTATGAACAGAGTCGACTCGGCAAATGTATACAAAAAAACTGCTCAACCAGATTTGCAGACGGTTTCAGATACGGTTTCGGTGCCGAGGTCGGAATCAGTACGGAAAAACTCCATGCCAGAGGACCTGTGGGTCTTGAAGGGACTTTGCACCTACAAATATAAGCTTTACGGCAACGGCGATATTGTAGCCGACTATGCAGACGGTAAAAAGAATTTCATTTCAAAGATTTATAAAAAAACGGGGCTTTCGCCCCGTTTTTATCTTATCAAGCACCGTTTGCGCCCAGTCTGAATGAATCAATTGTAGTGTTTGTAGCCATAAATCCCGAACCAGGATAGAAATAATACCAGTTTCCGCTAATCTGTGTCCACTTCTCACACATAGCGCCGTTACTGTCCAAATAATAGTACTTGCCGTCACTGCTGTGAAGCCATGTGTTGCTTAACATCTTACCTCTCGGCACCTCGGCATTTAAGTAATACCACTTACCGTTTGACTGCTGCCATCCCATCGTCATCTGACCTGATGAGTTCAAATAGTAGTACTCACCGTCTCTCTTTTGCCAACCTGTAAGCATTCTGCCCGAGTCGTCAAAAAGATACCACTTATCTCCTATATATTCCCAACCGTTTGTCTTAAGGCTTCCGTCAGGGAATCTGAAATACCATGTATCTCCCGACTTGTTCCAGCCTACATTGTTTCCGACACCTGGTTTGAAGAGTTGTTATTGCCCTTTGATACATTGCTCTCATCCAGATAAAACTCATCTGAAGTCACCCAGTCCGAACTTCTGCCGTAGTCGTCACCATGACTTACGGTTCTGATTTTTAACTTATATGTACCTTTTTGTGTCATATCGTTTCTAAAGCTGTAGCTGTTACCCTATAGTTTTTCCACCTTGGTAACCTGTGTGCTTCCGCGAAGCAGTATCAACTCGTAATATCCTGAAGTTCCCGAAGGCTCATCCCATTTGGCAATACCTATGCCGCTGTCCTTCCACTCCACATCCTCAGGCTGCTCATATGTGCCCTTTATAGGATTTAACTTAACAGCCACCACCAAGTCACCGTCTTTTTTTGAAGATGAAAGATACTTACCTCCGGTAACGCTTATATTGGATGATGAATAAGTCCCCTTAAAGGAATAATCGCTTGCAGGCTCAAGTGTAATCTTAAGCTTTATCTCATCTCCTATATTAAGACGCTTCTTTCCGCTTGTAATCTCTGCATCCACCACATTGAACCTGTCCGATGCGGTATATACATTGATATCTCCACCCTGAATTGCCTCCGTAGTTGATACTGAGTGTGTCCGTATTGTCTCCTATATCCAAATCCGTATTTACTTTTATTCCAACTGAACTGATGGTCTTATTCGCCGCATATACAGGCATCGCCGCAAATGAGCATACTAAGACAGTCCCGAAAATCGCCAATTTCTTAGCTAACCTCATACATTCCTCCTTATATTTTTCACAGCCTTGCTGTCTTTATACTCTAAGTATATTTAATTTAAGGTCTCATGTATAGTTAAAATTTTCTTACTAATTCATATCTTTTATATGTTATTTTTTTATAAGTATGTATAGAAATAAAAGATATTTTGACGTTTGCATTATAATTTATTCAAAAATATACTCAATAAGATGTTGTTTAAAAATATACTTCTAATACAATATCTGATAAAAAAATGTAAATAATTCAACACTTTCGCTGTTAAAGTCTTTTGACTTTTTCTTTGCATACTCAAGCCTGTCCTTTAAGTCTGAGATAATCGCATCTTTTTTATCCGACTCCATACTTACCAAAATATCATACAGCCTTGAAAGTGAGCCGTCCTCCTTTTTAAAACTGTCATATATACTCAGGTCACACAGACTCTTTATATCGGCAAATGAAAGCACATTTTTATAAAAATATATAAGGATAAGCAGCATCACATGGTTCTTTGTATACTTTTTCTTATCTGAAGGCGGCAACAGCTTATTCTTGGTATAGTTGTTGATCATAGTCTTTGTAAGAAGCTTATCATCCTCCTCTTTTTTAAAACTTGTCAGCTTCTCATCTATAAAACTTGTCATCTGATCCATATACAGCGATATATCCGGAATATCCTCAGACTTTACAATATCAAGCTTTTCAAAATGCTTTATCATATCATTTATAATTTCAATATTAGTTTTCATAACATTAGTATATAGTAATAAAAACTATATATCAAGGGAAAATAAAAGTCTGCATATCCGTAAGACTCGGATTGCAGACCTGTAATTACAATGTATTGTTTATAAAATTTGACAGCAAAGTGTAACCGTCTTCTATAAATATGCCGCTTTTAGCCGCATTCTTTTCACTGTATACCTCGACACTTCCCTTCTCAGCGTTTGACCTGTAAATTTTAAAAGGAATAGGGTCTGATGAGTGAGTCTTGGTCTCAATAGGAGTAGGGTGATCCGGCATTATAAGCATTGCAAAATCCTCACCGGCATCCCTTAGTGCCTTGCAAAGCGGTCCCACTATATTCTTATCAATTCTTTCAACCGCTAAAATCTTACCCTCTATATCACCGTGATGTCCACATTCATCAGGTCCTTCAAGGTGAATATACACAAAGTCGTTGCCGTCTTTTAACAATGTCTTTTTAGCGGCCTCAAGCTTTCCCTCATAGTTGGTATCAAGAGTACCTGTCGCACCTTCCACATCAATACTTTCCATACCTGCACTGATTCCGATACCCTTTATAAGGTCAACGGCGGAGATTACAGCACCCTTAAGTCCTGTCTTTTCTTTAAAATTTTCTATTCGAGGCTTGGTACCTTCACCCCAAAGCCATATGGAGTTTGCAGGGTTCTTACCTTCTTTTATTCTTTTTATATTTACAGGATGATTTTTTAATATATCATAGCTTCTTTCCATAAGCTTAAAAATCTTATCATTATTCGGCAGATACTCTCCTACAACTCTGTCTGAAATATCATGTGGCGGTGTCAGATTAAGTCCTGTTTGACCTTTATCCCAGATGAGACAATGTCTGTATGAGATTCCCGGATAAAATTTAAACTCACTGTCTCCAAGCGCTTCTTCTACAGCCTTTATAAGCTCAATGGCTTCTTTTGTTGATATTTCTCCTGCGGAGTAGTCAAGCATCTTTTCTTTTTGTTATATCATCTTCATCCGATAGTGTAACAAGATTACATCTTATTGCCACATCACTGTCTTTCATCTTTATTCCGATACTTACGGCTTCAAGCGGAGAACGCCCCGTATAGCACTCCAAAGGGTTATATCCCATCACGGCAAGGTTGGCTACATCACTGCCGGGCTTTAATGTATCGGGAACTGTTTTTACCATACCCATAATGCCCCTTAAGCTGTCAATGTTCGGCTTCTTTGCCACATCAAGTATTGTCTTATTGCCAAGCTCCTTTATATCTCTGTCGGCCATTCCGTCGCCAAGTACCACTATATATTTCATATCTTCACCTTCCGTCTATTTGTTTAATGCCCCTATAAAGTTCTTTGTCTTTTCATTGTCCGATGCAAATACCACATCCGGAGTTCCGGATTCCACTATAACACCGCCCGACATGAAAATAACCTTATCTGAAATTTCTCTTGCAAATGCCATCTCATGAGTTACTATGACCATTGCAATATTCAGATCCGATAAAGACTTTATAACCTTTAAAACCTCTCCTGTCAACTCCGGATCAAGTGCAGAGGTCGGTTCGTCAAAAAACAAAATCTTCGGATTGAGCGCCAATGCTCTGGCTATTGCCACTCTCTGTGACTGTCCGCCTGAAAGCTGATACGGGTAAGCATCGGCTCTGTCTGAAAGCCCCATTTTCTTAAGCAGTTCAAAAGCCTCTTTTTTCACGCTTGCTTTATCTCTTTTTTGTACTCTTATAGGCGCGTCACAGATATTTTGCAACACATTCATATGTGGGAACAGATTGAAGTTTTGAAATACAAGCCCGAAACACTCTGAAATCTTTTTCAAAGTTGCAGGACTTTCATAAACGGATTTTCCGGCCACACTTTTACATACCGGTTTTCCACTGTAGCTAAGTTCGCCGTCATCCATACTTTCAAGCAGTGTGGCACAGCGCAACAGTGTAGACTTACCTGAACCTGAAGGACCTATAATACTTAAAATCTCACCTTCACCGACTTCAGTGAAATATCCTTTAATATTTCCACGCCGTCAAAGGACTTTTTTACCGACTTCATACTTAATAATGACATAATCACCTACTTATAATATTCCAATTTCTTCTCAATAAACTCCATTACAAATGCAACGATGCCGTTAAATATATAATAAAACAGTGCCGCACATACAAAAGGATACATACTTGTTGTACTGCTTGCCAGCGCCTTTGCCATAGTGAACATCTCCGCCACACTTATTGTAAATGCAAGTGAAGTATCCTTTACCAAGGTTATTACCTCATTGGTTACGGAAGGCAATATTCTCTTTACCACCTGCGGCAATATGATAACAAAGAAGGTCTGAGATTTACTATATCCCAATATTTTTGCAGCTTCATACTGTCCGGCAGGCATTGACTGGATTCCGCTTCTGTATATCTCCGCAAAGTAAGCGGCATAGTTTATTACAAAACCTATTATGGTAGCCACCATACGATAGCTTCCCGAAATTGATACTCCAAAGATATAATAAGGTCCGAAATATACCACCATAAGCTGTAACATAAGCGGTGTACCGCGCATTATAGATATATAAATCTTACACAGATAAGATACTGTTTTTATTTTGCTCATTCTTCCGAATGCAACCAAAAGTCCAAGCGGAAGCGAAAATATCAATGTGACCAGGAATATCTGTATACTTACAAGCATACCCGGTGCAAGCTTTGCTGCAATATTAAGAATATTCATAAATTCTCCTATAAGATATATTGTGCATAAAAAACGCCGGCAGATGAACTGTCAGCGTCTCTTACATTACTCTAAAGTAGTAACATCCTTACCAAACCACTTCTCTGAAATAGTCTTCAAGCTTCCGTCGGCTTTCATCTCATCAAGCTTTGCCTGAACTTCATCTCTCAAAGCCTCATTACCGAGCTTAAATCCTACACCGTACTCTTCACTTGCAAGCGGTGTATCAAGCACTGTAAAGCTGTTTCCGCCTCTTTTTGTAATCTGATAGTTTGCTACCACACTGTCCATTGCTATAGCATCAACGCCGCCCATATCAAGGTCCATAAATCCGGTGTTGTAATCAGCTACAGTCTGAAGGCTTCCAAATGTCTTTACCATATCAGGGTCTTCTTTTAATGCGGCCTCTGCTGAAGAATCTGTCTGTACTTCAACCTTCTTACCTGCAAGATCCTCTATTGAATCTATACCCGAATCGGATTTTACTACAAATACCTGATCGTTTTTCATATAAGGCTTTGACCATGTATACTTATCTTCTCTTCCCTGTATACTGAAGCCGTTCCAAATACAGTCTATAGTGCCTGATGAAAGTTCCATATCCTTTGCATCCCAGGCTATAGGCTGATACTTTATCTCCTTGCCCATTCTCTTTGCAACCTCGGCAGCCACTTCAAGGTCAAATCCTGTAAACTGTCCGTCATCTCCTACAAATCCCATCGGAGGAAAGTCCTGATCAAATCCTACAGTAAAAGTATTCTTACTGTCTGTTTTCACTGCTTCGCTGCTCTCGCTTGCAGTTTTACTTGTTTCTGCAGATGCAGATGTGCTCTCGGTTGTCTTTGCATTAGAACAACCTGCCAACATAAGTGCCGCCAATACTCCAAACAAATAAATTTTCTTCATAATACACCTCATTACTTTCTTTGCTTTGTTGCTTTGTCTTAACACTTTCTTATGGTAGCACACTAAAAGTGTATCTGTCAACACTTTTATTTCTCTACTACACTAAAGTAATTCTGCTTTGTTCTGATTTGTAGAGTCCCTTTGATTCATTTATATGTACTTCCAGCTGGTCATAAGGTATCTCGATACCGTTTTTATCAAACTTTATCTTGATTTCTTCGACTATTGCCCACTTTTGCAGTCAAATAGTCTCCTGTCTTTCACCATGCCATACCTCGAGCATAACGGCGGAAGACGCCAAATCATCCACATACGAAACTATATCATTGTTCTTAAGTATCAATCCGTTTTTCATCAAATGCTTCTTTTATAAGCTTTTTTTGCTTTTCTGATATCGGTGTTATATGATACTCCCACTTTTTATATCTATTCGCCTGATATCGTTTGCCGTAACATTGGTGATGACATCATTTGCCAACGCACCGTTGGGTATTGATATTCTTTTATTGTCCGGTGTCAAAAGCACCGTATATATTATACCTATAGTATCTACAATACCTTCTGCCTTCGGACTGATAATATAATCACCTCTGCTGAAGGGGTGACTGAAAAAGAATAATCATTCCTCCTGCAAAGTTGCTTAAGCTGCCCTGCCATGCCAAACCTATCGCAACACCTGCAGAACCCGAGTATTGCCACTATGGATGCACTGCTTATACCGATTCTTTCCGCAAGTCCCAGTGCAACCAAGGCATATAGTGCCACTTTCAGCGTAGACAGCAAAAAAATCTCCTTACGGCTATATCAATATTTATCTTTTTAAGAACTTATCAAGCATATTTGATAAAAGTCTGATTACCTGACTTGCTATAAAGTAATGTAATAATCACTATCACTATGTCATATGCCAGTGCAAGAAAGAAAGGATAGAGACTTCTTTAAAGGTTTCCATCATCACACTCGGCTTAAGCTTTTTGAATATCATTGGCGACAGATTCCGCCACATCACTTTCCGATATACTCGGCAAGCGGAATCAGTCACGCTTGTCAGACAAATCCCGGCTCTACATAATTTAAAAAAATATTAAAAAAATCACTATTTATCCCACTTGAATACTACCATTGCCATTGGAGGAACTTTAATCTTAAGGGTTTTCTCTTCCGTCCACTTTTTTTCTTAACGGACTTTTTCGCTCTCTTATTTCCTACTCCGCTTCCGCCAAACTTCTTATCATCCGAGTTGAAAATCTCCGTATAAGTACCCTTATAAAGGAACTCCATTTCTCTTTCATATACTACCGGGTGTGAAATTGCATACCACCACCAATGTATCCTCTTCTTTTTCGGTCTTTCTTAGGAATACTACAATTGTCTCATCTTTTTGAAGTACAGTTTATCCACTCAAATCCGTCAGGATTGTAGTCAAGCTTATAAAGTGCAGGATAATCCAGATAAAAGCTTATTGAGTGCCTTTTGAGTATCTTTTGCATCTTCTTGTGATTTTTCATACTCAAGCAGATCCCACTCAAGCGATACATCCTCATTCCACTCATTCATCTGTCCGAACTCCTGTCCCATGAAACAGAAGCTTCTTACCCGGATGTGTCATCATAAATCCGTAGCAACTCTCAGATTGTTAAACTTCTCCTCCTGAGTTGCACCCGGCATCTTTCCTGCCAGCGTCGCCTTACCGTGTACCACCTCATCATGGCTGAGTACCAAAATAAAGTTTTCGCTGTATGCATAGAGTAATGAGAATGTAAGTCCGTTGTAGTCTCCGCTTCTAAAATACGGGTCAAGCTTCATAAACTCAAGGAAGTCATTCATCCAACCCATGTTCCACTTGTAGTCAAATCCAAGTCCGCCGTCCTTTAAATCACCTGTAATCTTCGGCCATGCTGTAGACTCCTCGGCAATCAAAAGACTTGAAGGATATTTTTTCTTGTATATTGAATTAAGATGCTTCAAAAACTCTATAGCATCCAAATTTTCATTGCCGCCGTATATATTCGGCAACCACTCTCCGCATTCTTGCCGTAGTCAAGGTAGAGCATGGAAGCCACCGCATCCATTCTGATACCGTCCACATGGTACTTTTCAGCCCAGAAAAGTGCGTTTGCAATAAGAAAGTTGCTGACCTGCGGTCTTGCATAGTTGTATATCAAAGTGCCCCAGTGCGGATGTGAACCTCTTCTAGGGATCCGGATGCTCATATACATGACTGCCGTCAAAGCAACCCAGTCCGTGTAAATCTCTTGGGAAATGTGCCGGAACCCAGTCAAGTATTACACCGATATTCTTTTTATGCATATAGTTCATAAAATACATAAAATCATCCGGAGTACCGTATCTGCTTGTAGGACTATAATATCCTGTCACCTGATATCCCCAACTTCCGTCAAGAGGGTGTTCCATAATCGGCATAAGCTCTATATGTGTATAGTTCATCTTCTTCACATAGGTGGCAAGCTTTGGCGCTATCTCACGGTAGTTATAGAATACCGAACCGTTTACCTCTTCACCGTTTTCAGCATACTGCATCTCTTTTCTTATCCATGAACCGAGATGCAATTCATATATATTCATTGCAGGAGACTTATCAGTCTCTGTGGACTGGAATACATCTCTGTTTCTTCATCCAGTCCTCATCGCTCCATTCAAATCCTGAAATATCGGCTACTATGCTTGCAGTATTCGGACGGAGTTCTGAATAGAAAGCATACGGATCAGCTTTCAACATCGGCTCTCCCTTCATGGTTTTTATTTCAAACTTATAAAGGTCGCCAACTTTCAACCCCGGTATAAACAGTTCATATACTCCGAAGTCTCCGAGCTTGTTCATCTGATTCCTTCTGCCATCCCACAGGTTAAAATCACCTACTACAGACACTCTCATAGCTTCCGGCGCCCAAACCGAGAAATTTACACCTTCCACTCCTGAAAGTGTCATAGGCTTGGCACCCATTTTTTCATAAATTTCGTAGTTTATTCCCGCCTCAAACTTTGACAAATCTTCCTCTGTATAAATACTGTCAAAGGAATACGGATCATAGATTGTCTGCACAGTGTCATTATCATATGTCACTATAAACTGATACTTAAACTCCTTGCTTCTACCTACAAGACATGCAAAAAATCCCGCTTCATCCGCACATTCCATAGCAACAGGATTTTTATTGCCGTCAATCAACAATTCAACACTCTTTGCATGAGGTATAAAAGTCTGAACCAAAAAACCGTTTTCCACCTTATGTGAACCAAGAATCTTTTTCGGTCTGTCACATTCAGAATAAGCGATTTCTTCTATTGCTGCCCAATCCATCAAATCATATAAATTCTTATCCATAGCCTAACCTTTCTTCCTACAATATGAGTAATAGTTCAGATAAGATACTGCCGCTTATCCTCTCCATAACATTTATATAGATTATACTATTCTTTTGCCAAAGTTAAAAGCAAATGTTATAAAGCTACTCAATATAAATGTGATTATTATCATATAATGTTTTATACTGCCGTTTCACAAAAAAATGTTTATTACTATTTTTCATAATTATATTATCATTTGGTTGTATTATACTTTTAATTAGCGTAAAATAGTATAGGTTTTAAAAGACTATGTTAAAAAAACGGATTGGAGAAGATAATGAATAAAGAAATTCAGATTTTTGATGTTGTAAAAGAAATCTTCAGTTGGATTTCCATAATAGTGGTGGCTGCCGTAATAGCGCTGGTTCTAAACCTCTTTATTATAGCAAACTCAAGAGTTCCTTCAGCATCTATGGAGAACACAATAATGACAGGTGACAGAGTGGTCGGCTTCAGACTTACATATCTTTTCCAGGAGCCCAAGCGCGGTGATGTTATAATATTCAAGTTCCCTGACGATGAGAGTCTTTACTATGTGAAGCGAATTATCGGTGAGCCGGGAGATGTCATTGATATAAAGGACGGCAAGGTATACTTAAACAACTCCGAGACTCCGCTTGAAGAAGACTATATAAAAGAGCCTATGATTCCTGAGGCACCGATGCACTTTGAAGTACCTGAAGACTCATACTTCTGTATGGGAGACAACAGGAACAATTCCGCGGACTCAAGGCGTTGGGTTCACCCTTTTGTACACAAGGATAAGATAATCGCAAAGGTAATCTTCCGCTACTTCCCTGGATTTAAGATGATAAAGTAAAACAAAGGCTGTTGCACTTTTTGCAACAGCCTTTATTCATATCAGTTCTTAAAACTGTGTATAGGAGCAGGTATTCTGCCTCCTCTGTTTACAAATTTCTCACATGAAAAACCGTTTACAGGCATTATCGGAGCGTAACCCAAAAGCCCTCCGAACTCAACCACTTCTCCTTCTTTCTTTCCGATAACGGGATTACTCTGACAGCGGTAGTCTTTTGATTTATCATGCCTATAGCGGCCTCATCTGCAATGATTCCCGCAATAGTCTCTTCTGAAGTATCTCCCGGTATTGCAATCATATCAAGACCTACGGAACAAACACAGGTCATCGCCTCAAGCTTTTCTAATGTCAAAGCACCGGCATTCACCGCGTCAATCATGCCCTGATCCTCTGAAACAGGTATAAACGCACCTGAAAGTCCTCCGACATATGAAGAAGCCATTACACCGCCCTTTTTGACCTGATCGTTTAAAAGTGCAAGTGCGGCTGTGGTTCCCGGAGCCCCAACTCTCTCAAGGCCTATCTCCTGTAAGATTTCCGCTACGGAATCACCTACCGAAGGAGTAGGTGCAAGTGAAAGATCAATGATTCCGAAAGGTATACCGAGCCTTTTTGAAGCCTCTCTTGCTACAAGCTGTCCGACTCTGGTTATCTTAAACGCGGTCTTTTTTATAGTCTCACAAAGTACCTCAAAGTCCTTGTCTCTGGCTTGCTTAAGAGCCGCTCTTACTACACCCGGTCCGCTGACACCTACATTTATAACGGCATCCGCCTCGGTCACACCGTGGAATGCACCTGCCATAAAAGGATTGTCATCTGGAGCATTGCAAAACACCACAAGCTTTGCACATCCGATAGAATCTCTGTCTGCTGTAATCTTTGCGGTTTCTTTTACTATCTTACCCATCAGTCTTACAGCATCCATGTTAAGGCCTGTCTTTGTAGAACCTAAGTTTACAGAGCTGCATACAAAATCGGTCTCATTAAGTGCCTGCGGTATGGACTCCATCAAAAGTCTGTCCGCCGCCGTTATTCCCTTTGATACTACGGCCGAATATCCTCCGAGGAAGTTTACACCTGTATCCTTTGCCGCTTTATCAAGAGCCTTTGCTATCTGCACAAAGTCGCTTACACTCTTGCAGGCACTGCCACCGATTAAAGCTATAGGAGTAACTGATATTCTTTTATTTACAATAGGCACACCGAAATCTCTTGAGATGTCATCTCCCACCTTTACAAGGTTCTTTGCCACATTTGTAATTTTATTATAAATATTGTCACAAAGTTTATTGAGGTCTGTATCAATACAGTCCAGTAAGCTTATACCGATCGTAATAGTTCTGACATCCAACAGATCTTTGTCTATCATGTCGTTGGTCTCTATTACTTCAAACATATCAAACATAGTTTCCTCCTAGAGTCTGTGCATTGATTCAAAAATTTCTTCTTTTTGTGCCTTTATCTTTACCCCGATACCGTCCCCAAGAGCATCCAAATCTTCCACTATTTTTTCAAAGTCCACACTTGCATTTTCCATATCTGTAATCATCATCATATTAAAGTAGCCGCTTACTATGGTCTGTGATATATCAAGTATATTTATCTTATTCTCGGCCAGATATGTACATACCTTCGCTATAATACCTACTGTATCCTTACCTACTACAGTTATTATTACCTTGTTCATAAACTTCTCCATTTCTAAATATCACTACACGTAGCAAATCTCTGAGATTTCATCTCTTTTTGCCACTTCTATATCAAAATCCTTAGGATTGTATGGTCTGTCGTCTGCAAAAATTTCAAACCTCACACTTTCAAGTGCAAGCTCAGGCAGATTGTTCTTATCCGACAAATGCCCCAAGAAAATCTTTTTTATCTTATCATTTAATATCTCACATATCAACTTACCCGAGTTCTCATTTGAAAGATGTCCCTTATTGCTTAGGATTCTCCTCTTAAGTTCATAAGGGTACGGACCTGTCTCAAGCATTCTGATATCGTGGTTTGCCTCTACAAGCAGTGCATCCAAGTCTGAAAGATTTTTTACAATATCCTTTGTATATCTTCCGAGGTCTGTAGCCACAGCTATCTTTTTATTACCGCATTCCACTCTGTATCCGAAAGGTTCGTTTGCATCGTGGTCAATATCAAACGCCTTTATATTGAGGTCTCCCAATATAATGTTATTCTTCGAATCAATGATATTAAAATAATCATAAATCCTTGAGTATTTGTCTCTGTCTTTCAAATACTCAAGTGTACCCCTTGATGCAAAAACAGGTATCTCATTTTTTCTTACAAATACTTCAAGTCCCGCTATATGGTCACTGTGCTCATGTGTCAAAAAAATACTCCGGAGATATCCTTGCCGCAAAGCCCAAGTTCATTTAACCTTGTTTCTATTTTCTTATTTGATATACCGGCATCTACCAAGATATGCGTCTTTTCACTGCCGATATATGTGGAATTTCCGTCGCTACCGCTTGCCAAGCTTACCAGTCTCAAAGTGTCACCTCAAAGCCTCTCTTATATTTTTCTCTAATTCAGACCTGTCTCCGTTATTTTTTATAATCTTATCGGCAATAGACTCAAAATCAGATTCTTTAGGCTGTTTTGATATTATTGTCTCTATTCTTCTCTGCTTAAACCTCTTGATAACATCAGTCTTTTTATTCTTATCTCCATATCTGTATACAGATACCAGACAGAATCATAGAAGTTTTCATCAGGCATAAGCGCCTGCTCAACTACATTCAACCTGTTATCTAAAAGTCTTTTTTTTATTTCAGCATTTACTAACGGATGTATTATTTCATCTACTTTACGTAGTTTGTCTTTATCATAGTAAAGTATATCACCCTAATTTTTTTTCTATCAATATCTTTTTTTATCATCCAGTATAGTATCTCCCGAATAAAGACTTTAGGGGCAGTGTATCCTGCCCTATCCTTTTCATACAAAAAAATGTGCCACCTTATCGGCCTCAATAATGTTTTGCATTATGTTCTTCTTTAAGTATCTTTAAAAGCTTCACTTTTACCTGAACCGATACCTCCCAAAAAGCAAAATATTCATTACTTTTGCCTCCAGCCATGTCTTGCCGATATGTGCGTCCACCTCAAGCGGCACCTTAAGGCTTACCGCTTCTCTCATTGACTTTTCCACAAGTTCTTTTACCTTGTCGGCCTCATCTTCTCTTACTTCCACCAAAAGCTCATCGTGGATTTGAAGTACAATATCCGCATCATATCCGCTCTTATTAAGCGCCTCATCCACCTTTATCATAGCAATCTTCATAATATCCGCCGCACTTCCCTGTATCGGTGAGTTCATCGCCACTCTGTCACCGAATGATCTTGTCATAAAGTTTGAGCTTTTTATCTCAGGTATAGGCCTTATTCTGCCGAACATAGTCTTTACATAGCCTTTTTCCTTGGCATCAGCCACCTGCTTATCTAAAAATTTCTTTACGCCTTCATAGATTTTAAAATAATTGTTGATATAATCAAGCGCCTCTTTTCTTGAAATGCTTAAGTCCTCAGACAGTCCGAAAGCCGATATACCGTAGACAACTCCGAAGTTTACAGCCTTTGCATTTCTTCTAAGTTCAGGTGTCACCTCATCAAGCGGCACATGAAATACCTTTGCAGCCGTAGCCGCATGAATATCTGTTGCCATATGGTAGCTTTCTATAAGCTTTTCATCTCCCGACATCGAAGCCAGAACTCTAAGTTCTATCTGTGAGTAGTCCGCATCCACAAATACATAGCCCTCTTTAGGTACAAAGATATCTCTTATTTTGCTTCCCATCTCCGTTCTTACAGGAATATTTTGCAGATTCGGATCTGTGGATGAGATTCTTCCTGTGGCGGTAATTGTCTGATTGAATGTACCGTGTATACGTCCGTCATCCCTTATATAGCCTGCCAGCCCTGTAGCATAAGTGGAATTAAGCTTTGTAAGCTGACGATATTCAAGGATATCTCTTATTATCTCATGCTCCGGAGCAAGCTTTTCAAGTACATCGGCCGCCGTTGAATATCCTGTCTTTGTCTTTTTTCCGCCTGACAGTTTTAATTTTCCGAAAAGTATCTCTCCAAGCTGCTTCGGCGAATTTATATTGAAGCTCTCTCCTGCCTTATCCGTAATACTTGCTTCAAGCTTTGATATCTTTTCAAGAAGTGTATCCGCATAGGATTTTAATCTCTTTTCGTCCACCCTTACTCCGGTATTTTCCATCTTGGCAAGAGAGTATATAAGCGGCATCTCCACATCTTCATATAATTTTGTAAGCTCAAGTTCATTAAGCTTTTTAAGTAAACTGTCACTTGCAAAAAGTGCCACGTGGCTTTCACTTGCAAAGTACTTTTTCGCCTTTTCATCATTGAACCTTAATACTTCACCAAGCTTTGATTTTCCGATCATTTCAGCCTTTGAAGAAACACTGCTTCCCATATAGTCTCTTGCAATATCTTCCACAAAAGTAGCTGTCCTTAAGCGGATTGATAAGATATGCGGCCACAGACAAATCATAAAAATTCTTTGCAAGTTTCATATCCTTTACCTGCTTTATAAGAGGCTTGAGTGAAAGTATATATTTTTTTGCATCCAGACAGATAATCCGCTCCAAAATATCATCAATTCCCTCAATGTCTTTTATGATATATGTCCTGTTATCCAAGGTAATTGAAATTGCATAAAGTTCGCTTACTGTATAGCTCTTTATAACTGCTCTCTTCTAAACATATGGCGATACCGAATTCCTTTGCAGATTTTAATTTCTCATAAAGAGTGTTCCAATCATTCAAATCTGTAATATCACTTATATCAAGCTCTATACTTGCGGCGGTTTCTATATTCTCATATCTTTTTAAGAACGACTTAAACTCCAATTTATTTATCCATTCAAGACTTTCTTTTGTATAGAGATTTCCGACCGCCATATCTGAAATATCGGTATCTATAGGAGCGTCTGTGACTATTGTAACAAGCATCTTTGAAAACTTTGGCTTCTTCGATATTTTCAGCCAGTGCCTTTGACGCTCTCGGAGGCTTAAGCTCAGTCACATGCTCAATTGCATTTTCTATAGAGTGGTACTCCTGTATTATCTTTGTAGCCGTCTTTTCACCTATTGAAGGTACTCCCGGCACATTGTCGGAGGTATCTCCCATCAGCGCCTTCACATCTATAAACTCTTTCGGTGTCACACCGTACTCACTTATCACATCCTCGGGAAGATAGTCATGAACTGTAGTAACTCCCTTTGATGTCTTTGGAATCCTTATCTTTATATGCTTATCCGAAAGCTGCAAAAGGTCTCTGTCTCCGGATATTATACTGACAAAGACATCGTCACTTTGATATCTCTTTGCAATAGTTCCTATTATATCGTCCGCCTCATAGCCTTCCTTTATAAGTATAGGTATGTTCATAGAAGATAAAACATTCTTTATCAGCGGAACCTGCTCTCTAAGTTCATCAGGCATCGACTTTCTGGTGCCTTTATATTCCGCATACGCCTTATGTCTAAATGTGGGTGCAGACAAGTCAAAAGCGACTGCTATATAATCAGCCGCTTCCTCGTCCAAAATCTTGAACATAATATTCAAAAAACCGTAAACGGCATTCGTATGCAGTCCCTGTGAGTTTGAAAGCTCAGGTACTCCGTAGAATGCTCTGTTTAAAATGCTATGTCCGTCTATCAGAACTAATTTTTTTCATATATCTCCTACTAAAAGAACCAATTTCGTAATTGCATCATTGCGATAATAAACACACCGAAAAATCATAAGTGTATTTACCACATACTTAAACACCTGCCCGAGGAATATTATAAATATTCTCTGATATGCCTCTCTTATATGGCTGTGCAGAGCCTCCGTCATATTATAGTTGATATCGTCATTTCCGCTGCCATCAAGTCCCACCTCAACTATATAATATATTTCAAGCTCGTCCATACAGGCCTTGCAGCCTCTTACATGCTGCAAAAAATCTCTTGTATCTTCCATAGAAAGCTCATCATGTATAAAAGGTATGATGAGCTTTCTTGCTTCCTTGCAAGTCATTTTTATGACATTTCCTTTACCCTTTTTGAGACATTCTCTTTAAAGTTTATCACATCATGGTCATACTCTTCATCCATAAGAGATGATGTGATAATGAAGTCCGCACTTGACTTGTTGATAGCCATAGGCACATCATATACCTGTACTATACGTAAAAGTGCCTTCACATCAGGGTCATGAGGCTGTGCCGTAAGCGGATCTGTAAAGAAGATAACAAAATCTATCTTTCCCTCCACTATTCTTGCGCCTATCTGCTGGTCTCCGCCAAGCGGACCCGGAGTTATATCCCTTTACTGTAAGTCCTGTCTTTTCAGTTATAAGTCTGGCGGTGGTTCCTGTTCCGTACAGCTTATGCTTAGCTAAAACTTCCTTATGCTCCTCACACCATTTGATAATATCAGGTTTTTTACCGTCATGTGCAATCAATGCAATATTTTTTTCTTTCGGTATTGTAAGTGTTACCTTATCTATATTATTCATACTAACTCCATCTATATCGGTTTAGAACGGCTTTCCGCATTCAGGACAGAACTTAGGCAGATGTGACTGATCTGCAGGTGTATACCCGCATGAAGCACAACTTACAACACCTGTCGGTTTTGCTTCACCGCATTCGGAGCAGAACTTACCTGTATTTCCGCCATGTCCGTGACTGCAAGTCCATGTATTTACAGCTTGCTGATTTATCTGCTGCATATTGTTCTGACCATACTGCTGCTGCATATTGTTCTGACTGTACTGCTGCTGCATATTATTTTGTTGACCGTACTGTTGCTGCATCTGTTCGTTTTGTGCCATCTGGAAAAGCTGATTTGCATTCATACCGCCCATCTGATTTGCCATGTTCATACCTGCAAATCCCATCATAGCACCGCCTGCATTGCTTGCCGCATTTCTCATAGCGTCAGCCTGTGCGGCGTTTAAGTTTGCAGCCGCCATTGATGTTCTCTGGAATACCGCCGTTCTTTGAAGCTGCTTTATAAGGTCTTCATCTTCCTTTGATATGGTAATACTGCTTATTCCGAATGAACTTATTTCAATACCGTATCTGTCTCCCCATTCACTTGACATTACGCTGTTAAGTTCATTTGCAATTTCCTTGGTATGATTCGGGATATCGCTGTATCTTGCCCCTATTCCTGAGAGTCTTCCGAGTGCAGGTTGAAGTGAAGTAAGCAGTTCTGAAGTCATCTGTTTTCTGAATGCTTCATTCATTCTGAACTCTCCGCCTGTATTTCCCGCCACTTCCTTGTACATAAGTATAGGGTCCACAATCTTAAACGCAAACTCTCCATGACATCTTACCGCACTTTCTATATCAAGTCCGATATTTGGATCCACTATCCTGTATGGAATCGGTTCTGCGGTACCGTACTTATTTCCATAGATATCCTTTGTGTTTACATAATAAACTCTTGTATCTCTTGTAGCACCTCCGCCAAATACCAATCTGTTCTTAAACTGCTCCCAGGTTCTTTTTTTACAGTCTCCTTTAAATTACCTGCAAAAAAATAGTAGGTTCATCAGTATTACTGTAGACATATTTTTCGGGTTGTGCACAGACATCCTTTATCATTCCGTTTTCCACCACCAACATACATTGTCCGTCTGCAACTTCGATGATGGAGCCGTCTGTAATAACATTATTTGTAGATTTATTGTTTGAACCTCTTTGGTCCACTCTTTTTTTACCTTTTGGTTACAGAAGTTCATTATCCATTGAATCTTCATAGAAAAAAATCTCTCCATGAGTCCGCTAGTACACCTCCTGCCGCACCTGCTATAGCTGAAATAAGTCCCATAATATATCCTCCTGTTTATTTATTTAAAGCCGTCATTTAGCTAATTATATCAATTTTTTTCATATGTAATACCAGTAATACAATTCTTAAATATATATTATGTCAATGATCGTAATATTTCTTGTATCAAAAAAATAGACTGTACAAATCCGGAAAATTAGTATAAAATATAAGAAAAAAAGAAAAAAAGGAGATTATCATGAAAGTAATCGATACAAAAAAATGCACCGGGTGCAATCGGACCATATTCACAGGGATTTATAACAAACGGCTTGGTTATCACATCAGGACAGATTCCTGTAAACCCTGCCAACGGAGAAGTTCCTGAGGGTATTGCCGCACAGACAGAGCAGAGCTGCAAGAACGTAGCTGCTATCCTTGAGGCTGCAGGTTCAGGTATGGACAAGGTTGTAAAGACAACTTGCTTCCTTGCAGAGATTGCAGATTTTGCAGCATTCAATGAAGTATATGCAAAGTATTTCACATCAAAGCCTGCAAGAAGCTGTTTCGCAGTAAAGGATCTTCCAAAGGGCGTTCTTTGTGAGATTGAGTGCATCGCCGAGGCATAATTTTACATTAATATTTTGGAGTGTTGCACTTTTGTAACACTCCTTTTTTGTATTTGAAAGTGGGGGATTCAAATGAAAGGTAAATATATTATAGCTGCTACTCTAATGTCCTTGCCGGTTTTATGTTTTACAGCTTGTAATAAAGCAATAAAAAATACCGATTCGATTCAAAGCTCAGGTTATACAAAAAATGATATAACCGACAATGTTTATTTTCCATATTCAAAACTGAAAGATTTAACTATTGATAAAGAAGCGAGCAATGCATATATAACAGATATTGTTTCAAAGACGCCTGCAATACTGCCTTATATAGAATTAAACAATGCTGTATTGGAAACAAATGATAATGCATACACTCTTATATTAAGGTATACTGAGGGCTATGAAAAATCAAAAAATATAGGACTAAGTGACAATCCGCTCTATACATCACCATATTTATTCTCAAGAGCGACTAATACCGCAATACTCTTAATGCTTGCAAATGATTATATTTCCTCTTTAAATATTGAAATAGCAGTTCCGAAAGAATACCCTGATACACAGCCTGTCACTATAGAGTTTAATCGCGACGAACTTGAAAATGAATCAGGTCTGTTTGACACAGCAAAAGCGGATGAAAATTCCTACAATGAACTGTTAAACCTTAATGATGCCGTGTATGCAGACAGATTATTTTATAATCGTATAAAACTCGGAGCAACAGAAGATGACATAATTTATCGAAACGGTGATCCTGACAGAAAAATTAGTGAAAACTCAGATTTAATATACACCTATGGCGACAATAACTGTTATACTTCATTTGTCCTAAAAAAAATAAAGAGCTCCGATAAACCGATTGTTACATCTATAGTTGTACACCCAAGTAAGGATGATATCGGTGGGGCTGAGATGTTATATAATATCGGACTTTTACCTGATGAAGGCAAATACTTAACAAAAACAAAAGTTGAAAATTATCTCGGTGCGCCAAAATTCAGTAAGAACAATACAGATTACTACAGAATAAGTTCAGGATTAAACGACTATCTTTTCTTTGCATATGATACTGAAGGCAATGTAGTTGAGTACGGATTGCAAAGAGATTAAAACTCAAAAATTCTCAGTGATTTATAAGATATTTTATAAAAAAATCTGCTAAATATTGTCTTTTATAAAGCTTCTTATTGTATAATAATTTAGGGTTCTGTGAAGTTCGTATTTACACTTTTATTCACAGATACACAAAGAATATAGGAGGTTTACCTAATGGCAAACTCAACCACTCACAGTGCCTGGCAGCAGATTCAGGCAGGAGTTTATGATACAGAAAAGCTTCTATCCGGTCAGGAATATAATCTTGCCATGATTAAGGCAAGACAGACCTTGGAGATTATGATAAAGCAGCTTAGCGGACGAGACGACTATGACGATCAAAGCCTGACAGACATTATAAATTCCTTATGCGAAAACAAAACCATTTCAGAAAAATCATGTGAACATTATCATAAGATTTGTGTTATAAGCAATAAAGCCGTACATGAAAATAATGACGACGGCTTCAATGCCACTACAGCATATCAGTTGCTCTCAGAGGAAGTGCAGGCTTTTATACGCGACTACTCACCTAAAAAAAGCAAGATAACTCCTGTTCCCGTACGCAATGACAATGCACAAAGAAGACCGGTTACCAAAAGCAGTGAGTCCGCTCGAAAAGAAAGGTCGCAAAGAAAACTCCAAAAAAGAAAAAGCCGACTGTAAACACACCTGATTTGATAAAAGTACTTATAGGTGTGGTTATTCTGTTTATTTTGATAATTTTATTCAGATCACTTAACCCTCTAAAGGGCGGCAAAGCTACCAAAACAAAGACTGCAACCACCACTACCGTCGCTACAAGTGAAGGTGCGGAAAGCTCAGAGAGCAGCTTTAGAAACAACAAGTGCACAGGTGACAACCACAAAATATATTACTACAACCAAGCTTAATGTTCGCTCTTCACCTTCAAAAGACGGCGATCTTTTGGCTACTCTTAATGTAGGTGTAAGCGTCGAATATGTTGGAGCACAGGATGCCAACTGGGCTATCATCAACTACAACGGCGGACAGGCTTATGTAGCAAGCGCATATATTAAGCCGGCACAATAATATAACTCAAAAGGCTAATCAGGTTATCGCCCGATTAGCCTTTTTATTAAAAGAAAAAGTCTCCGCTCTTTCCACCTTTCTTTTCCAAAAGATGAATATCACTTATAAGCATCCTCTTGTCGATAGCCTTACACATATCATAGACTGTAAGAAGTGCAATATTTACTCCCATCAGTGCTTCCATCTCAACTCCGGTCTTGACCGCTAGTCTTCGCCTTTTAAAATACCACTATATCATTGCCTTCTATCTCAAAGGTTATCTTGGAGCCGGTCAGATTGATATTGTGGCACATAGGGATAAGTTCGGAGGTTCTTTTTTGTCCCATAATACCTGCCACCTGTGCTACGGTCAGCACATCTCCCTTTTTTATCTTTCTGCCCTTTATCGCTTCCATAGCCTCATCACAGAGTGTAATTCTGCCTGTTGCAACGGCAACTCTGTCTGTTATATCCTTATCCGATACATCCACCATTACGGCATTCTTATTTTCATCAAAATGTGTAAACTCCATTTTTCTCCAATCTATTTTAATAAAGCAATATATCTTTCTCATCTACTTTCAAAAAATCAGGTAATCCCTTTTTTTCTATCAACTCTTTCATATCTCTTTGAACAAGCCAGGTAATATCCTGTCCGCCGCAGGTCTTTATATAATAATTGTCCTCAAACGGCAACTTGGCCTTACTCTTTAATCTGAAGTCAAATATATTTCCCTCAGATTTACCCCATACAGGATGAAAATCATGTGCTCTTATACCTATCGCAGATATTCCCTTCGGTAATGTGCTTGAAAATTCAATCTTTACTCCCCAGTCAAGAGCTTCCAATGTATTTTCATCAATATATCTTATATCGGAAATATTTTTACAACCTGTAAGTATTGCGGCATTCTTCGTCTTAGGATTTTTGAATATTTCCTTTGTATTTCCAAGATTTGTCATCTTTCCGCTGTCAATAACTATCATACTTTCACAAAGTCTGTATATCTCATCTCTGGAATGTGATACAAATACGGCACTGCCCTCAAAGTCTTCAAGTATTGACGCTATCTCTTCCTGTATATGATCCCTGAGATATATATCAAGTGCCGAAAACGCCTCATCAAACAGTAACACTTTCGGTTTTCTTATAAGTATTCTTGCCATCGCCACTCTGGCCGCCTGACCTCCGCTTATTCTGTTCGGCTTGGCATCTTTTATCTGAGTCAGCCCAAATTTTTCCAAAAAATCATCAGCAAGACTTTTACTTTTATTATCCAGTCCTATAATAATGTTTTTCATACACAGACAGATGTGGAAAAAGTGCATAGTTTTGAAAGCAATACCCTATATGTCTGTCCTGCGGCTTTTATATCAATCTTTTTTTGTGAGTCAAACAACAACTCACCGTCAAGCTTTATATAACCGGAGTCAGGTTTTTCTATACCTGCAATCATCTTTAGAATCATACTTTTTCCTGCACCTGAGCCGCCCAAAATTCCTATTCTGTTGCTGTCAAGGCTGCAATTTATTTCCAAAGTAAAGTTGTTCAGCTTCTTTTTTACATTAAGTTCAAGCATACTACCTCTGTATATATTCCATCAAAAGCATTATAAGGAATGCAATAAAAAGTACAACAGCTACCCATATGCCTGCCTCAAGATAATTTTGGTTTTGTACCAGAATCGCTATCTGCTGTGATATGGTCGAAGTCTTTCCCGATATATTACCGGCAAGCATTGAAGTTGCACCGTACTCACCTATAGCCCTTGCAAAACTGAGTATCGCTCCTGAAAACAGTGAAGGCGATGCAACAGGGCATACTATCTTAAAGAAAATCTTAAACTCCGACAGTCCCAAAGTCCTGCCTGCATATATCAAATTTTTATCAAGCTGTAAAAATGCCGATTTTGCATTCTTATACATCAGCGGAAACGCAATAATAAAGGCGGCGATTACACATCCCACAAAGCTTTGGACTATCTTTATATGGAAATGTCCGTACAAGAAAAATTCCTACAGGTCTTCTTCTGCTGAATATAAGAAGCAGAAAAATCCCACCACGGTAGGCGGCAGTACCATCGGAAGTGTAAGTATACTGTCAAATACCGCCATTATCCTTTTATTCATATACAGACTTACATATGCAAGTACCCACACCCGAGAAAAAAACATATTATTGTAGAAAAGAGCCCTATTTTTAGGGTTATAAAAAAAGGGCTCCAATCCAAATGTGCTAAAACATTATTCATATAAATAATTTTCAAATACCTTCTTTGCGACGTCCGACTTCAAATAGTCATAGAACTTATCAGCCTCGCACTTACCTTCTCATCAGCCTCATCATTGTTTACTCTTGCTATCGGGATAGGTAATCTTACCACTTAGTGACTCATCCACCTTTTCAATAACTTTGACATCATTATTGCCGTATGTATCTGTAAGATATACAAATCCTACCTCACCGAATCCGTCCACTACAGATAAAAGTGTCTTTGTAACATTTGAGTTCTCTATTATCTCCATGCCGAGCTTCTCCTTAAGTTCGGCACCTGTACTCTCTTTTGTAATGCCGAGGTCAGGATAAGCCTTTGAAAGTGCTTCTCTTGCATATGCACCTGCAGGTACACTTGCTTCACCTATTGATATTGACTTTGCTTCCTTAATATTTGCAATTCCTGTAACCTTTGTGTCCGAATCCTTAGGTGCTACAATACAGAGTTTGTTGTGTAACAAATCTACATCCGTACCGTCCTTTATATGTCCCTCTTCTTTCAAGCTTCTCCATCTGCTTTTTTCCGGCACTGAAGAATATATCACAAGCAAATCCCTCTTCTATCTGAGTCTGTAACTTACCTGATGAATCCGTATTTAAATTTATCTTTACATCAGGATTTGCCTTGTTGTACTCCGAGATTATCTCATCCATCGCGTTCTTAAGCGATGCCGCCGCAAATACATTTACCGCTGAAGGGTCGCTTGCAGCCTTGCTCTCCTGTGCGCTTGTCTGTTCACTTGACTCCGCACTCGACTTTGCTGCGCTTGTCTGTGCGGTAGTGCCGGCACTTTGGCTCTCTGCAGTCTTTGCGCTACCACATCCTGTAAGCGCGATTGCAGCAACAACACCTAATACTTTACAAATATTTTTCAACTTCATAACCGTCTCCCTTTAATTTTATAATATCAGTCACTCTCTCTGCCGCTAAGTATTCCAAGTCCGTGTTTTAGCGGCTTCAAATATATTCAATGTTCTCTCTACAGGCTTTAGGACTTCCCGGCAAATTTATTATAAGAGTGTTTCCTCTTATTCCGGCAGTCTGACGACTTAACATTGCCTTTGGTGTAATGGTCATCGAATAGCTTCTAAGCGCTTCCCCTATACCGGGAACTTCTCTTTCAACCACCTGTTTTGTCGCCTCAGGAGTAACATCTCTTTTTGAAAAACCTGTTCCACCTGTGGTAAATATAAGATCCGCCTGTCTCTGATCACTAAAGTGAAGCAGCTTTTTTACTATTTCACTTTTCTCATCCGGTACGATAAGGCAGTCAATCACTTCCATTCCGGCTTCCTCAACAAGCTCTTTTATAACAGGACCTGATTTGTCCTCATATACTCCCTGTGACGCCCTGTCCGAAACAGTGATAATGCCTACTCTGTAAGGTCCGGCTTCTTTTTCAATCACATTTATTTTATCTCCTTTTTGTATACAGCCTCCCTTCAAAACCTCTGCAAATATACCTTCTCTGGGCATAATGCAGTCTCCCATTTTATGATATATATTGCAGTGGCTGTGACATTCTTTGCCTATCTGTGTTACCCTTAATACCGCATCTCCTATTTCAAGGACGGTTCCCGACAGGTAAACTTTTTAAGTCAACACCCGATACAATAATATTCTCTCCGAATGCACCGAAGTCCACTTCGGCTCCTTTTTTTCTGAAATCATCTATCTTTTCAAATGCCAAAAGACTGACCTGTCTATGCCACTTTCCGGCATGGGCATCTCCTTCAATACCCCAGTCAGGCTTTAATACGGCCTTCTCTATTTCTTTTTTCTCTGTTCCTTTTTTCTCACTTATACATACTGCCAAAACTTCAGCTTTTACTTCCATCTTATCCACCTATTTCTACCATGTCCTTAAGTTCACTTACCTTGGATAAATCTTCAAAGGCATGTGCTTTCGGCTTTGTAGTTATACACTCTCTTATCTTATCTTCAAGTAGTTTTATTTTTTTATCGGATTCTATTGTTTTATCCTTTATAATATCCTTCAGATCTATATTTGAGGCGTAACAAAGACACGGCTTTAGTTTTCCGTTAGATGTAAACCTTATTCTGTTGCATCCGTCACAAAATTTACCGTGTATTGCGCTGATAAATCCTATTGAACCTTTAAAACCTTCAAGCTTTATATACTTTGCAGGTCCGTTACCGTGTCTTTTATTATCCTCGCTTACAATATATCTCTCTTTTATTTTCTCCAATACTTCAAAATTGGAAACCCCGTCAGACTCCTTGCCGTGACCTATAGGCATCATTTCAATAAATCTTATATTTATATTTTTGTCTTTTGCAAGCCCTATAATGTCAAAGAGTTCATCCTCATTTCACTCCTCTTTTGTAAGACGGTATTTATCTTCGTGCACAGTCCCGACTTTTCCGCCTTATAGATACCGTCCATAACATCATCAAGCGCATCCACACCTGTAATTTTAAAAAACCTGTCTTTTTTTAGCGAATCCAGACTTATATTCACACTTGAAAGTCCGGCATTAACTAAACTGTCGGCATATTTACAAAGATAGAACCCGTTTGTTGTCATGGTGATATCTTTTACACTGTCTATATCATGAAGCCTTTTTATAAAATCTGCTATTCCGTCTCTTATAAGAGGCTCTCCGCCTGTTATCTTAAACTTGGTTATGCCGCATTTGCTTGCCGCAAGCGCCACTTCGTATATCTCGTCAAGGCTCAGTGTTTCATCTACCTTTTTTGTCTCAGGCATACAATATGTGCATCTGAAGTTACACCTGTTTGTAACCGAGATACGCATATAGTCTATCTCTCTGTTGTAACAATCTCTCATATCTAAACCGGTTCTATAAGTACTTCTATTCTTCCTCCACAGACCATGCCTTCCAAACTTGCTTCACTGTCTGTAAGATTGACATGTAACAGATACGGCTTTATCTCTTCATCGCTTTTTTCAATACCTCATCCACCTTAACCATAATATCATGTTCGGCTTTTCCGCCACCGATAGTTCCGATAAAGCTTCCGTCTCTTAAAAACAGTGCCTTTGCTCCGACTCCTCTCGGTGCCGAGCCCTTTTTATCTACGATAGTTGCCATAACCATTCTCTCATTGCTCTCTTCAATCTTTTCAAGCATTCCTTCAACATAGCCGACATTCTTGGTCTTTGAATTTTTTACCGATATTATCTCTGCAAGAATGGAGATGGAGATTTCCGCCGGAGTCTCAGACTTTATATCAAGTCCTATCGGAGTATAGATTTCCTCAATCTTCTCCTCAGGATAGCCTTCACTTCTTATGGCATCAAGTACGAAGCCGACTCTTCTTTTTGCACCCATAAGTCCTACATAGGCATAAGGCTTCTTTAGAATCTCTCTGATACATTCCTTATCCCACTGATGTCCTCTTGTTACCACTACAAAATAGGTGTCATAGTCCGAGTCAAATTTTTTCAGTGCTGATGAAAAATCCTCACAATAAACTCTGTCGGCACCCTCATCTTTTGCCTTGGCTGCAAACTCTTCTCTGTCTTCTATAACGATCATCTCACATCCGATCATCTGACCCATCTTTATAAGTGCGATACTTGTATGTCCGGCACCGCAGATTACTATCTTGCTTACATTACATATATGCTCCACATATACTCTGTTGCCTGCTATTTCCGTTATGCCGGACTTTGTTATATTCTTTATTTCATCAAAATTGTCTTTAAAAAAACTTGTATCCGGGCTTATCCAAACAAGTTCACCCTCTCTTATAACCGCCTTGCTGCCGTAGTCTTTATCGCCTAATGATGTAAATACAAATGTTCTTAAGCCCTTTTTCTTTGATTCATCTATTAATTTGTATAATTCCTTGTCCATATTTTTGCTCCTTTTTATTTATGACACACCGAATGAACAATTCGGGAAGATACATACCGGACAGTGCATACAGTATCCGCCTACACCTAAGCTGTCGATGTCTGATTTTTCCACCTTTTCTCCGGCCATAATCCTCGGCAGGATTATATCAAATATTGTTCTCTTTTCATACATTACACAGCCCGGAAGCCCCATAAATGTAATATTCTCATTCTCACCGCCGTAGGCAAGCATAAACATGGCTCCCGGAAGTACAGGTGCACCGTAAGTAATAACTCTGCCGGCATTTTGTCCTATAGCGTAAGGTGTCTTATCATCAGGGTCCACACTCATTCCGCCTGTACAAAGTACAATATCCGCTCCTGCAGCCATGACCTTTTTGATGCACTCAATTTCCATCTCCACATCATCACTGCTTATCTCATGTGCTATAATCTCTGCACCGAAAGCCTTTACCTTGTCCATAACCACCGGTGTAAAGGTATCCTTGATTCTACCATAGTAAACTTCATTACCTGTAGTCACTATTCCGACTTTCATTTTGTTTGTATGGTAAAAGCTCAAAGAGAGGCCTATCTCCCACAACTTCCTTTGCCTTTTCCATTTTTTCTTTTTCTATAATAAGAGGTATAACTCTCATACCTGCAAGATGTTGTCCCTTCTTCACAGGAAAGTTGTCATGTATGCTTGCAATCATCATCTCACCGAGTGAGTTAAGCTTATTTATTCTTTTCCTTATCTATCTTTAAAAGACCGTCACATTCCGCAATAAGTTCCACCTTGCCCTCTTTTATATCAGGGTCTCTTGTAAGGTGGTCGTTCTTACACATATCATAAAGCATCAGTGCTGCATCATTTTCATGCAGCATATTTTCATTTACTTCCCAGATATAGATATGGTCCTTACCCTACCGAAAGCAGTACTTCCACATCCTCAGGCTGTATTATATGACCCTTTTCTGAATACAGGGTCCTTTCTTTTCTCCCTTTTATAATCTGTGTTATATCATGACAGAGCATATGCCCTACGGCATCTTTTTGTATCAATAAGTCGCATATTTCCCCTTCTATGTAAAGTTTATATATTACCAAGCTGTAACTATACATTTTAAAATTTGTTTATTCCAAAGCATTATACTATATAAATCATAAAAGTTCTATCCATTTATTTAATATTTCGATAAATGGATAGAACTCTTTGATTTTTTAAATCATGTGCTTTTTATAAATCTTTATAAAAGTCAAACTCTTCAGTTTGATTTTTATTCTATAAAAAAACTTCTTATAAGGCTTTCTCTCAAGGAACTTGCCCTCAGGATCATCCTTTGATTTTTCGCATTGTCAACTATTTCACTGCCCTCTCAAAGAACACTTTATCGATATGTCCGTTCAGTACCTTACCTTCAAGCGGTGCATAGTCACATTTTGAAACCTGAGTGGCTGCACTAATCTTGGTCTGTGACTTAGGGTCCAGTATAACGATATCCGCATCAAAGCCTTCCTCTATGAATCCCTTTCTGTCATAAAGTCCGTAGAGTTTTGCAGGGTTTTCACAAAGTACCTCACACATCTTCTCCAAACTTATTCTGTCCTTACTAACACCTTCCGAGTACATTACAATACCTCTGGTTTCAACTCCCGGCATTCCTCCCGGAATCTTTCTAAAATCGTTTATACCGAGCTCTTTTTGCTTGAAAGTAAATGCACAGTGGTCTGTGGAAACAGTCTGTATCTCACCATCTGCAAGCGCTCTCCAAAGCTCGTCAACATCCGACTGTTCTCTGAGAGGAGGTGCTATAACATACTTTGCCCCCTCAAATCCCGGCAACTCATAGAGCTTGTTTGTCATAGTAAGATACTGCGGACAGGTCTCCGCATATACTTTCTGACCTCTTTTTCTCGCAGCTCTTATCTCATCAAGGCCTTCCTTGCAGGTAAGATGCACATCAATGATATCACTGCCTGCCACCTCGGCTAAATGAAGGATTCTGCCTATAGCCTCCGCCTCGGCTGCAGCCGGTCTGGTCTTATAATGTGATGAAACCTTGTTTTGTAATCCGGCTTCTACAAACTCCTGCTGAAGTGCAAAGATAAGTCCGGCATTCTCACAGTGAACTCCTGTGATGGCACCCACTTCCTTCAGCCTTTGTATTACTTCAAAAGCCTCATCATCCTTTAGGAGAATATCATATGTAAGGTAAATCTTAAAGGTGGTCACTCCTCTGTCCATCATATCCTGACACTCTTCTTTAGCCTCTTCGTTCCAATCACTGATTGACATATGTATTCCGTAGTCACAGAACACTCCGTCTTTAGCCTTTTTCAGCCAATTGTCCATTCCTTCGTTAAGAGTCTCTCCCTTGTACTGTGTACCGAAGTCAATGATGGTTGTGGTACCGCCGCTTACTGCAGCTTTTGTACCTGAATAGAAATCATCACAGGTTACGGTACCCTGCAACATGAAGGTCAAAATGTGTATGTGCATCTATAAATCCCGGAAATACAAGCTTGCCGCCTGCATCCACCACTTTTCGTATCATCGTCAAGTTCTATAAACTCGTCAGGCTTTAATACTTTTCTTTGATCTTTTTCACCTTCAATAAGTATATTTCCCACAAAACTTTTCCTTTGAATTTACAATAGTTCCACCTTTTTATAAATACTTTCTTCATATGTTCTCCTTAAAAGTAAATATGCCACTTTTTAGGGTGGCATATCTGTAAAAATTATTTTATTTTAGAAGTAAGTAATCATACTCGTTATAGATTGTGTCGATAAGCTCAGCATATCTGTAGTTCAACTTATCATTTGACTCACCTATTCTATATACAAGTTCCTGACCGTCTATTCTTACCTTAACATCCTTGCATCCTCTTGTGATTACAAAGCCGTCATTCTTTGAGTCAAGCATATCCGCTTCACTTGCAAACAATGTAAGCTTATCCTTATACGGTGCGGAAGCGTATGGACAGAATGTCTCACAGTTACCGCACTCATTGCACATATAATCCACATGAACTATCTGATGTTTACCCTTTACATTCACATATACATTAGCTCTGTTTGGACAAACTTCTGTACAATTCTCACATATATAGTCACAAGCCAAGCATCTGTCGTCAGCTTTCTTCTCTACAGGCTCCTCCAAAGTTCCTCTGTAGTCGTAAACTTTCTCGTCTGTAGTATCAGATACCTTAAGTTCTCCGATAGCATGATTTAAGATAGCCTCACAAACCTTCTTGCTGTCTGCAATAGCTTTAACTATAACTGATGCACCCTTTGCACCGTCACCTGCAGCATATACTCCCTTAACATTTGTCTCAAGAGTAACAGGATCAAGTACAGGAAGGTTCTTCTTATCTATATTGATACCGTTGCTTGTGTAGAAGTCACCTCTTACACTCTCACCGATTGATGCGATAAGTGTATCACATGGTAATTCAACAAGTTCATCTGTCTCCTTAACACCTCTTCTGCCGCTTGCATCAGGCTCACCAAGTACATTCTTTGCACATACAAGCTTGCCGTCCTTTTAATGACTTCGGAGAAACAAGTGTAACGAAACTCTACGCCGTCCTCAATTGCCTCATTAAGTTCTTCCTCATCAGCAGGCATATATCTTGCATTTCTTCTGTATGCAAGGTATACATTCTTAACACCCGGAACTCTCTTAGCAGCTCTTGCAACGTCCATAGCCGTATTTCCGCCACCTACAACGATAACATTCTCGCCAAGCTCCATCTTTCCTTCAGACTTTTTGAAATCCTCTAAGAAATGAAGTGCATTGATTGCCTTTCCTTCGCTAAGCTCAAGCGGAAGCTCCTTATGAGCACCGATTGCAAGTATAACCTTGTCAAATCCTTCAGCTCTAAGTGCCGCTATATCATCAATTCTCTTGTTTGCAACAAACTTTGCTCCGTAAGCCTTTGCAAGCTCCACGTCTCTCTGGATATCGTCTGCAGGAATTCTGAATCCCGGAATGATGTTTGCAACAACACCGCCCATGGTATCTCTCTCGTCAAATACGGTAACATCCACACCTTCTCTTGCAAGGAAGAATGCAGCTGCGATACCTGCAGGACCGCCACCTACTACAGCAACCTTCAAGTCTTTCTTATCTGCGCTCTTTAATGTAGGTACAACACTTTCAAAGGCGTTTTGTGCGGCAATAAGCTTGTTTCTTCTGATCTGTACATCTGTCTCATAGTGATTTCTTGTACAAGCACTCTGACAGGTATGTGTACAGATATGACCTGTCATGAAAGGAAGTGGATTCTTCTCAAGGATTACATTAAGAGCGTCATCATATCTTCCCTCATTAACAAGTATTCCGTATGTTGTAATATCCTGATTGATAGGACATCTGTTTACACAAGGTGCCATATAGCAATCAAGGTATGGAACCTTCTTATCGGCCTTTCTGTTAGGAAGCGGCTTAACAGGCTTAACATGATGCTTGTCGGTTCTTACATCCTCTGTAAGCTTCTCAAGCTCTGCAACATTTATTCGGACCAAGCCTTAATCTCGGCCTTCTCAAGCTTCTTAGCCATCTGATCGAATCTCTGATATCCGCCCGGCTTAAGGATAGTGGTTGCCACTGTTACAGGCCAGATTCCGCTGTCTATAACCTTATCTATATTGAAAGTAATCACAACCGCCCTGAGTATGCAATTCTAAGCTTACCGTTAAAGCTTCTTGAAAGATTTCTTGCAACCAACATTGAAAGCGGATAAAGTGACTTTCCTGACATATACATTTCCTGTGAAGGAAGCTCGTTGTTCTTTACATCTACAGGGAATGTGTTTGTTATCTTAACACCGAACTCAAGATTCTTTGATGAAGCAAGTGCCATAAGTCTCTCAAGCATCGGAACCGCATCTGAGTACTGAAGATCCTCTTTGAAGTGAAGATCTGTAAACGCGATGTAGTCATATCCCATGCTGTCAAGCATCTCTCTTGCAACTTCGTATCCTAAAAGTGTAGGGTTACACTTTACAAATGTGTTCAATCCCTTCTCTGTAATAAGATATGATGCGATAGCCTCAATCTCCTGTGGAGGACATCCGTGCAATGTTGATACTGTAACCGAATTTACAATATCAGGAGTGATAGCATCAAGATCGGCCTTTGTAAACTTCTTGAACTTGCTTAAATTCTTCTCAAGATATTCCTTACACTCTTTGTATATTGGAGTCTCTGAAGCATCCATCATTCCGTTGATGAAATTATCAACCTTAGGAAGCTTAATACCTGCAAGATCGTAACCTACTGAAATATTGAACTGGAAGCCGTCGCTGCCACCAAGATCCCATTCTTTTGAGATAACTTTAAGTGCAAACCAACCCTTGATATACTCATCAAAAGCCTCCTGAACTGTAAGCTCTGTAGACCACTCACAGTTGTAGCACTCATCTTCAGCTGTAATACAAGGTTTTGCAACACATGCCGCAAGCTCTCTACCGTCCATCTTCTGAACTGTCTTAAGCTCAAAAAATCTTGCGCCTGCATAATATCCTGCAATGATATTCTGAGCAAGCTGTGTATGAGGACCTGCTGCAGGACCTATCTGTGTCTCCAACTTTCTTCCGAAAATCGTGTAGAACTTATTCTTATCGGCCTTATATGCTTTCTTTACTCCAAAGCAAGACCCCTCTTTTGCCATCTCATCAAAAAGTCTGTCCATTATCCTGTCAAAAGGAATAGGTGTCATTATATCGCCCATTATGCGTTGCTCCTTCCATTGATCTTATCCGCAAGTCTCTTTGCGCCTTCTCTAACCTTAGCAAGTACTTCTTTCTCATCAATGTTAAGAAGCTCTCTATCCTTCATAAGGATATTTCCGTTTGCAATTGTAGTTCTTACATCTTTACCGTTTATTCCGAACAACAGATGACTGTTGATGTTTGAAGCGGTCATAGGTGTGTTAGGTACATAATCAACAACGATAACATCGGCTGCAGCACCCGGCTTTAATACTCCGAGAGGCTTCTTAAAGTATCTGTTTGCAATATTTGCATTGTACTCAAAGAGCATCTTCGGAACTTCGCCCCAAGCTGCATTAGGATCGCATAAATGATGCTTATGAAGCACATTTGCAACCTTCCATGACTCTGTAATGTCATGTGTATATCCGTCACTTCCAAGTCCACATACTATACCCTTGTGAACAAGCTCCATTGTAGGAGGGCATCCGCAGGCATTACCCATATTTGACTCAGGGTTGTGTACTACACAGGTATCTGTATACTTAATCAAATCCATCTCATGCGGATTAACATAGATACAGTGAGCAAGCAATGACTTGTTGCCAAGTACTTTCCAATCATAAAGTCTGTCAACTATTCTCTGGCTGTGCTCCTTTAAGCATGAGTGCAAATCCTCAATACCCTCTGCAACATGAATATGGCAACCGATATCTTCCGGTTTTCTTGACATAGCGTATTCCATTGACTTGTCTGAAATGGTAAAGCTTGCATGCATTCCCATCATAGCGGCAATCATATCGCTGTCATCTTTTTTCACATAGTTTGCAAAATCAACATTCTCTTTAACAGCCGCCTTCATCTTATCTTCACCGTCACGATCGGATATCTCATAGCAAAGACAACTTCTGACTCCTGTCTGTCTTGCAGCCTTTTCTATAGCGAAAAGACTTCCTTCGATCTCTCCGTAGCTTGCATGATGATCGAAAATAGTTGTAACACCGTTCTTGATACAATCAATGTAAGTGGTCATAGCAGACAGATATGTGAGCTCGTTGTCTAAGTTTCTGTCTATGGTCCACCATAAGCCGTCCAAGATCTCCAAAAATCCATGCGGGTTGTAACCGTTGATGCTGAGGCCTCTTGCCATAGCTGAGTAAATATGCTCATGTGTGTTTATGAATGCCGGCATTATGAGCCCGCCCTTCGCATCCACAAAAGTTGCATCAGCATACTTTTGCTTTCAAATCACGGTAGTTTCCAACCTCTAAAAACTGTGTTGCCATCCAGTACTACAGACCCATCCTCAATCAATGGCTGTTCCTGATTTCCAGTAACTACCCTTCCATTACCAATTAGTAGCATTGTAAATCTCCTCTCTGAATTATGCAGTTTTAATAACAAAAAAACATAATAATGTACCCTTTATAGTATCATTTTTTTCATTAGGTATTTCAATAGGTATCTAACTTTATTTTTCAATTTTCAAAAACTTTTTAGACAGAACGAATGTACGCGGGAGTTTGACAGCTACCGATTCCCTTTATAAACCTCAAACCCTTATAAAGACTGGATTTCTGTCTTATTTTTGTCAATTTTTCGTGCTACTTTTTGTAGCTATTTGTAGCTATTTATGATATAATACGAATGTGGAGGTGGAATACTATGAAGCTTACTATAAGTAAATCAAAAAAACTCTGCTACATTCTATGTTCAGAAATCTATACGTAAATCCAATGGTTCTGTTACTACAGTTACTATTGAAAAAAACTGGGAAATCTTGATATGGTTAGGACTAGAGCTAATGGAAAAAGACCATACATTTGGGCTCAGGAATATGTTGATGAACTTAATCGTAAGGAATATGAGGGAACAAAAAGAGATTTTGATAAAATATTCTCCTTCAAAGCTCCTGAAAACTGATGAAAAACATTTATTTAACTGTGGATACCTATTTCTTCAGAGTATTTACTATTTACTTAAGCTGGATAAAATTTGTTCTAAAAATTTCAAAAGAAATATAGCTTTGAATATGACTTGAACGATATTTTATCTCGACTAATTTCTTACTCGTATACTTTTATCCATCTTCTAAGTTGGCCTCAAATCGTTCTTCCAAAATGTTTATTGAGCAGCCTACCTTTAATTTACATGATATATATCGTTCACTTTCTGTTTTAGCTAAAGAAAGTGACTTTATTCAATCTGAACTTTATAAAAATAGCCAAAGTATACTTCCACGAAGGAATGACATTCTTTACTATGATTGCACAAACTATTACTTTGAAATCGAGCAGGAAGATGAACTTAGAAAATATGGAAAATCAAAACAGCATCAACCACTACCTATTGTCGGGATGGGAATGTTTATGGATCATGACGGTATTCCTCTTGCTTTTTGATATTTTCCCGGAAATAAGAATGAGCAGCCAACACTAAAGCCTTTAGAACAAAAAAAGTGCTCAGTGATTATGGCATTGATAGTATTATTATTTGTACAGACGCCGGTCTTTCTTCAAATGCCAATAGAAAGTTTAACGATAAAAACTTTATTTGGTGAAAAGAATAAAGTTTTATAACAACACAGTCTATAAAACAACTACCAAAAATATTTAAAAGAGTTTGCCCTTAGACCCTGAAGGCTGGTCACTACAAGGTGAAACAGGATTATTTAATCTGAATAACCTAGATGAACAAACAGACCATAATAAAGTCTTTTATAAGGAAAGATGGATTAAAGAAGATTTATCCGATAAAAAGGTCAAAGAAGGTGATAAAGCGCTAGAGCAACATCTTATTGTATCATTCTCCTTAAAGTACAAAAAATATAATCAGAAAATCAGGCAAAGCCAGATTGACCGTGCTAATAAGCTTATTGAAAAAGGGGAATATAAAAGAAATCAAAAAAATCAAAATGATCCACGCCGTTTTATTGCTACTGAAACAATGACGTCTTCAGGAGAAGTCTGTGACAGAGAAATCCCTTATATAGATTCGAACCTCATAGCTGAAGAAGAAAAATATGACGGGTTTTATGCCGTTTGTACTAATTTGGAGACAACAAGTGCCGAAGAAATAGTTCGTATAAACAAGAAGAGATGGGAAATTGAAGAATGCTTCAGAATCATGAAAACCGAGTTCAGTGCACGCCCTATTTATCTTCAAAGAAAGGATCGCATAAAGGCACATTTCATAACTTGTTTTGCTTCATTGGTAGTCTTTAGGATACTTGAGAAAAAACTTGGAGAACAATATACTTGCGATGAGATTATTAACGTATTACGCTCTATGATGATGTATCGTCCGGGAGAAAAGTTAGGATATCTACCCGCTTATACAAGAACAGCCATAACAGATGCACTTCATGAAGTATTCGGATTTCGTACCGATTACGAAATTTTAACCGATTTGAGTATGAAAAAAGTCTTTCGGGAAAGCAAAAAAAGTAGGTAGTTCTAGCTACACTTTTATGAATTAAAAAGGTCTGAAACCCTTGATATGTGCGGGTTCAGACCTTTTAGCTGTCAAAGACAGGATAGTATCATTTTTCATTAGGGTTTTCAATGGGTATCTAACTTTATTTTTAATTTTCAAAAACTTTTTAGACAGAACGAATGTACGAAAAATAAGTGCATTTTTTTACTCGATTTTTGTTGACAACTCCATAAAATTTTGATACTATTGCAATGTAATTTTTGCAGGGTGTGGTTCAATGGTAGAACATCAGCCTTCCAAGCTGAATACGTGGGTTCGATTCCCATCACCTGCTTTTTGTGCTCTACTGATATCCGGTAGGCATTTATCATACTTTTACATAATTGCTAAATGTATTAAAATATACTTACATCTAAAGGAGGTGATACCTTGAGAATTGAAAGGATTAGTACCAATCAGATAAGATGCACACTGTCAAGTATTGACTTACAAAACAGAAATTTAAATGTACTGGAGCTGGCATACGGAAGCGACAACGCAAAAGCACTGTTTCGAGAGATGTTACATAAAAGCTCTTATGAAGTAGGGATTTGATACGGACGACACTCCTCTTATGATAGAAGCGGTTCCGATGTCCGGCGAAAAATATAGTCATATATATCACAAGGTTGACGACCGGATGAACTGGATACCAGATTTGCAAAGTTTGCACCTGCCATATCGGATGATATACTGTCCACACTTGATATAAGACTTGACAACCTGCTTGAAGGCGCTATTAATTAAACGATTCGCAAAACTCTCTAAACGCTGTGAGCGAATCTTATTTAAGAGCATTCTCATTTGACAGTCTGGATAGAATTTATCACAGCTGCCAAGGCTGTAGGAAGCTACTCGACGAAAACACTTTATATAAGGATGAAAACCAATAATAAATTTATATTGGTTCTAAAAAGAATGACAACAAAAAGGATTTTTCCAGCCGCAAATATTCTTTCGGAGTACGGCAACAAACTTTCCGCCACTTCTTTCAGCGATGACTATTATAAGAGCATTTTAAGATTTTTGGTAAGAGAGAATGCACTAACACAGATGGCTAAAAATCTAATAAGCATTTTTTTAACAAACTTCAAAAATATTATTGCTTTTTTTGCGGATTGTTATGTATATTTCTAATAAGGTCAATTGTACTTTAAAGAGTGCATAGCTTTATTAAAAGATATTGCTTTAGCATTGCTCTAAGCAGATGATCTCAATGTTGATGATTTTCAAAACATTGTAATATCAAAATTATAGAAAAGAGGATTATTATGGCAAATATTGATTTAACTCAGTATGGCATCACAGGCACTACAGAGATAGTACACAATCCATCTTATGATGAATTATTTGCAGCCGAGACAGATTCTGCATTATCAGGCTATGAAAAGGGACAGGTTAGTGAGCTTGGTGCAGTTAATGTATTGACAGGTATCTATACAGGTCGTTCCCCTAAAGATAAATTTATAGTTATGGATGAGAATTCAAAAGATACAGTTTGGTGGACATCAGCAGATTATGCAAATGACAACCATCCGCTTTCAGAGGATTCTTGGAAAGTCTTAAAGGATCTTGCAAAGAACGAGCTTTCAAACAAGAAACTTTATGTGGTAGACGCTTTCTGCGGAGCAAACAAGGACACAAGAATGGCAGTTCGTTTCATCGTGGAAGTTGCTTGGCAGGCACATTTCGTTACAAATATGTTTATCAAGCCAAGTAAGGAAGAACTTGAGAACTTCAAGCCTGACTTTGTTGTATACAATGCTTCAAAGGCAAAGGTAGCCAACTACAAAGAGCTTGGACTTAACTCTGAGACAGCCGTTGCTTTCAATATCACAAGTCGTGAGCAGGTTATCCTCAACACATGGTACGGCGGCGAGATGAAGAAGGGTATGTTCTCAATGATGAACTACTATCTCCCGCTTAAGGGTATCGCTTCAATGCACTGTTCTGCAAATACAGACAAGAACGGTGAGCATACAGCTATATTCTTCGGACTTTCAGGAACAGGAAAGACAACTCTTTCAACAGACCCTAAGAGACTTCTTATAGGTGATGATGAGCACGGTTGGGATGACAACGGTGTATTCAACTACGAGGGCGGTTGCTATGCAAAGGTTATAAACCTTGACAAGGAGTCAGAGCCTGATATCTACAACGCTATCAGAAGAGACGCTCTTTTAGAGAATGTTACTCTTGATGCAGACGGCAAGGTAGACTTTAAAGACGGCAGCAAGACAGAGAACACCAGAGTTTCATATCCTATAGACCATATCGATAATATCGTTAAGCCTATATCACACGGACCTGCTGCAGAGAATGTAATCTTCCTTTCAGCTGATGCTTTCGGAGTACTTCCTCCTGTATCAATCCTCACACCTGAGCAGACTCAGTACTACTTCCTCAGCGGATTCACTGCTAAGCTTGCAGGTACGGAGCGTGGTATTACAGAGCCTACACCTACATTCTCAGCTTGCTTCGGACAGGCATTCCTTGAGCTTCACCCTACAAAGTATGCAGAGGAACTTGTAAAGAAGATGACAAAGAACGGTTCAAAGGCATATCTTGTAAATACAGGATGGAACGGAACAGGAAAGAGAATCTCTATCAAGGATACTCGCGGTATCATCGACGGAATTCTTAGCGGTGCTATAAAGAACGCTCCTACAAAGAAGATTCCATACTTTGATTTTGAAGTTCCTACAGAGCTTGAGGGCGTTGATTCAAAGATTCTTGACCCGAGAGATACATATGCAAATGTTAATGATTGGGAAATCAAGGCAAAGGATCTTGCTTCAAGATTTGCAAAGAACTTCCAGAAATATACTACAAACGAGGCCGGCAAGGCTTTAGTAGCTGCAGGACCTAAGGTAGACTAATACTTTAAATGCTTTTATAAAATTTTAACGGAGCTGCGACAAAAGTTGCAGCTCCGTTTTTATACGACCTGTTACCGATATCAAATAATTTCAACCATCATCCTTACTGCCGCCTTACCTGCAATATGCTTATCCTCAGTTGCAGAGCTTACAAGTATAGAACTATCAAAATCATCAATATCCTTTACTACAAATTCATCACCTATAGCAATCTTTTTTTCTTCCAGATACTCAATCAAATCTCTGTCATCTTCAACTTTATGAAGGCGACATAAAATACCCTTTGATACCTCCGAAAGTTTTTTTACTTTATCAGTCTCAGGATGATTTTCGTATATTTCATTTCCATGTGGACAGTGCATAGGCTTTTTCAAAAATTCATTTAATCTGTCCTTTAGTCCGTTTGAAGTGACATATTCCAAGGCTTTTGCATCCTCGTGAACATCCTGCCATGAATACCCCAGATATTCCACTAAAAACAATTCCCACAATCTATGCTTTGTAAGCAATGTTCTGGCTCTTATTTTACCTGTTTCTGTCAAAAGAATCGACTTATTTTCAGTATACACTTCACCCTCTTCTGTCAGTTTTTTTAACATCTCACTTACAGATGCGGCCCTTATCCCCAAAATCTCCGCAATCTTTTTATTTGTTGCGATTTCCTTTTTTTCAATAAGCTCATAAATTGCCGATATATAATCATCTCTGCCGGTGTCTATCTTAGCCATATCATTTTCCCTTACTCTAAGTTCGTAATGTTTTCTTATATCATTACTTAATTTTTTACCTGTTTCAGTCAGAGAATATACACCTCTTTCTTTTGCACGATAAACATATCCCTTTTTTATCAGCTTGTCTAAAACATATTTGAGCTTCCTGTCGGACCAGGCAATATGCTCTCTTATTGTACTGTAACCCAGTTCACCCAAGGCATTTTTCTTTCCTGTATGATTATCTATGTGCAAAATCAAAAGTTCTCTGCTGAAACGATTTTTGTTTTTCATATATCTTATCATCTTAGTGATGATTCCGCCGGGATATACTGCAATGGTTATCATAAATGTTAAGCCTGAAACCACGGCACACATTCCCGACATGGATACATTAAATTTTACAGCAAGAAAATACCCAATGCAAGAATTAACTACAGCATATACAGCCGCCAAAAGTACAGTTATCTTCAAATCCTTTGAAATCAGATATGCACTTGCAGCCGGTGAAATAAAGAAAGCAATTGCAAGTATCGCACCTACAGATTCAAATGCCGAAACTGCGGTAAATGAAACCAATGCCATAAAAACATAATAAAGACCTGTACCTGCAATACCCGCCACTCCCGCATATACCGGATCAAATGAACTTATTTTAAGTTTTCCAAAAAACACCGCTATAAATGCCGCATTTATCAAAAGTACAAAACTCATCTGCACCAAAGCCTTCGAAAGACTGATACTAAGAAAATTTATTCTATGAAGCGGAGCAAGTATAATTTCTCCAATCAAAACCACTTCAGTATCCAGATGTACATTTCTTGCATATCTTGTAATAAGTATAACAGCTATTGAAAAAAACAAAGGGAAAATTATACCTACAGAAGCATCTTCCGTCACTCTTTTACTTTTTATCAGTAATTCTATACAAACAGTTGTCAATACACCGAAAAAGGCTCGCTCCTATTATTAATAAAACACTTCCTATATCTTTAGTAACAAAATATCCTATAACTATTCCAAGAAGTACGGAATGTGAGATTGCATCGGAAACCATTGAAAGTCTTCTTAAAACTAAAAACACTCCCAAAACGGCACAGGCAAGTGAAGTTATTATAAGAATATACAAAGATTCAATCATTTCCCTGTCCTCATCTTCCTAATATTTAAAAGCATTCTCACAATACCTCTCGGTGCAAAAAGTACGGATGAAAGCGCTATTATAGACATAATAAGTATAATACTTGGTCCTGTAGAAAATCCCTTCACTGCACTGCTTATAAAAGTACCGAAGAATGCAGATACGGCTCCTGTTACCGCCGCAATCACCAAGACTTTCTCATAGCTTTTGCTCCATTGCAAACCTGTAACGGCAGGAGTTATAAGCATACTGCTTATAAGAATAGCTCCCACCGCCTTTAAACCTGCCGCAATCAAAATCATTGTTATTATCATTATAAGAAGAGAGGTAAGTCTTGAATTTATCCCTATTGTATACGCATAAACCGTATCAAAGACATATACCTTTATCTCTTTGTAAAACAGTATAAACAGGGCAAGAGATATGACCGATACCGTAAGTATTATATAAACATCCTCCCTCAGTATATATGCCGCCTGTCCGAATATATAGCTTGCAAGTCCCGACTGTGAAGCTCCCTGATATTTCGGATTGCCCTGTATATAACTTTTTAATACCATACCCATACCGAACATTGCCGATAAAATTACCGCCATTGCGGTATCCGCTTCTATTTTGGAGCCTTCCGAAATAATCTGTATCAACATAAAAGCGACTATGCCTGCCGCTATTGCACCGAGCATTAAAATAAGAGAGCTTTTTCTTCCGGATATCATAAATGCCAAAATTATTCCGGGAAGTGATGCATGTCCTACAGCATCACCTATCAGACTTTGCCCCTTTAAAATGCTTATCGTTCCGACTATACCTGTTGCCATGGCAAGCAGCATTGTTCCTATCGCAACCACAATAAACGAATACTGTGTAATAATACTTATATTCATAGTCTACTCCCCATATGTCGCATCTATATTTTCTTTTATAAAGGTTTCCTCGGTTCTTCCGCTTGCTATAAGCTGTTTATTCACCATAACCACATGATCGAAATATTCGCATAGGGTATTTAAATCATGGTGTACCGCTATAATGGTCTTCCCCTCTTTTTTAAACTCCCTCATTGTTTCTATAATTATATTCTCGGTTTTCTTATCCACTCCTGCAAGCGGTTCATCCATAAAGTAAATAAGGGCATTCTGAGCAATCGCCCTTGCTATAAATACCCTTTGTTTTTGTCCCCCTGAAAGTTCCGAGATCTGCCTGGAGGCAAAATCTTCCATTTTCATTTTTTTCAATGCTTCCAAAGCTTTTTCTTTTTCAGAAGCATTTACTCTTTTAAACAAACCAATCCCCGCATATCTTCCCATTGTCACCACATCAATTACCGTAGTAGGAAAATTCCAATTTACAGTAGTGGTCTGAGGTATATAAGCAATCTGCTTATATACCTCCTTGTAAGACTTACCCATAATACTTACTTTACCTGAAATAGGCTTCATAAGCCCCAGTATTCCCTTCATCAAAGTGGATTTTCCGGCTCCGTTAGGTCCTATTATTGCAGTAATACTTCCCTCATAGATGTCAAGATCCATATCCCATATCACGGGAATATCCGTATATGCCATTGTAAAGTCTTCCAAATGTATCAATACTTTTTCCATATCAAACCTCAAAGGTACTATTTTAAATTATCGGTAATCAGTTTTCACATTGTGCTTATACATATCAATATATGTATCGCCGTCTTCACCCTTTGGTGCCAAAGAATCCGAGAATAACTCATTTCCTTCTCCGCTTACAATCTTTACATCCGCTCCCTTTGCGGCAGCACCTTCTCTTAACTTTTCCATACGGGCAGGATCGGTTGTAGATTCTGCAAATATAGCTTTTATTTTATGTTCTACTATAAAATCTATAGTTTCCTGTATATCCTGATTTGCTACCTCAGATTCGGTGCTTACACCTTGAGGTGCTTTTACTTCTATATCATATGCTCTTGAGAAATAATTAAATGCATCATGAGGCGTGATCAAATATCTGCTCTCCTTAGGTATTGAAGAAATATTCTCCTTTACATACTCATCAAGCTTTGTAAGTTCCTCTAAATACTTTGTTTTATTCTCTTCATACTTATCCTTATATTCGGGATTCAGATTTTCAAGTGACTCACCTGCAGCTTCAACCGCCATTTTATAAAGTCCTATATCAAACCAGAAATGCGGATCTGTAATAACCTGACCGTCTTCATCCATTGTTCCTATGCGATCTTTCGGAAAATTTCTGCTTACAGCCTCACCCTTAGCTTCAAGTGCTTCCACCATTTTCCCTTCAAAATGAAGTCCATGATAAAGAGTAAGATCTGACTTGCTAAGCTTTGTATAGTCCTCAGGCTTTGCAACGTATAGATGCGGATCCTCACCTGCAGGTATTATAAGCTCCACATTAACGGTATCACCTGCAAGCTCTTCTACCATATCCTGTAAAAACGAAGTTGTAACGACTACATTTTTCTTATCTGTTGTAGCGGCTTTTCCTCCCGCACATGCACAAAGTGATAAAGCCATTCCTGCGGCTGCAATAAGTATACTTAAATTTCTTTTAAACATATTACTCCTCCTAATTAATTAGGTTGTTTTATTTTTATAATTAGGTTAACCTAACCTATATTTAATTTATACCTTATTTCATCCGGGAAATCAAGTACATACCGGAATATTTTATAAATTTAATTATTCATGTGAATACAGATAATTGCAATAAATTGACTTTTGTTAATAATATTCTGTAAATCTTCAAAATTTATTCTACATTTTCTGAGGATATTCAATTTTAGTTACAATTAAGTAAGATAAACTTAAGCCTAAAGGACTATATTTTCTACAAAAATACTTTAGAATATAATCATAACATTAAAACATTTATCTTGCAGGAGAGCCTGCAGAATGGAGGATTGTATGATTCAAGGAAGTTTAAAGAAGATGGCGTCAGTTGTCTTGACAACATCAATGATTCTTGGAATGTCAAGCATGGCATTTGCAAAGAACACAAGAACAGTGGTACAGAATGTCAAAATTAATATATCTTATGACTTGGCACCTAATATGAACGCCGGAAATATTGATGTTGACAGTGACAGCACAGGTGTTGATGACATAAAAGTTTCATCCATTACAAATACGGACTTCGGTAAGAAACCTAAGGTTACACTTAAGTTAAAGTCTGATGAAGACTATACTTTCAAGGGTACACCAAACGGAAATATCAGTCTTAACGATAAAACCGGCAAGGGTGCTACCATATCAAAGGTTTCTTCAAGCGGAACAAGCATGTCTGTAACAGTTACACTTCCAAAGACAAGCGCAGGTGACAACGGTGCTCTTGACGTAAGCGATATCAACTGGGGTGATGATGACAGCCCTATCATATCTTGGGACAAGGCTGACTATGCCAGTAAGTACGAAGTAAAGCTTTATCGTAATAATTCAATCAAGGATAATATAACAACATCAGGTACAAGCTATGATTTCCGCAGCAAAATCCGTGAGAACGGCAAGGGAAGCTACACTGTAAAGATTCGTGCAGTTGCAAGCAACGGTACTAAAAGTAATAAACGGACAGAGTCTGATGAATTTGATGTAGATGACGATATCTTATCAAATCTCGGCGGACAAAGCAGTAACAATAACGGCGGTAACTCAGGACCTAACGGTGCAAACTCAAACAGCACAGGAGCTTGGTTAAAGGACAATGTAGGGCTGGTGGTATATAAATGCCGACAGGAGCTATACTATAAACAACTGGCAGCAGATTAACGGCAACTGGTACTACTTCGACAACAGAGGTTATATGATGACCGGATGGCTTAAGAGCCCATATTCAGGCAAGTGGTACTGGCTCAGCAAAGAGGACGGAAGCAATCTCGGTAAGATGCTTACAAGCCAGTGGGTTGACAACAACCGCTACTATGTAGACGGAAGCGGTGTTTGGACACAGAGCAGATAAAAAATTTGAGGATGTCGCGATGCGACATCCTCTTTTTTTATTCGAATAAAATTGCAAAACAGCAATAGAAATGACTGCCCTAGATCTAAAAATTTAATAAACATATTATCAAAAACAACCTTTAATCCAACTCCAATAACATAGATATAAGTTCTTGCCATCCGGTATAACGAGAACAAAAACCTCTCGGATTACGACCGGTTTCCGTGAATCCAAATTTTTTATAAAGTGCAATAGCATTTTTATTTTCAGCAACCACCTCAAGTTCCAATTGCCTATATCCGGCAGTTTTTGCACATTCAATACATGCCTTTGTTAAAGCTGTACCTATACCTTTCCCATAATATGCTTTTTCAATACTTATCCCGAACTCTGCACGATGTTTTACCTTATCTTTTGATCCAACCGCAGAAATTCCTGCTAAACCGACAATTCTATCATCAATAAGCGCACAAATTTGTATCTCACAAGGGCTGTTTTCTTTATTTTCCAAAAATTCCTCTTTTTCCTCAACACTAAAGTTTATTTCATCCGGATAAGAAAGAAGGAAGTCTGTTTCCTCACGGACATTCTTAGTATTCTCAAGCACTCCCTTGGCATCGGTAATTGTTGCATTCCTTATAATACAAACCATATTATTTGTAAGTCTTATTTTTTTATAATATTTCAATTCTTGCCATCCTCTCTAAGAAACTATACTTTTTAAATGTATACCTTTCTTTTCTAAGTTTTTCTATGCATTCAGCCAGATATTCAATATTATGCTCTTTGTAAATCGGGCTGTCTATAATTTCCTCTTCAAGATTATCATACTTTTCTGCTGCTTTTCCTCTATAATTTTTTTATCTTTCCATTCTACAGAAACATTATATCCTCTTTTCTCCATCTCCTCCATAACTAATAAATGATACATGAATAGATGATATGGGGAATATGAAAACACATAGTCCACAGTTTTATGTTTCTTTTTCCATCCGTTACCCTCAAAGCACAACATTCCCTATGTTGTCCAAGAAGCTGATTTTTGGGTAATAAGTGGATAAGTTCTTCATGCCATAGTCTCATCTTATTCTCCTGTTAACAAGGTTGATTTTTTTCTAAATATTCATTAGGGTATTTCTTCAGTAAAGTATTAAGGTATTCAATTACAACTTCACTGTTATTTTTCCTCCATATATTCATTTAATATATCAAATAATGTCTGCTTTTTCCATTATACTTGTTTCTTTTTGAAATATCCCATATATGAAGAACGGCATTACTAAAATCTTTTACTCTCCTTCATATCTCTTGCTTCCTGTATTTTTATTTACCCATAAAACATCCGGTTCTTTTTCTCTCAAATACGCCCTTATCTCCAGATATGCTTTATGAGATTTGCTTAGTACATAATATTTATTTTTTTGCCCATAATTCTTCACATTCTCTTCTTATATCTTTATATCTCATATTAACACCTCTTTAAAAATATTCATACATAAACTTTAGTATCTTATCTATAAATCCGATATTATTGTTATTTTTTTCTTTGAATTCATAAAAAGATTCTGTTTCATATAATTCAAATACTAAAGTCGTAGTTGCCTGAAATATTATAACCTTGACAGATATTTCAGAAACTTAGGGTAATCGTACAGTTTTGTGAAATTCAACATATCAGTGGCAGCTATTGATTGGCTTTTTATATAAATAATCTTTTCATAAACACCAAATCTTCTTTAGCATATTCAAATCTTGCTTCTTCTCTTATTACAGATATATCAGGTTTTTCTTCCTTTAAGCCATTTTTAATGATGTCATATCTCATAATACCCTCGCCAAGCTTACACGGTGTATGCCTGCCTTCATTTGGAAAACTCCGTCTTTCATATGAATAATCTCAGTCTCCTTACCGAAGGCATCTATACATTCTTTCCACAATGCTTCCTGCGAGTCTACACGCTCTCTTGTAAGAACATTTAAAGGGTCGAATATAATTTTCAGCCTCTCACTTCCAAGGCTTTATCAATCATTTTCCCTGTCCACTCACTGCAATAGAGTGTATGTGCCCTTCTAGGGTTCCATAGCCACAGTAGGCATCATACTTGTCGGCTTCATTAAGCATATCATCAAGCCTTTCTATAAGTTTCGGAAAAAGCCTTATCTTATCTTCCATACTTATGTTTCCATAGGAACTTTCACTTCCTACATACAGAGCGGACAGCGGCTTACTTATTTTCATCGCGGCAATGAACTCAGTTTTATGATTTTGCCATATTTCATCATCATCTGTTGTAAAAATCAATATAGCTTCCAAGTACACTCAGTTCAATTCCCTATAAATGCATCTTTTATATATTCAATATCTTTTTCCTTTATATCAATATTTCCGCTGATACCGGGAAAAGGACTTTTTACAGCCAAATGTATTGATTCAAATCCTATCTCTCTTACCTTTTTTTGCAAGGATTTTTCGCATCGTCTCTTCCAAAGTCATGTACTCTTACTCCGAAATTTCAAACTTTTCACCTCCATAAACTCACTAAAATAAAGGACTTTCCTCTTTCTGTAACAAAAAGTATGTCCCTTCGCAAATATTTTCATGCTCGAAAAAGCCACTTCCTCAGGAGTAACTTTATTCATTTCTGTAAATCCTTCTCTACATACAGAATCTTTTTCTATATCACATTTTATAAAAACAATACGGCACCGCTTGCTCTCCACGGTCTTGCCAGATATCCCGGAAGACTTTTATAATTTTCATCTTTATTCTTTTCAATCCTACATTTATAAAAACAAAAAATATACCCTTCGGAGCACATATTATTCAGGGAGATGTCTCTTTTCCAGTATATCCGAGCCATATAAGATTGCATTTTATAAAATCGGCTCTCGCATCTTCTTCACCGAAAATATAGTCCACATTCCCGAAAATATTACAACCGACAAATCTTTGCCTGCCGTGTCCTACGTATAATGTGTCCTGACTTGATTTAAAATTACAGTTTACAAATACCGAATTATCGGCCTCACAGACCAAAGCCGCCGCTCTCTCTTTATTATGATACTCTCCCACTTTAATTTCAAGGGATAATCTCTCTTCATTTGTTTCACATTTGCTCTGTCCGTATTCTTCACTGCTGATTTTCTCAATACCGTCTTTTATTTCACTCTCCGTCATATACAGATTAAAAGAGTTTTCAAAGTTTATATTCTCTGCTCTGAAATTATATGCGGATTTTTCAACTATAACAGTTGCGCCCCATCTTTTTGCAAAATGCTTATCCTCTGTTTTATTTTCCTCAAAATAACCTGACTCTCCTATACTTTTATATTTATAACCTATTCCATAGTAAAAAGCTTATTGTAGGACTTACCCCCTCTTTTTCGCTCTCAATAAGATATCAGGTTTTGTAATAATCACCTGCTCAAAAGTATTTTTATCTGTAAGTATTATCTCTATCTTCTTATTAACTGTATTTAGAAAAATTAAGAGAGTGCATACACTCTCTTAAGCTACTATAATCACCATCTCTTTTTCCGACTTTGATTACTATTTTATTGTCTTCTATTATCAATTAAAAACTCACCCCTATACATTCACAATCCTCAATATTTTTCCATAAAAGTTGTCATCTTTACTACCCTGTAATTTCTATATTATTTAATATAAAGCTTTTTAATGTTTTTGCAAATATTCCTCTTTTACACATAGTAGGGAAATTGTCCATCATTATTGGAACAACCGGCTTTATATTCTCGTCCCTATCAAAGTTTAAGGTAATATTTTCAAGCGCAATTTCCTCAATAGGCATCTCAGGCAATCCGTACAAACATGCAAATATGTTTTTACATTCTCACATCTGATATCTCTTGCCGCTATTTTACCGATTTTCGGAGTCTTTTCATTGACTTCCATCTTATCCTGATTTTGTACATAATCGGAATGTCCGTCAGGATCACAGAAATAGAACATATTTGCAGTAAAAGGCATGCATACATCTTTCATAAGAATATTCTCAAAACAAATATTATCAAGAACGGATTTCTCTCCTCTGCCTCTTCTGGTCTTTATTCTAAGCCCTCTGTCCGTACCTTCAAATATGCACTTTTCCACTCTTACATCATATACTCCTGCTGCAACCTCGGAACCTATAGTCACACTTCCGTGACCTTTTCTGAATATTGAGTTTCTGATAACTATATTCTTTGCAGGCTTATAATGCTTCAGTGCCATATAGTATTTTCCGCTCTTTATTGCAACACAATCGTCTCCCACAGAAATATCCGCACCAAGTATAAGGACATTTTCACAACTTTCAGGATCAAGCCCGTCAGTATTTGGTGAATTATCGGGATTATTAATTGTATTGTTTAAAAACAAAAGATTGTCACTGTAATAAGGATGTAGAGTCCATGAAGGTGAATTTATTATACAAAGGCCCTGCATGGCTATGTCTTTACAATTATGTAAAAATACCGTATTCGGTCTCCATGCTATATTCTTCTTCTTTGCATCCTTCCACCAGTCAAGCCTACCTGCATTGCCGTCCAGTATACCCTCACCGAATATAAGTACATTCTCCACACTTATTCCCGTAATAAGTGCGGCAAAACAGTCCAAAAGGATTGCCTTCCCATGATCCGATATTGTACTCGTTTTTTTCATCAGTTGACTGTGTCATACCGGGTAAAATCGGATACTTTTTTCTGTCCTTTTCACCTATAAGTATGGCATCCTTATCTATCCACAGGTCTATATTGCTCTTTAAAAATATCGGAGTACATAAATATTTTCCCTTTGGAATATAAACGGTACCGTCCTTAGGACAGGCATTTATTGCAGCCTGTATACATACCGAATCCGTCTTTACTCCGTCACCTGCGGCACCGAAATCTTTTATATTTAAAAGCACATACTCATATTCCGTATGAAAGCTTTTTTATCGAATTCTTATTCTCGCAAGTGATATATATATTATAATCATTATCAGGAAGAAGATTGAAAAATTGATATAACATTTTTATTTGTTGATATTTTCTTTTTCACCGTTTATAAACATCATATATTTTTATTTTTCATAAGAGTATCACAACAGACTTCAATTGTTACCTCCTTTTAAAATACCTTTACAATTTCAAAGTCAATCATATGCCATACCCAACCTTATTATTTCGTATATGCCATAGAGCGGTGCCACTCCTTTGCCTCATTTTTACAACGGTTCCGAGTAATAATACTCTGCACTTCCGTCTCTGTTTTCCTTGCCTCCAAGTCCGGCTACAAGGCAAATTCCTCCAAGTGAGTTCTTCTCCCTCAACACATAGATACCTGTCCAAAATACCGTCAAATATCTTTTTCCCGATATCTTCAAATCTTTTTCGGTAAAAGTTTATTTCTTGCCGCTTTCAAAAAGGCATATGAAATAAGTGCACTTCCGGATGTCTCAAGGTAATTGTCTTTATCATCTTTCCTGTCTACCAGCTGATAAAACATTCCGCTCTCATCCTGAAAACTTAAGAAGATCGTTTGCAAGATTATAAAAGCATCTCCTGTAATCTTCTGAATTCATAGTATAATGACTCATTTATAGCAAGTGACGTATCCACAAGGCTTAAGATAAACCACCCTATTGACCTCAACCAAAAATTTTTGCTTAATCCGGTTTTTCTTATCACACCAAAGTGACTGCCTTGATTCGTCATAGCCATGATAATACAGCCCTGTATTTGTATCTTTCATTATTCTTTCCACATTTTCAAACTGTGAAAAGCTGTCAATACAATCTCATCCTGTTATATTCGGTTTCATACTCCATATAAAAGGGCTGTGCCAGCTATAAAGCCGTCAAGCCAAACCTGATAAGGATAAATTTTCTTATGCCAAAAATTACCTTCATCAGTCCTCGGCATGGTTTTTAAGCTGGAGTATACGGTATCCATAGCTTTTTCTGTACTACCTGTAAGTTCAAAAAGCTTAAAAAGATTCTTTCCGGATCTTATATTGTCGATATTGTACTCTTCTATATCATAGGTATTTATACTTCCGTCCTCGTTTACAAATGCGGATACAAAATCATCACAAAAGTTCAGATACTTTTTATCTTTCTTTATTTCATAAAAGTTCAAGATATGCGCTTATCATGCAGGCGTCAATATAATTCCATTTGTTTTACGCCCGCTTCTAATCTGCTCTATATTCCACATCGGCAAAGAAGCATCCGAGTTTTTCCAATAAAAATCAATATATTTATCAAGTAATATATATTTTTCTTTTTACCATATTAACCCTTTACTCCACCTGCAGATATTCCCTCTACAAACTGATTCTGTGCTATAAAGAATATAATTATTGAAGGTAGAATAGAAATAAGTGATGTTGAAAGTATTCTGTTCCATGCAAATCCGGCATCCGAGTCCATTGCAAGCTTTACAAATATTGTTGCAGGATATTTTGCAGGATTGTTTACATACAAAAGCGGTCCAAGGAAGTCATTACTTGCCCACATAAATTTAAAAAGTGCGCATGAAACAAGTGCCGGCTTTAACATAGGTACTATTACCTTTATCAAAGTCTGTATTTCATTACATCCGTCAATCTTTGCCGCTTCTTCAAGCTCCTTAGGTATATTTCTTAAAAACTGAATAAGCATAAATACAAAATATGTCTCGGTAGCAAACATTGAAGGAACAATGAGCGGCAGGTAAAGCTTTGAGCCTACCCAGCCGAAAATATTGTACATAATATACTGCGGTACATTTAAAACCACCTGTGGCAGGAAAAGTGTTGACATCAATATTGCAAATAATACACTTCTTCCGAAGAATTTAAATCTTCCGAAACCGTATGCCGTTAAAGTTGATGAAACTATTGTAAATATTACGGCAGGTATAACATATGAATAGGTATTTAACATCGCCTTCCATATATTTATATCACCGCCATAGTTTTTCATTGCATTTAAATATCCTTCAAATGTAGCCTTTTTCGGAAGAATATTAAGCCCTGAGAATATCTCATTATTCGGCTTAAATGTAGCTCCGATCATCCATAAAAGCGGATATATCATAAATATTCCTACCGCTATCAAAACGGTATACCTTATCACAATTTGTATAGTTCTTTTGTCTTCAGACTCATTTTTATCTCTCCTCATCACATAGTAAACCCAACGTTTTTGTGAATAGAATGCTATCGCTGTCAAAACAAGTAAAATAACAAATAGTACCCAGGCCTGCGCACTTGCCTTACCCATCTGATAGTTTTTAAATGCATGGTTATATATCAAAAGTGACATCAAAGTAGTTGAACCTCTAGGACCACCTCGTGTAATGATATAAGGTCCGTTAAACTCCTGGAATGCCTGTACAAGCTGAGTTATCAGATTATAAAATATTACAGGCGTAATAAGCGGTACCGTAACCGAGAAAAACTGTTTCCACTTTCCGGCTCCGTCAATTGATGCCGCCTCATAAAAGCTCAGCGGAACGCCCTTAAGTGCCGCAAGGAATATAACCATTGCCGAACCGAACTGCACATTCTAAGCAGTGATGGCCAAAACAATGCCCAGTTTGGATCCGAGAAAAAGCTCGGTGCATGAAGTCCAATCTATAGCAAATGCTGTCTGAATAAGTCCTCCGTCTTTAAAAAGTGCCTTCAAAGTACTGAAATAGCTACAGAACCTCCAAGGATTGACGGAATATAGTATGCCGTTCTGAAAATGTTTACACCCTTTATCTTAAAGTTTAATATATATGCGATAAACAGTGCGGCTACAAGCTTAAGCGGTACCGTTATAAATGCATATTTAAAAGTTATAATTAAAGCCTTAAGCTCGTTTTTATTTGTAAATACATCCACATAATTTTCTACAGTATACTTTGATATTCCTTAAACAGGTGAAAAATCAGTAAAGCTGAAATAAAGTGATGATGCGAAAGGATAGAGCTTAAAAACGCAGAATCTTATAAAGCCACGGTAATATAAAAAGAAAACCTATATTATTTTTCAAAACTTTTTAAATGTCTTATTTTTTTCAAAACTATTCTCCTTATAAAAGGGAGCTGTAAATACTACGGCCCCTTTTGTCCAGATTAAAAATATTTATTTTGCAAACTTAGTTGCTTACTTTGCTGAATCCTTCAAAAGACATCTTTGCTCCGTCCTCGGCACTTTTCGTAATCTCCATAGCTTACGCCGCCGAATACTTCTGCATAAAGTCCGCTTGAACCCTTAAGTGATGAATCGTCAAACTTAGGGACTCATACTGAACTCTGCCGCTTCAAGCACCTTCTTATGTGCTTCGCCTGTCATAGGATTTATTTTATCTGCCTTTGTAAGCTGCTCAAGAGCCGCCTTTGAAGCCGGTATTCCTCTTTCTGTGCCGATTATCTCTACACCTTCAGGATCGTTTACAAAGGAAATTAGTAACTTTTGCAGCTTCCTTCGGATGCTGTGATTTTGCAGATATTGCATAAAGCATTGATATCTTTGTGAATACACCTGTATTGCTTCCGTCGGCAAGATCCTTAAACTCTTCACCCACAACAAGTTCCCTTGCATCTCCCAATGCCTTCTTAAACTTGCTTGCCGCGCTGTCCCACTCTAAAATACCTGCATATTTTCCGCTGATAAACTTCTCGTTTACATCAAAGCTTGCGGCACCGTCACCGTCTACAGTCTTTATTGAAGGAATAACATGATCCGCCTCAAGTGACTGAATAAACTCTACACCGTCCTTTATCTGATCTTCCGTAAAGTTGAACTTTCCTTCATCACTGAAGATCGCTTCCTTATATTTAGCCTGAAGATAGAATGTCATAAATATTGCTCTGTCGTACTGACCCATTGCCAGAGGATAATAGTCATCTCCAAGTTTCTCTTTAAATGTGGCACCTGCCGCTCTAAGATCTGCAAGAGACTTAGGTGTATCAATACCCGCCTCGTCAAATGTTGTCTTATCCCAGTAGAAAATTCTTCCGGTCTCGGCTATAGGTATACCTGCAAGTCCACCCTTTGAATCCTTTGATCTGTCAAGAAGTGCGCTGTCATACTGCGTAAGGTCGATAACATCGGATACGGTGTTTAAATCAAGAAAGTATCACCGTTTGCATCATAGTTGCTGATCCAGTCCATATTTATCTGTGAAAGATCCGCTGCAGTACCTGACTGGAACTCCAAGGCCCTTGCTGTCTCCCAGTCTGTCCATGCACCGAAGTTTACTTCAACCTTGATATCAGGATACTTTGCCATGAAAGCATCTACTGCCTTTTTTGTTGCCTCATGTCTGGAATCTCCGCCCCACCAGTTAAATGTGATTGTAACAGGACCTGAAGATCCGTCTTCACTCTTTGCTGTTGTACTCTCTCGGTTTGTGCTTCCTTTGAAACATCCTTACCTGCATTTCCTGTACATGTACTGTTAATGAACCTGCCAATAAAACAGCCATTGCCAAACTTAACTTTTTCATCATAATTCTCCTCTTTTTATTATAAATATTTATTTTTATAATTTCTTATAACAAGCAAATCACTGTCACAGACATAACTGTTATAGAAATATTGCTTACCATCATTACTATACCTATACTTGCATCTTTTAAATTTGTAAAGATTTTGAAGAAAGTAAAAGTACCGTATTCTGAATACAAAGACTCTTGACACATTTAAAATCATCGTTATCCTTGTCTTTCCCAAACCGTAAAAGTAATGACATCACTGCCGCATTGACTCCCGGGAATAACGAGCCTACGGCTTCGTATCTGTAAACTTCTCTGATCATTTTTGCAAAATGAATATCTCCTCCTGCAAAAAAATATTACTCAAAGAAATCTAATCCAAGTAAAAGTTACCACTACAAATTATAAATCCCATTACGGTATTTACAAATGCAGTATTATAAAATGCGCTTAATACTCTCCTATGTTTGCCTGCACCGAAGTTCTGGCTTATTATTGCACTGCTGCCGTCTTGAAATCCGTTTTGCGGTGATGTCGTAATTCCCTCAAGAGTATTTGATACTCCCAATGCTCCAACCATCAAAGCTCCGTATACGGTACTCATGCTGTTTATAAGGGTCTTTCCCAAAGAAAAAGAATATCTTTTCCGCCACAACAGGGAATTGAAAGCAGATACATATCATTTTACCACATTTTTCTAAAAGCTTATAAACTTTAAATCAAATGAGAAAATACTTTCTTTTTCCAAGACTGTTGTATATTGCAAATATAAACAATATACTCTGAGACAATAAGGTGGCAATTGCAATCATATGCAATCCGCCGTTGAATATGTATACAAATATTGCTGTAAGTATAAGCTTTGATACCAGTACAAAGCATATTCATCCACAGTATTCTTGATGTATTCCCCCTTGACCTCTCCACTGCAATATAAATATTATTTATAAAACTTACAGCCATGGTCAAAATTTCAATACTGAAATATGATGCACCGGCTTTTATAAGTATATCCGGTGTTGCCGCCAGTTTTAAAAACGGTTTTGTCAGCGGAATAAATACAGCCAACATCAAAACCGCAAATACTGCAGCTGTCAAATAAACAGTACTTACTCTTTTTGACCATATCATGAGTCGCCCTCTCCGAATGCACTTGAAATCTTTATTCCGGCGCTTACTGAAAGACCGCCCGATATGGCAGACAATAAAGCTATAAGCTGTGACAAATATGCAACCGCAGAAACCGATTCGGCATTTATATGGGCAGCCATTATTGTGTCAAATATTTTGAACAACTGACTGAGTCCCTGATATATCGCCAGCGGCATGCCTGTATAAATAACCAATGCAAAGCATATCACCATTTAAACTTCTCTCTCTAAATGCTTCATCCCTGCTGCATTTGATACTTTCACTCATACTTTTTGCCTTTCGTTTTAACTAATTTATACAACAGCTTAAGCCAAAAAACCAACTGAAAATAGTGCAAAACAAAAGTAAACTACTGTGTTATTTTTAATTAAGTACTGTGTTATAATGTTTTTAATCACTGATTTAAGGGAGGTCTTATGAGAGTATCAAATTCCGATATTGACAGAATCTGTGTAAATATCGCTACAAGAAATAACAGCTATAAATTTAATATGCCTGACAATCACTTTCATATGTATTATGAGTTATATTATTGCAAGGCTTCAAAATGTACATTTTTATAGAGAATCAAATGCTTGAGATGAATACAGGAGATTTTTGCTTATTCCACGAGAAATGCACTATACAAAAATATACTTCCGATACTCCATGTGTTAGAATAAATATTTACTTTAAATACAGCGATCTTGTTGACAATATTTATATAAACAATGACACTTTTTAAAAAACTATTTTTCAAGCAAAGAGGTATTCCATGTGCCTGCAGCCTATCAGGTAAAATAAATGAGCATCTGCAAAAGTATGCTTACGGAGGATAAAGCGATGATGAACACAGCTCAAAAACTCTCAGGCTTTTTATTGAAAGAATTATTCCTGTACTGTATCAGACTCTGCTCTTTTCAACCGCTCTACACCGGCTATTATAAATACCTCGACGAGCATATGCTGACATTGGCAAAAGTATATCACGGATAATTATGATAAGCCTTTAACTCTTGATGATATTGCGGATATGGCGGGTCTAAGTTATACCTACTTCAGTAAAAATTTAAAAATACTACGGGAATGAGATTTAAAGAATATCTGAACTATGTAAGGTTAAAAGCGAGCCGCCACAAAAGCTTGCCACCACAAAAACTTACCGTAACGGATATAGCAATGAGCTGCGGATTCAATGACAGCAACTACTTTTAAGGACGCCTTTAAAAACCTACGGTCTTTCTCCCAGACATTACAGAAAAATCAAGTGATGCACAGATTGATGAATAAATTATGTCTAAATTTTTAATAAATACTTACACTCTTCTACATTTATTATATTGTGTTTAATGTTACTATTATTATAAGCTTTACACTTGATTGTTTTATTAGGAGGATGAGTATATGAAAAATAAATCAAGTTTTTGTAAAGTAAAGCGCAGGTATGTTGATATTTGCCCTCAGCATACCCGGCTTACTTGTTGGATGTTCAGGACCACAGCCTAAAACAGAAGGTGCAATTTATGATACCGGAAAGGTGGCTGAATATGCCACTCCTTATGTAAGGGTTATGATGCAAATTATAATACTGAGGAATACAATGCTGTTGATGAAAGTAACTTCAAAGCTGCAGCTACTTCACCACTTTCCACATTTGCGGCGGATGTGGATACCGCATCATATGCAAATATCAGGCGTTTTATAAATTCCGGAGAATTACCGCCTGCCGATGCGGTAAGGATTGAGGAAATGCTCAATTATTTCCACTATGACTATCCGCAGCCAAATGAGGGTGAGCCATTCTCGGTAACTACTGAAATTTCCGCATGTCCATGGAATCCGGACACCAAGCTGATGATGGTCGGAATGCAGGCTAAAAGTATGGAGGAACTTGAAAAGAAACCTTCAAATCTTGTATTCCTTATAGATGTATCGGGATCTATGGAGGAACCGAACAAATTACCGCTTGTTAAAAATGCATTCTTGCTTCTTTGCGAACAGTTAAAAGAAAATGATACTGTTTCCATAGTTACATATGCAGGAAGTGATCAGGTGGTACTTGAAGGTGCAAAGGGATCGGATTCAAAAAGAAATAATGGCTGCTATAGAAGATTTGGAAGCGGAGGAAGTACTGCAGGATCTGAAGGTATCAAGACAGCTTATGAAATTGCCGGAAAATACTTTAAAGCAGACGGAAATAACAGAGTTATACTTGCTACCGACGATGATCTGAATGTCGGAATCACAAGTGAAGGCGAACTCACAAGGCTTATAAAGAAAGAAAAAAAGCGGTGTATTTCTTTCCGTTCTGGGATTCGGTACTGAGAATATAAAGGACAATAAGATGGAAGCACTGGCTGACAACGGAAAACGGAGTATTCATATATCGATTCAAGATTTGAAGCAAAGAAAGTACTTTCAGAAGAGCTCGGTGCAAACTTCTTTACTGTAGCAAAGGATGTAAAGTTCAGTTGGAATTCAACCCTAAATTTATAAAGGGATACAGACTGATAGGCTACGAAAATCGTATCATGGATGATGAGGACTTTAAGGATGACACCAAAGATGGCGGTGAAATAGGCTCAGGACATAGAGTAACCGTATTATATGAAATAGTTGACAATGATTCACCTATGGAAATAGGTTCAGACCTTAAATATCAAACCGGTGTCGCTAACGATTCAAATGATCTTTTAAATATTGCAGTAAGATATAAGGAGCCTGATTCCGAAACAAGTAAAGGAACTCAACTACCCTGTCACAACAGAATCCATCAAAACCGAGATGTCTGATAATATGAAGTTCGCCGCTGCGGTGGCGGAAACCGGCATGTTACTTCGTGATTCGGAGTTTAAGGGCAAATCAAGTTATGACAGCGTTGTGTCATTACTTGATTCAATTCCCGATATCAAAAATGATACAAGTAAGTTGGAATTTTTATTACTTGTAAAAAAGATGGCTACATTGGTGAAAGAACAATAAAAATATAATTATAGAAATATCGGCTTTTATCCTAAAAGCGGTATTTTTACTTGATACCCTGCCTTTTTCTTCTATTTTTCCATCCGATAATCCAAGCAAGAACCAAAAAGTAATTTTCCACAGCACCGATCAAATTTACCATTTGATGCATCTTGAGATAATGGACAAAAATGATTACTGCCGATTCCGATTCCTCCTAGGATAAGAGCAAGCAAAATTGACTTTAGATAGATCCAATTGTAGTGCCTATATGCCGTAATCAATATAACCAAAACGGCAATATTCCAAAATCCTATTTCTCTCTGCCATCCTGTAGAAATACCATATGCGGCGTGCTTCCCATATATTCGGTGCAAAAATTTGTAGTATTGCCGCCCTGATATCGCTATGATAAGAATGATAAACAGCACACGCAGGAAAAAAGATTCATTTTTCTGATGCATAAACTAAGCCTCTCTTTCTTAATTTTTACCTCCTCTACTAAGACCTTGTCGGTCAAATACATGGTTTCGGATTTTCTTTTGCTAACTTTTTGCATCCTACAACTTCTACAACATTTATTTTTGTTTTGAAAAATTTCTAATTTCCTTGGCAAGACTAAATGGAATGATTTCTCCTGCTTTCGTTTTTGGTATATGCGATTTCTCTATGCATATATCTATAATATCCTTTTGCCTTGTAATTTTTAAATTTTTATTACATCATCTAAAATTGTTCTATCCTCATCAGTTAATATAGAATAATCCATTCCTTCACTTGGATATACATGAAGCATCAAGTCATAATTATTACTTTCTTCTTCACAAACATTTAAATTCTCCAAATTCATCAAACTACTAATGTCCGATTGGCAATGCACCCATTGACTCGTGACGATATACCATTCCGGTCATAGAAACACCACGTCTCTTAAAAGATAATGCATCAGCATACCAAAGCATTTTCATCAGTTTGACTTTAAATAAATTTGATATACCTTCAGCAATATGCAGAAACCATCGCTTCAACTTTGTTAATATCAAGCGTAATATAGCCATTAAAGTCATTTATTTTATCAAAATTTGCATACTCTGCTTCTAACGCCTGTCTTGTCAAATACTCTTTTCCATACGAATCCAGCTTATCAACAATTTTAGAACGTACATATTTTCTCTTTGTCTCAGAAAACTTGTCCTCATTTTTCTTTAAAAGTTCCAGCGCAACAAGCGGATTATCCTTTATCATGCGTAGCATTGTATCGTAAGCTTCATCTTGAATAGCCTTACTCTCATATCTTGAAATCGTTGCTTCACCCCAACCTAGAAGCCTTGCTAAATCTACCTGTGAAAGACCATAGCTTTCACGAATTCCAACAATCTCTTCAGAAGTTAGCAATCCATGTAAAACTCGATAAGCATTTCTTGCATTCATCAAATTCTCATTAGCCATTGCACCGGTTTCAAATTCATTCTCTTCTTCGTCCACATTTACACAACAAAAAAAGCGCTCTTCATAAAATACCTTATCACCTTTAATCGTAATACTTGTCAAACGTTTTCTTTCCTCTACCTCATGCTTCTTATCACATAACGGACAATCCATATATCCTTTCCAATAAGTATGCTCTCCTCCATTGTTCGGCCTCCTCTTCTCTCTATCTATGCATAAAGAAATGTCATCTTCTCTTTTTGCGTAATGGAATGACACGCATAAAAATATAGTTCCTCATATTTACTTTCTGTTTTTATCTTTATCTTCACATATACAAAGCTTTCTGTTAATATCCTTTCCGAAAAACAAATAATAATGGGGATTTAAATCATCCTTATCAATCTTGGTTTCGAATACTCCTCCAAGGTCAACTCTCTAGAGTCTACTAACCACATCTTCGGAATCGTAGCCTAAATCAAGCAATGTATATGGTGTTGAATGCTCTTCATCATATATTTTTCTTTTTCTTAATCAGTATTGAATCTTGATCTATATCAAAATCGTCCCCTTCTAAAAAGTACCTTCAGTTCCTTAATAAAAAGCAACGACTTCCTGCTTTTTGGATATTCTACTTAGAAAAATATACTTTTGCCTCCTTAACGATTTATACTATCAATTGATAGTATAAATCTTATCTGACTAACATGTCAAGAGAACTGCCGACATTACGCTCTAACTAATTTTTATACTAATTTTTATAATATTGATTATAAAAAGAGTAAAAACCTCACCGTCGGTTTTACTCTTTTTTACTAAACCTATTTATATTGATAAACTTTCTCACCGTTCTTTTCTACAAATATCTCAAAAGCACAGTCTGCAAGATCGGCTTTTAGTACAGCTCTTTCTTCATCATTCTTCCACTCCATAAATATTTTACTTTCATCACATTTCATAGTAAACTCACTTTCATTTGAAAATACCGCAAATGTGGAACGAAGTCTTAATAACTCAAGCTGCTTTTGTACGATTTCTTTTTGTAAGCCGTCTTCCATCTCTTTAGCAGTCAGATTTGTACGATTGATCTCCTTATGGCCTCCGGCTCCTGCCCTCTTTACCGCTTCATGGTCGTTCTTTCCTGCAAACAAATCCAGATACCAAACCTGAGGCTTGCCCGGCATAAAGATTTGGATGGCTCTGGCAAGGAGCATTCTCTTATCATCATCTCCAAGTGCACTGTAATAAGTTGCATTCACCTGATAGTATACATTCTTTTGACCGTGTAAATCCTTTACATATCCGCCTCGCTTTACCACAGTATCTATTACTGACTGAATCCTTTCTTCACTTATAAGTCCCTTAAGATCCAGCAAAGGTATTCCGTCGTGACAACCCAGCATATTTACGACCTGTATTTTCTTTTCCACAAGTTCATCGGCCCATTTTTAAGACTTCGCCTGATTGCTGTTCAAAAGCATCTATAATAAGCCCCGGAAGGAAGAAATCATAAGTCATATAGCCCTTATTTGCTATCTTCTCATATATTTTTTCTTCATAGCTTGCATGGATCTCAGGCAGTAATCTCACATTATACTTATCAGCCAACTCCCTCACCTTTGTAAGCACATCCCAGGTGGCAGGCTCATTTAAGAAATTTTTCTCGCCGACTCCTTTGGAGCATAGGCAAATGCGTCAAAGCCTTACAATCTTGGCCCCGTAATTTGCCAAAGTCTTTAAAAGTATTGTCATAAAACTCCCAAACAAGAGGCGACTTGATATTAAGATCCATCTGTCCGAGATACTTTCTCTCAGACTCCAGTCTTTCACAAAAGCTCTTTCTTTTGATTATCACTTAGTTTGTCTGTGTAGATATTTGTCTCATTTAAAATATTTGCAGGAGATTTGCCCTCACAAAGACCTTTATTTAATAAATTTGCCAATTCGTCCGCAATGCTGTACTGTACACCTGTGATATTTCTTATATCTACAGCGTCCAAAGTCGGATATCTTACTTCCTGATAAAAGGTATTCAATAAGGAACTTCCTTTCCGTCAGGGAAGCGAACCATAAGTATCGAAGTCCGGTTTTCTAAAGAACATATCCTTTATAAGATCGGCCTTTGACTGTATATAGCCATCTTTGGTCATTTCACCGCAACCTTCCCAAAACTTATTCCAATCAATGAAAATCTCTATACTTTGACTTCTCACCGTTTTTTTATAATGTCCTGAAACTGTTTTTGAGAGTACTGAAGCGTGGTTTAAAAATAAAATCAAGTTTTAAATCAATTCCAAGTTCCTCAAGTTTTTCCAAATCCTCTCTTTTTGCATAAAGTTCATTCAACGAATAGTCAATTACCGAAAATCCTCTGTCCAAATCTGTATTAAACAGACTCGGAAGAATGTAAAATGAAGAGAAAAACATCCTTTAATTTCTTTTTACCGAGAAATTTACAATATCACTTAAGCTTCCGCCAAGACTGTCAGGGGTACGCATTAAGCATAGGGACCGTTATTATTTTTCTTCACTCAATCCACCTACATTCCTATATATTTACAATATTCTTCGTAGCTTAGTCTGTCACCGTTCGGCGAATAATTATCTTTTGCCTTATGTGCCTGTTCTACTAATGTTCCCTGCTCTATATTAATACCATTGCCGTAAACGGGCTGTCTATTCCACAGTCACGATTCCTTAAAAAGTCTGTATTTCAAAAGTTTCCTGTGGGGTACCAATGTCAAAAGTATCGGTATATCTACACCTTCAAAGTAATCACTGTTTCCATGTGTCCATTCAATCAGAAGAACTCCGATATCCTTTGAAATTCACATCATCATACCATATCTGGTATTGCTTCTTCCCATTCTCTTTAACCAGATTTTGTCGGCACCTGATTTAAATTGCTGACAACATCTTCAACTTCCTTAAATGCAAGCTCATTTGCTGTACCGAGTACTCCTTCAGCGCATTACGTCCGCCGTTTATATAGATTCATACCATGGATATTTTTATATTTTTCAGGGTCTGCATCATTTCCGTCTTCCTGCAGCTTATGAACTATGTCAAAACGCCCTTTTGTATACTCACCGTCCTTTACCAGTCCTTTTAATCCGCCGTCTCTAAACAGGTGTAAACGTTCCGCATCATTGTACTCAGGGATTCTGCGCGGATAATTATCTCCTCCCAGTATATAGCTTCCTATACCGATATCATTTAAATAATAGGACAGAACTGCCGATATTCCCGATTTTCCCACACCTGAACATCCTGACACGGATACAACTACCTTTCCGTTGTCATTTTTGCTCTTAACTTTTTCAATCTCCTCAAGTAAATAAGGAAAAATCCTTCCCGCTCTGTCAATATGATACTCGGTTATTACAACCTTACTTCCCGGCACATCAGCTTGCTCAATTTCCTCAGGCAGTACCGGCGGCTTCCAATTTTTTAAATCCTGCATATGCTCACCTCATATACGTAACTGTGCTGTAATGGACTCTATAAGTATCCAAAAAAACACTCCGTATGAAAATCCTTTCACACGGAGTGTACCATAATATTGCTTGTTTTTCTATGTATTTTTAAACAGGGGTCTATCTTGCAGGATACTTTTCCTTAAAGTTTTTCAGCCAATCCAAGTATTTTTCCACGTCGGCCTTATTCTCAGGAGCTTCGTCAAACTCCTTTGTCTCTGCATTCACTCTTTCTTTGTCCTCATCCGAGAGAGCTCTCTGCGCAAATGTATAGACCACCTCGTCTTCTTTTCCGATATGTCTGTTTAAAAGTGGCATATCCTGAGGCATTTGTGATTATATCAAGCTTATTGAGTGTGGAAGGATCCTTCTCATATCTGTCTATCGCCTCTAAAAGCTCATTCATATGAAGTCTTCCAAGGTCATGCTCTACAAGCATACCGTTTCTTATAAGCTTATCCGCTACAGGTCCGAGCTTTTCAAGCATTAGCTTAAAGAGAATCTTCTCCTCCTTGCCGTGGTGAAGATGGTCTGCATAGTTCTTACCGAATGCTACACACTCTTTCACAAGATTTATATCTACGTCTTTCCCTTCTATTATAGAACAGCACATAGACTTCATGCTTTTACAAACTCTATTATATTTTTATGTTCTTCAACTAAAATATCTATTCCGTACATATCACTCCTTAACCAACTTATATGAGCCGTTGCCGAGGTTATAGTATGACAAATCACTGCCTGCAAAGACTCCCTCAATCATGGCATTTCTTATCTCATAAAAATAATGCCACATCCACTACCTTTCATCCCAGTACTGCTTATGAATATCCACAGTCTCCTGCCATGTAATCTCATCACTGTCACTCATTGACAACCATATTTACACCGTCTGAGCAAGCATACCGCTGACAAAGGTATTCTCATAGTATTCAAAGCCGTCTGCTGGATAGCATCAGCCTCTACGCATTTTTCCACACCGAATGCCCTTGCACACTCATATAACTCCCATAGCATCAGGATTGTTGTCTGTAAGAGTCTTTGTAACATATGCCAGTCTTCTCTCAACTATAGCTATCTTATCCTGCAGCCAACCGTGTATATTGGTCGGGTCGATAATATTTCCAAGGTCACCCTCAGGAAGTGAACCGAACTTCTCATCTATATCTGCAAGAGGGGCTACATTAAGCTCCTTATCCTTTGCTACGTCTATAATAGCATTTGTCAAAGTCGTTCTGTATTTTAATCTTTCTGAAAAAGCCAATGATGTATTGGTCCTAAAATTGCACTCATCTTTCTCTCCTTTTTATCTCAAGCGGAAAAACCACTGTAGCTGCATCTTGAAACTCTCTACCGCGATGAACTGAATACGGCTTTTCTTGCCGACATCACAAGGCTTTCACCTGCATTAAGTATATATTCCTTGCCGTCAACTATAAACTTTCCGCTGCCTTCAAGCACTGTCACCAAAGCATCACCGTCAGACTCGTGAGTGGATATCTCCTCACCCTTTGAAAACGCAAAAACTGTAATGCTTACATATTTATTCTGTGCCAATGTCTTTGAAACTACCTGCCTTCACTTGCTTCATCCAAATCAGCTAATTTTAAAACTTCTTCATGATTTATATTCTTTAAAAACTTATCCATATAGTCCTCCTTTATGGTTAAATCCAAATCTCTATTGCTACTGTAGTATAGCTCTTTTTAAAGATGTTTTTCCGTAACATATGTTAAATATATAAATTTATTTACCTGCCTTGGATTTCCAAAACGGGTTTCTATGTTATTTAAAACTCTTTTTCCTCCGTTGACATCTATATCACCGTCAAAATGCTTGTCAATAGCAGCTATAGCCGCCTCAAGTCCTCTTCTTATATCACCAAGGGCCATATAAGGAGCTACCGTGTCCTTCTGCTACCTGCTCAGGGTATAAAAGGCACATGTGTAAATCCTCCCTTGATATGAGGATACTTCTTTGCAAGTATTATAAAGCACACCGTACATAAGATGATTGCATACAAATGTTCCTGCAGAGTTTGAAACAGCTGCCGGAAGATTGACATCTCTTATCGCCTCAACCATTGCCTTTATCGGCAATGTAGTAAAGTATGCATTCTCACCGTCTTCAAATATCTTCTTGTCTATAGGCTGATTGCCTCATTATCCGCAATCCTTGCATCATCTATATGATTGCCACTCTCTCAGGTGTTATCTCCTTATCTTCCGCCTGCCTGTCCGATACAAAGTACCACATCAGGCTGTGCGCTTTCAATAGCTGTTGCCACCGCCTCTATAGACTTTCCGAATACCGTCGGTACTTCAAGCTTTATAACATCAAATCTTCCTATTTTCTCTGATACCAATCTAACCGCCTCAAGTGCAGGATTGACTGCATCCCCTCCAAACGGGTCAAAGGCTGTCAATAATAATCTCATAACTGTCCTTTCTATCTGAACGCGCATATATACATCAAAATAATATGTGCTATAAGCATTGCTAGTGCATACGGCAATTGCATCTTTATTATACCATATTTGTTCTTTCGTCTCAAAGTAGCGCCGCAGGTATATTAGAAGTTTGCCGCCATAGGTGTCATCAAAGTACCACAATAACTCGCTGTAAGACCCATAGCACCCACTACCAAAGGGTTTGCTCCCTGATTGATAAGGAAAGGAATACCTATACCTACCGTAATAACTGAGAATGCTGCAAAAGCCGTTTCCCATAATAGCTGTAAAAATGTGCCATTGCAAGACAGTATACTATAACGGCGATAAGTCTGTTATTATTCGAGATTACCATCTCTCATTCCCTTTTGCATAACATCACCTACTCCGCAGCTGTAAACAATGCACTGAGTGCCGCCAATACCTGTGGCAAAAGTCCCTACAGGACCTACATTGTCCATAAGTCTTGTCCCGTCCTTTTACGGCATACTCTTTCTTTGAACCTGTTACTGCAAACATACAACTACCAATGCAATTATCGCCGAAAAGTCCTACAGCATTGTTTGCGCCGAGCTTTTTCCAAACTGTAGCGATAATCCATGCACTGGAGTGCAAGTACTAAAGGTGCGATAAAAATCTTATTTCCAAGCCTGTTTGCATTAGCTCTTGTCTCCTCGGCTGTAGGCACTCACTGGCGCTCTGTCCCACCTTGCCTATAGCTGTAAGTATCGCCATAAGCACTACACATACCCTGTTATAAACTTAGGTACATAAGGACCGGCTATAAATGTAAACACTACAACAAACCAAAATAATGCACTTTGTATTTCTGTTTGCAAACTGCTTGTCAGCAAGTGCTTTCCAATCCTCACAAGGATGAAAACTATACCTATGATTATAAAGAAAATCTCTAGAACAATTTTGACATACCCATAGTTGCAATCTCGAAAGTTTTTAATACACTGTCCATTATTTACCTCCCAATGCTTTTTCAAGTTTTCTGTCATAAATGACGAAATATATAATTCCGAGTATTACAGAAACTATAGCAATAGGAATAGACCACATAGCTATTCCAAGTACGTCTACAGGCACAGGCTTACCGTCCTTCATTACATTGACTCCCTGCTCTGTAAGTGTACTTACTATAAGGAGTGTACCTGAAGCACCGAGGAAACAGTTCTGTCCGAAAAAGTTTCCGAAGTTTTCAACACCTGCACAAAGTCCTTTGATATCGTCCTCAACATCCTCACTAAGCTCTCCGTACTTTGCTACAGCCGCACCTCTTGACATCGGATGTATAAGAGGTCTGATAAAGCTGTATATGTCCGCCTATACGAAGCGATGTAGCCGCTGCAAACACACGGATTGCAAGATAAAGTGACAAAATCCTTCCTGTAGTCGCATTTGCAATCTTCTTTATCAAATCTACAGCCTTATCCTTAAGTCCGTATCTCTCACAAATACCTATTGCAGGCAGCGCAAGTACAAAAAGTGTAGATATTCTCTGTGAAATAAATGCATTTCCCAACACCGTAAGAATATCCAAAGGTGACATTCCGGCTACGAAACCTGTTATAATTCCTGCAGCCACTACCGTAGCCAGTGTGTCCAGTTTCAAAGCAAGACCTACTATTACTACCAGCACACCAATCAGTTTTAAAATCTCCATATGCTTCTCACTTTCTATTATTTTTGGAAAATATCAAAACGCTCAGTCACTGCTTAATGTAAAAATGATATATTCCCATAACAAACAAAACTATATATTTATGGATAAATATGTGGTTCTTTATATATATAATAGAATATTCGCTGTTAAATGCAATATTTGATTACGATTTACTTACGATAATAGTATGAATATTTTAATGTTTATATAATAAACTCTCCATTCTCCATTATAACAACTTCATCAACAAATATGTCGGGACTGTGTGTAACAATATCAAAATGTCCTCTGCCTCTATGTTTTTCCGCCAAGTGCGATATTTCTGCCGAATCCTATATGGAATGTGCCGTATGTAGACTCATCCTCAATATAGCAGATACCTTCACATTTTGACTTTGTATTAAGTCGATACCAAGTTCCACTGCACAATAAATCTCTTTGTCACCGAAACTATCCATATACTTTTTTAATCTTGACATCCTCTCCGCCGTTTATCTCTACCAGATAGCCGGCTTCAAATATCAATTCTAGCGGTTCACTTATTTTCCCAAGATAACCCAGTGAACCGTCAGCTATTACTCTGCCTTTTGTTGTAGTCTCTACAATCACATACACCTCAAAACTTGAAGAGGCAACCTTGCCCTTTCTTGTGCAACTTCCTGCAAATATACCTGCATTTCTGTTCTTTTCAGAAAAAGCAACATTTGTTCCTTTCTTTGTTTTTACCACGACTTCTTTAGCATCCGTTATCCTCTGCGCTATTGGCTTTCCCATTTTCTTTGCAAGCTTCGGGCTCATCCTTATAAATTCTCTTTCAAATATACAACTTCCGTCATTGGTATGCATAGGAAAAGACAAAAATCTTGAGCCCTTTTCAGTGCAAAGCCCACAGCCTCCGTTGTCACAAATGAATAATGTGTGCACGCACACTATCACATCCGAGTAGTACATGGTGTTTTTCATCTTATCTATCACCTCCGGACTGCACTCCGTCCAAAGAGTATACTTATCTTCGGAACAACTCCGCATTCAAAAGGCTGCCAGTTCAAAACATATCCGCTTCTTTTTATGGCTTTCATCGGTTATAAAAGTGTATAACTTCACTTTCCTTCGCCTCCAACCAGTTTTGAATAATACATCTGGCACCTCCGCCGTGACATTTTTCTTTATCTTTTATCATAATATATTCCAATCCGCAAATTTTATGTTTTATATCATGATACCATATTTTCTGCCTGCGTCCAAAAACATATCAATCTTCTCATCTGTCGTAACCAAAGGCAGATTACATCCCGGAGCAAGTATAAATCCGTTTTTACACTTTCTCCCGGCAAGTATACATTTTTTTACTTCTCTTTCTATATCAGTTTTGCTGCGTTACATATAGTGGCTACAGGAGCCACATTACCTGCAATCATCTTTGAATCTGCAAAAACTCACAAGTCTCGTCAATGTCCATTTCATTGTCCACACTGAAAACGCCGATATCCAGATCCTTTATATATTTCATATTTTTCTTGTATTGCCGCAGATATGATAACTTGGTACTCTGCCCGACTTTTTCTTTTATGTATGAGCTTATCTCAACAGTATACGGATATGCAAAATCTTTATACATCTTCGGACTTATCATAGTACATGACGCTATAGGATCCGCCATGGAAAATCCCACATCAAGTGCCGAGAACTTATCAACAACATATTTTACATTATCTGTGATATACCTTAGAAAAATATGTACTTTATCAGGTGATTTTATCATTGCTTTTAAAAGCTTATCCGTTCCAAGAACAAATCCGCCAATGTTATGGGGCCTGAAACCGAAACACCTACACCGCAAAACCCGTCTGCAATCTCTCTAAGTCTTGCGGTTGCATTATAGTACATTCTGAGACTTCCGCTATCAAGTGTGATATCCTTAAGCTTCTCTACCTCATTTATACTGTCTATAGGGTGCTTTTCTACATAAATTAAACCCTGCTCAGGGTAATGCGGCACAATTCCCATTGCTTCGGCTATGCCGTACGCATTCGGACCGACTCCCATACCGTCAAGTCCGAACCTGTTCACAGCTTCCACATCACCCATAACAAGATTATCTTCGTTTCTCCAATATTGTCTTGTGTTCTTGCCTATAAGCCTCGCCTTTATCTCACCTAAAAAAGGATCCATCATTATTCTGTCATAATCTCTTTTTTCGGCAATTGCCCTTGCTCTTTCATCGGGTGTCATCTTATCATTTTTGTGAATCTTAAGTTTCATATATTTTCTCCGTTAAATCTCAAAGCCTTTGCAAAAATCCTGTCATAATTATCAAGCCTTGAAAGCTCAAAAAATTCTGTTTTATTTGAGAGTAAACTCATATCCTCTATTGCACATTTATCTAAAAGTGCCATATATGCCCCTGCCAATGCCGTATTTCCAAGGTATTCAACCTTATCAAAAAATTCAATCGGTAAAAGACCGACACCGAAGAAAGAATCTACGCTAATATACTTACCGAACTGACCTGCAATATATACCTTTGATATATCCTTTAATTCAACCTTTGCTTTACTTACAAGTGCCAAAATACCTGACAATATCGCACCCTTTGCCAGTTGTACCTGTCTTATATCTTTAGATGTAAAATATATATCATCAGATATCTTTATAAAAGGTTTGCCTGATTTATCAAAAGTCTATAAAGTCATACGCTTTATTTAGCTTTTCAATATCTATAGCTCCCTAACGTCTATAATACTATTTTTAGAAGCTCTCCTGACCATTGCAAGTACTCGCCTCGCATATACTCTACAGCTTCTTTATTTCCGACAGTAGTATAGCTTAGAATTTTTCAATAAAGAAATTATCTATAGCACCTTCTCCCAGCTCCTACATACCGCATGATATATTCATGCCTTCAAGTGCAGGTCCTGTGGCACATGAGGTCGCAAGTAACTTGTCTCCGGATTTCAAAAATCATTTCACCGTTGGTTCCGATACTATAAAGTAACATTTTTATCAGTCCTTACACAATCCGCTTCTGCATACACTCCTGCAACTATATCCGAACCTACAAAACCTGATGATATGAAGGCAGTGCTTGTGACTTTTTGCATCGATTTGATTCCTATATCGAGGCCGCCACACTCTCTACTCTTTGTAAACACAGGTGAAAAGGATATTTTCCGAGGCCTTCCACACTCTCACCCAATAAAAATAGGTACATAACTGTATTTGCCGCCACAGATATTTCTGCTATATCTTCTCCGACCTTACCTGTATCAACCTGTAATTTATCTATAGAATATTTCAAAGTATGCACAATACTCCTTTTGAGTAGTCCGTCAACATTTTTCCATGGTATATGCAATCCTGCTCATTATCAAATCCGAATGCGATTTGTGAATTTGTTCTGAAGCTTTTGCTATTATAGCTGCATTACTCCAAGTCTATAAGTTCCCATAGCCATAATAGATGGTACCTATATCTATACCTATACCGTATTTATCCACATATATTTGTATGACTGAACTTAGAATAAACAAATCCACAAGTACTACACTGGTGCTTTCTTTAAAATCCTTTAATATAATCTCTTTATCACATTCATCACAGAGTGCATACATGCAAGTCTGTACCCTGCTACCTCTTTATCACCCAGCACTTTTCTTTCACTTTCCAAGTGCTTAGATTTTCAATATTTTTACACTTTCCGCAAATTCCAAGTCCGTTGCAGGCGGCATTCAAACATATATTATTTTCTCTCAAAAATCAAGTATTGTCATCCACGCTCCCATCCAAGTACTGATTTCATCCACTTTTCTACAAAATGTATACAACTACAGAGCAGTCACCGTATCCCCACTCTCAAAAAGTATAGCTCAAGCAGTGAATCATACGCTTTAGAAAGTTTTACATTTTTAAACTCGCCTAGCTCACAATAGTTGTAGAGTAAAACTTAATCTTGGACAAATATGAATATGTCCGCCGTACTCTCACACAGATAACCTGACAAGAAAAGTCTGAAATATGAATATAAATCCTGCACCTCTCTCTCCCAAGAAATTTCGTTCCTGAGAGAGGTCTGTAAGGCTTATTATCTTATACCCATATCTAAGGCATTCTTTTGCTTCATCATAAGTCCGTCAACCACGGCATCGATTTGGTAATGATCTGTATATCAAACAAGCTCACATATTCAAGATATACCTGCATATAAGATTAAGTGCGTTTTGCACGTCAAAGCTGCAATATCTCCGTCATAAGCTCGTATGCATATTATAGACTGTTGTCAAATACCTCTACATTGCAGTCACATAAGCTGCCGTCACATCAGTTTAACCCATGAAAGTTTCTTTGCAACATTATAGCTTCTGCAGATTGTCCGAATATGCGTCCGCACCATCTGATCTGTACCGCTCTCCGTAACCGGGACTCCGCCTACCGCCAATCTACACCGTCCGCGATACCCACATCTCCTGCAACCCTCTAGTACTGCTTTCATACCGCAAGGTGGCCAGACATAAGTGAGGAAACTTTTGATACATAAGGGCTTGCCTTTAGATATCTATAGCCGCCTCATCAGAAAATCTACTCGCCACCATAGACCTTACCAAGGTCAATCATCATCAAATCCTGCCAAAGTCTCAAGCAGTATCTTCACCAGATTTTTACCTATATCATGTGTGTCGCTGCTCATTACACCCATTACCGCCTTTTGAACACTTTTTCAGTACTCTTTTGTTTTAGCCTTTAATATACCCATTCGCCCATCATCAGCATCGTATGCGCAATTCGGCGAGAGAAGTACTCTTTCCTCATCGCATAGCTCGGCCTCCTTCATTCCAACTGTAAGCCACCATGTACGTTGTCCGTCTTTTGCCGGATATCCCGCTCAAGATACCTCTCATGCTATCCTTTATCTTTTCATCTTCCATATCTTTAACATATTCTGCGATAACTTTAACAGTGCACCTTTACTTTTCATGCAATCTTAACCTCTTACCTTTCTTCAGAATATTTTAATATAAAATCACGGGCCATATACTTTATATATTTTCAAATAAATTATTGAGCCATATCTAGCTTTTCAATGCATAGATAGATGTTATTTATACTCATTTGCCATGCACTCACCCACTGATGACAAGAGTGCTATAATAATAATTGCGGAGTGCCTTTATCATTCGGTCTTGTAAAGTATGATGCTTGCGGTGGCATTACACGCCTGGGTTGCTCTTCTTCACAAAACGGATGACGCCGTCGACCGCGCTTCCTATGGGTCGCATCCGCTACATCGGCATGACTCCTACACCTTTCAGACTGCTTGCACTCGGCTATGACGGCGGATATTTGAAGAAGGAACTTGACGCCGGTGTTGCAGGATTTGAGAAGGCAAATGATGGTGTTAAAGTGGAGATAGTATCTGTAGGTTGGGACAGAACTCGACTCCAAAATTGTCTCACTTTACTCAAGCCGGTGCACGCACCTGATATACGTCTTACAGGTTCAAGAACAGTCAAAGCAACTTGCTGCACTGGGTATTGCAGAGAGATCTCCCGGTTCTCATATGACTGATGATTTCTAGAAAGCACAGAGGAATCGAGTACTGCTGACTGCAGACTCTGGACGAAAGCACATACGGGTATACCTAGTGCATTTTCATCAGAGCTCTCTGTTACAGAAGCTGACCTTATAGAGACTCCTCTCATGATTGGCTGAACTGTTGTCCGCTCATAGGGATGGTACCTCCAAAATCACTTGACAGCTTGAGTTTTCGCACCTGCAGATATCACAAGCGGTACAGACGAACTACTAGACTCCTATATATCAAAACGAGGGTATGTACAGCCGAATGTACAAGGGTGAAATAACGCTGACGCTCCCGCACAAATGTAGCTACACTTGAGGTACTGATTCAATAGATGAAAACATCGTACCCGATGTTGTGGCGCACTGCAGAGGATCAGGCTACATTATTTGCAAACGGTAATCTCTGCAATAAGTTTGTATCAGGGACCTTGGGAGAAGGAGCACCTTGATAAGGCGGCTGGCTGATAAATCACCTTACTGCAAGGTTGCCATACTTCCTGCAGGCAAAGAAAACGGGCTGAGACTTTGCAACAGACTCCTGTGTTATATCGAGTATCCGGTAAAACAAGATTTAGACGTGAAGTTTGTTGAGTATGGGTCAGCCTGAATATCAGACCTGTTTCGAAGCTTTCGGTTGGTCTCCGATACGAAAGAAGAGAGTTGTGATGACGAGACTCAAAGAGTGAATTTGCTGCAAACTGTTTGCAGCCAAGCATAGAGTATGAGAATCAGCGAATCCGCAAGTTGCGGACTGGGACAGCTTGATCGAGCATCCTTACCGCAGTGCACTCTTACAGGTGAGATGGGAGCACAAAGAGGCGTTAGATAGGCACAGTCACAAGTTGCACAATAGAGCTACGGAATTTTCCCAAGTATAGACTATCAACCGTATATGTTGCTGCTGCTTTTGCTATATCAGTGGCATTATGTATTGGATACCCGATATATCACACTATGTCGGGGTCTCTATAGATTGCACTCACAGACGGTCACAGAAATTTTTGACAGGCTTTGACGAATTTCATATCTAGTCAGTTCAAACTGCCGTCAGCGCCTGCGCTCTAACACATCTCGTGGTATACCCTGCTTACACTGTTTTTGAGCTGCATAACCGGTTTTCCTCGCGGCATTGACCTTTTAAACGGTGACTCATAGACTTTTCAAGGGTATGAAGTTTTGTACGACTGCGCAGGCGATGGCAGGTAGCTGTTGCTGTTGTGGAAGTGGAGTGACGAAACTGCGGCTATCTTTAATTTTATATCCCATTCGGACACTGATACAGCGAAAATATAAGTTTCTCCTCCAGTCCCACAGCAGCGTTTTTCGCCGCATCCTTTGTAGATGCGGCTTGGTATCCCTATGGTAGCAGTAAGATGTTTATGTCCGGACTCGTCAACATGTCAACCTTTCACTTTATAGAGAGTGCCAAAATAGACAGTGCAGTGTGTTTTCATGCGTTTTATCCGCTATAACTATCTGTCATGCAAAGAGTAATGTGCTCACACTAGCCTATAACGCTGTAGGCATGGACGTTGACTCTCTTTAATGTAATCTTTTGTGCTGACAGGCGGAGGACCGATGAGAAAGTGCCGAAACACTTATGCTCAGAGATATACAGAAGAAGCCTTCTCGAAAGTTTGACTTTCGTGTTGTACGCGCTCCGCCTCTTGTCTTCGTTGTGGCATTTTATTTATATTTTACCTTATTTACTGTCTGTAATGACAAAGAGGATACTTAAAATGATTTTAGAAAATTTTCAAACTTACAAGACAATTGTATACTCATGTACGATTTCTCTATTTTGATAAGTCCACGCTAGCTTATTATGATCATATCTCTCTCTGATATGAGGATATCAGAAATGGCCGCCATACTGTGGTTGACGATGCCTCTCTGAGGGATAAATTATAAAACTGCACTACTGGTGTGCAAAAGCGCATACTGCACTTCACTTTTAACAGTTTTTATATATCTTTTATGTCGTCACTATTTGTCCTACTTTTAGTATCAATGCTTAAAGCGCCTATGCCCTTGCCGGACCCAGCTTTCCAGACTTAAAAGGGCGGTACTTCTGACGTTGTGTTTACGCAGATGTTTTCAGAGGTTGTGCTGGCATCTCCGATATCACATCTTATTCAAAGACAGTTCGGCTCTGCAGTACACCAAAGCAGGCTCTTGTGCCAGCCAATGATGGCGGCATATGCTCGCTTATGGGTCTTGTAGTTGTATTCAGCTACCTGTTAAAAGCTATACCCAAAACGCTGAGGAGCCCATGGGTGGACGGTGCCACAGGTTTGCAGGTGTCAGATTTATAGTCGGCTCCTTTGATGCTGCGCGGCTCTATAACTGCAGGGCTTTTTGCATTCATCAAGAGCCCATGATGATTTACTGCACAGAACTATACTTCATTTTGCAAAATAGAACCATATGGCAGCGCTCTACAGACTATCGGTCGCTTTATAAAACCACTTGGGAAAGCTCAGGAGTGGCTTGCAAAGTGTTGTCTCTATGATCTCCTACAATTATTATATTTATTTTTATACAAAGAGTTTTTGACAAGGTTTAATCGGTAGAAAGTATAGTACATTATATTCAACACCGTCAGCAGGAACTCCTCAGCGCTGTCAAAGCTGAATCACCGTTATCATCTTGTAAACTATATCAATCATCTTTTCATCACTTCGTCACTGTACCTTGGTGAATAGACATACTTGATATCTCCTTGACGGTCTTAGCGCATAGTCTGTTATTGTATCGTCAATATCGGAGGCTTTTACTCTGCTGTCATCATATCCGAGTGCAAGGATGCATGCACATGACGCCTCTTCACTCAGCTTCCTGGATATTGTGATACTGTACATGTCCTTTACTATCTTTGCCTCTTGCGCCGAGCTTGGAGAGCATCTCTGTACTGAACTCGATTTTCTGAGTGCGACTCCTACTGCATAGGCGCTGGAACTGAATATTAAGTTGCTGGCTCCTTCGCTCTTTTATGTCAGCCTCATACGTCCTGAATCCACTGCCGACGGCCTTGTCTTTGCGCGAGCATAAGACAGGCCTGTAGATATCTGGAGATTGGAGTGTAATGCCGAGAGCTTACTGAAGCTATGAGTCCAGTTACCGCCACATATACCCAGAGTATATAGTAACCTGAATATTTGTAGAAATCTCTCGGCCCTCTCAGTGAAAATCACGCTCAGTTTCCGTACTTTATTTGGCTCATGCACACAGCTTGGAGAGCTTCCTTTTCATCATCGCTCAAGAATTTTCGATTTTTCTTGCACCATGACAAACAATCTCTTCTGGCCTTTACAAGTGTGACATTTTTGAGTGCGTCGAGCTCACCCGCAAATTCATCTCTTATTGGATGCATGACAGATACTTTCTGTGCCGCAGGATCCTCTTCTGCGAGATTGACCTTTTTCAAGTTTGATTTCTGCACTTCATCATACTTTTGCTACAGCTTCGAAACCGTAGATTGTTGATTTCATCTTTTCGGCTGCACTTTGCTTCCGGTCAGGTGTCATAATCTTTGATCTATGGCTCCCGACTGTTCACTACTGTCAGCCGTAATCTCAGTATACCCTTCCTCAAAGCTTGTGATTTGCCTGCAAGGTCCTCTGCTTGTCCAACTGCTTCCTGCTGATTAACGCTATTTTTCACCTATTATGTATCTTTTAAACGCTACATATGCACCGTTATAACTACTTTTGGTTGAAGGTAGTATTACTGTTGGCGATAGCTCCCGTATGTTCCGTCCAAATACTCTTTATAGTACAGCTTGCACCAGATTCTGGACCCGCCCACTCCCAGCTTCTGTTCGCAGTATGTTGGAAAGGTAAGGGAAGTTTTGCACCTGTAGGAATGATCTCATGAACAGACAACATGCTACTCCATAGTACAGACAGTCGTTTAAGACAGATGTTATCTCCCCACTCATGTAAAGCACCTGCGGCATGGTTCTCATTGTGTTATTCTTACTTTGAACAGGTGATACGCACACCTCTTCTATTTCCAAGCATTCTTCATATCATCCTTTCATCTCGTCATACTCTGTTCCTTCGAAATGGCGGCAATGCTACACGCGCCGCACCTCTTGCCACCGCCTCGATCCTCGGATCAAGGTGCAACAATAGGTTCCGATCCGAAAAATTCTTTCAATCTGGCATCTGTCTACCATATAAACTTTGACGTCCGCCGTTTACAATCACAGCATCTACCACAGATATATCATCAACATTCAGCTTCTCTGTGGCCTAAAACATCAAGTATGGGACCAAATGATATTCTTTGTATTCTTTCCTGCTCAATTCTTTTATAATCTTCATATTTCAGGTCTGCTCCCCATAAATACCGACAATATATCTTCCACTTCTTTTGTGTAAATGTATCGTCATGCATGAGTAGCCTATACTCATATTTCCGCCTGTGGAAATCTCTGTATCTCTTCATCGAGATCGTCATCCGAATCGTGATCGTCACCGCATAACTTTCTGTTCAATTCAAGTTTGAGATGCTCACGCATATGCAAAAGCTGCGGTGCATTGAAAACCTTTGTTTCTCAGCTTATTTACAACACCAGGGTGGCTGCATGCATTGTTTCAAATATCTTCATGCCGCCCTGCAATCACGCCATCAAAGTCGTCACCGCCAAGAAGTGTGTATCTGTTGGTAGCTATCCTCGTCTACTTTTAATATCTCTTTGACTATCTTCTCACTCTTTGATCTCATGCACTGTGAGTATCAAGCGTGCACTGCCGCCAGAGGTCAATCGCAACACCTCTCTCACTGGGATCGAGGATATGGGCTGAGACTGCAGTCTGCTAGTCTGATTTATATAGGTCATAAATTGACGGGTATCGGCCTCGGACAAAGTACAGCTCTTTCAGTGCCAAGTCAATCGACACCCGAATGCCTGCAAGTTCCGCCGCACATCTCTTGTGAAGCTTACATACAGCATATGGAGTCAGTTTGCAGGCACCGTAATCTACCGCATCCAGCTATATCCAACGGTCACATGACGACATTCTCTCAGCAGATGCTTTTCAAAATTCTGGAGGAAATCTGTTGCAGGTGTCTTGTCGGGAAGCATCGGGTGTAGACCTCTTCCGCCACCAGACCCGCCCATCGACTCTTTGCAGATGCCACAAGATGCGGACGCAAAGGAGATGTGCATCTTTGCAAAATCCCTACAAGCGGCTCTCGTAGTCTCTCTCCCACTGTAGTAGACACGACGAAGCCCAGGCGTGCATACTGCGTAAGTTTAGCGGCACGCTGGATAGCTATATTGTGCATCTCCACCGCTCTTGAAATCTCTACAACACCACGCGAATATCGTACCGTTTGCATTCTCATTGATGCAGTTACCAGTAAGTACCATGAAATGAGTTAGCCCCAAGATCTCATTCTACGCACAGCAACTGTCGTGCATGACTTCACCTCACTCCTTTGCTCTTAGGGCCTTGAAATCTTGCAACGTCTGGTCCTTATCACCCATCACTTGGAGATATTACCCTCACTTTCTTGGTTTGTCACTGCATCCAAAGCGAACCTCGTAATTACAAAACCTGAATATCACAAGCACTCACTTCCTTTATGGAGTCTATCTACCATCCTGGGTTCTATATGACTGTCACGCTAAGCAACTGCGCATGTTTTCACTATACAGCAGCTTCCGTATCTTTATAGGCAACGTGAGAATGCTCCATTACTCTGAGAGCATCCACTCCTCTCTTACCTACCAAAAGCTCATCCAGTATACAACCGTACTGTTGCCGCATTGGTGGCGCTGGCGAAATCCGCCAGTTCCTACCTGCTCGCCTGCGGCTGCTCATCAAACTCATCTTTGCACGATCCTGCAAAGCGTTGTATTGGTTCTCTCAAGTGCACTCTCAACTGCCGTCTACTATCTGAGTGCCTGCTCAGACAGAAAGCTTTCTATTCTCGGTTTGTCCGCTCTGCTTCCGTCATTTTCAGTACTAGTATACGACTGCGAACGGCATCCACCATATCATAGAAAAAGTACTTGCCATTGTATTTCCAAGCAGATAAGAGCTCGTTCTTATCGTCACATCTCAATCGCAGGATGGTTTTCATATATCAGTATCGCTGCAATCCTGTCCGCAGAATCATCAGCTTTCTTTCCGCTCTTTAGTGTCGAGTTCTTTTCTAAGGCTTTTCAAATTTTTCAAAGCAATAACAACTCCCAAGCGTTGCTCTTTAAGCCTCGCAACATTGTCCGCCCATTTGAAACAGCTCTCTCTCGTTCGGATTTCACCACTCTTCCTGTTCCTAAAAATCCGTATCACTTTCGCGCGGTCACATCGCATATCCGTAGTTGCTGTCTGTAAGCATAGCCACTTTAGACGGTGCTGTGTCAAAATCATCAGTATATGATGGAAAAATCCTGCTCGTAACTTATTCTCACTTGACTTTTCCAAGCTTTTTCTTGGCTTTTTCAATTGCGAAGCCATGTATGTTCTGTACAACTTCATTGATTTTTTCTTCATTGATATTTAGCAGGTCTCCTTATTAAAAGCCTGTATATTTCTTCATCTGCAAATGCAACTGTGTCCTACAATCCATATCTTTTCATCATTTCCTGCTCAATCGTGTCGTCAAATACTGAGATTTTCTTGCCGCAGTGTACCACTATGGCCTCGCCTCCGGATTTATTCTGCAAAACTGCTTCGCTACGTTTAAAATCCTCATGTAATGAGGAAATCAACTCAATACTTTTATAATGACCTGCCCACTTTTGTATTCCATCAGATGTCAAATATATATGCGGCATGGAAAGGCTTTTTCATCGCATCACTTTAGTGTATTTTGGTAAGAACAGACTGAGAGTTTTTCCATCTTTACCAAATCTAAGTATCCATGATGGAGCGGTCCCTACATCGGCACGCGGTATCATCTCCAACTCATTTCAGCTTTTATAAATTCCTATCTCCTTGCTAAGCTGGGGTATCTGGCTGCCAGAGACCTACGGCTGTCTTTTCACCGCATGTGACACGCCACCCTGCCCGTTTATATATCAGTCCGAATCTTTTGATATAAAGTCGGGATGCTTGGCATGTCAGTCACCTTATACGCGTGCACTATCTGTTGGCATCCTGTTTAGCATCATGCCATCCCTGTGTACACGTGCAGCACTCAATCGAATAATCTCTGCATGCAGTATTCACCTTTTCTATTTCCGGCTTCAAAAAGCATCATCATAGCACCGGACTATGCCCCGCGGATATTGAATAGCAACCATGGTACTTTCCAAAATCCATAGTCGTATAAGCTGACGAAGTCGCATTTCTTTCCGCATAGACGTTTCAGGCCAGTCTTGCATTCTCGTCACTTGCTTTACCTATAAAGCAGTCTGTCATAAAGCTGATATTCCGATAAAACTTTTGTAATCTCCGCTCCATATATCACCTGCATAGCTTCTGTCGATTCATAGCTTTCAGCAAAGTATCTCACCCGAATCCGCTAAGTGTGTGCAGCGGGATATATAGATATGTAAGTTGATTTGTGTCATTGATTGTATAAAAGGTCGTCGCTATAAGAAACTGATCACGTAACTGAACTCCGCGTCCGTGCGTCAATGCCGATTCCCGCATCCAAGATGATGTTGGCATCTCCAACTTTTAAGTAGTAGCAGCACGTCCACTCTGTCCTCCGCCAAGAGGTATAAATATTATATCTTGTTGCATCTTCCCTTTAACATTTTACCTGTCTTATATAATTATCTTTTGCAAAACTGTACAGAAAACACGCATCTATGCCTAATTAAAGAAATTTTAGACATTAGCTATATATATAGTCAACCTAAAGAATTTTACAAAAACTTGATTATTTTTAGCGAAAATAAATATAGGTGGGTTTGATAGGTAACCCACTCAATATTGCCACTTCTCTTGCCACCTGCTACTGTAATATGTCCCCTTTCGGGGTTATACATACCCTACATACCTGTCTAACTCAAATACAAGTTTTTCATATCTCTAGTCAAATGCTATTCCCCCATTCCTATTCCTGTTTTGTTTCCAACTCTGAGTATGTTCCGAATCTCCGGGGGCAAATTCACTGAATTAACCAACTGAGCCGGTCCTTTTTACGGTTATTGTAATATCGCCTATAAATGCAGGTATTTTGTTCCTTCAAATGAAAATGTACTTCTTAACCTATACATCGTTATCTCCATGACTATTTCAAAAGTCTCAGGTGCATCTTTTCCAAATACCTCCATATCACTGATGACTTATCAGCTTCATCATGAGGCTCTGAAAAATAAAGCTCTCAGTTGGAAATATCACACTATCTTCCATTCTGCTTGAAGGATGTAGGAGTCCGAAAACGGTACATTTAAATACTTCTGATTCCGTCTCATAACAAAATAACTTTCCTTTGCTAGTTCAGATAGCTGATACTCTCTTCTTTAGTTGAAGGCTATCTTGTACTCGCTCGCTGACATGAATAGTTTACCTTTTCCCGTCTGCCCGATTCTGTCGCTATCTTTCGCCAACTTCGTTAGTAAATTATTCGACTGTCCATATAATCTTATTATCCGACATAGTCACATGCGACTGGCGAGGATTCAATGCACTCACATGCAATTTATCTGCATAATTTGTATCAATATTTTCCATTATAAAACCTTGAAAAAGAGGTCCCTGAGTCAGTTTCTCTCTTTTCAATCTCACCTTCAAGTTCTACTCTTAGAGTAGACTGGCGTGAAGCTTCTTCCTCTCTATGTTCACTAATTGTTCTCTTCCACTGATCACTTACATTAGACGCGGTTTCATCTAAAACCTTATCCTCTATAAGATTTATTATAAGTATAATAAGGCTACGAATATATTATTTCAAAATGAACTCTTCAATATAATTTGTGCATATTATTTCTCGTTCCTCTTATTCTATACCGCTGGTCTGTCTGTGTGTACATGTATTCGAGCTATATGCTAATTTGCTTCAACAGTGCTCTAAATATCTACAGCTACTTCGCTCCTGTCCTGCTCTTTTGCGCGTCCGAAATAGCCGTTCCGTCCTTTGCAGAGAGCGCTGCGCAGTGCCACTCTTTAGTGCCTTCTTCTCTTCCTTTTGCTATCCCTTTTCCCATTCCTTTTTCCATTCCCCTTGCCTCTCTGCTCTATCAAGTACCTCACACACAGTCATCACTCCTTTAAACACCATCTTCATTGGTCTCTTCAAATCTGTGGTCGCTAGTCATTGCCGACATCAGCATCAAGTTCATCCACCTGTTCAGTGACTGTGTCTTGCAACCTACACAATCTTTATTTACACGCACGTCTGATACAAATAATCGGCCAGTATCCAAGTCACTCTTGAACATATCTATCTTTTCTCTGTCAGGTATGCTATTTCAAATGATTTGGCTGAAATCATTCATATGGTTTGATCCTTTCATCTATACCAGAGAACAAATAGCTCTTTGGCTCCATCTCCTACTAATACCCGAAATATAATACCAATGTAATCACAGGATAAAAGTGCTTCTTTGTTGTTCTCGCTGGCCTGTTTGACATACTCTGTTCCATCATATCCAAATACTCTAAGCATTCTCTTTTCCGGTTTTGTCTGGTTACTCAATCCGAACATTGATAATTTTATCTTACTTTTGCACCAGTATTTTGATATCTATACTGTGCCTTATTCACCATCTATCTTTAGAAATAACCATACTTTCACATCTGTCAAACTGTCTTCGTTACTACATTCTCCCCATTGAACAGTAGTACATTTATAATATCTGCAAACACATCATCATACATCTCAAAAAATTGCCTTTTGTGTAATATCTTTTCCTTACTTCCTCCCACGACCTCCTTTAATAAGACTTATTTGTGATAAAAATTACTTAATAAGATAAACTTAAACTGAACATAGAAAAAAAAAAACCGTATATAACTTTATTTACCTGATGAATACATATATTTGCAATAACAATATTCTTATGAGAAGAACTAAAGCGAATCCTCCCCAACACTTTACATATAACCAAAAGAGACACCTATTCGGCAGTCTCTCTATCTTCAACCGACTGACATTCTTCAGTATCTGTTACTACGTCCGTTTCTCATCCGATACAGACTCTACCATCTGCAGAATCCTCTCATTTTCTAAAGGCTCTTCCTTTTGCAGAATCTCCGTTAGACTCTTCTAAAGTTTCACTCAGAAAATTCTTCCTCTGGCATCTTTCTCCTTGTGCCTCTTAACCCACTCCTCAAGAGGCCCGCCATCCAGCTCTCTCATCCTTGATATCGAGTGCAGATATCCTCACCAGGATTTTTCGTCATCATTCTCGTACTCATCTGTATTCAAAGTTACATTTCTGTATCTCTTCATACCTGTACCTGCAGGTATAAAGCTTCTCGACCAATCGTTTTCCTTAAAAGCCCAATAAGACGATCGAACTTACCGTTGATAGCAGCTTCTCAAGAACCTTTGCAGTCTCCACAGAGGATGCGGCTGAAAAGAACGAATCTGTTGCAAGTGATGCCTTAATACCGAGCTTACCTGCTTCCTCTGCAGAGTCTACCCCTGCACCTTCTTTCCATTCATATCATTGTAATCCAAGAACATCCCCAGAATTTCCGAGCACATCACATCACCTGTTCTCTCAATATCGCATCAGACAACAAACACAAAACACACCAACACACACCAACCCCCAACACACAACCAACACACAACCAACAAAAACCCAACCACCCAAAGCCCGTCACCTGCCTCAAACACATCACCGTTTCAAAAAAGTACATGATTCTGAAACTGTATATAAGATATGCTGACTCTCATGTTTCATTGTTTGTAACAAAACTTCACGCTTCTTCTGTTATCATAAGCTCTACAACCCGAACTCTGTGATGATTACAAAACCCTTCGGCTTCTTTGCCTCAGCTCCCTCACTCAAAAAATACAAACAGATATCTCACAGCAACACCTCAGGTAGAAGTCCATTCACATAATGACCGGCAAATGAACCGCTTAATCCAATACCACAGCCTCACCCACCTGCTACTGTCCTGTAGCCATGTTTGCCGCGCAACAAATCACCTGTATCGCGTTACCCAATGTTCTATCCCTCTTACGCCCTCTGTTAAGCTTATAACGCAAGCATCCGCCTCTTCGAGTACACACCGTCTCGCTGATAACCACTTCACCTGTACAGGATCCGTAACGATAGTCTCACAATATATCTGCCCGCGATTCTCCTCAAGACTCTCTATAACTTGCTGACAAAATGCTTTGATTTACATATGAATATCTTGCCCTCAACAGTCTGTTTCGTTATCACTCACGAAACCATCTACAAAGAATCTTCTTTAAGGTATCCGAATCATTCTGCGAAAGAGCTATCGAAAGATCCTACTCGCACCGGAAGAGATAAAACTCAAAACATCAAGACCACTCTCTGAAGTTTGACTGACAGAAATGATAAAATCACTGTTGTCATATAAAACCACGCTGCAAATGTTTATCATATCTGAACCTCTCGCTCCTGGGTCGGCATCATAAAATGTTGTTGTATGCATCAAATTACAGCAAACAGGTCTCTTATGCAGCACATCTCATCCATCAAAATCTTTTACTTACTTATATCTCTTCTTCGATAAACCAAACGGCGAAGTTCTTCAATACTCTACACACTGTGTGCGTTCTTTATAAGCAGGCTTCACCTGAAACACAAACATATCTCTAAATGAAACCGTCATAAACATGGTTGAATATTGTATCCATTTCATTATGTCGTCAAACATAGCGTTCTTGGTCGTGGTACTTTCAATGATCTGCACACTGCTTTTCTTTACAAAATCAATCTCGACTTTAATTCTGCCCGGAATACTTTACCTTCCACAAATCCGAGTCCAAGTTATTATCTCATTAAAAAAAAGTCTACCTACTGTGAATCTACAGTCTCCGACAAAATCCCCGTTTTCGTTCCTTGGTCATCTGACCTTTATCCACACCAATCTTATCATATGCAAGTATCGCCTCATTCACTCTTGAAGAACTTACCTTCCCTTTATCCAGTGCCCTCTGTCAAATAGTAGATCCTAGAACCATATCACTGTGAAGGTACAGCAACAGGTCCGCCGTCTGAAACGGGAATTCATTCAATAAAGAAGAAAACCACTCGGCCACGCGCACCTCACCAAGAGGAAGGTGACGCATCTGGTCACCGTCAAGTCAACATGAAGCGGTACGATAAGCATTTGACAGTAACTCACCTCTACAGCACAGGCAAATGCTGAATATGAGTCTGTGAAGTGTAGGCGCTCGCTGAGCATTACAGGATATCACTTGAATAACGTCCTCAAAGGCCTACACCTCAGATCTGCATCTCTCTACCATCTTGTGATTTCCATATTCATGTGCAGTGCCACCACAAAGCTCTTTCATTACGAAAAGGCTAACAGCTCAATGCATCACTCCGGCAGACCGCACCCTGCAAGTTCGGAATACCACGATAACTAATCTTCCAGTAATCAACACACTTCCAAGGAGGTTCTGACGGAAACGTCCACTCACGCCTAACATGTCTGAAAAGTGACAGCGCCTGTTTCGGTCCTGACGGTCTTCCTCTTCTCATTCTTCTATAAGAGCATCCACAGCTTCCTGGCATCTCTACTCGTTTCTTATAATTCATATCACACAAGCTCAAGTCTTCAGACAGGTTCAAACATTTATAATTCTTCACCAACTATTACCAGGTAACCACTTGTTGCAATCTACCCGTCAAGCTCGCACCATAGGTCTGATATCAAACAGTATTACAGGTACATTTGGCATATCCACTTACAACCTACGACTTCTCGAACGCCTCCACATCAAGTCTCTTATAATCTTTGCGTCTGTTCATCTACCGCCTCTAAGCCTCAGACTTCAAGGTCGTATTCTTAACATTTCAAGTGCCTTCACACCCATGCCGCCTGAATGAGCCGTAACCGTAACTTCGTTGCATCTCTGCTATCTTCAGTACCTCGCTCGCAATTAAGATGTATCTCTCAAATACTATATATACGCAAGTACAATACTCTCAAGATACGAAAAGCTATCCACGATAAGACCTACTGAAGGAATACCCCAAAAGTACCGATAACAAAACCGAGCTGCAGCTTTACATCGACCCATACGCCTCTCTACACGCTGGTTTGTTACATCTACGCCGCATCATCCAGACTGTGCCTTTGTAGCGTATCTTCTTGTATTTACAACAATGACATTCCCAATCCTGCCAATCCAGTGTTCTTTCTGAACAAATTAGGTACTCTAAACTGCATATATAGTTGGTGGTCTGGGCTGTAACCTCACGCGGTGAGACCGCCGTGCACCGGAAGCCAAACCAATCTTGGTGCGTCAAAGGTGGCTGATAACTCTCGACGCCAGTACTCCTTCTGCCAAACGTCCGATGAACTTTATTTGTTTTGCCACCGCTTCTAAGTACGGGCGGTTTTATCGCTGCAATAACGGTTACTCTCGTCCAGTTGTATCTGCATCATCGCCGCGGCTCTTCGTACGGAAGATCATCTCCCTGTATCCACGCACCTTCACTGGTCAGCATCTACATCTGCCCGAATCGCCGCCATCGTAGAGTAACAACTCTCCATCGCCTGCCACTATGCCTGTCACCATCTTTGAACAACACGTGGTGTCTGCTCTCACCCTCTATAACCGAAACATATGCCAGTCAACGCCTCTAATTTTCCTTGGCTCACTTCCTCGCCTCACCGGGGCATATATCAAGTCAGTGACTGAGCTCTTTTAAGTACTTAATGACTCAGGAACGCCATCAAATGCCTGCAGTTCACAACTCTGGTCTTCCACGTCTGTCTGGATTTTGGGTAGAATCTGGTGCTTTCCTCATGCCTCAAGTCTGCACTCCTCCATCTCTCAGATCTCCGCCGAACTGCTTCCTTCGGCAACACTGTGTAAATTAGTGGGACCATGGGTCTGGCATGGATCTTATCATCTACCGTGAGCAGAACTAGATAATGCATGTGACCCTATTGTAACAGGGGCTGTCAGAGTACTCACCGATTCTGCAAATCCTTACACATCATCCTCTGAAAAAAGAGACACCCTCCAAAGCTTTCTGATTTTCAAGATGTAGATTACAAATAAATCTATAACTGGGCTCAGCCCTTCTTATGCTTTTCCTTCAACTTTTCCCATAGTATTAATTAATCTATTTCAGATAATCTATCATAAGTTTGATGGTTAACACCCTTGGCAGTCTGTTATTGAACGACCATAAATCAAGTAGTCACTTCATAGTGGGGTTGTTTTGTGTTCTTTGCAAGCTTTGTATAATGTAATGATTTGTACTGGAATATTTTTTGCTGTTTTGTTTACCTTATACAGCCATGCCAACCTTTATCGCGTTGTTCCTCGCTTGGTTGAGTTAAAACCTTCGGTTATTAAAATAATTTTAAAAAAAAATAAATTGCCGTGTTACTTTGATAAATATTAAACCAGTAACATAAAATCTTTTGACAATCTTTGAAACCAATCAATCACAACATTTGACTGTTCCTGTACATCCACCCTTCCCATTGAGATACAGGATAAACTCATTATCTGGCCAGCTAGAAAACTGCATTACTTATAGCCCATGTATCACGTTGACGTCGCAACCTTTATTCAATTCGCTATTCTTTATTTCCGCTTCACTCGTTCAATGATGAAACTCTCCAGCGGTTTCCTTGATACGTTCAACCACTTCCGAGGCTTTTCGCCAACTCTTCCCCTTTTCTTGTTGATATCCTTCAAGCGATTAAGTCCTTCTCCCTCTCTTTTGATCTTACTCCAACTGAATTCAGTCGCCTGCTTGACTGTTAAGGCTTGTGTACCGTTCAATGACAAGTTTGAGTTCTTGATTGGCGTCGGCTTCGATTAAGTTCGTTTTGAGTTTGTTCAGTCTTTCAATGGCACGGTTAAGTTTCTCGCGGTGGGCCGTCGATGGCTGGCATGCACCAATGACGAGCAACAAAGCACAAGCAAACATAATAAACCGCCGCAATTTGAGTTTAACCGCATTGATGTGGTTCGTGATTTTCTCACACCTAGCCCCCTATTCGGTAGATCGTTCCAACGTGCTTCCGCGCCTCGGACGCGCGAAGTCTGGTGATAGTGCTACCATCCACCGACGCATTCCTCCAACGCTTCAGCCGCGGTGGTCAACGTTAAAGCGCGAAATCGTGAGGTGATGTCTGCTGCTTGATTTCCCCTCAGCGTGTTGAGAATTAGGAGCACCGCCAGCTACCGTTATGTTCCTGGCAGCGATAACCCGCTTAATGCGCTTCGAGTTGGTTGGCCGACACGTTTCGCGAACGCGTCTAATACGTCAACCAAACGCTTATCAGCTGAGTATGGTCTAAAATAGGACTGACCTGCACCATCACACCATATGCACCGCGCTGCGCGAGCAAAGCTCAAAATCATCACCGTACCGACGTTTCATAAGTACACGCTTTCAAATATAAAAGCTACGTTTCAGCCAGTGCTAGCGCGGCATATGCTATATTATTTTTAAATCAAAAGTCTGCTTAGCCATGCTACATTCGAGCAGATCTCTACTATGGCTGTATTCCACATGCGTCTCATATTTTCCGAATAGAATGGCGTAAAACTCTACGGATGCGAGAGATATAGCCATACTAGATTTACGGCAGGCATGTTATTGACTCTGCCATGTAATCAAGCACCAGGCGGCGCCGGTCGCTGCAGACCAATAGGTTTAATACCTTTGTTACGATATGGCCCGCATATGTTTTAGATGATATCAGCCACTTTACCCATGCCAGGAATAGCAACATATTTGTCAGCCGCTTATATTATCCCAGGATTGGCGCCGCGTATCAATTGGCATTGCCTATGGCTAATGGCCGACCAACAGTGATTAAATCCAGAAAATACCAGGATAATACGTATCCCTAATACCTGAATGTGTTTAAACCCACAGAATATATATTGCTACTTCAGCAATAACAATCGCAAGTACAGCCTTAATCGCAAAGCGACTCGGATGAGGTCTTCCACGCTTCACTAATAAAGTAACTGATTTCTTGCACGTACTCTCCTTTTCGTTGGTTCCGGCTTTCGACTTTCGTTTAAGAAAGAGTAAATCATTAGTACGCATCCTACGAGTCGGACATGCTGCGTCTCCATTCAAAGTTGCCCAACAATATTCACAGAAGTGCAGCGTTGGCACATCTGATTTTGATTTCGTAGTTATCCATTGTCTGACCTCCCTTAATCACCAGCGGCTACCATTTCGGCATTGAGTTTCTTAAAGTGTGTTCTTGTAATCATCGCCATATGCGCATTAGCCAACCGTCTTCGTAAGTACGCCTGGTCTGGTGTTTGCCAGTCGTTCGTCATAGTGCTACAATTTGCAGCGCAAATGCGTTCCGCTTTTGTCGGTTCATATTCCGTTGCTGGAATAGCAACGAAACTCACCATTTCACATACAGCATTGTGCAGCAGCCGGGTGCTAGCGCATTTCACTATCCCTGTTACGATGTTAGCAGTGAGGATGTGAGTTGTTTGGCTGGTGTACTGTTTCTTCACTGGCGTATCAGCATGAGATACCAACTACATAAGAGGTTTGGCGGATGCCGTTCTCGTCTAATACAAACCTGTACATATTGTTGTCCTTTCTTGGAGGTAGAAATGAAATTAATTGAGAATTAAAAAGGGGCTCGTGAGGCAGCCCTATGTAGCATATAAAGTTGTGAGGTTATTGTATTCTTCTTATAATGATGCTAAGGAGGCATTAGCCATATGCATGTACACTAGATGATGTATCCAATCATGGTTGAGGTACGTTCAGTGCTGTCATGCTCCACATACCATGAAAGGATATGAATGTGCTTATCATGCATGTATCTCATGCCTCACGACAAATTAACGAAATCACACATATATGGAGTTGCAAATATCATATCGACATGCTAAATAGCGGACTCTCTTATTCCTCATGTAGAAAGTTCGCTCTTTGTTAAATCAACCTGTCAGTTTGCAATTATTAATGACTGGTGTTCAGAAATCATATAGTCAATATTTGAACGGTGGACACAATCTCCCTAAGCAGCCACGCAAGGTGTTTACTACCAATCAAATTAACACGCTTATGAATTATCAATGCTGGTGCCTTTGATACTCACTTTGTACTATAGTTGCGTGCTAGTGAATGATTAATTTAAAATCTACTGACGGTAATAGAAAAGCAACGATATTTAAAAGTAACTGCTAGCAAGACAAAAGCAAATTATCCGTCATCATTCCCATTCGTCATCGCATATGTGCCATTTTATTCAAAGCATCGACTATCCTAATAAATGGATCGTGAGGAACAAGGAATTATGTTTCTCTTTCACTGCATTTGAAATTAGCCACTGAAGTAGCTAACGCCGGCTTCAGAAACGCCTCCACATGATTGCCGTCATTCATTCGCTACTAGATCAGATGATGTAGGTGCTAACTATAATACACGCAATGTAGACCCATGCGTCGTCTAATAATCTTACCGATGGCGTGTACTGCTCGCCGTCATCTTGCGGCGGGCCGCCGATCGAGTGAAAAGCGCGTGACGAGGGAAGGTAAACATTACAGCAGAGTAATATTTCGGCCGGTGATGCCAGCATGCCCTATTGCATTTAACGACCAACCATCCAGTAGTGTTGATTAATATTGCGATACATTAGACCAGATGGATGGGTTGCTAGTGCAATTAAATCCATCCTGCAAATTAAAATTCGCCTGCATGACTGCACAAAACAGTGTAGCTTGGCATTAGTTGGATTACTATTGGTAATACCAGGGAAAATTTGTCCCCGTGTCATAACATTTCACCTTCGTTTTAACGAAGCACTAGCGGTGACTGCCTACGATGCTGATTCGAGCCGGCTCAGTGCATGCAGGATGTCGATTGAGACCCAAAGGCAATTCACAGTCTAGCACGTTTAAAAATGGTGGGAAAGCGTAGCAATAGCACTAGCTTATCCTAAACTCGTAATAATGGTTGCTGGATTGCTGTTGGTATTTAATCACCAAGAATGATAGTGATACTATTAAAGCATATTACGACCGCCAGGAGAAGTCAACAAAGGCAAAGAGCGGTACGACTCCTGCATCGTTCAAATCCAAGCCAGATTATGTGCACATCCATATGCAATTAATAAAAGTGCGGGTAAAGACGTTTATCGCGGATTGCAATTGGTGATGGTCAGATTACATCAACTGGATTTGCAGCGGTTATTAGTGAGAAATTCTAATGTAATAGAACAAATTAAAATGAGAGTGCACTATTGCTTTAGGCGCTTAAATACCAACGACAACACACCATTCAATGATAGAATCTGCTCAACATTGACGCGATGACAGAAGGAATGTACTGCACGTCAATAACATGTATTGGAAATTCTTCTTACAAAGGCACTTGCTCTCTGAATTTCAAAATATTGATATGTATCCATAGCAGTAATTCCGAATGTACGTGAGATACATGATTGTTCGTAAAGTAATCAAATATAACTATTTATTGGTGGTTTCTTGTTAGGATCCGATTGCTTTGCTCGCCAGCTTTGTTTTCCCCTTGGATAATTAAATTCCCCAAACAGCTTGCCCAAACAGATATACCATGCATTTACATTGCTGAAATCATATCTGATTCAAGGCAGCTGCTTTCTCACTTTCAAGGCATTGACTTTCACATCGGTTGCGTTTTTGATATTTAGTCCGCTCAAAATGGTTTTCTGAGTTGTAAAGGTAGGTGCTTTTGCTAATGAATTGCTAGTATCTACATTAGCTAGTCATGTTAGTTTACTTGTTGAATGATAGCATTGAAGGACGCAGTGTCCATGTGCATGTTCATCAGCGAGTTATGGTGAGCAATGCCATCTTCTAGTTGTTCGCTCAGTAATATAACTGAAATGACTTTGATAGTGCACTTGAACAGTAGCATCACCTCAGCCTAATTGAATACCAAACATCACTCCAACGCGCTTGTATTGGGTGGAATATAACTAGCACTAGAACCTGCATTTGTATAAACAAATAATTACTCTTCACCTTCTTCCGGTTTGAACAAACCCAATTCTCCAAAGAACCCTGCTGTCAATTCACACTACTGTAATAAATACAACTTCGATTTCGTTACAATAATTGATTTTGAACATTTCCATCATCAAACGATGTTTTAAGCCTGTCACCAGTTTCGATGGTTTCACCATTAACAAACCATCACCCAATTAGAAATTTCCAGTAATATAATTGCAAGAATAAGTTCTGATTGACTCAGTAACCATATTCTTACCTTGATTGGTGGTTACAATTCTTCCGTAATCGCTCATTGATTGCCTCCATATATTTAATTTTATCAACATTAATAAGTACATTCCGATTCCTGACTCCTGATGCACGGATATCAGGATCACTTTGCGTTTTTATTGTTTGCTTATCAAACATGCTTCACACCACCTACAGAGTTGTGTATGTTGCAATGTGTTCAACAAAAACATACGTCAAAAATGGGCCGGCTTGTATTTATAACCAGTTGCGAGAACAGTTTCAACTGAGCAGCTACATCTAATGCAACAATTCATTAGGTTGTATTTTCTAAACATGGGCGCCACATACAGGACTAAATTAATAATTGTTTCTAACGTTTAACGGTAATAGTTTAGTACCTTAATTACCACTAACCAGATTTTGCCTGCGGTTATCGTTAAATGCTTATTGGTTTCATACCGTATGCTCGACACAATCAAGGCCCATTTTCACAAACACTGTTTGCATATATCGATAATTAACCTATTACTTTAACCGTGTTCTTCATAAAAGCGTCTTCGGTAGCTTTGAATGGCCATCGTTCTTAGAATTTAAACAGTAGCAAGCACATCAACTATAAGTCCTCAATAGTTCGAATATCATTGTATATTCCTCACCTAATGTACAGGTAAATACATCGTTAATACAATGCTTTTATCATCATTGTTAATTCACCAATTTGATAGTCAAACACCTACCGTCAATGATAAAACTACCTACCAATCATAATTTATTAATTTCACAGTAAATAATGACTGACTTTTCAAATCAATAAATAGTCATTCATCATTTCATGAATTTGTCAAAACAAGCCTTTACCGATAGCTATTACATTAATCTTTAAGTCACTAACTCACAGTTACTGCCAACACCCAAAGACGAACGCTTTCAGTAATCTTCAACCACGCTGTTATTAATCAGTAGAACATTTAAACTCAAATTAATATGTCCATAACAGAACCAAGCCCAGGCATAATTTTACCCCACACAGGAACAGACACCCTATGTGGTACATTTGTTTGATGCTACCCAGGATAGCAACACAATAAAACCCGGCGTTCGTGAATTCTCATCATTTTCACTCTTCAAACCGTCTTTTGTTGGTTTGACGCTACTAGTAATAATAATGACATCAGAATCGCCATCAATTACGCACCGCTATTCACCATTCATTTCACCAGATTGAACCTTAACTTTGACTGCCGTTAATCGTTATGGTTCTCGCGTTTCGAATAATACTCCGTCGGCGGTGAAATTACTACCCTTTAAGCAATTCCATTTCCCGACTGTAACAGTCCCTACTCGCCAGCTGCCTTCCGAGATAATACCAAACTTCTGCTCATAGTTAAAATTACCATACGATATCATCAAACACTACTTTATAGAGTTCGCCTAATTAACCAATATTTTCGAACTCAATAGCGTTAGATGTATCCATATTCTAAATTTACCTCAAATTTACTCATCGGAATTTGCGATTGTAATTGAGACTTTAAAATTTCTAATGCATGCGGAATATTAAACATTAATATTACCTCCATATATCATTGTTAATTCAGTCGACCTTACCACGCCATCGCGTCGAACTCGATACAATAATCGACTTTACAAAGGTTAACCATAAGACATTCTATAATCACTCGTTTGAGTTCAAAGATAACGCTCATGTCTCACTACCTACCTGAACGCCAACCAATACCCATATCGGGTGAATACGCTAAATATTGATTGCGTTCAGTTTAGTCTTTATACCACCAAATTTTCAACCTTTCACCTCTGGCACAATTCGTTTACCCACGCACGTATATCGGAATGTCTTTCAAAAATTCCAATCATATTCACGAAACAACGTGCGTCGCAGCTGGAACTCAACTGTACGGTTAACCCTGCAAAGGATATTTTCGCTCATAGTTTCACCCACTGCTGACCGATGTAATAAAGCTGTTCACCTTGTCCATATACTGGAAATACGGTTGCGCCATCTGCCGGGTATCGGTCACGCTGTGGTGTCGGTATGGTCGTTACCGGTCTCAATGCGTATGACTAGCAATTCACCTTCGCCCGCACGCCTGAACGGTTGGCGTTTCGCCATGATGCTGGCCTTCTGCTTCGATGATGACCTGGCTTCCAGTAGTCATTCAAATATATTTGCTCGTGGTAATGTCGATACTATCGCGCATTAACCAGGTTGGGAATGGTGATGTAACTAAGCCAATACGCGTATGGTTGTTCACCTTTAGCTGTTCGTGGTGTATCAACCATTTTAGCTATCGAATGTACGTACACTAGGAATATCATTCAACACCAACTACCTTTCTTTTGTAGTCGATTTTCGAGTGGACTGACGACGCCTTGCTTAGGGTTTATTTTTCTTTTGGCTTCCGCTCCTGGCGTTTCTTTTCCTTTAGCTTCTACAAGATGATCCTTTAACGTCATGGATTTTCAATCAAACCTCGAGTTTGCTGGTATGTTGACCGTTTTAAAATCGCCAGGTATCCTCTTGATCCGAACTTGCCCTTAACTCGGTAATCATCTCGTTTCAACAGAATACACGAGGTAAAGGCGTCGCCGTCGCTAAACAATCAATCAACCTATTCGCTCCGGTTTCTTAAATATGTCTACTTCATCAGCGTGTTTGTTTGCATTCTCTTTATATACTGCCTGTATCATGAAAGTGGCGTTGGTTGGTCGTCTTTACTTTCATATCTATACTTTCAGTTGCCTTTATCATCAACAATCGCGGCTGGTAATCTATAGCGCAATTGATTCTTTAAATGACGAGTCAATGTATTCATGTTGGGTCTGGCCCTAGCCTCAGTGTGAACCTTTCTCTGTGACTGTCAGTTCATCGCCTCCATCACGCGATGTTTTTGTTGGTCTTCTTGGCAGCCTCTGTATAAGCCATAAGTATGATTTGATACTGACTTGTTGTGCCTAAAGTAATTTTTTCTTTGGTTTCAACAAGTTTACCCTACTTTATTTTTGTTTCATGCATACAGCCTTTGCTGTATCTTCAGCAAGTCGCCGTGGTGAATTTACAGGTAGTCTTTGATTTGCCATGTAACATCATGCCATAACAAGTAACTTTGTAATGCGTAGTCTGCGAGCGTTTTTACGTTCAAATTGATATACCTTCTAACAATTCACATCGCCATCTTCTGAATACCGCTTTAATTGTTTCACCAATACTCACCGCATAGATAGAGCCCGTTCGGATCCATGGTTCTTGCACTAATACGTTAAGTTTTTAGCTGCTTGAATACCGAACCCGACGACTCCAGGTAGCGCCACTCAACTAAATAGTATATCATTTCAGCAAGACTTTCTCTTCGCCAGTCTTTTCTATATTTTAAATTCAGTTCTATCGCCGCTCATCAGTCGCAGGTGTTAGGTCCTTATGCTCGCAAAAGGTTAGCGTGTAATACATATCTCCTGTGTATTTCCTGTTTCTTGTATGACCAACTCAATTCCCCATCATTAAAATTAATGAGGCCATCATGATGACCTAACACAGTTTCTTTGATGTTTCACTTTTCTGCGGGGTTAATAATTTCAATGAAACGCTTATCGCCAACAATGGATAATCTTTCGCTGGAAAAATCCTTCCGAATGATAATGTTTTGATTTAAGTTCCAAATAAACACTCACCTGTTGAGTAATATCAACAGTCTTATTTCTGTTCATTACCAACCTCTTATTCTTCTAGATAACAGGCACTAACTTTTTCTCTTGCAGAAACAATGATGATTCGGTAACTCCTACTTCCCTTTTACCAAGTAACATTCAACGATAAAACCGCCCTATACCCTTAAACGAACTTTGACATGTACCACACACCTCCACTTAATTTGTTTAACCTTCAAACATTGAGAATAAAGATAAGCATTGGTCTATATCGACGCTTCTCTAGCTGGCAAAGAAAGTATTTTCCACAACGGTGTAGTGTACCACCGCCACCAGCTCCGCTAAATTCTTTAGCTAGCATTTTCAGTAGTCGCATGAGGAACAATTGAATCACTAGGTAGGTCTACAATTTCACCACCGTTGATAATTTCGGTCCAGCCACGCTGACTAATTGTTACTGGTAGCTTTTGTTTGCAAGCCTGTCGATTGCCCTCGAGCGAACTGCCGCCCAATGCGTTTCCAATACTACTTCAATAACTTCACTTGCTTTAACTTTAACGGCCCCAAACGTTTGTAAATAACCTGCAACGGCACCCCAAGCCACTGGTGACTCCAAAAGCACCACAAATAACCTTTATGCTTCCCACATATCATTGAAGTTCTTGTAGGCTCCCCAAATGTTGCTGTTAAACCAATCGGCAGCCGGTCCAAATTTTTCGAATATGGCATCACGTAAAACCGAATAATCCTGCAATCGTATTAACAACAGGTGGCGTGATATCCAGCAATGCTGTTCATTTGTTGGAAAGCCATTCGGATATGCCATCGGGGTTGTTTGTAATTCGTCAAATGTTCTTGACCAGACAATTACATGAAATATTTACCACCAATACCGCTAATGCACCACCAATGGCACCACCGACGGTTTCTGCACCCAGGAATAACTGCCGATAGCAGCACCACCCGCCTGGCACCTAATTTTGCGACAATACGCT